>Ga0182007_10000058_pt1 | contig 89490 bp, 74 predicted proteins | sample Sormic07211113_1_FD_123023 | JGI IMG/M metagenome (GOLD analysis project Ga0182007, IMG submission 123023) | Rhizosphere microbial communities from Sorghum bicolor, Mead, Nebraska, USA - 072115-113_1 MetaG | ecosystem: Host-associated > Plants > Roots > Rhizosphere | place: USA: Nebraska...
AAGCAGAGGTCTGTTACAGGTTCTAGATCGTAAGTCTGGATCGCAGCATAGTTCACCTCTGCTTTTAAGGGTTCCTTTGTCAAATTTAATTCTTTGATAATCTTTCTCAAACCTAAGGGATCGAAGCGGGAGCGGGACTATTGTAACCCAAACGCTTCTGCACCTGACTTTCATAAAAGTAGTCGTCATTTCGACTGAAACGTAGTGAAATGGAGAAATCTGTTGTGTAGAGGCTATAAAATATAGACTTCTCGACTTCGTTGCACTCCGCTCGAAGTGACGACCTCTTTATATTAAGATTTATCTGCGTTATGCGGTGCAGTCAAACGGTTGATCTTGATTGTAACAAGAATGTGAGATTCGGAATCTGGCCATAATCTCTATCTTGGTTCAAAAAAATCAAATAAATCTATAAAAAACCTAAACACAACATGAACAAAGCATTATCGATTTTTATTGGAGTATTAATCAGCACGAGTGCATTTGCGCAGAGTGATCCTAATCTGGGGATCATACCTGCACCTGTAGCCATTACCCGGGCAAACGGAAATTTCATTTTAGATAAAACAACAGTTTTAGTAAATCAAAGCATCGACGGCGCAAAGATGGCTGATTTATTAAATGCTTTTATTGTTACCAAGGCAGGTTTTGCCTTACGTGAAACTAAAATCACGCAACCTAACCAAAAAGCAATTGTTTTAACATCTGTTGGAGCAGATCAATTGCCTGCTGAAGGTTACACGATTAAAGTTACCCCTAAACAAATTATTTTAACAGGAAAAGGCGCGGGCCTTTTTTATGCGGTTCAATCTGCTATGCAGATGATGCCTGATAAAGTGGCTGATAAAATTACCATCCCCGCAGTTGATATTAACGATTATCCACGTTTTGCCTACCGCGGAACCATGTTGGATGTAAGCCGCCATTTCTTCCCGATTTCTTTTATCAAAAAATACATCGATCAGTTGGCTTATTACAAAATCAATACTTTCCACTGGCATTTAACTGATGATCAGGGCTGGAGATTGGAAATAAAAAAATATCCAAAACTAATTGAAATCGGTTCTTCACGTAATGGGACAATTATTGGCAATTATCCAGGTAATGGCAATTACCTTACACCGGTTAAAGGTTATTACACACAAGAAGAAGCTAAAGAAATTGTTAAATATGCTGCGGCGAAATACATCACCGTAATACCAGAGATCGAATTGCCAGGACATGCTTCTGCTGCAATTGCATCATACCCTGAGTTGAGCTGTTTCCCTGACCGCGATACTTTTATCAGCGATAAAACACCATGGGCTGGTAACAGAAAAGGAAAACAGGTACAACAAACCTGGGGTGTTTTTGATGATATTTTTGTACCATCAGCCAATACTTTTACTTTTTTAGAAAATGTGTTAGATGAAGTGATTGCTATTTTCCCTTCTAAATACATCCACATCGGCGGCGATGAAGCACCTAAAACCTATTGGAAAGAATCTACCTTCTGCCAGAACCTAATGAAAGAGAAAGGTTTGAAGGATGAGCATGAATTACAGAGCTATTTCATCCAGACGATAGAAAAACATGTGAATGCAAAAGGACGCTCGATTATTGGTTGGGATGAGATTTTAGAAGGTGGTTTGGCGCCTAATGCAACCGTAATGAGCTGGAGAGGTGAAGATGGTGGAATTGCTGCGGCACAACAAAAACACGATGTAATTATGACCCCAGGATCGATGGGTTTATATATCGACCATAAACAATCTAACTCTCCTGATGAGCCGGTAACCATCGGCGGATTTGCCCCTTATCAAAAGATTTATGCTTATGATCCAATTCCGAAAGTTTTAACTGCTGATGAAAGAAAATACATCAAAGGTGTACAGGCAAACATGTGGTCTGAGTATATTAAAACTACAGCGAAAGCAGAAAATCATGCTTTCCCACGTTTATTGGCTTTATCTGAAATTGCATGGTCGCCGGTTGAACGTAAAGATTTAAAGAATTTTTCTGAACAACGTTTACCAGCTCATTTGGCCCGTTTAGATAAAATGAATGTTAATTTCTGGGTACCTACACCAATTGGCCAGAGCGATAAACCTTTAACAGGCGGAGAATTTACAATTGATTTAAAAGCACCAGTTAGCGGAGCTAAAATTTATTATTCTATTGATTTGTCACGTCCATCAGAAAATGCATTTTTATATACCGCTCCGGTTAAGATCACTGTTCCACAGGGAGAAAAAAGAGTATTAAAAACCATTGTTATTGCACCAAGCGGTAGAAGGAGTGTAGTTACCGAAACCGTTTTAAATAATGGAGCACCTGAAGTTAAAACAGATGCAAAGAAATAAATTGTTGCTTTAAAAAGCTAAAATACTTAATTTGGGGCAACCAAAACGTCCTAAATAGAATGAAATTACAGAAATATACATTACAGCATCTCTTATTAATAACAGGGATGCTGTTTTGTTTTGCATGCACAGAAGAAAAGCCTAAAGAAGTTAAAACAGAGACTACAAAAGTTCAAAAGAACCCTTTTCGTTTTTACAGGGATATAGAGGTAAAACCAGGATTAAATTTTGAAATCGTAAGCTGGGGAAAAGGGGTAGATTCTATCGGAGGCTATCAGATTTTAATGTCCGATTCTGTTCGTAATAACTATAGGTCGGCCGCCGTAGATCGCAAAGGCATTATAACCGATGCCTGGAATATGGATTTAGACAATGATGGAAATCCTGAATTGTACATTCAATTATTAAGCAAAAAGACAGTTTCAGATCTAAATGTTTTTGAATATGCTGGCGGCGATTTTAACAAAATCAGTTTTCCTTCATTAAATTCAAATCAGAAAAAAGGTTATTCAGGTAATGATCAGTTTTTTATCAAAAATGGTGATCTGTTCCGCTCCTTTCCTGTAAAAGATGCAGCAGATAGTACTAAAACAATTACCAAGACCTATCAATATAAATTAAGCGGAAATGGTTTTTCTACAAGCGAGGTAAAGCCTGAGGAGGGGAAAGCTAAAAGTAAGGTTTAGGGTGGATGGTTTAGGGTAAAAAGGCGTGAGACGAGGAGTTATACCTTGAAAGATCGTCATGCTGAACTTGTTTCAGCATCTATTTATATCGCGAGATCCTGAAGAATCTGATAGTTATCAGATCATTATGACGCGTATATTAGTTATTCAGCTTCGAACGATCGTCATCCTGAACTTGATTCAGGATCTATCATGCAATTTAAAAAACAATGGACAACGGAAAATTTTCTATCATCGATCGGATCAGGAGCTTTAAATATGCTTTTAACGGGCTAAAACTGTTCTTTATTAACGATCATAATGGAAGAGTTCATTTGTTTGCAGCAATTGTAGCCATTGGTTTATCTTTTTATCTGAAAATTTCCGGTTCAGAATGGATTGCCATTTTATCTGTTATTTCGGCTGTTTTTGTTGCCGAAATTTTAAACTCTGCTATCGAAAAACTAGCCGATGTAGTTTCACCCGATTATCATCCAAAAATTAAAATAGTAAAAGATTTGGCTGCTGCTGCAGTTTTGGTGGCTGCATTTCTGGCGGTAGCCGTTGGTTTTATTGTCTTTATTCCAAAACTATTTTTGTAATTCGGCCATAGCAGTCCTCGATTCTTCAATCTTCTCCTGGATAATATCATCCCAGCGGGCCTGCATTTTATGGTTGCTGCCATGTTCGGTTTCTTCATCATAGTTACGCTGCATGGTATCGAAATAATCGCTGATCTGATTGGCGAGTTCAGATATCTGAGCTTTATAGTTGCTTACAGAATAGTTCCGGTTTTTTAATACCCTTTCGGCCTCCAATAATAAAACATACTGAATATCGGCGTGCCCTTGTTCGTGGTGTAAAAGACTTGCCCTAATTTCAGGGTCTTTAATTTTATCCCACTTAACCCACGACCTCGTTTTATCAATGCTCACATCGTTTTTAAGCTTAATGGCAACGCGATTACGGTAAACTGTGCTGGAGTAACTGTATTTCCATGTCATTGCGGTCAGCGCAAAAAATGGAGAGCGCGCATCGGCTTTACCTTTAAAATGCGTTTCCCAATTCAATTGAATGGGCCCGGAAAAATCTTGTTTAAAAGCAAAAGTACATGGCAGTGCCAGCAAAAATAAAAGGGGTATAATATGTTTTTTCACCTGTGTAATTTTAGTTTCAACGCTGGTGAAGCCATCATGATTTAGCTATTCCATTGTTGAGGGTAAATCATGATGGTTTCATGTGTTGGTTTTTACAATGAAAAAACCGTGCCTAAAATTATTCGGGAGTAGAAATCTGTCCGCTAATGCGCTCAAATTTCTCGATCAATAAAGCTATGCGTTCTTTTTCCCTGCTCATTACTGCCTTTCTTAATATCGTGGAGCAAAATAATATCCATAATGCAGTTAAGCCTACAGCCAAAACTTTTTGAACGACCGTAAAGTGGGCAAGAATTTCTACAAAATAAAATATGATGCCCAATGAAAGTGCAATCATATAAAACCAATATAAAGAGTTGTACAGTTTATAACGGTTTAATTGATAGGCTTTTAAGTTGTTTAAATATTCGTGCGGGTGAGCGGTGAAATCGGTTTTCGAAATTAGCCTGTAATCGCGGTACAGAATTAAGGTATATACGCCAATGGCAATAATGGTGATGCTGATCCCGACGTGTGTAGTCCACGATTCGAAGTGAAAAAAGATCCACAATGCAGCAATGGCAATAAAAGATGCCAGCATACCCAAAATGTTCAAAGCCGATTTCAGCTTGATGCCATTTACTTCTTTCTTCGCTTGCTGCAGCATTTCATCAGCAGAAACCTTAACTTCTACCTCGTGCTTTTGCCACAACTCCTGTATTTGATCAAACGCTTGCATACTGGCTATATAGTTCTGTTAATTTTTGTTTAATGCGGTGAATTTTTACCCTCAAATTGCCTTCGCTTATTCCCGATATATCAGCAATTTCATGGTATGGTAATTCATCAAGTACCATAGTAATAATTAAACGGTCATTCTCTTCGAGCTTGGATATACATTTATAAAGTAGGGCAACCTGTTCATTTTTCTCTGAAAATTCCTCTATTTTATTTTCTATAATGTTATCTGTTAATTCGTCTTTCGCCTGTCTTTTTTCCGACCTCAAATAAGTTAAACAGGTATTCACCGCAATTCTATAAATCCACGTAGAAATTAAAGATTTGTTTCTGAACTTATCCAGATTTTGCCAAACCTTTAAAAAAGTTTCCTGTAGAAGATCGTTTGCAGCGTCGGTATCGCCAGTATAACCATAACATAAATGGAATATCTTTTTGGAATTTGAATCGAAGATCTCTTTAAATAACTTGTCTTTTTGTTCCATTTAGGGGTTTATAGTTGCGTTTTAGATGATGATGTACACTTTTTGTTACATCAAGAACCAAAAATAATATATTTTTTGATGCCATTGACTTAAAAGTTTTTAACCAAAGATGCGCACGGATAAACACAGATTTTTACATCTGTGTGCATCCTTTCTATCTGTGGTTAAATTATTTCTGCTTTACCGAATGGCTTAACTCAACCACGTTGATGTATTTTTTAATCTCGCCTGTTATCAAAATTTGTTACACGCCGTAAATATCGTAGTTTTACCAAATTAAGAGTACTACAAACTTTTTATATTCATGAAGAAAAACAAACTCACGCTTTTCATTTTCTTAGCGCTGATTGCGGGTATTGCATTGGGCTATATTTTAAATGTCAATTCAATCGATGTCTATAACCAGAAAATACTCACCGCCGATGCGAAAGTTAAAAGTATAGAGGTAAGCATTGCCAAAACGACCGATACCACTAGTATTGGTTACACACAGCTTAAAGCTGAAAGAAAAGCAAACGCTAAAATCAAAAAAGAAAACGAAGACATCAGAGAGAAAAAATTAGAATATTTTACGCTATTGAGCGATATTTTTCTTCGCTTGATTAAAATGATTGTTGCTCCATTGGTATTTACAACCTTAGTGGTTGGTGTAGCCAAAGTGGGCGATATTAAAGCTGTGGGTAGAATTGGTGGTAAAACACTGGGCTGGTTTTTGGCCATGTCGTTAATGTCGTTAGTGTTGGGTATGATTTTAGTAAATTTATTCGAACCCGGAAGACATATGAAATTATCATTGCCCGATCAATTGGTAAATACTGGTATCCAGAAAGCATCAATGAGTGTGAAAGATTTTATCGCACACGTTTTTCCAAAAAGCATTGCCGAATCGATGTCTACCAACGAAATTTTGCAGATTGTTGTATTCTCTTTATTCTTTGGTGTAGCAACAGCTGCCATTGGCGATTTAGGCCAGATTGTGATTAAAGCATTTGATGCCATTGCTCACGTAATTTTAAAGATGACTGGTTACGTAATGAATTTTGCACCCCTGGCGGTTTTCGGAGCCATGACCGCCATTGTAGCCAAACAAGGACTTAATGTATTAAATACCTATGCCATATTCATCGGCGAATTTTATCTGGGGTTAGCCATACTCTGGGCGGTGTTAATTTTCTTAGGATTTTTAGTGTTGAAAAAACGAATTTTCCGCTTGGTTAATGACATGAAAGAACCAGCACTTCTGGCTTTCAGTACAGCAAGCAGCGAAGCAGCTTATCCAAAAACAATGATGCTTTTAGAGCGTTTTGGCTGCAAAGACAAGATTGTAAGTTTCGTACTGCCACTGGGTTATTCGTTCAATTTAGATGGATCGATGATGTACATGACCTTTGCGTCTTTATTTATTGCGCAGGCTTACGGCATCCATTTGGGTTTCGAGCAGCAAATTTCGATGCTTTTAATATTGATGTTAACCAGTAAAGGAATTGCAGGTGTACCGAGGGCATCGTTAGTGGTAATTGCCGGTACAATTGCAAGTTTCAATATTCCTGAAGCAGGATTAGCTTTGTTAATTGGTATCGATCCTTTATTGGATATGGGTCGTTCTGCAACTAACGTTGTTGGAAATAGCATTGCAACAGCAGTGGTAAGTAAGTGGGAAGGGGAACTTAAGGAGTCCTGAGTCTGGAGTCTTCAGTCCTGAGTCGTATTTAACATTTATTCAATCATTTAACATTTATTCATTCAATAATTCAACATCCAGTGTCAAGTAGAGGAAAAAAAATATTCTTAGCCATTACCATTATTGTTCCAATGATCATTTATTGTTACATCTATTATAAACCTATTATACAGAATGCGCCTTTTCGTAAGGATGATTTTGTGTCGATGCAATATAGCTATGGCTTAAAAGATACTTTGGAAAACACATATGATTCAAAGACTGGTGTTTACCGATACGTAAATAATAGGGACTCAGTGGTTACCAAAAAATTCTTTTTAAAGAGCAATGATGTGTTATATATGCATAGAAAGGCAAATGAAATCGGCCTTTGGAATTTTCCAGATACCATTGGTAAAAAAAGTGATAAATCCAGGTTGGTACCGCGTTATGATATAACTTTCAATTATAAAAAAAAGTCAAAACACGTAACCATTTATGGCGACTTTGATGGCAATCCAAAATTACTGGATGCAGCTGTTCAAATGAGAAAAATTATTCAGGAAACCTTATTACAAGCCGAAAAAAGAAGCGGGAAGTAGCAGGTAGTCTGAAGTCGGGAGTCTGAAGTATGAAGTCCGGAGTCCGACGCCAATTGCCTGTAAGTCAGTTGGGCGTTTGGGGGTTTGAAGTCGATTAAGGAATCCGCTAAATATATTTTCCAGAGGGGTAATTTATCATTTTGTTTGGAGTCAGTTAACCGATTTGAACAATTAACCAGTTAACCATTAACCAATGAAGACTTTAATAAAGCGTTAAATGTTAGCGTTTTGTTAAAGTCTTTTTCCTTTTAGGATGTTTTCGTATATTTACGATATATTCGTAATAATGGAAAAATTAACATTACAGGAAGAGGATGCCATGCTGGCTGTTTGGCAGATCGGTAAAGGGTTTATCAAAGATTTTATGGATGTACTTCCCGATCCCAAACCACCCTATACTACATTGGCATCTACCATCAAGAATTTAGAACGCAAGGGCTACCTGATGAGCGAACGTTTTGCCAATGCCAACCGCTACAGTGCAAAGGTTAAGGAGGTAGAGTATAAAAAGCGCTTTATGAGTGGTTTTGTAAATAATTATTTCCAGAGTTCTTATAAAGAACTGGTTGCTTTTTTTGCAAAGGATAAAAAAATAAGTGCGGAGGAACTTAAAGAGATTATAAATTTAATTGAGAACCCTGAAAAGTAAATGCCATGCCACATTTCTTTATCATTTTATTGAAAATTAATCTGGTGCTGATCTTGTTTTCAGCAACCTACTACCTGGTATTGCGGAGGCTAACTTTCTACTCCATCAACAGGATATTTCTGCTGTTTGGGATCATCTTTTCTTCTGCCTACCCATTTATTAACCTCACCGAGTTTTTCGCCGGACGGAAAGCTGTACCTGCCTTTGTTCCACAATTTAACCAGCAGGTAAGTGAATTTGTAAAACAAGATGCTGTTTCGGTATTTTGGCAAGGACTTACGGTGCTTTTTTATACTGGTGTTTTATTGATGGCTTTAAGATTGCTCGTGCAGTTTATTTCCCTTTATAGAATGCATAAAAATTCTTCACCCGATCATTTAAATGATTATAAAGTGAGGATTTTAAGTGAGGAAGTAAGCCCGTTTAGTTTTTGGCAGACCATTTATATCAATCCGCATCTACATAAAAAGCAAGATTTAAGCAATATCCTCGAGCATGAGCGTGTACACGTAGAAGAATGGCATACTTTAGATATTATTCTGGCCGAAATCTGTGTGGTTTTCTATTGGTTTAATCCAGGGGTTTGGTTAATGAAAAAAGCGGTAAGAGAAAATATTGAATTTATTACCGATGCCAAAATTTTAAAGAAAGGAATTGATAAAAAAGCTTATCAATATAGCTTGTTAGATGTTGGAACGTTACAGCCATCGGTAGCTATTGTGAATAATTTTAATCTGTCCGACCTTAAAAAGCGGATTAAAATGATGAACGCGAAACGTTCTTCAAAAGTAAATTTAACCAGATATTTATTTGCCCTACCTGTATTGCTTTGTGTTACTTTAGCATTTACCATCGATAAAAAGGACGTAAAGAAAAGTTTAGCGCCCCTAACCAAAATGGTAAATGATGTTTTACCTGAAAATGTTGCTGAAGTAGCTATACAACCCAAAACAGTTTTAAAAGCTAAATTCAAAAGGAGAATAATCATTGATACCCTGAAAGCACCTGATACCGCCACCAAAATGACTTTTATTTTTAAAAGCATTGTAAATGGTGCAGATTCTTCGCGAAAATCGATAGAAGAGACTTTAAAAGGTTTAGGTAAGCAAGTGAAGATCATGAGCTTTAAAACGGATGGAAATTTTAAAGGCAAAACCTTTGTACAACATTTTAGCTTTACTGATACCTCAAATGCAGACCATAAAAGCATTGCTGTTAATGTCTTAGCTGATAAAAACAGTGATTTCGAGAATTTGCCTTTGCCTAAGAAAAACGGTGTTGTGATGTTTTATTTTTTAAAATCAACGGGCAAAACCTCAGTTGCTAAAGATGGAAACCAACAAGTAACAGGCAATGGCACTATGGTTAACGAAACCACAACCTATTTTTTAAATGGTAATAAAATCTCGAAAGAGGAGCTTGATAAATTGAATGCGAATAAGATTTCTGATCTCAAGGTGGATAGAAATAATCAGGCGATTCAGATTAGTATGAAGCCGTAATCGTTTTGAAATAATTAAATTCTAAAAAAAAAAATCGTCATTGCGAGAAGGCTTTTTCAGCCGACGAAGCAATCTTTATAGTAAGAATCACTAGCCTGAAAGATTGCTTCCCCGAAAAAGTCGGGGCAGGCTCTCGTACCTCCTCGCAATGACGAATCTATTTATTAAAAATTAAAAGTAGCCTTTAACATAGCCACCCTTCCTGGTATATAATAGGTTCCGGTGGTGAGTGAATTTGCAGAAAGATAAATTGCATCAAAGCTTTTGATATTGGCCAGATTGGTTACGCCAAATTCTAAATCTGTTTTCATTTTTAAGAGTTTGTATTTAATATTCATATCTGCAAAAAGATATTTTAAATTAGGTTGTGAAGACTGATGCGTAAATAAATGCTCGGCCGATAAATTTAAATATACATTTCTAACAGTGGTGATGGCCAAGGTAGATTGCTGCCTAAGCTGTTGGAAATTTGTTTTTATTGCATCAGCAACTTTGGCTTTATTATCGGTTAACGAGAAATTTGCAAGGTAAGACCAATTGATAAAATTAGTAAGTTTTGCTTCTATACCTACTTTATAAGAAACCGTTTGCGCGTTAAAGGCAAATAGTTGATTATTCTGCAATTGATCGTATTTACTCTGCGAAAAACTTACCCCTGCACTCACTGTACTTCTCAGGTCGAATAAGTATTTGCTTGAATTTGCGCTAAACGAAAGCGTACGGATGTGGTTGCTTAGCGGCAGCACAACCCTCTGCTGGATGTTATTGCTCAAACTATACGAAGAAATGGTGTTCAGCTCGGCATCGCTGTAGTTAGCCGTTAAATTAATAAACAACATCTGCATCGCTTTTCTAAAGTTAAATCCAGCTCCAATATTATGGGTTTTTGATTCTGAAATTGGGGCATTGTTGGCGAAGAGCGAGCGATAATTTTTTAAAACTGTACCACGATAAACATCGTCAATTCCTCCCAAATCATTTCGGAAGGCATAATTTGCCGTTACATAATTCTCCGGACTGGTTTGATATTTTAAATTAAATGAAGGGTTTAGAAATAATTTGTGCAGGCTTTTGTCTAGTTGATTTACCTCATCACTGTAATTGATCTGGTTGTAACTCAAGGGTAAACTCAATCCTGCTTTCAATTTGTCGTCTGTAAATTCATAGGTCGCATCTGTATAGAGTTTGGTTTTAAGCCAGTCGAGATCATTTACCGCATTACCCGAAACCAATTCTGTTTGCTGATTATTTTGTGTACGGTAAAGCTCAGAGTTGAGCTGTTGTTGTTGTACATTAAAACCTGCCTTATAAGTTTGTACGAAATTGTTTTTTACAAAAGCAAAAGATGCATAATTGTTAGTGTACCAGGTTGGTATTTTAATGTACTGGCTTAAACCCAGGTAACTATTTCCATTATTTAAAATATCGGCATTAAGTCCTGGGGTAATGTTTAATGTTTCGGGCTGCGTTGTTCTATTTAAATAGGAGTAGAGGTTAATCACGTCTTCCGACTTCATTTTTTTTCGGTAATTGAATTCATTTGAGATATCAAGGGTTTGCTGACGCAAAATCTGATTCGCGGCCACATTGTTGATTACAAATCCTGAAGAAGTTTTAAATGGCGCATAATCCAATACAAAATTATTGTTCAGGTAATATTTATCTGCATTTCCATTCAGGTTAAACTGCGTACGGAGTTTTTGCGGATTGATGGCATTGTTCTGCGATTCTGAATACCTAATGGTTTGGCCCGAAAGATAGGTTTCTGAAAATTTATTGTACTGTTGATCGCGCTGATCATATAAGTAAGAAAGGTTGGCCCTTAATTGCAGGTCCTGGTTAAACTTATATAAGTTGTTTAGGTTGATCAATCCAGCTTTATTAAAAAGATACCTGCTTTGTGGTAAAGAGGGCACACCAGCCGCTCCTGTAGATAGCAACCCGCTTGGTTTATCGTTGTCCAGGCGTTTTAAATAATCCGATAAATTATGCGAGGTGAGGTCAATACCCGGATCGTTGCCAATGTTATTGCCTTTAATATTATTAATGAACTTCAGCTTTTTATTAAACAACATGGCTGTTAGGTTTTCGTCAAAGCGGTTGGGCATTCCGGCACCAACTGTTGCGTCGCCCATTACCTTCAGTTTAGCATCGTCTTTAATCACCAGATTTAGCGCAACGTCATCACTCATGTTGTTTTTACGCATCATTTTAATCGGTTGGTCATTCTGGATCACCTGTACCTTATCTACGGCACTCTGTGGGATGCTTTTAGTGCCGATGTTATATTTGTCATCCAAAAGATTGTCGCCATCTACATAGAGGTTAGAAATCGATTTTCCGTTATAGCTGATCTTTCCATTTTCGGCAACCTCGATTCCAGGCATTTTTTTGAGTACATCGCCAATGCTCCGGTCTTGTTTGTCGGCAAAATCAGATGGCCTGTAATTTAAGGTGTCGCCATTTGCTGTTAACGAAGGCCGGTTTTTTACCGTTACGGTTTCTAACACTGTTTCGCTATTTTGTAAAACGAGATCGTAACCTTTGTTTACATCCGTTATAATCGTGCTCAGTTTTTTATATCCAATGCTCGATGCTTCTATTTTATAACCGGTAATCTGATCATTTTTTAAAATAATGCTAAACTCGCCATTGCGGTTCGTCCTGGTGAAATTGATCACGTTCCCTTCAGGGTCTTTTAAACTGACATTAACAGACTCAATCGCTTTTCCATTGCTATCCTTAACAATTCCTTTGATCGGTTTTTGTGCCAGCGCCGAAAAAGCAGCAAACAGTAGCATCAGCATTATAGCGCATTTTCTCATTTTTTCTCAGGAATTTCGATTGGATTGTTGATCTCGGGTTTGTTTATCGTTGTGCCTCCGGCCGGGCGGGGAGCAGGATTAGCCTTAAAAGAACCTTGCATACCACTCGCGGCCATTTGAGCCTGCATAAAACCTTGAGGATCTTTATCTCTTGCTGCTTTAAGTTTATCTAATTCTTTTCTGCTCGTTTTGATGGCGTCTGCAGGTAATTTAATCTCCGATCCAAGGTAAGAGGTGCTTACATCTATTCCCACCATTTTAACTACACCTGTGCCATTGGGCATTACAATTTTGCCATCCTCACCCGAGTTTGTTTGGTTGGCATCGTCTTTTACGTTTTCAAGACCAGCGAATGTAAATTTTACTTCTTTTTTGTCATCATAAGCCTCTATAATTAAGCCGGGTAATCCATTTAATTTCCATGGACCACTTTGAAAAGGTATTTCTGTGGCAAACCAGGCAATCCATTTTCTACCTTTAAAGGTTGCGGTTGCTTTCTGACATGATATCCCTGAAAAACTCATAGTGTCTTTTAAAATCTTCCAGTCAATTTGTGGAGCAGTTTCTTCGATAAGGTAATTGTTAAACAGGCGCTCCTTGGTAATCATTTTATGTTCATTGGCAAAAAAGAAATAATCTTCCTGTGTTAATGGAACTTTCATCTCACTCTTCACCTCGATTTTGATATTGGAGTTGCCTGTTTGATTTTTCATCTGCTCCTGAATCTGCTTCTGGGTGTTTAACGATTGATTCAGCTTATCGTAGCTGGTATAAACAGAAGCATTTTTTCCAGTTACGAGTAACATGTTTTCGGTTTTCGGTTTATCACGCTGCGTAGTATCCTGGATGTGTGTAAAAGTATACCTTACTCTTGCTAAAGCCTTATCAGGGCTTTGGGCTTTTGCCGAAATGGTTAAGGCGGTTGCTAAACAGATGGTTAGGGTTAGTTTCATGAGTTTTGTTTTTAAAGTTATCTATTTAATTTTCGTAAATCTACGAAATATTCGTAATAAGAAAAGTGCTTTAACATTTTTTAACGAAGAGAAGATGGAAGAATAGATTATGGGCAATAGAGGGACGGGGGGTATTTTATTCGCGAAGGCACATAAACACATAAATTCTTTAGATAGGTCATCCTGTCCAAAGTACTCCTGTGGAGAGCGGAGTTGGAGGATCTACCTCAAAGCTTGAATAGCACACAGGAAATATTTTTTATGATTTGGAAATGAATGAATGGCTATAAATTTATCGGTTGGTGTCTCACTGACCGAAACCTAAGTATGCTCGTAGATGTTTAATTACTATTTGGAAATGAGTGGCTTGTGGTTCTTGGCTGGCTTCAGTCCCGCTTTACGCTTTATCCCGATGGAAAAATCGGGATGTTCGCTCCAATCAGGTTTAGGACCAAGGGTTTCTGCACCCGGCAACCCCGGAAGTGAAATGCTGTTTTGGCCCAATAGCCCCGGTTGAAGCGTTACCCTGCAGCAACGAGGAACGAGGAAGTGAAGCGTATAAGCGTAAAACGGGAAGAAACCTAGTGTTTTGTACTGGCTCTGCGCTCCAATATAACTGTTCGCTGCAATGGGCAGTAGGATAGGTTTAGCCTAAGAATTATTGAGCCATGATTTTCGGAAAATGCAATAACATAGTCTTCAAATCGATCTTGAAATCCTTAAATCCTCTGAATCCTGATACCGTATGATTTTAGTGAAAAATATTTTCGATATGTATTTGTGTGTTAATTGAATTTGTTCTATATTTGCACCTCGTTAAATAAAAATTAAAAAACTAATATTTAAACAATGTACGCAATAGTAAATATAGCAGGGCAGCAATTTAAAGTTGCTAAAGACCAGCACCTTTTTGTACACAGATTACAAGGAGATGAAGGCGCTAGTATTGAATTTGATAATGTATTGTTGGTTGACAACGGTGGTGCAATTACTGTAGGTGCTCCTGCAGTGAAAGGTGCTAAAGTTTCAGCTAAGATCGTATCTCATTTAAAAGGTGATAAAGTAATTATTTTCCACAAAAAACGTAGAAAAGGTTACAAAAAGAAAAATGGTCACCGCCAGTTTTTCACTAAGATTCAGATCTCTGACATCACTCTATAATTAATTGTTAACCCAATAATTCGCTTTTTAGCGAGTTACAAAATATAAAATCATGGCACACAAAAAAGGAGCCGGTAGTTCGAAAAACGGACGTGAATCGCATAGTAAGCGTTTAGGTATTAAAATTTTCGGTGGGCAATTAGCTATCGCTGGAAACATTTTAGTACGTCAACGTGGAACAAAACACCACCCTGATAAAGGTGTTGGTATTGGTAGAGACCACACTTTATTTGCTTTAGTTGATGGTACTGTAATTTTCAGAAAGAAACAAGATAACAAATCTTATGTTTCTATTCTTCCTATCACTGAAGCTGAAATTGAAGCAGCAGTAGCTAAAGCACCAGTTGCTAAAAAAGCGGTTGCGAAAAAAGAAGTTGTAGCTGAAGAGGTTGTTGAAGCAGCACCGGTTGCTAAAAAAGCACCTGCTAAAAAAGCAGCTAAAAAAGACGAAACTACTGAAGAAGCTGCACCTGCAGAATAATTAGTAACAAAGTTATAAAGGAAAGTCCCGATGCAAATCGGGACTTTTTTTGTTGGTAGAGTTCATTAGTTCATGGTTGATAGCCATAATGTTTACAGCGATTGCTTAACTCTTAATTTTTCTTAACTTCTTAATGGTCAGAATATGAAAGTTGCTTAATTATTTAAAGCGGTTAATTGATTCTAACGCCAAACTATTACTAGCCCTTCGACTACGTCATCATTGACAGACTCCAATAGAATGGTCGTCATCTCGACTGTAGCGCAGCGAAATGGAGAGATCTATCTAGGCAGATTTCTCGACTACGTTGCACTCCGCTCGAAATGACGATAGCTTGAGGGAACTATATACTTAACTTTTTTTATATTAAATTACCCCTTAGGGTGACATATCATGGGAAAATCGATTAATAGACTCCAGACTGCCAACTCCGGACTAATGTGTTAAACCCTGTTAAATAACAAAATTTAACAATTCATCGCGATACATTCGCATATCATTATTTAATTATTGACGATGAATTTTAAAATACTCAGCTTATCTGTTTTTTCTATCATGTTAGTTGGCTTTTCTGTCAAGGCACAAGATGTAGAAGAGAATATCCGTATGGTGAAACCCTTTAAGGCCGATGGTATATCGAACGAGTGGAACGAGCCGCTTAACCAATACAACGATGCCACCAAACTAGCCTTTGCCCTGGCCAATGATGACAAAAACCTGTACATCATTATTGAATCGTTAGATCCACAAACCACTTTTAGTGTGCTAAGAGGTGGCATTACCTTAAATATCAACACGGAAGGTAAAAAGAAAGACGGTATGAAGTTAACCTTTCCTTTAATGGATAGGCCTCCAATGCCGAAGGAAGGAGATGAACACCGTGATCATGCCCCTTTGTTGCCAGATGGAGCCACACAAGATCCTGTAGCGATGAACAAAAGCATTCGGGTTTCGGGATTTAAAAATATTGCAGATGGTGAGTTACCAGCCATAAATCAGGACGGCATTGAAACCGGAATGAGCATTCATCCCAACAGAGATCTTATTTACGAATTAAGCATTCCATTAGCACAATTACAGGTAGGATTAGACCTTAAAAAGCCGTTGGTTTACAATATTAAAATTAATGAGCCGAATAAATCTGGTTTTAAAAGAGAAGCCAGGCCTGAAGGTGCAGGTGGTGGTAAAGGCAGATCGGGCGGTAGAGGTGGAATGGGAGGCGGAGGAATGGGCGGTGGCGGTCGTGGCGGTATGGGTGGTGGAAGAATGGGGGTTGGAGGCCAACGACCATCAGAAGGCGGCGAATCTGGATCTAAATCCTCCGATTTTTGGATCAAGTATAAGTTGGTAAAGGCCTAGGACATAGAAATTTTGAGTGTTTAAATGAAAAATATGTCATCCTGAGCTTGTCGAAGGATATTTTTTTGATTTAACCATAAAAGGGTCTTCGACAGACTCAGACTGACAAGTAAAGGAAATATTAGTGTTGTCAACTTTTATAGCCAAACGGCCTGAAAGTTGACAACTCTTTTTAATTAATACTCTCTTGCCATTAACTGATCTGTAAGCGTTAAGAGATTCGCTTTTCTCTCCTCACTCACATTAATCTGCGCAAATACCGCTAAGGCTTGGTTGAGGTAATTGTTCATGTTTTCTTTAGCAATATCCTGAATATCCAAAGTATCGTAAACCTGACGTACGGTATCTACTTTTTCCTGTGCGTTAAATTCTTTGTAGCCTGTCCAGGTATCTAATGATGCCCTGGTTTCTCCATCGGCAAGTTCGAAAGCCTTTAACAGCAGGAAAGTCTTTTTATTGGCAATAATATCGCCACCTACCTGTTTCCCGAATTTTTCAGGATCAGCATAAACGTCTAAAATATCGTCCTGTAGCTGAAAGGCAATGCCTATGTTTTCGCCAAACTGATAAATTAAATCTGCATCTTTTTCTGAAGCACCAGCAATAATGGCACCTAACTTTAAGGCGCCGCCCAAAAGCACTGCGGTTTTTAACCTGATCATGTTGATGTATTCTTCAATACTCACATCGTCACGACCTTCAAATTCCATGTCCAATTGCTGACCCTCGCAAACCCCTTGAGCGGTTGCATTAAAAGTATTTAATACAGGGCCGAGAAAGGCTGGGTTAACTTTTGCAAGGTTTTTATTTGCCTCCACCATCATCACATCGCCACTTAAAATGGCAATATTGGTGCTCCACTTTTCGTGTACGGTGGCTTTCCCGCGGCGGAGTGGCGCATTGTCCATAATGTCGTCATGAACAAGCGTAAAATTATGAAAGATCTCAATGGCCATAGCGGCGTGGATTGATTCGTTTGCATCTTTACCAAACAACTCTGTCGCCATTAAAACCAATAATGGCCTTATCCGTTTTCCGCCAAGATTAATGATATAAGTAATCGGATCGTAAAGCTGTTTGGGATGATCCGGAAACTTTAAATTTTGTATTGCAGTATCTAAAATTTGTTGTAATTCTTCTGTAGTATGCATTGTAATTATTGCGTAAACACTGTGTTTAAGGCACAATTTTATATTTAATCTGGAATTAGGGTAAAATCGATTTGGCGTTTAGAAAGATCTACTTTTTTCACCCTGATCATCACTTCATCACCCAATTGGTATTTTTTCTTTTTGCGCTGGCCTACAATGCAGTAATTTTTCTCATCAAGTACATAAAAATCGTCTGATATGTCCCTTAAACGGATCATACCCTCACATTTATTCTCTTCAATCTCTACATACATGCCCCATTCGGTAACACCCGAAATAATACCTTTGTACTCCGTACCGATATTGTTTTCTAAGTATTCGGCCTGTTTGTATTTAATAGAGGCACGTTCGGCATCAGCAGCTCTTTTCTCCATAGCCGAAGAATGTACGCAGGCTACTTCGTAAAACTCCATATCTGCCGATTTACCGCCGTCTAAATAAGTTTGTAGAAGCCTGTGCGCCATTACATCCGGATAACGACGGATAGGGGAAGTAAAGTGCGTGTAATATTCGAAAGCCAGACCATAGTGGCTGGTTTTTTTAGTAGAATATATCGCTTTTGCCATTGACCGGATGGCCAGTGAAGTTAGGATATTCTGTTCTTTCTTCCCTTCAACATCATTCATTAAGTTATTTAACGATTTTGCAATTTCTTTATCCGATTTGGTATTGATTTTATAACCGAAACGGGAAGCAAAGGTTGCGAAAGTATTCAGGGTTTCCATATTTGGTGAATCGTGCACGCGATAAACAAAGGTCAGTTTGTCCTTTCCTTTAGTTTTCTTGGCTATAAACTCGGCAACTTTACGGTTCGCCAAAAGCATGTAATCTTCAATCAGTTTATGGGCATCTTTACGTTCCTTAACATAAACACCAATTGGCTTACCCGAGTCATCAAGTTTGAATTTAACTTCTGTACTTTCGAAACTGATGGCGCCGTTTTTAAATTTACGGTCGCGAAGGATATATGCCAATTCGTTCAGTTTTAATATTTCCTGAGCATAATCGCCTGCTTTATTTTCGATTACTTCCTGCGCCTCTTCATAGCTGAATCTTCTGTCGGAGTGGATCACCGTTCTACCATACCATTCAGATTGAATATTGGCCTGCTCATCCAGTTCGAAAACGGCTGCAAAACATAATTTATCTTCATGTGGACGTAATGAACATACACCATTACTTAAACGTTCAGGCAACATCGGAATTACACGGTCTACCAGATAAACCGAAGTGGCACGACTGTAGGCTTCTTTATCCAGTTCCGTTCCCTGAATTACATAATGTGAAACATCGGCAATGTGCACACCAATTTCGTGGTTTCCGTTGGGCAGTTTTTGGTAGGAGATGGCATCATCGAAATCTTTCGCATCTGCCGGATCTATCGTAAAGGTTAATACCTTTCTAAAATCTTTTCTTTTGGCTATTTCTGCTGCAGGAATTTCTTCAGGAATGGCATTGGCTTCGCGCTCTACCTGTGGTGGAAACTCTAAAGGAAAACCATACTGTGCTAAAATAGCATTCATTTCGGTATTGTTCTCGCCCTGGTTACCCAGTACATGTTTAACAATCCCGATCGGATTTTTAGCACTTTCAGGCCAATCTGAGAGGGTTACCAACACACGCTGACCGTTTTTGGCCTCATGGATATCGGCCAGAGGAACAAAAATATCGTGCATCATTTTTTTATCGTCCGCAATTACAAATGCAAAACGATCAGATATCTTGATTACACCTGTAAAATCTGATTTTGCCCTTTTAATAATTTCGACAACCTCACCATCGTTTTTACGACCGCTTTTCTTCGCAAAAACATAAGCCTTTACGGTATCACCATGTAATGCATTTTTGAGTTTTCGCGGAGCTACAAAAATATCCTTCTCAAATTCATCTTCCGGAACGATATATGCAGATCCATCGGCAGTCATATCAACCGTACCGATAATAAAATTCTGCAGTTCTTTAAGTTTAAATTTACCTTTTTCTGGTTCTAAGAAAATCCCTGCACTTTTCCCTTCTTTTAAAATCTCAAGAATGGTTTCTCTAGATTCTTGATCGTTCAAATTTAATTTGGCCGAAACCTGCTTGTAATTAAGCAGCTGATTATTGTTTTTTTCAAAAACATCACTAACCAATTGATTCAGAACCAATTTTATATTTGCCGATTTTTTCTTTGCCATATGCTAAACTGAATTTACCGAAGATACAGAAAAGATGCTCAGGATGGAAAATATAGGGCACAATATGTAAAATGGATGATGGTTTTATAGTTCATTGGTTCATCGGTCATTGGTTTATTAGTAAGGCAGATTGCCAAAAGTTCATAGTTGATGGTTTGGTAGTTCATTGACCGGGGAGGTTATGAGAAAATGACTATTTGACTATCGACTATTAGCCATGAACTAAATCATATTTTGCAGGTTAAACCTTCTTTCAAGATCCCTTTCCATTCTATGGACTATGGACTATGGACTATGGACTATGGACTATGGACTATGGACTATGGACTATGGACTATGGACTACAGACTACGAACCAACCTGATCTCCATGTAAGTAATTCTCTTCCGTTCGGCGGTGTAACTCAAATGTATGTTGCCGCTTTTATCCTGAATAATGGCCGGGTAGCTATACTCACCTTTAGCATGGTTTTCTAATGTGTAAATATCCTGCCAGTTTTCACCATCGATTGATATGGCCAGTTTTAATACTGATCTGCCTTCCCACCAGTTTTTACCTGCTGTTAGCGGGTTGTAAACAAGTAATTGCCGTCCGTCTTTTAGCGTTACCGCATCGCTACCCGAATTTGGATTAGGCAATTGCGTAGCCTTAAGTTTTGACCAGGTTTCACCATTATCTTCCGACCAGCTTTCTACAATCACATTTTGCCTGCTCCTACATAATAGCTGCAGTTTTCCATTGGGATAGGTTAAAATAGAAGGTTGGATTACACCAAAAGTATCGCAGTTGATATTGATCTTTTCCCAGTTTTTGCCATCAGCATCTGATTTTTCAATATGGATCGCCCATGTTTTTTCATCTAAACTTTCTGTACTTGAGGGATAAAGGATTGTTCCCTTTGGTAATTGAATCGGTTTGTTTTTAATTGGGCCTAAGAAATCTTTAGGCAATTTCTGTTTTTTCGACCATGTTTTTCCATTGTTAACAGATGTTTTATATTCTGCCCACCAGGTTCTTGGATTTACACCTACCTTATAATGTAAAAATAAAGTGCCGTTTTTTGTTTTAAAAAGAACAGGATTCCAGCAGGCAAATCTGCTCGTATCGTTTATTATCCCATTTGCGATCTCGATCGGTTGACTCCATTGCGTTCCGGTTTTTATTGACGACCAGATTACGACATCTTTACTTCCTTCATGCTTACCACCAAACCAGGCGGCCATTATTTTTCCTTTGCCCAAATCAACCAGCGTTGAGGCATGGCAGGCCTCGAATGGAGCCTTTTCAAAAATAGTAGTCGACTGAATGATTTCTACTTTTTGTGCACAAGCGTTTAAAGAAAGAAAAATCAGTGTAAAAGCAATTGAAAGATATTTAAGCATTTTCTATTATTGGTGTCCTGGAATAGCTTCGATCAGTTTTTGGGTATAAGCTGCTTTTGGCGCATAAAATATCTGCTCTGGAAAACCTTCTTCTTCGATTTTTCCTTTGTTCATCACTAAAATACGGTCAGAAATATGCTTTACAACAGCCAAATCGTGAGAAATAAAGATATAAGTGAGCCCGAATTCGCGCTGGAGATCTTTGATGAGGTTTAAAACCTGCGCCTGAACGGAAACATCTAAAGCAGATACCGATTCGTCGCAGATGATAAATTTAGGTTGTAAAGCCAAAGCCCTGGCAATAACCACACGCTGCCTTTGTCCGCCGCTAAATTCATGCGGATATCGGTTAAAATGCTCTTCTTTTAAACCTACTTTATCAATTAATTCCAGCACTTTTTGTTTACGCTCGCTATCGTTAGAGTATAATTTATGCACCTGTAATGGCTCTAAAATTGATTGACCGACACTTAATTTTGGATTTAATGAAGCGTAAGGATCCTGAAAAATAATCTGAATATCTTTCCTTAACTTCCTTAAGGCCGTTTTGTCGATGTGTGTAATGTTTTCTCCATTAAGAATAATTTCACCAGAAGTAGGTTGTATCAACCGTAAAATGGTACGGCCAAGCGTGGTTTTGCCACAGCCCGATTCACCAACCAGACCTAAGGTTTCACCAGGAAAAACCTCAAAATTTAACTGATCGACAGCTTTAACGTAATCAGTCGTTTTGCCAAAAAGACCATTGTGGATAGGATACCAGGTACATAGGTCTTTGATCTGAAGTAAAGGTTTCTGGGCGTAAAGTTTTTCTCTCCGTGCGGCTATTTCTGCCTCTGTTAGTTGGTTTGAAGCCTGTAAATGTGCCGAAGCATCATCAATTTTTCCGGTAAGGAAATCGGCCACCACAGGTAATTTTTTTAATTGTAGACTAGGTGAGGGGCGGCAGGCGAGCAAACCTTTGGTGTATGGATGTTGCGGGTTCTCAAAAATCGATTTTGCTGGGCCTTGCTCTACGATTTCGCCTTTGTACATTACGGCAACTTCATCGGCAATTTCATTTACTACGCCTAAATCGTGCGAAATAAAAATCATTGCCATATTCCGTTCCTGTTTCAGTTTTAATAGCAGTTGCAGGATTGTTTTCTGAACGGTTACATCTAAAGCTGTGGTGGGTTCATCGGCTATTAATAGTTTCGGATCGCAGCTCAAAGCCATGGCAATCATTACCCTTTGCTTTTGCCCGCCTGATATTTGGTGTGGGTAACTATCAAATATTTTGTCTGGTCGGGGTAGTTGCACCTCGTTAAACAATGCAATAGTATGTCTTTTTGCTTCCGCTTTATCTACCTTTCGATGTAACATGATGGCTTCTGCCACTTGGTATCCGCAGGTAAAAACAGGATTGAGCGAAGTCATGGGTTCCTGAAAAATCATCGAGATCTGGTTTCCTCTGATCTGGCGGATTTCGTTCGAACTGAGATTGAGCAGGCTAATGTCTTCAAAATCTATTTCTCCGGTAATTTTTGCCGCACGTTCATCATGCAAGCGCATAATGGAGAAAGATGTAACCGATTTTCCAGAACCAGATTCGCCAACAATACCTAAAACTGTTCCTTTTTTTACATTAAAACTGATCTGTTTTACAGCTTTAAACCAGGTTTTTTCGTCCTGGTTATAGAAATCGATATTTAGGTTTTCTACGTTTAGCATCAAATTTTTGAAATAATAAGTTCATTTGAGCCTGTTTCCAGGCTATTGCAATCATCTAAATGGTAGTGACAACCAATTGGGGTTTCATCCTGAGCTAAGGAAAGCAGCTGTTTTGCAAGGGAAATGAGTCCTGCTTTATTCGCATGAATTTGGATTTGATTTTCAATAATATCTGTTTTAAGAATGAACCCATCTACCCAGCTAGATTGCAATCCTACCTCATCGTTATATTTTGGGATTTCCAGTTTTACTTCGATTACCATTTAGGATACAATTGTAATGTTTTCTGGCGGAATTATATCCATACCTTTAAATTTTAACAATACCTGTGCAGTGGTAATTACATCTTTCTGGCAATAGGTAACAATCCTATCGAGATTTTTTTCTTCATAATAAACTTGTCTTACCTGCGCACCGTTGATATCATCTTTCGGAGTAGGAATATCTAAAATTGCGGCCAAAAGGTTTAACGAAGTAAAATGTTTGTAATCGCCGAACTTCCAAAGTTCCATCGTATCGATATGGTTTATTTCCCAGGGTTTTTTACCCGAAAGTTGTAGTTGAACTGGAATTTCTATACCGTTAACCAATAACCGTCGGCATAAATAGGGGAAATCAAATTCTTTTCCATTATGCGCACAGAACATTAGGGTAGGCATTTGTTTACTCAACAAAGCAGAAAACTGTAGCAGCATTTCTTTTTCATCGTGGCCAAAAATAGATTTGATACGCAAAGCGGATGACTTGTCCTGTACACTGAAAATCCCCATACTAATACAGATAATCTTACCAAATTCGGCCATAATGCCGGCTTTTTCATAAAATTCTTCGGCAGTTTGGTCTAAACTTCTTTGGTAATGTGTTTTTTGCTCCCAAAGTTCCTGAAAATGCGGGGGTACATCTTGAAAAGATGGATATTGAGGTACAGTTTCGATATCGATAACCATTACCTGATTGAGATCTAACGCCTTTAGCATACATAGAAAATTTACAGTTAACAATTTACAATTTTCTGTTCATAATTATAGCCGTCATTAACTATTGTTTGTTGGGTTTTCTTGTTTTCAGATGATTCGTTACAATCATTGATTAAATTTCAACAACTTTCTATTAAGGCAGATTTCTAGATCCAACAATTATTTCTGTCGTTGGAGGTTGATTATTTGGTCGTAAACATTTTTTACATCTTCAATAAACTCAAGACACGCTGGCTGCTTTACACCTGGCCATTCGATCCCCTGCATCATTGCATTTCTAAAATCAGTTGGTCCTAATGTAATGGTTCCGCTATTATCAGATTTTTGATTAATTGTTATGTCGGTTAGGGTTCTGATGTTTAATGACTTGATTTCGCTGCTAAATATTCCCGTCTTTATAATAATTCTGTCCGAAGTAATTCCGTAAGCGGTATTTGCTCTCTTTTTTGCGTCGATGAAAAATCTTCCTATAGTGACGTATAGTCCCATTAAAACAAATGGAATACCCCATAGTTTAAAGAAAAAAGGTGCATCAGTTGTAAGGACACTTGTTTCCCAGAAGACTGCAAATCCAGCCCAAAGCAAACTAAAGGGAATTAAGAATGCATCTGAGGTTCTAAATAAAATTCCTGTCTTAGGTTTTCCTGCCCATATTAATTTTTCGTCTGTGCTTAGGTTAGGTTTTAGTTCGTTTTCGATCTCGTAATTTGTCATTTATTTATTTGATAGTTTGGTTTGATGGCTGGTTGCGCTAATTATTGTTTCTAGGTCTTTGTTCAGTTTGATTTCAACACACAAAACTTCAATTTAATATTAAAATTCGATAAAATAAATCATTTTCGTTTCACCTTTTTTTAGCTTTAATATATTTTTTGTTGAAAATTTATTTTATAAGTTTGGTTTATGGCGAAAAGTAAATTTGAGCAATCTTTAGCAGATGGCGCTCACCAAAAGCTTCAAAGTTTAATTGGTACCTGGAATGGGATAACCAAAACCTGGTTCGAAAAGGATGTGCTGGCAGATGAATCTCCAGCTGAAGCAAAAATCACTTCAATTTTGGGTAACCGTTTTATTTCTATTGACTACCAGGGAAGTTTGGAAGGAAAAGCTTTTGAAGGTAAAATGATTGTCGGTTTCGATATTCCTTACCAAAGATTTACGACAAGTTGGGTCGATAGTTTCCATATGGGCACACAGATTATGCTTTCGAGCGGTGAAGCTATTGCCAATGGTTTTTCTGTGTTTGGAGAATATGGGAGTCCTGAATATGGCGAGCAGCTTTGGGGCTGGAGAACATCACTTGAGATTATTGGTGAAAATGAAATTATATTAACTGCTTACAATGTCTCGCCAGAAGGGGAAGAAGCAAAAGCTACCGAAACGATTTATAGAAGGAAATAAATTTAGAAGGGTCGTCATTCCCAACCCGATAGCAATCGGGTTGATTGGGAACCACGAAGTGTTCATCGAAGATAATCTTAATGCCTTAGATAAAATGCATTAAGATTCTCGCATGCGCGAGAATGACGTACCGTAAAAAAACTAAAATAAGCTTGGCGAAGCCTGATTGGCCATTACCGGGATTTTTAAATCAGTTCCTGTAGCTTTATTCAGTTTCGCTGTAAAATAAGCTGAAAATAGCGGAGAGGATAGCTCTACATTCTGGTGTACAAAGAAATATAGGTTTTGTAATCCCTGTTCTTTCCAGCTTACAATTCTTTCAATCCAATCATCTAAGCGCTTTTTATCAATATCATCATCATTGGCGCCTACAAAACGAACAAAGGCCGTAGGTGAGGTTAAACGCATATGTAACATATCTCTTCTGCCCGCAGTATCAACAATAATATTGGCCACACCATTTTCCTGAAACAATTGTGCAAACTCATTTGCAATGGCCGGATTTGAAAACCATTCTTCATTTCTCACTTCAACACCCAAAGGAATTACTTTTGGGAATTCGTTGATCACGATTTTTAACCTTTCGAAATCTTTAGGTTTAAAGTTATCGTGCAATTGAAGAAAAGCCATTCCTAATTTATCTTCAAAATTACTGATGGCATCGCAATACTGTTCTACAGGTTCTTTAACGTTGATCAATCTTTTAAAGTGACTGATGGTATTAGTCAGTTTTGGGAAAAACTTAAAATCTGCAGGTGTTTTTTGCGTCCAGGTGATTACTTGTTCACGGCTTGGCATACCATAAAATGTGGCATTGAGCTCAATAGAATTAAATTGAGTAGAATAGTAAGTCAATTCATCCTTAGTTCCTTTTGGATAAAAGCCCTTTAAATCGGCTTTATTCCATTTGGCGCAACCCACATAGGCCTGGAAAGATTGTTTAGGTTTATTTGCTGCTAAAATTGCTGATGTTTCAGGAGCATCAGCAGGAAGGGTATAATCTATAATCGAAGGGTCGTCTACTTTACCGAATTGCATTTTTAAAGGTTTTAGGTGTAAGGTAAAAGGTTTAAGGCAAAAAAATACCTTAGCTTATTCAACTAAGGTATTTATATATTGTAAAAATAAGAAACTTGTTCTTTGCTTTAGCTTATTGTGGAAAGTTTATGTTTTTCATATCTCCACACTGTAAACTTACAACTGTAAACTGAATTAGTAACCCAGAATCTTCAATACCTGCTTACTATTCTGCTCTTCTCCAAAAACCTCGAAATTGAAACTTTCGTCACGGTTTCTGCGGATCAAAACATGTTTCGGGCTTGGCAATAAACAGTGGTGAATACCACCATAACCGCTCAATACTTCCTGGTAAGCACCCGTATGGAAGAAACCTAAATACTGTACCTTACGCGTTTTTGGCATAAATACACTGTTCATGTGTGCCTCCTGGTTGTAATAATCCTGCCCATCGCAGGTAATACCCCCTAAGTTAACCCGTTCATATTCAGCATCCCAATTGTTAATCGGTAATAAAATGTACTTTTGATTTAATGCCCAAACATCGGGTAAATTGGTAATAAAAGAACCATCCAGCATTAACCAACGCTCACGGTCGTTCTGTTGTTTACGGCCCAGTACTTTATAAAGGATACCAGAAGCCTCGGCAACCGTATATTTACCAAATTCGGTAATGATATCTGGTTCCATTACATCATGAATGGCACAGATTTCTTTAATCCTTTTCACAATTTCGTTTACCATGTATTCGTAATCGAAATCGAAAACCAACGAATCTTTAAATGGCATACCGCCACCAATATCGAGGGTATCTAAATCAGGATTGATTTTTTTGAATTTGCAATAAAGCGTTACGTATTTCTCTAACTCGTTCCAATAGTATGGCGAATCGGTAATACCCGAGTTAATGAAAAAGTGCAATAATTTAACCCTGAAATTAGGGTTGTGAACGATTTTATTGTTATAGAAATCAATAATATCTTCCATACGCACACCTAAACGTGAAGTATAGAACTGCGAGTCTGGCTGCTCTTCAGCAGCAATACGGATACCTAAGTTACAAGGGGTATCGATATCAACCTCATCATCAAAAAGATTAAACTCTTCTTTGTTATCTAAAACAGGGATAATATTGGTGTAACCATCGTGCAACATATCAATGATATATTGTTTGTACTGGTAGGTTTTAAAGCCGTTACAGATAATGGTGGTATCTTTCGTTAACACACCTTTTTTCTCCAGCGCATCAACCATTGGCATATCAAAAGCCGAAGAAGTTTCCAGGTGGATGTTGTTTTTTAAAGCTTCTTCTACAATATGCTTAAAATGCGAGCTTTTTGTACAGTAGCAGTATTTATAATCGCCACGATAATTGTTCTTTAAAATAGCGGTTTGGAAAAGGATCTTCGCCTGCTGAATCTTCTTGCTTACCATTGGTAAGTACGTGAAACGTAGGGGAGTACCGTAAGTTTCGATCATTTCCATCAGGTTTAAATCCTGAAAATATAATTCATCATCTATAACATCGAAACCCTCTTGAGGGAAACCAACACTTAGATCAAGAAATTCTGAGTAACTCTGCATTTACTTTTAAATAATTTTTGCAAAAATGTAATTTTAAATCGAGAATTAATCTTTAATAAAAATATTTTTACTGTAGAGAAACCGTTAGCCTAACTACAAAATTTCGGTATAAATTGTTTTTAGCAAAAAAACAGGTTGCTTGTTTGGATAACAGTCTGGAATACAAGTGGTAATAAGGAGTAGGTTTAAGGATTTGGAAAGCAGGTTTCTGTTTTTATAGGTTGGGCTTGGCCCTGCTCTCCACTTTATCCCGAAGAAACCTGTGCAACAAGCAAGCAACACTCTGGTCTTAGCGTCTCGCTAAGACTTTTTAGTAAATTATTTAATAAATGAAAGAAGATTACTGTTTAACTAATAATTTGGAAAGCAGGTTCCTGTTTTTATAGTTAGGGTTGGCCCTGCTCTCCACTTTATCCCGAAGAAAAATCGGGATGTTCGTTCCGATCAGGTTTAGTTGACAAAGATAGTACAGCTATTTAGGGTTTGATAGCGAGTTGGCTAATCAATTATAGGTAAATCTTAATTGATTGATGAAGCTGTATCATCAATATAGATTGTCATCCTGAGCCTGTCGAAGGACCTGTTTAAATATCCCGTGAAGCATTTCGATACAATCGTCAAGCTCAGTACAGGCTGAGCTCAACCTGACAAGTTCGAATTTAATCACAGCTTAAGTTACAGGCTCTGGAACCAGTTAGGGTTTTATCCTTTGCGGAGGTATTTGGTTAAAATTACAATAGTTTGTCCTTCAACCTTACCTTCAATCTGTTCGGTGTTATCATGAACTAATCGAATATTTTTAACTACAGTACCCAATTTAGCACTCAAAGTTGAGCCTTTAACATCCAGCGTTTTCACCAAAACTACGGTGTCGCCTTCAAATAAACGCGTGCCATTGCTGTCCTGGTGAAATTCTACTGTTCCATCTTGCTCATGGTCGCCGGTTTTTTTAGCCCACTCCAAAGTTTCATCTTCAAGGTATAAAATATCCAGACTGTCTGCTGCCCAGCCTTCATTTCTTAACCTGCTCAACATTCTCCAGGCAACAACCTGTACCGGGGCAAATTCCGACCACATGGTTTCTGTTAATATTTTCCAATGGTTTGGGGCAAGCTGTTCCGTTTTTTCAATCTGGTCTAAGCAGGTTTTACAAACTAAAATGCTGTTATCACTATTGGCATTGCCGGTTGGCGGCACTTCGTATACCGATAAATTGGTTTCAGCAGTGCATAATTCGCATTTATTGCCCGAGCGGGTCTGTAATTCTTGTACTAAAGACATCTTGATAATGGATTTTTGGCGAAAGTAATAAAACTAATTGGAATGAGCAGGCATTGTGAAGTGGACAATATTGGAGAATTTTTTGTTCTTGTAATTTAAAAGTTTTGTTTGATAGAAAGAGATATGAGATAATTGCCGATCATTTGGAAAGCAGGTTCCTGTTTTTGTTGGTTTGGGTTAGTCCTGCGCTCCACTTTACTCGTTGCACTCGTGTTCGTTCCGATCCCTTAGGTTTATTAAATTAGGGTGGTGCTACTATTGAAGGTTGAATAGCGTTGTACATTTGTCAGATGGGTTTTCCGTGTGCTCGGGGTTTCCGTGGCAAAAATAAAATGGTTCGTGGAGACACGAACCACGGCGAGGGGAGTAACAGCTTAAGATAAATCGTCATTTCGACCGCAGTGGAGAAATCTTTGAATATATTTATTCATTAGTTCAAAGATTTCTCTCCCGAAGCCTCGGGACTTTGCTTCATTCGAAATGACGATTGAATTTTACAACCTTATATTTGATAATTCATTTTTAGGATTGTTGGCTTAACAGCCAATCTTTTATAGTTACAATTTACTAGGCAAATGTATCTCAGCGAGCATACACCTTGCACTGCCGCCACCATTTTTTTCGATGGTGTAAAGCGGTGTATAAATGATTCTGCTGTATTGTTCTAATGCAGCAATCTGCTCGGTATTTAAGGAAAGATAAGCCTGTTCTGACATCACCAATAAACTTTCGTCATCTGCATTGGTAACCTGTAACATGTTACCTGCAAATTTGTTCATCTGTTCCAGGCTAATTTCGATAATTTCTTTTCCACTGCCTTTTAAACTGATGGTGACGTTCATTTTTTCTTCAGGATCGCGAATCGAATCCAGGCAGATTACTGCAAAACGGTCGCCAATACACATCATTACATTGGTATGGTAAATCGGGAAATTTGATCCGTCTACCGCCTGAAAGGCTACTGGTTCATATCCAGTAAGCATGCAGAAATTGTTCAGCACTTCTTCATCGGTGCGCACACTTAAACAGGCGTAAGCAATTTTGTTGGTCCGGTCTAATACCATACTTCCGGTACCTTCTAAAAACGCATGCTGTTGTTCGTAAAAGCTTAAATCACTGATGTGGTTCACTTCAAAATTTTCTTTCAACCCATCCAGTATCTCTTTTCTGCGCTCTAACCGGCGGTTTTCAGAAAACATCGGGTAAAGATATACTGAGCCATCTTCATGAAAGGAAACCCAATTGTTCGGGAAAATAGAATCAGGTGTTTCAGGTTGTAAAGTATCATCTACAACCGTTACATCAACATTATTTTTTCTTAATAAATCAACAAAGGCATCAAACTCTTTTAAAGCTTCTGTTTGTACGTTGGTTTCAGTAGATGCAATTTGAAACTTATTATTTCCGGCCGTTTGCGCGTTGAATTTAAAATCAACAGGGCGGATCATGAGGATATGGTTGGTAGATTGATTCATTAGTTCAATTGTTCATTAGTCATTCGTAAATCGGTTAATTGTTGATATCGGTTAATTGATGCTAAACACCAAGCCCCAAACCAAATAATGTGTTAATTGGTTCATTCATTCACCGGTGCATTATAAAGTTATCGCTATTTATTATCTGTACCAAAACAAATGAACCAATGGCTAATGAACTATTGAACCAAATTATCCCTAAGTATCGGTAAACTCATACAATGAAAACCACCACGTGCACGCGATAATTCTGCCGAAGGCATTAAAATCAAGGTATCGGTTATGGTTTCGGCATTTACTTTGCCGCTTTCTAAATCCTGGATCAAATCTTTCACATCTACCACATTAAAACCGGCAGCTTTAAAGGCTTCAACGGTTTTATCGTTTCTATCGTATCCTAAAACAACACCCTCTTTAATGGCTAAAAGGTTACAGGAATCTGTCCATTGCTCGCGTGAATCGTAAGGGAACTGATTGTTTCCGCTATAAATGATTTTAGTTGGTTCAGTGCTTTTTAAATCGTTCTGACTAATGTCATTTAATAAAGCTTCTACATGTTCGAAATGTTTCGGCTCTTGTGGGTTGGCTTTTGTAAACTGAATGGCAGTGGTAGCCTCCAATTTTTCGGGCTCTTTTAAAAAGTTGATCGGCTCGTAAGGATTATATTTCGGCGAATGGGCAATCGAATTCAAAATTACCCAGGTATTGCGTTTAACCTGTGTAAAAACGGTATCCAGGTGCATATAATCGCGTTTGCTTGGTATTTTTACCACGGTAACTTTTTCTACCACATCCTGGTCGAACAATAATTTAATCGCTTCGTTGGCACCATGTTCAGAAGTTCTTTCGCTACAGCCGATCAATACGTGGTTAGGACTCACCATCATCACGTCGCCACCTTCTAAAGTGGTGCTGAAAGCAGGTTCGTCACCTGGCCTTAAAAAATGCATGGTCACATCCGGAATTTCGAGAATGTTATTGCGGTAATGCTCAAACAACGGATGATTGAAGAAAATATAACGCATTAAAAGTGTTTCGCGCACACGGGCTTTTTTCGCCGGTTTGTTTAACAGGATATGGTTGTTAATGGTGGTACCCACATCCCTGGTAAAAATTAAATTGGGAATGGGCGCAAAAATCATTGTATCGTTGGCCAATGTTCCGGAGATAAAAATCTCTGCCAATTGTTTCGGATCGGTATTCGTTAATTCCAACTGAACCTTATAAGTACAGCCTTCAATGGCACAAACGGCAGCAACCAGTTTTTTTCGGATGGATTCGTTCTCCAGCATTTCGCTTAACAGGTTCTGGATCTCGATTACCGATTTAGAATTGTGAAAATCGGGGTGGTTGGGTTTATAAAAATTACGGTTTGATGCTTCTGAATCTATTTCGGCCAGTTTTCCTTTAATCTTATCGGGATCAAGAAAATACATCAATAATTTAATATAATAATCGTATTCACCTTTACGGATGGTATCTAAATGTACAATATCTTCGAAAAGCCAATCTTGTGCCTTAGAGGGTACTACTTTGCCTAATCCACTATCAGGACTATGTATTAATAATTTACGTAATCTGCCGATTTCGGTGTTTACGCTCACTTTAAAATTGGGGTTCTGCTCGCTCATAAAAAAGTTAGTTATTGCAAATCTATTAGAAAAATTCAGATATGAGAATTGAGATGACAGATTTGAGACAGACGAATACGCAGATAGGTTTATTTATTGCACAGAACCAACACCCTTAAACCTTATTGAAGCGACAGCTCCCGATTCCTTCAATCGGGACTATAGCGGAAAGAAGGACTATCGGAACTGATGCGCACTACAGCAGCTTTCCAAACCCTTTAAAAACCATGAAAACTGAAATTTAAGCTAAAAAATCTTCAGACTTCGGAATCTGGACTTTTTCTCCATTTTTGCCGCATGAAGCACCGTGGTTGTCAGTCTGAGGGATAATTTATTGTATAAAAATCAATATAAATGACGTAACTAATTACTTATGCCATACATCCCAGTCTTGCCTCGGCTCACCGCCGCCGAAGGGCTCTTACTTTTTGGCATCAAAAAGTAACAAAAAATGCCGGCTGAAAATTTTTCTTTCAAAGCCAGTAATAGGGCTCGATCAGTGGAATCCGAAAAATTTGTTAGGCCGGACTTAAGTAGAACGGAGGTACAGTGCGAAGGCCTTATTGGATGGAAATGCATCTTCTACAAGTCACTAACTATTAAATAATTAAACAACAACGTCAATGGTAGCGGAGTCGAAGACTTCTTGAGATTGATAAAACGCAAATAAATGCCCTTCGACTACGCTCAGGGTGACATCTTTTTACAATTTATCCCTTAACTCAATAACATAGCCGATTCCTTCCATCGGGACTATAGCGGAAAGAAGGACTATCAGAACCGACTGGCACTACTTAGCTTTCCAACCCCTTTAAAAGCTCGAAAACCTTCCACCTTAAACCTTTCACCTTCCACCTTTTTTACATATTTTTGGCGCATGAATTTTATTATTGCCGAAACACAGAAAGCCATTTTTGAACTTTACAAAGAAGAAGTAGCCGAAAGTGTAATCAACATACAAGAAACACGTAAAGAATTTGAAGGACAGGCAACCATTGTTGTTTTTCCGGTTACTAAAATTTCGAAAAAATCGCCAGAGCAAACTGCCACTGAAATTGGCGAATATTTGGTTGCTAACGTAACCGATATTACTAAATTTAATGTGGTTAAAGGATTTTTGAACTTAAGCATTGCCGAAAGTTATTTCCTTAAACAGTTTAACGAAGAAATTTTATCGCCCGATTTTGGTGTATATGCACCTAACGGTAAAAAGGTAATGGTCGAATATTCTTCGCCAAATACCAATAAACCGCTTCACCTGGGGCATGTGCGTAATAACTTATTGGGTTACTCGGTTTCTGAACTGCTAAAAGCTTATGGTTACGATGTGGTGAAGGTAAACCTGGTCAACGATCGTGGCATCCACATCTGTAAATCGATGCTGGCCTGGCAAAAGTGGGGCAATGGCGAAACACCCGAAAGTACTGGCTTAAAAGGCGATCACCTGGTTGGAAAATACTACGTAATTTTTGATAAAGAGTATAAAAAAGAGATCGATGCTTTAAAAGCAGAAGGGCAAACTGAAGAAGAGGCGAAGAAAAATGCACCATTAATTAAAGAAGCGCAACAAATGCTTTTGAAATGGGAGCAAGGCGATGAGGAAGTGGTTTCGCTTTGGAAAACCATGAACGAATGGGTTTACGCTGGTTTTAATGTAACCTATAAAAACCTTGGGGTAGATTTTGATAAATTTTATTACGAAAGCAATACTTATCTGTTAGGAAAAGGTACGGTTGATGAAGGTTTAGCCAAAGGCGTCTTCTTTAAAAAGGAAGATGGTTCGGTGTGGATCGATTTAACTGCCGATGGTTTAGACCAGAAACTGGTTTTACGTGCTGATGGAACTTCGGTTTACATTACACAGGATTTAGGTACTGCCGAAATGAAACACGACGATTTCAATATGGATGAGTCGATTTATGTGGTAGGAAATGAGCAGGATTACCATTTTAAAGTGTTGTTCCTTATTTTAGAGAAACTGGGCAAAAGCTGGGCAAAAGGTTTATACCATTTATCGTATGGAATGGTCGATCTGCCAAACGGTAAGATGAAAAGCCGTGAGGGAACGGTTGTTGATGCAGACGAGCTGATTGAAAGCATGGTAACTACTGCCCGTGAAAAAACAGAAGAATTGGGTAAAACCAACGATTTTAGTGAAGAAGACAAGGAAGAACTGTATAAAAATATAGGTTTAGGGGCTTTAAAATATTTCCTTTTAAAGGTTGAACCTAAGAAACGTTTGTTGTTTAATCCTGCTGAAAGTATCGATTTCCAAGGGAATACCGGGCCGTTTATCCAATACACACATGCCAGGATTAAATCGCTGTTGAGTAAGTCTAATTATCAGTTTGCAGTTGGCAGTGAACAGTTTTCAGGAATATCGGAGGTAGAATTGGAAATGATTCTGCAACTGGCCAAATACCCTGCAGAAATTGCTATTGCGGCTAAAGCTTACAGTCCGGCGAGTTTGGCCAACTATTTATACGAACTGGCTAAGCTGTTCAACAAGTTTTACCATGAGGTACCACCAATTGTAAAAACGGAAGAAGGTGAGGTAAAACAGTTCCGTTTAAACCTGAGTAAAAAAACGGCTGATATCATTCATGCCGGGATGTTGATTTTAGGGATTACTTCGCCAGAGCGGATGTAGATACTGTTGGCTAAAGCCAGCGGTAATGAGTTTCCTGGTTTTAAAATCCTAATTAATGATTAACGAATTGATTTTACTTTGTCTGGTGGCTTTTGCCGCCGGATTTATAGATGCTATTGTAGGTGGCGGTGGTTTATTACAAACTCCCGCCATTTTACTTATTTTGCCCCATTATCCTGTGGCTACGCTTTTAGGGACTACCAAAATCCCATCAATGGCGGGTACAACACTGGCCGCTTTCAAATATTCAAAACAGGTTCGTTTTAATTACAAAGTACTTGCTGCCTGTGTATTAACTGCATTTTTAGCAGCATTGCTGGGCGCATTTTTGGTAAGCAGGATAGATAATTCGGTCATCAAGCCCGTAATTCTCGTTGTGCTGGTTTTAGTCGCACTTTATACCTATTTCAATAAACAATTTGGTATCCATCAAGAGAAAGATCATTCGCTTAAGCAACAGGTTTTAATGGCCGGTTTATTTGGGGTATTGATCGGTTTTTATGATGGTTTAATCGGGCCAGGCACAGGATCTTTTCTGATTTTGGTTTTTATAGCCGTACTGGGCTTCGATTTTATAGGTGCCAGTGCGCATGCCAAAATTGTAAATATGGCCACTAATCTGGCGGCCATTATCTATTTCAGTTCTACCGGGCATATCCTGTTTCAATACGCTATACCAATGGCGCTGTTTAACCTAACAGGTGCTTTCTTCGGTACAAAACTGGCCTTGCTTAAAGGAAATAAATTTGTCCGTGTATTTTTCCTGATCGTTGTTTTCGGAACAATTCTACGCTTTGCTTACGATATTCTGAAAGCATATGTTGTGTAGATGTTTTTAGCTATTATTCAATTTCTTCGCTGCAGCCTTGTCAATCTCCGATTGAACTCACATGTACGAAGGGTGATCGGATCAGGACACTGTAAATTAAAAGCGGCAGTAGCTATATTGTTGGCGTGATGTGAACTTTGTATTATAGGGCAAGACACTTGAGCCATAAACATTTTTCAGCAAAAACAATCAGCATACTGAATGAACTATATTTTTTATACTTTTACTTTCCTATGAGCAACCCGCATAAACACACCGATGAGGAACTTGTCATTCTGTTTAAGGAAAATGACGTTGTTGCCTTCAGGGAAATTTATGTCCGGTATTGGTATGAATTGTACCTGATTTCGAATAAGCGGCTGAGATCTAAAGAAGCTTCTGAAGAAATTATCCAGAATTTTTTTACGCTGTTTTGGATCAATCGCAAAAAAATAAATATCAGGGGTGCACTGAAGGCTTATCTCCATACTGCCATCCGTTATTCGGTGATTGATTACCTGGCCAGGGAGGCAACCCGGAACAATTATATGGAATTGCTATCTTTTAGCTATAATGAGTCAGCCAATACGACTGAGGAAACGGTGTTCTTGCATGAGGTAGAAGATGGCATCAATCAGGTGATGTCGAAATTGCCTGCCAAATGTCGAAAGGTGTTTGAATTGAGCAGGCAGCACCATAAATCCAATAAGGAAATTGCTGAATTATTAGGCCTCTCCGAGAAAACAGTAGAAAACCACATCACTAATGCACTGAAACTTTTCAGGCTGCATTTCAAGGAAGTTCTGATCGCTTCATCCTTCGCCTGGCTGCTATTTTAGCAGCCCAGAATTTTTTTTATTTTTTTTTGGGGGCAACAGCCTGCCCAACCGACTATATCATTAACCAACCAAATATAATGTAACCAATATGGGCAAACCGATAGCCGTATCCTTACTTAAAAAATACCTTTCAGGCAACTGTACTGCTAGTGAGGCTGCAGAGGTTGATCATTGGTTTGATCTTATGGATGGTGTGCCAGATCATATCTCAGGTCTGACAGATGAGGAACGCGTGCTCATGGAGGACAAAATCTTTGAACGTATCCTTCAAAACATCGAAGCAAAGGAGCATCAAAATCTAAGCCTGCGCCCTAAAAAGTCAATTTATTCCTGGAAAGTCCTGGCGGTTGCTGCGTCGCTGTTTTTATGCTTAAGTATGGTTTTGCTCTGGATGCAATACTCCTCCTCGTTTTCTCCGAAGAAAAGCTTTAAGTCAAGCCAATCTGCAAGTATTCGCCCGGGAGGCAATAAGGCCATACTCACACTTGATGATGGATCTTCATTGGTGCTGACTGATGCAAACTTGGGTAAGGTAGCTGATCAGTACGACATGAGTGTGGTGAAAACCGCTGAGGGAGAGGTGAGTTATCAGAAGAGTAAAGGAGGAAATCCCTCTGAAATGGTATACAACACCATCACAACACCTGTAGGCGGAAAATACAGCGTGATATTGCCGGATGGAAGTAAAGTCTGGCTGAACGCTAAATCCAGTTTGAGGTTCCCAACCTCATTTACGGGTGCAGAAAGAGGCGTACAAATGACAGGTGAGGTGTATTTTGAAGTTGTGAAGAATCCTAAACAGCCTTTTAAGGTGCGATGCGGTGGAACCGAAATCAGTGTTCTCGGAACACATTTTAATGTGATGGCTTACAACGATGAAGCTAATCAAAAAACAACGCTGTTGGAAGGCAGTATCCATTTATCATCAGGAAACTTTTCTAAGCTGTTAAAACCCGGCCAACAAGCCAGTGTAAATCAGTCAACAGGTATAGAAGTAAGCAACAACGTTGATTTGGAAGCCGTGATGGCCTGGAGAAACGACCTTTTCATTTTTAAAGATATGGAGATCAAAGACATTGCCCGGCAACTCTCCCGGTGGTATGATGTGCAGGTTGTATTTAAAGGCACTCCCTCAAAAATTCCTTACACAGGTACGATAGCTAAAGATGTCGAGCTTTCGGAAATGCTAAGCATGCTGCAGTTTACAGGACTAAAATACGAACTGAACGATCATGTGCTTACCATTATAGAATAATGGAAAAAACTGCTTAACCATAATTTAACAATATAAATAACCAAATATGAGAAACTACTACAATACTGCTTAATCAACCAGTGTAACCGTTTTTTAAAAAAAGACCGGATCGTGTTTGCAGCACCTCCGGTCATTGTAAAGGTTACTTACAAGCCAATTCAGACGACATTATAATTTAACCCAAACTCTATAAAGATATGAATTTATTTTATAGGATCAGGCAGCTATTTCGCCGTGATTCTTACCAAATTTTATTAACAATGAGACTAACCGTGCTTCTTTTTATTCTGACTTTAATGCAGGTTAGCGCAAATAGCTTTAGTCAGAATTTAACGCTTAAACATACCAATACCGACATCTTTTCTGTCCTTAAGCAAATAGAAAAACAGAGTGGTTACCATTTGCTTTTCAGACGTGCCGATATTGATGAGAAATCCAAAATCAATGTAAATGTAACCAACATGCCCATTGAGCAGGCATTGGTATTGGTTTTGAAAAACACAAACCTGGATTTTAAGATCATTAAAAAAACAATTATTCTTAAAAAAACAGCCCCTTTGCCATCGGAACATATACAAATCCAGGACATTGAGATTTCGGGCACAGTCAGTGACGAGAAGGGCATAACACTTCCCGGAGTCGCGGTCAAAGTGAAGGACTCAAAAGTGGCCGCCGTAACAGATATCGATGGGAGGTATAAAATCTCCGTTCCATCAGCTACGGCGATTCTTGTATTTTCTTTTGTGGGTATGGAAACCCAGGAAATTGTTGCTGGCAAAAGAACCGTATTGAATGTGGTTTTGAAGAGCCAAACTAAATTACTCAGCGATGTCGTAGTGATCGGATACGGAACTCAGAAACGTTCCGATATTAACGGATCAATTTCTTCTGTAAAGGCCTCCGATATCGAAAATGTACCCCAGGTGAGCATCGATCAGATGTTACAGGGCAAGGCTTCGGGATTAACCATTACGCAGAATTCGGGGGCGCCCGGCAGCAATACATCTGTCCGTGTGCGCGGAATAACTTCGTTGAGCGGAAGTAATGAACCTTTATATGTAATTGATGGTGTACCCATCTCAGGTGATGCCAGTAACCAAAGTACGAGTGGAAGATCACCTTTACAGGCCTCTTCTTCGAACGCCAATTCTCAGACTACCGTTAGTCCTTTGTCTCTGATCAATCCAAATGATATCGAATCGATTGATGTTTTGAAAGACGCATCTGCAACGGCAATCTATGGAAACAGAGCTTCCAACGGCGTGATCATCATCACTACAAAAAGAGGAAAAACGGGTAATTCGGCTATCAATTACGATGGTTATTATGGTTTTCAACGCGTAGCGAAGTATATGGATGTAATGAACCTTAAACAATATGCTCAACTGCAGAATTCTTTGGGCGACATCTATGGAACAGGAAGACGAGTTGAATTTGCAGATCCTGCAGTGTTGGGAGAAGGTACCAACTGGCAAAAAGAAATCTTCAGAACTGCGCCTCAGCAAAGTCACCAGGTAGCTGTTTCTGGCGGTAAAGAGGGCTTGAATTATTACATTTCAGGTGGTTATCTCGCACAGGATGGTACGGTTATCGGATCTGATTTCCGTCGTTACAGCTTGCGTACCAATGTAGATGCCCAGGTTAAAGAATGGTTTAAACTTGGTATTACACTAACGGCCAGCCGTTCTGCGGAAAACGTTATCACCAGCGATAACAACGGGATCATTTACAATGCACTGTTGCAGGGGCCTGATCTCGCGGTAACCAATCTTGATGGTTCGTATACCGGGCCTCCTGTATCAGATCCGCTGGCTGCCGCTGCAGCACTGAATCCAGTAGCCCAGGCACAGCAAATCAAAAACAAACTGAACAGAAGCAACATCAATACGAATCTCTACAATGAAATCAAAGTACTTAAACCACTATCTTTAAGATCGGAACTGGGCGGGGACTTTAATTTCTCTGACAATAATGTATTTACGCCAAGTTATTCATGGGGCCGCTTTACCAACCCTACAGCCTCGTTACAGGAACGCCATCAGCAAAGTACATTCCTGATCTGGAAAGAATACCTGAATTATAATCAAACATTCGGAAAACATAACCTGAATGCAATTTTAGGTTATGAAGTGCAGCAATCTACCTGGCGAGGTATAGAAGGAACAAGGCAAGGTTTTTACAGCAACGATGTGCAATCACTAAACTTAGGGCAGGCCATCACAGCCACCAATGATGAGTATATTGGAACACAGCGACAAGAATCTATATATGCCCGTGCCATTTATACCTATGGTGCAAAGTATAGCCTTACTTCTACCATCCGTAAAGACAAGACTTCTAAATTTGCAGAAGGATCACAATCGGGTTATTTCCCTTCTTTTGCCGCGTCGTGGAAATTGTCTGAAGAACCTTTTATGAAGGGAATCAACAAGGTGGTGAGCGGGGTTAAAATTCGTCTTGGATATGGAGAGGTCGGTAATCAGGATGTTCCCAATTACTTGTACAGCTCTTTATTGAAGTCATCTCAGACGGGTTTGGGTACAGGATTTCTTGCCGGACGAATTGACAATAAGGCATTAAAGTGGCAAACCTCGATCCAGTATAATGCTGGTCTGGACATGAGTTTTCTGAAGGGTAAGATCAGTACCAGTATAGATCTCTACAAAAAGACATCAAAAGACTTTTTGTTCCAGCTCACACTTCCGGCATACCTGGTGGGTGGTCCCGATTACCTGGGCGGTATTAATCCCCCTTACGTAAATCTGGGCAAAATTGATAACGTAGGTTTTGATTTGACTGTTAATTCCCGAAATATTGATAATGATCATTTTAAATGGAATACCACTGTGGTTTTATCACATTACAAAAATGAGGTAAAAGAACTGGGCAATGGGCTTACCGAGCTGTTTGGTACAGTAACCAACGCTTACCTGCAAACACCTGTTACGCGTACGGTTGTAGGCAGGTCTGTGGGTGAATTTTATGGCTACAAAGTAAAAGGAATTTTTAAAACAGAGGATCAATTGCGTGCTGCACCGGTTCAGTTCGGCAGAACGATTGCCAATAATAGCAACAGTACATGGCTAGGTGATGTGCAATATGAAGATGTGAACGGTGATGGTGTGGTTAATGAGAAAGACCGCACAGCGATCGGGAATCCTAATCCTAAGTTTACCTACGGCATTACCAATACGTTTAGCTACAAAGCCTTTGATTTCACTTTGTTTTTAAATGGATCTTATGGTTCAAAGATTATGAATTTGTTGAACAACACCATGGGTAACCTGGCAGCTGTTTATCAGAACCAATATGCTGCTTACAGCAATTTCTGGACCCCTCAGAATCCCGACTCCAACATTCCTGCTCCAAAAATTGGTATTGATAATCCAAATCTGGTGGTATCTGACCGGTATGTGGAAAGTGGGTCCTTTTTAAGGATTCAAAATATGAGTCTTGGTTACAAAGTGCCTGCCGCCTGGATCAGGAAATTTAAATTCAGTAACCTGAAAGTATATTCCAGTGTGCAGAACCTGTACACCTTTACGAAATACAAAGGCTATGATCCGGAAATCGGCGCAATTAATCAAAGTGCAATCCTGAATAACATCGACCTGGGCAGATACCCGATTGCCCGGACCATCACATTTGGAATCAACGCACAATTTTAGTGACCATAAATTATTGTAAGAAAATGAAATCATATCTTCTATATCTATTTGTCTTCATAGCCGCAGTTAGCAGTAGCTGTAAAAAGGACTTTTTTAACATTCCGCCGCAGGATGCGCTCAGTGCGGATAATTTTTACCAGAATACCGAGCAGGTACGGGCCAGCACGGTTGCTTTATACAATTCCCCGTGGTTTGATTGGAATGCAAAAGCTTCCTGGTGTATCTCCGAATTGTTGAGCGGCAATGCACACACCTATTCCCCGGATGTGATCAATTTTGGTAATTTTTCGGTAACTGGCGACAATACCCAATTATTGTCGGCCTGGAATTCCTTGTTCAGCGTAGTCGCCCAATCCAATGCACTCATCAACAACCTTAAATCCAAAGTCCCGGCCAGTGTACCGGCTTCTGTAGTGAATAACGCACTTGGGGAGGCCAGGTTTATGCGTGCCATGGCTTATTTTTACCTGGTGAGAACCTGGGGAAATGTGCCCATTATAGAAAATAGCCTGGACCATGTGAGCAATTATCAGATCAATACCAATCCGGTAACTGATGTGTGTACCTTCATCATCAATGACCTGAAGTTTGCTGAAGCGAACTGCGACAAAATGATCAGAACCGGATCTGTTGCTCAGGGTAAGGTATCCAGTGGATCTGCGGCTGCACTTTTGGCTAAAGTTTATCTGTATATGCGCGATTATCCTAACGCCCGGCTAAAAGCAGAACAGGTAATCAATAGCGGGGAGTTTAAATTGTACGGGATCGATGTTTCAGGAAAGACCTATGCAGACTTATTTAAAACGGCCAATAACAACAATGAAGAAAGCATCGCTGCTATTCAATGGCTGGGCGGATCTTCCTATGGACATGGAAATGCCTTACAATCTTTCCTCGCCTATAATTCTGAAATTACGGGTACAGGAGATGGGTATGGCAGTGTAACGCCGTCAATCGATTTGCTGACGGCTTTTGAGCCAGGCGATTTAAGAAGAAAACCTACGGTGATGATGCAGGGGGATGTTTATCCTGAAATCAATCAGGCCAAAGGCGGTTATACCTTGCCAGCGGGGGCAGTTGCGCAGGGGATGCCTGCCTTTATCAAAAAGTACGTGGTAGGTACTCCCTCAGACAATGGGGGTAAGGGTGCTGCGTTTTCGACAGCGAATAATACCTACCTGATGCGTTATGCAGATGTGCTCCTGATTGAAGCGGAAGCCGTTCTTGCTGGTGCGCAAAGTACAACAGATGCTGCTGCGCTGGTGCCATTTAATAAAATCAGAAGCCGGGCCGGGCTGATTCCTAAAACCTCCATTTCCATTGCAGATATCTATCAGGAACGCCGGATGGAATTTGTGTTTGAGGCTGATTATTGGTTTGATCTGGGCAGGTTAGATGGATTTAATGTAACTGCTCACCCTAAGGCAATCGCTATTATTGCCAACCAGGAAAGGGGCATTTACAGCAACACTACGCCTGTTGTAATCTGGGGGCAAAAATACACACCCACCGATGCCAATTTCCGTTTGCCATATCCTACAACAGAATCTACCCTTAATCCTAAATTATTACTGCCACCGGTACCTTACAAATTTTAAATCGTTATTATGAAAATCATATATAAAAACCCCATCGTCATTTGTTTGACAGGACTATTTTTCATGCTGATGTTGATAACCTCCTGCAAAAAGGAGGAAGAGGGACAAGGTATGCCAGTTATCACCAGGGTGCGTACTTTGGTGAAGCCGGGAGTTGATCAACCAACGGCTTTAGATTCTACGGTCACCTCAGGCGATGTCGGCGTAACTTATGTAATCGAAGGTCAAAACCTGAAGAGTACCAACAAAGTGGAGTTTAACGGTACATCAGCCTACTTAAATACGGCACTGTTTAGCGACCACAGTATCGTGGTGATGATCCCGGCTACGGCTTCCTGGATCAATCAAACCGGTAAATTAATACTCACCAATGTATCCGGAACGGTAAGTTTCGATTTTAGCATCAAACAACCACCTCCGGTAATTACAGAAATCAGCCAGTTTGCCGGAAATGCGGGAGATGAAATTACCATTACCGGCTTGCGTTTCGATCAGGTAACCGGCGTTAAATTCGGTACGGTTGAAGCCAGGGTGGTTTCCTCAAAAAGTACAGAATTGAAGGTAACCGTACCCAGCGGGGCACTGGGTGCCGTAAGTGTCACTACCCCGGGCGGTACCGGTACTGGCCCCTATGTATCTTACGATGGAACAGCAGTGCCGATACTATTACCATTTGGATTCAGACATTTGTTTTACGACGATCAGATCACAGCTGGTTACGATTTCAATTTTGGCGGTGCCAGTGGAGACGTAAGTAACACAGAGATGGTTAAAAGAGGCAACCACTCCATCAAACTCACTTACACCGGTAATTATGCCGGATATGCTGTAGGTAGCAATGTTCCGGTAGACCTGAGTGATAAAACTTATGTTAAATTCTCTATATATGGAACAACCGGAACTGAAGGTAAAGTAGTAAAGATCGGATTGAATGACTTCGACAACCGGCAGGTGAGCATTGTATTGCATGCCGGTAAATGGACCACCTATGTTGTGCCTTTGGAGCGTTTCCAAAATGCCAGCCAACCGGGTAAACCAACCAGTCTCAACTGGATTGGCTTTCAGGAGTTGAGTGGTAATGCACCGGAAACAATTTTCCTGGATGATATCGGAGTATATTAATCCTTGCTGTTAAAAATAATTTAATGAAAAGAGGCTGTCTCATCAATACGAATGTTATCCTGTCTAAAGGACTCCTATGAGGGCCTGTAGGAGGACTTGTAGAAAAGTCACTTAGGACGTTTCGACAAGCTCAACGTGACCAGACTCAAAGATAAATTGATTTATGAGACAGCCCCTTGTTGGTCTGTTAGAAATAAAATTACAATCATGAACAGGATAAAATATCTGGCTGTTGGCATTCTGATGCTAACCGTTAATTACTGCAGTATGGCGCAAAAAAACCTGGTGACCAATGGAGGCTTCGAAGATGAACTCAGGGGATGGGTAGACTATTCTGCAAAGGCAACGCCTTATGTTTTCAGCAGCGGAAAAATGAGCAGCGCTTTATTCTCCAGCGATCCTTCTAAATGGACAGGCATGCACCAGATTGTTGCGCTTCCCAAAAATACTCAATATATTTTGATGTCGGCAAAGATCAAGGTAGATGACGTAAGTACCGGAAAGGAAGATTGGAACGGTGCACTCTTCCTTTTTGAAATGCTGGGTAAGGGCGAAGCCAAAATCGGCGAAGGGATTAATATTGCTTCAGCTACCGGCGATCAGGACTGGAAGCTTTATGAACGTGCGTATATTGTTCCGCCAGGTGCTACAAGCATCAAACTCTTATTTGCATTGGGTTATGTATCGGGCACTATGTTCGTTGATGATGTTAGCCTCAAAGTAATCAGTCAGGCCGAGTATGAGAAATATTTATAGCCCTATGAAATCCTTATTTTACGTTACGCTTCTCATGCTCATCATTATAGGGTTACCGAAAGCCCAGGCCCAAAAGGTCGGGCTTCCGGTAATATTTTTAGATCAGTCAGGCTTTTATCCAGGTTTGAATAAAAGTGCCGTGATCACCAAAGATGCTAAAGGCGATGGCTTTGAGCTGATTGCGATGCCAGCGGGAAAGTCGGTATTTACCGGGTCGCTATCTGGATGGAGAAGCACAGGCTATTCTGGAATTAAGACGAGAATAGCAGATTTCAGCGGTTTCCAACAATCTGGAACGTATTTGGTCCGGATTCCAGGCGTTGGCGACTCGCCGGTTTTTAAGATTGCAGACAGTGTGCATCAGGACCTTGCGCTGGCAAGCTTGAAAGCTTTCTATTACCAGCGCGCTTCTTCGGCCTTGGATAAAGATTATGCGGGTAAATGGTACCGCGCATCGGGACACCCGGATACCGCAGTATTGATTCACCCTTCTGCCGCCACTAAAAACAGGGCTACAGGAAGCAGTATTAATGTGACGGGAGGTTGGTACGATGCGGGCGATTACAATAAGTACATGGTTAACAGCGGAATTTCTACCGCTACTTTATTATCGGCTTACGAGGATTTTCCTAATTATTTCCTTGGCCTGAAAGCGAAGCTTCCAAATGCGAAGAATGGCGTGCCGGATATATTGACCGAGGCCATCTACAATTTACGTTGGATGCTGAAAATGCAGGATCCATATGACGGCGGTGTTTATAACAAATGTACAAATCTCGGTTTCGATGCAATGATTATGCCTGCACAGGCTACGGCGCCCCGATATGTTGTGGCGAAAGGTACGGCAGCAACGTTAAACCTTGTTGCTGTTGCCGCTCAGGCATCCCGGATTTTAAAGGATTTTCCACGGCAGTACCCCGGCCTGGCAGACAGTTGCCGTGCTGCCGCAGTTCTGGCCTGGAATTGGGCCCTTAAAAACCCAAATCTGGCTTACGATCAGGAGCTGATGAACAAGACATCTGATCTGAAAGTTACTACAGGTGCTTATGGAGACAAAGATTTTGAAGACGAATGGAGCTGGGCAGCTGCTGAGCTCCTGATTACTACCGGCGGGTCACAATATTATGATGCCTTCTTTGCGCGCCTAAATGCAAAGGTAAATTTGCCAAGCTGGAGTTACGTAGGCATTTTAGGGTATTATTCCATGATCAGGTGTCATGATAAACTCCCGGAAAGTTACAGCAGCATCACCAGTATTTTGAAGAAAAAAGTGCTTTCCATTGCAGACCGTTATCTGTTGACGGGCCATGCGGGTGCCTATGGCGCAGTAATGGGCAGCGCACTGCCGGATTTTGTATGGGGAAGTAATTCGGTTGCCATGAATCAGGCTGTCTTGCTTATTAATGCTTATTTATTCACACATAACAAGGATTATCTGAATGCTGCTGCGGGTAATCTGGATTATATTCTGGGAAGAAATGCAACTGGTTATTCTTTTGTTACCGGTATTGGTACCAAATCACCGATGAATCCACATCACCGCATTTCTTTCGCTGATGGTGTTATAGATCCGATTCCTGGTATGTTGGTCGGTGGCCCCAATTCGGGAAAACAGGATGGACTAAAATATGGAGCTGTGGAACCGGAACTGTCATACCTCGATGATGTTGCTTCTTATGCAAGTAATGAGATAGCAATCAATTGGAACGCTCCATTGGTATATGTTGCAAATGCACTGGAGTGTTTACAAACAAAAGAAAGTGACGGTTCAAATAATCGGTAGTAAAAAAATGGCCGAAAACTGATCTTTTACCCGGAAGATAAATCGATCAGATTTTAAAGGTTCCAATAACTAATTACATCTTAGTACGTGATTTCCAGGACGTAACCTGAAGAGAAACATCCTCTTCAGGTTATTGGAGCCTGCTAGCAAGATTTCAGGGTTTAAAAAGATTATTCCCGGTTATTTGAGCGGTTGCCTAAGGAGTTAGCCCCCTCATATTTAGGAATCTGCGCGGTATATTTAACATGCTCTGCCGGCATTATTGACCAGGTTAACGATGGAAAAAATAAACATCTTATAACCTGAACCACCTTGCACCTGAATGTTAAGAAATTTGAAAGCTGAGCCCAAAAACGTCCATTTTTAAATATCGGTAATAAGTTCTATTTTTACTTGTTGATGATTCCAGATTATTCCATATATGATGATAGTAAATTAGTTTCGCTATTGATAGAAAGGGATAATATGGCTTTTTCTGAAATTTACAGCAGGTACTGGCCTATATTATATAAACACGCTTACAGGATGCTCAAAGAAGAGCATGAAAGCGAGGATGTTGTTCAGGAAGTATTTACAAAACTTTGGCAAAGGGCACCATCGTTACAGACCGATATTTCAATCGGTGCCTATCTTTATATGGCTACAAGAAATGCAATCTTAAATTTTTTTAGTAAAAATCAGGTTCATCATGCCTACTTAGTAGATCTTGGCAGCTTTCTCGACCAGGCCCAGGAAATTACTGATCATCGCATCAGGGAACGCATATTATCCAAATTAATCGAGGAAGAAATTGAAAAGTTACCTCCACGGATGCGTGAAGTTTTCGAATTGAAGCGCAAACAAAACTTATCATATAAGGAAATTGCTGGCGTGATGAATATATCTGAGCTTACAGTGAAAACTCAGATGAATAAGGCAATATCTACTTTACGGACTAAATTTGGCAATAATTTGCCTTTCTTCTTTATCTCCTTATAGCCCTTTTTTTATTTTTTTAATAAAAACTTAATTTATTTTTAATATTGAATACAACATTGCCTTGAGCTGCCTGTCTTACTATTATACTTCCTATAATAAGCATGAGCAATTTTAAAGCAAGACAATTTATTAGAAACTACTTAGATGATAAACTTTCGGTTAAACAAAGGGCCAGGTTAGAAACCTGGTATTTGTTAAAAGCTGAAGAGAGTAGTACAGCCGAACCGCAGGTAGACTATGAAAAGTTAGCGGCAAAGCTCTGGACTAAAATTCTCGACGGGACTTCCGATTCAGGGGAAGAACAGGTGAATGTTAAAAAAATTGGCAGTCCGTACAAAACTTTCATTTCAATCGGAATCGCGGCCAGCATTTTACTAATTGCCGGAGTTAGTTATTTACTGCTCAAAAATAATAATAAAGCCAATGATCGATTTGTAATTGCCAAACAATATGATCTGCCCGCTGGCACCGATAAGGCTATTCTTACCTTATCAAATGGTAGGGCAATCGATTTAAATAACGAGCTTACAGGGAAAGTTGCTACCGAAGCAGGAATTGAAATTACAAGAGCAACCGACGGCACTTTGGTTTATAAAATCACAAATACCAAAGCTAAGCATGGAGGCTTCAATACAATCAGTACGCCAGTTGGAGGACAATATGCCGTTGTGCTGCCGGATGGGTCAAAGGTGTGGCTAAATGCCCGGTCATCACTGAAATATCCAACAATCTTTCCTAAAAGCGGCCGAAACGTAACCCTGACAGGTGAAGGCTATTTTGAGGTTGCCCACTTGGAAACAGCCAAGGGAAGGGTGCCTTTTTTGGTATCAGTCGTAAAAGGCAATAATCAAGTCGAAAAATTGGAGGTTTTAGGAACGCATTTTAATATCAATGCTTATGCAGATGAACCTGATGTAAAAAGCACATTGCTGGAAGGAAGCGTAAACATTGTGCTCAACGATGGCAAAACTGCTTTGTTGAAACCGGGGCAGCAGGCAAAACTTAGTAATCAGAATATGCAGATACAACCAGCAGATACTGAAATGGCAGTTGCCTGGAAAAATGGTGAATTTGTGTTTAGAGAGGATTTACGCAGTGCCATGCGCAAGGTAGCCCGATGGTATGATGTTGAGGTAGTTTATGATAAAAGCGCACCGGAAAACCTAACACTTGGTGGTTGGATGTCAAGAAGTACCAGTATTTCAGAAGTGCTCAATCATATTCAACTGACAGGAAAAGTGCATTTTAAACTTGAAGGAAGGAGGGTAATCGTTTCTAAATAAAGAAAAAAGATGCCAAAAAAAACCAGAAGTGCTTGGCGGCACCCCTGGATAATTTGGTAGTCGACTATAATTAATCAACTAATAACCGCATAAGGTCCTGATTTCGAAGCCCGGGCCGGATGCAATAACCAAACAAACAAATGTATAAAAATTTTACTTCACTCGGGTTGCTTAACCGGCAGCTCCGAAAACTGCTACTCGTTATGCGACTAACTGCTGCGATTCTTCTGTTTACGTTCATGCAAATCAGTGCATCAACAATGGCACAAAAAGTTTCCATTGTTGAAAAAAATGCGCCATTGGAACGTGTGCTGAAAGAGATACGCAAACAGAGTGGTTACGATATTATTTATGACCTCAGTATTATTCTGGATGCTAAACCTGTTTCTATCAATATAAATCAGGTTAGTGTATTCGAGGCTATTCAAAAATCATTAAATAACCAGGACCTTACTTTTTCGCTGGATGGTAAAACCATTGTAATTAAGGAAAGAGGTATGGCCGATAAACTGGTTGAAATGGTAAAAGACATTGATGTTAAGGTAAGCATTAGAGATTCCTTAGGCCGCCCGCTCCCTGGAGCTAACGTATACAATAAAACCATTAACAAAATGTATGTTACGGATAAAGAGGGTGATATTCTTATTAAGGATGTGCCTGCCAATGGTTACGTATTACAGATCTCTTATATAGGGTATAAAGGGGAAGAGATTTTTGTGGATAGAAAGACCATTAACTATTATGTAAAACTTGTGGCAGCTGCGTCTGCTTTGGAAGAAATTAATGTGGTATCGAACGGATATCAGAAAATCAGTAGAGAACGGGCGGCCGGTGCTTATGCTGTTGTCACTGGTAAAGAATTACAGGCCAACCCGGCAGTAAACATTATGGAACGCCTGGAAGGGCAGGTAGCAGGCGTGAAGTTCGACATTAAAGGTAATAATGTACAGATCAGGGGTGTAAACAGTTATGCGGGTGGCGTTGGTACACCGCTTATAGTATTAGATGGTTTTCCCTTATTAAGTCCAAGTGACCAGGCGACTTTAACTAAACCGATTGGAACAAACATCGCTGGAAATCCAGTAATCAGTAATATAAATATTGCAGATATCGAACAAATTACATTTCTTAAAGATGTTTCTGCAGCTTCTATCTGGGGTCCTAAGGCAGCAAATGGAGTCATCGTTATTGATACCAAAAAAGGCAGGAAAATTGCACCTGCTTTAAACGTAAGTTATCTTTTTGGTATCTCCAAAAATCCTTCTATTGCTGATCTGCACTGGATGAATAGTGCACAGTATATAGACCTGGAACAGGAAATGGTTGACAAGGGATTATTGGTTGATCCGGCATCAGCTTCGCCCGCAAATGCCATTTACACGCCTAATAACAGCGAGGCTAGCGAATGGATGTTCAGGGTTAAACGTGGCACGGCAACGGTAGCACAACGTGATGCGGCTTTGGCAGAAATCGGGTCGAGAGATGGTATGGCGCAAATTGAAAAATACTTATTACAAAATGCTGTAAATCATCAATACAATCTTTCTTATTCCGGAGGTTCTGAAAACAGTACTTATTATATTTCCGGAAACTATACGAAAGACGCAGCTATTTATAAAAGCAATTTCGGACAAAATGCTTTTGTAAATGCCAATACTTCAACAGATTTCTTTAATAAGAAAGTAACCTTAAGGACATTATTTAACTATCAGTATAGCTTTTCCCAATATAATGCCGCTGCTGCAAATGCCCTTGCCATTAGCACTACGGCACTTCGTCCGTATGATCTGTTGGTTGATGCCAACGGCAACAGTATCGGTAGAAATGTGATTATCCGGGATGCCCTGGCCAATTCTATGGTGGCACAAGGTTACCTGCCTTTTACTTACAATACTTTAGATGAACTTAATTACTCCAATACCATTGGTAAAAACAATATATTGAGATTTAATGCGGGCTTAAACGGAAAAATAGCTAAATGGTTAAATGCCGATCTTTCTGTCTCTAATCAACGCCAGTATGGTAGTACCTATACCCTTGATGAACTAAATAGCTATACTGGCAGAATTTTAGTCAATACCTTTACGGTAGTAACCAATGGTAAGGCTGTAAACAACGTCAACTATGGTGGACGTTACTATACTTATAATAATACTGCGGCTGAAACCACCTTAAGGGGGCAATTAAATTCCGATTTTACCCTTGGCGGCAAACATCAGTTCAATGCAATTGCGGGTGCCGAAATCAAGGAGGCTACATCTGCCAATACATTTGAAACCAGATATGGTTTTGATGAAGATACCCGGGCCATCAAAACGGTGAATCCCACGGTGCAATATCCAACCATGTTTGGTTATAACCAAATGTTAGGTGCAAATTTAAGCGGCCTGGTAAGTAGCCGCAGAAGATTTTTGTCTTATTATAGCAATGCTTCTTACAGCTACCAGGATAAATATTTTGTAACAGGTAGTATGCGTTTTGACGATTATACCCTGCTGGGACTTGACAGAAGTAAAAGAGCCAGGCCATTTTGGTCAGTCGGATTAAGGTGGAATGCGAATAAAGAAAAATTCTTTCAGGATCTGAACTGGCTTGACGCTTTTAGTGTTCGCGCGTCTTTAGGTACTGGTGGCGTATTACCTAATGCTGGTACAAATATACCCATTATCAATGTTTTGAATACAGACCCCAGAACCAACCAACCTGCCGCTACAATCGAGACTCCTGCCAATTCTGAATTGGGCTGGGAAACGACGAAAATGGCCAACCTGGGTTTTGACTTTGGATTTTTTAAAGGCCGTTTAAACGGAAGCTTTGATGTTTATACCAAGCGAACAAGGGACATACTGGCTTCCTTCCCTTTTAATCCAACCTATGGATGGTCGAGTTTATATTTTAACAGCGGAACTTTAAGTGGCCATGGATATGAGTTCTCTATTAACGGAGAGCTCATCAGGGCTGGAAAATTCAGCTGGAAATCGGTGCTGAATTTTGGTTATACCACTAACACTGTTACAGATTCCCGTTTCATCAATAATGGAAGCCTTATTGCCGGAAGCGGTACTACAATAGAAGGGATGCCATTAGGTTCATTGTATGTTTACCGCTGGGCAGGTTTGGATAATAAAGGTCAGTCACAAATTTATGATAGAAATAACAATGTTATCAGCAATACAACCAATTTAACCGCTGCCTTTACTAAAGATGATTTAGTGTATGCAGGAAGGTTTTATGCGCCTGTCACCTCTGGTTTTAATCACAATTTTAAATATGGTCAGCTGGAGCTTGGTGTAAGACTGGTAGGTTATTTCGGTCATGTTTTTTTAAAAAATGCTATTACCAACTATCCCACAACTACTGATTTCGCCTATTCGGGCGTACTTGGACGTCAGGGTGAACTGGCTGATCGCTGGAGAAAACCTGGTGACGAGGCTTTCACGGATGTACCCGGCATAACCGGCGTGAATTTCAACAGTATCAACCGTTACCGGTTTTCCGATGCTTTAGTTAGAAAAGCAGATAACATTCGCCTACAGCAAATTTCTCTGGCATATATTGTTCCGCAACGCTTTTTGCCCCGCAATTTCGTCAAGTCACTATCTGTTTCAGCTAATGTGAGAAATCTTGGAATTGTTTGGCGGGCCAATAAAGATGGTCTTGACCCGGAATATGTCAATAATGGAAACTACGGAAGTATAACCCCTACACCGAGTTATGTTTTTGGAATTAATGCAACACTATAGTAACATGAAAAAAAGATTTTTGATTATATGGTTTGCTTTAGCAATTGCTCTGGCAAGCTGCAGAAAATATGTAGAGATTGAACAACTTTCAGTCAGGACATTAAAGTATACTGCTGATTTCAGGAATACGATGAATAATAATACGGTATTGGAGGGAACCTTTTCATACCCTATTTTATCAGGAGATGATACAGAAATTACAGATCCCACCCGGCAAAATACCTTAGGCGATATCTTAAGTAATGTATATACCTGGGCACCAAAATACACTTCAGAAACACAAAGTGATGGTGATTGGGAGCGGCAATATAAAACTATTTATGTGTGTAATGAAGTGCTGCAAGGCGTTTTAGATACTAAAGATGGAACTGATGCTGAAAAGCAAAAAATATATGCAGAGGCATTGGTGCACAGGGCTTATGCTTACCTGATTTTAGTGAACATGTATGGTAAACAATATAACAGTGCCACTGCTGCTACTGATTTGGGCGTGCCATTACTGACCACCCCAAACTTATATACTAAACTAAACAGGACCTCAGTTGCCGAAGTATATGCACAGATACTTAAAGATTTAAGAACATCGGTAAGTCGTTTACCTGCTGTGGCCGATTTTAACGTACGTCCGGCCAAAGTTTCAACCTATGCCATATTTGCCAAAACGTATTTAAATATGCGCGATTTTAATAATGCCGCTTTATACGCAGATAGTGCCCTGGCGCTGCAAAATGGTTTGCTGGATCTGAAAGCTTACGAGAACGTACCTGGTACTATTCCGGTAAGGTTAATTAACCCGGAAATTATTTTTTCGAAAATAGCAAATGTTGTCTATCCTGCTATTTCATTAAGTAATGAGGTATTAAATTCTTTAGGCACCACAGACCTTCGATATAAACTTTTTACTGATGCAAGGAGCCGGTTCGGTGGACAATTCAGTACATCATTTACCGGGAGGGCTTCGTGCAGATACTTAATCAACGAATTTGTGATCAATAATGGCCCGACAGTACCCGAGATGATGCTGATTAAAGCGGAATGCCTGGCACGTGCCGGAAATACAACTGATGCCATGACGCTGGTCAATAATTTAAGAGTCAAACGTTTTACCACTGCTAATTATACTCCTTTAACGGCAAGTAGCGCCTCCGACGCGTTGCGTATTGTGGTTGAAGAAAAGCGCAGGGAATTTTTTGGAACCGGTATGCGTTGGTTTGACCAAAAACGACTCAATCTGGATAACGATTTTGCTGTTATAAAAAAACGCAATTTTAAGGGCATCGATTATACATTACAGCCAAATTCAAATGGTTATTTGTATCCTATCGGGGATAAATACATTATCCTGAATCCTGAATTGGAACAAAACCCTAGATAAAAAAACAATCCATGAAAAAACATTTTTTCACAAAATGTGTGCTACTGCTTTGCCCTTTTTTTGGGCAGCAGTTAGCAGCGCAAACCGTAGTATGGCCGTCGCAAACTTTAAAGCAAGGCCAAAAAACAAGTTTTAAATACCAGCCCAAAGGTGGCGATCTGGAATTTAGTGATGAGCCCAAGGCGCTTTTAGCCGTTTATGATAATCGAAAATGGCATATTATGCCTGTAAGCCTTGGCAAGGATAATGGAGCGTGGACGGGCAGTTTTCAATTGCCAGACCATGCAACATTTATTGCATTGAAATTTTATCAGGGCGATATACAAAATCCTGAAGCCAGCGACAATGGAAATGGAAAAGGTTATTACCACCAGGTAGTAACCAGTGCGGCTAAGGTGGTGCCTGGCACTTACCTGGCCGAAGGTGGTTTAAGAACTGGCTTAACCGGCGATTGGAAAATGAATAGTTTTGTGGATCCCTCTAAAGATAAGCAGATGGTTGATTCGCTGCTTAAAAAGGAAGAAAGATTATCACGCACCATACCAGATGCTTTATTTTTTAATTATTTGGAGTTAAAGCAGCTGACCATGCCTGCAGCAGATTTTGCTGTTTTTGCTGATCGCCTGTTACAAAATAAGTTGAAAGATGCTCATCTTACAGAAGAATTTCTGGCTCAGACACAACGTTACTATACTAAAGTAAAAAACGAGCAAGGAGTAGCCGCATCAGAAGCGCTTATCTTTAAAAAATACCCTAAAAGTAAGACAGCAAGATTTTTAACCTACAGAAAAAATACGGAGCGTAAGGGAGGGGCTGATCTTGAAGCCGGTGAAGAGCATTTTCTTCAAGCTTTCCCATATTCGGAATGGGAAAAATCTCCAGACCAGGAATATATCTATTATACCGTATTCAGAGGTTTAGGAACATCTTACTTTGAAACAGGCAAAAATGATAAATTCCTAAGCCTTTTTAAAGAGATCGACTTCAAAACCGCCAATGAGATCTATCGCTGGAATTTAACACGTGGACAGACTATGGGTACCGGCGATCAGAAACAGTTATACGCGTTTAGTAAAGTGATCATCCCGTATCTGCTGGAAAGACGAAAAGACCAATCTTACCTGATCGATTTTGGAAATGATCCGGTGAAAGCCCAGGAAAATGCAGACAAGCAGATGGATGCACGTTTATTTACCCATATCTTCTACGCCAATTCGCAAGGGGATTATGCAGAAGCAAACCAGTGTTTTAAATTTCTATCTGATAAAGGCAGATTCTCCAACGCAGATTTAAATGCACTGCATCTGAATATTTTAGAAAAACTGAACGATACCAAAGCGATCAAATCCCTGTTAGAAGCGAGCGTATCGGCCAATGCTGTTACCCCGACGATGTTTACCAAGTTAAAGGAGATTTACAAAAGTGAACATAACGGAAAGGAAGAAGGTTACCAGGAATATCTTTCCAGCCTGACCCCAACAGCATTGAAAGAGGAAATGAAAGCCCGTGTAATGGCCGACATGGTCAATTATCCTTTAACACCATTCAGCCTGGAAAGTGCAGATGGTAAGATGGTTAATTCGAAAGATTGGGCAGACAAAATAGTGGTGATCGATTTTTGGGCCACCTGGTGCAGGCCTTGTATTGAAGCATTTCCAGGTATGCAGCTTTTAATTGATCAATATGCAAATGATCATGCCGTTAAGGTTTACATGATTGGTACGATGCAATTTGGCGATTACAAAAAAAAATCTGTGGATTATGTCAAAAGTAAAGGGTTTAGGTTTAATCTTTTACACGACGCTGTTGGCCCGGGCGGAGAGCAAAGTCAGGTATTCAGAAGCCTTGTCCCATTATTTAAGTCATCCGGTATCCCACGCAAAATTATCGTGAAGAACGGTGTCGTACGTTATACCTCTGAGGGTTACTCAGGAAGTCCAAGTCAGTTAAGAGACGAATTATCAACGGCTATTGAAATATTAAGAGCCGAGAACTAGATCATATGAAGAAGAACCTATTAATATCCTTTTTGATGTTTTTTGTCATTTCAGCCACTCAGGCGCAAATGAATCCGAAAATAAAACTGCAGGATGCACTTAAACTCATTCAGGACAATTATGTAGATCCGGTGAATGACGAACAAGTTGTTGATGCGGCGATAAAAGCCATGCTCAGCAGTCTAGACCCGCATTCGAGTTATATCAGCCGGGAAGAAGTGGAAGCGATGAATGAGCAAATGTCAGGTAGTTTTGCTGGTATCGGGATCTCATTTGCGATGGTGAACGACAGCACCTTTATTACCAGCATTAACCCCGATGGGCCGGCGGCCCGTGCCGGTTTACAGGTTGGTGATCAGATTACCTCAGTTGATGGACAGTCTATTTTTGGTAGAGGTTTAAAAAATCAGGAAGTCATGCGCATGTTGCGGGGCGAAAAAGGAAAAGCCGTGAAGCTGACCATTAGGCGTAAAATCCAGGCTGAAACACTTGAATTTACAATTATGAGGGAGCCGATTGCTGAACTTTCCATTACTGCCAGTTATATGGTGAGTAAAAATGTGGGATACATTTCACTTTCGGTCTTCAGCCAGTCTACCAGAAGAGAAATGGATGCGGCCCTTAAAAAATTAAAAACTTTGGGGATGACTAAGTTGATCCTTGATTTACAATCAAACGGTGGTGGTTTGGTAGATGCGGCTATTGGTGTGGCCGATGAATTTTTACCTCCAGAAAAAATGGTTTTTTATTCGGTAACTAATACTGGTGTTAAAGATCATTACTTAACAGGTGGATTTGGCCAGTTCATGAATGGTGATCTGGTGGTGCTGATTGATGAATCAACAGCATCATCCAGCGAAATACTAACCGGTGCTTTACAGGATTGGGACAGAGCCGTCGTAGTAGGCAGAAGAAGTTTTGGTAAAGGTTTAATGCAAAAAGGCCTTGAACTGAGTGATGGCTCGGTTATCCGTTTAACGGGCGCCAGATATTATACGCCTTCAGGCAGATCGATTCAGAAACCCTATGCTAAAGGTAAAACCGATTATTTTGAAGATTTTAACAGGCGTATGGCCTCTGGTGAACTTACCGAGGGCGGCCATGTCAACTTCCCTGATTCATTAAAATATACTACGCTGACGAATAAAAGGATAGTTTATGGTGGTGGCGGTATCATGCCGGATAAATTTATCCCGATTGATACGGCACTTTACAGCGTGTGGTTAAATAGGTTGATGAGCAGCGGTAGAGTGACTCAGGCAGCCTTCAACGATGTACAACAAAACCGCCAGACTTTGATCAATAAATATCCCGGTTTTGATACTTTCAACGCATCTTTTAATGTAGATGATAAAATGATTGATCAAATTATGGCGAATGCTGCTGAAAAAGGTGGAAAACTTCCTCCAATAACAGATGCTGTAGCCAGAAAAACCATTGCAGTAGAGGTAAAAGCCGAAATGGCCGATATGCTATATGTTGGTAAAAGTTATGCGCTTCGTGTTCGAAATGAAGCCAGTAAGGCATTTACAACCGCATTAGCCATCTTAAATAACCAGAACATTTATAACCGGTTTTTATCTGCCAAAGCCCTCAAAAATACATCACCTAAAACTTCAAAAAAATAGAAACTATGAAAAAAATATTATTAGCGGCAACCATATTAATGAGCACCCTTGCTGTTTCCGCACAAACAGGATATACCATTAAAGGCCAGATTGGTAAACTGGGTAAGCCGGCAAAAGCTTTTCTACTAACCAAAATTGATGGCAAGATGGTACTGGACTCGATAACCTTAGTAAATGGAAGTTTTACCTTCAAGGGAAAAGTTTCATCACCAATTGAAGCGACATTGCGTTTAAAACATGATGATGCCCTTGAGGTTCCGGGCAAAAGAATTAAAATAGATGGACTGAGTTTGATCCTGGACAATGAGAATATCACTATTACCGGCAAAGATTCTTTAAAAACGGCTGTGGTGAAAGGATCAACGCAGACTGAGGAAAGCCGTCGTGTAGACGAATACTTGCGCCCTTTGTATACCAAATTGCAAGGCTTAAATAAAGATTACGAAGAGATGCCGGAAGCCAAAAAACAGGATAAAACCGTGGTCCTGGATTTAGAAAAACGGGCAAGGGAAATAGAAAAAGAAATTTTTGATGTCAAGATCGGCTATGTGAAAAAAAATCCAAACAGTTTTATGTCGCTGATGGCTTTAAATTCCACGCTGGCACCAGGTTTCGACGCCGTGGAAATGGAAAAAATATACCTGACCATCAATCCAAAATTAAGAGATTCTTATTTTGGTAAAGAGGTTGGCTTACGCATCGCTACCTTCAAAAAAACACAGGAAGGTGTAGAAGCTCAGGATTTTGCCCAACCCGATGTTGATGGTAAAATGGTTAAACTTTCTGATTACCGCGGAAAATATGTCCTTGTCGATTTTTGGGCCTCATGGTGTGCACCATGCCGTAGAGAGAATCCTAACCTGGTTAAGGTTTATGAGCAATACAAATCAAAGGGATTTGAAATTTTGGGTGTTTCGCTTGATAAAGCAGCTGATAAAGCCAAATGGATAAAAGCAATTGCCGACGATAAATTAACCTGGAAACAGGTTGGTGATTTAAAGGGATGGGAAAATGAGGCGGCAGCCAAATATGAGGTTAAGGCTATCCCTATGAATTTTTTAATTGATCCGAATGGAAAAATTATTGCTAAATATTTAAGAGGTGAGGCTTTAGACGCAAAAATCAAAGAGATATTTGACGGACGTGCTAAGTAAAAAAAAATTATTAGTTAATGATGACAATGCAGGATGATGGATGTCGCCTGCATTTTTTTTACCTTCGGCTGATGTACAGCAAGATCAGTAGCGGAGATATAGGGCATGTTTATATCGGTAAAGAAGCATCTGGCTTGAGTTCTTTTATATCGGTTATTGCGCTTATCAGATCGGTGGTATACCGATGATCCTTACTCTTCGTGAGCGGAATCCTCAACAATCTTTGTCTGCCACCTTTTACCTTAAAAAATAAAGTCATCCTTTTTGGCTGAGGATTGCGGAATGTTGAACATCGGTCCAACAATAACCTGAAGTAATTGTACAGGTAATGTATAATATTTACTTCATAATGAATAAATAATAACTAGTATTTTCCTTTATCGATCTCTTTGGGGATCCTAATGCGCAGCTTATCCGCCAACAGGTTAAAGATTACCCGAACATTAGCGAAAGCACCCACAAACCTAAGGTAAAATACGGCATATTAAAGCCTGTAAAACTACCCGGTAGCGATCGTTCTTACCTGAAAGATTTGCTGGCTGCCTAGCTGGAAAGCCAGCGAAGAGGACTGTTTCTGATTACCCCTTCTTTACCTGTTGTTTACCCTTTCTTGCTACCAAGTTAACCCCAGGGTTACCCCAGACTTACCTATTCTTTACCTTTTGGTTACCTAAAAGGTAAAGCCAATGCCTGTTTTGGCCGATCCGGCACACCGCTTATGGTCATGTTGCCCTTAAGCTGGCTGCCACAAGTAGCCCGGCTGTGGCGGCGTGGGCCAACTGTAATGGTCCATTTTAGCTCATTATTCGTGTTAATTGGCTCAATTTAGCTCATTTTAGCTCAAAATGAAGTGTCAATGTTACAAAGCCGCTAGGTTTGGAGCATGGATTTAAACATACCGGAATAAACAGTAATCCTTTTTTAAATAACCCTTTTTCAATAAAAAACAAAAATTATGGAAGCGTATTCAAAAAAATATAACTATGTCAGTAAAGTTCCTTTAATTACGGCCATATGGCAAATCATATTTACGGAAAGCTGCTCGCTTACGTTGAAGGCAATAGGTCAAATTTTAAGTTGACAATGTTAAACTAAAGTTTTATTTTAGCACCATTATAATTGTTGCTTAAATATCTCCCGGCGTATTTGCGCCATTAACCGGCAACCTGCGGAGGCCGGACAGATAATCCTATGTCCATATTTAAACAAACAACATGCACCTTATCGATTCATCGATCCAAGCTTTCTACGCTCAGGCGCAGGAAGAAACCAGACTTACCACGGGTCTTGGCCCGCTGGAGTTTGAACGTAATAAGATTTTGATCAGCCGCTATCTTGACCATCCCTGCCATATCACAGATGTAGGTGGAGGCACCGGTCATTATGCACAGTGGCTTAGCAGCCTCGGCCATTTCGTTACACTTATTGATCCTGTTTCAAAACATATTCAACAGGCAGAAAAGCGATCCAAACGAACAGGGTTCTACTTCCGGTGCCTGCTTGCGGAAGCACGCAATTTGCCACTGCCTGATGCAAGTCAGCACCTGGTTATGCTTCATGGACCTTTGTACCACCTGCAAGAGCGATCAGATCGTATAGATGCGCTGAGGGAAGCTCGCCGGGTACTCAGAAAAGATGGTATCCTTTTAGGATTTGCGATCAACCATACAGCCTCATTGGTAGCGGCGCTGCAAAACGGGCTGATCTATCATCCCGATATTTTCAGAATGTGTACAACGGAACTGATTTCAGGTATCCATGAGGCACCTGCTGATTTTCCGGGCATGTTACCAGTGGCATACTATCACCGCCCTTCGGTACTCATTGCTGAGTTTAAGGAAGCAGGTTTTGAGCCACATCAGTTAAGCTCTGTTGAGGGAGTTGCCTGGATGGACGGCAGTTTCTTTAGTAATTGGGCAGATCTTAATAAGCGCAAGCGATTGCTGGAGCTGCTCGAACTCACAGAAAAAGATCAGGATCTAATAAGCCTCAGCCCACATATGATGCTGGCAGCCAGTGTTAGCGCCCGACCTTAATAGCTTCAATTGCAAAAAATTAATAATCAAAAACGACTTACTTACAAATAACAACCTGTAATCATGAAAGTAATTGCCTTAATCCTAACTACTTTACTTTATTTAAAATGCTTGGGCCAGGGCGTCTCGGTGACCAAACGCCTGGATGGTTCAGAAATTTCTACCGTATATATTGATACGACAGTACGCCGGTTAATGACTGCCGCAAAGGTAGATGGCATGCAACTGGCTATCATCAACAACAATCAGGTGGCCTATCAAAAGGCTTATGGCTTTAAAGATAAAGAAAAGGGCTTACCGCTGGATACCAGTACCATAATGTATGCCGCCTCGTTCAGCAAAGCGGCATTTGCTTACATCAACATGCGCCTGGTAGAAAAGGGCCTCATCGACCTGGATAAGCCTTTGGTAGCGTATTTAAAGAAACCGCTGCATGAATACGGCGACTATGCAGAACTTGAAAAAGACGAACGCTGGAAAAAGATCACGCCACGCATGTGCCTGAGCCACACCACGGGATTGCCAAATGTTTGGTGGATGAACGTGAAAACCGGTGTGCGGGATACCACCTTGAGGAACCGGCTGTACTTTGAACCCGGCAGCCGTTATGCCTACTCGGGCGAAGGTTTTAAACTGCTGCAGCGCATTGAGCAGGTATACTTAGGCAAAGGTTTGGAAACGATGGCCCGGGAGGAATTATTTGAGGCGGCAGGGATGCGCCGTACCAGCTATCTTTGGCAGCCTGAATTTGATGCAAATTCGGCCATCGGTTATGACGATGAAGGAAAGCCTGGCGGCAAGGTGCGTTCACAAAGTGCTGTTGGTGCAGGCTCCATGCTCACCACCGTTAGTGATTATTCGCGTTTTATCACCTACGTGCTGAGTGGCCGTGGGCTGAAATCTGAGGTATATCGTGAAATGACCCGGCCGCAAATCCGTATTCATTCGATCTATGAATTTCCGACGATGCTGGAAGAAACCACTCACCGCGACGACAAAATAAATCTATCCTACGGTTTAGGTTGGGGCGTGATCAAAACGCCTTACGGTCCGGCGTTTTTTAAGGGTGGCCATGATGACTGCTGGCGTAATTATACGATCAGTTTCCCTGAGAGGAAAACCAGTATTATTATCATGTGCAATAGCGGTAATGGCGAAAGGATCTTTAAAGCGTTACTGGAGAAATTAATTGGAGACACCTTTACACCCTGGGAGTGGGATCGCTTTACGCCCTATAACGTAAATTTGAAATAAACTGTCTTTAATAGGTAGGATTTTGTAAGAGGGGAAAATCCAAATAAGGAGACTGTAAAAAACATTTAGGTTCTTTGATAATGCAGATAATGGCATATAAAGCTTTTTGCCCACCTCACGGATTTGACATCATGCAAATCGACAATCCTCTGGCAACAGCAAGATAATTATGGGACTGTACCGACAATGTATCGGGGCGTGTAGCTTTGTATGGAGACAGATTAATTAAACGACTGTCTAAACTCCAATGGAGAAATAGAGGTGCGGTTTTTGAATAGGCGATGAAGGGACTGTGAATGCTCAAAACCCAACTGATAGGCTATTTCAGATACGGACATTGACGTAGCGGATAAGAGCTCTTTTGCTTTTTCTATCAACCTGTTTTGAATATGTTGCTGTGTGGTTTGTCCTGTTTGAACACGAAGCATATCACTCAGATAATTGGGACTTAAATGCAGTTCGCTTGCCACTAACCGAACGGTAGGAATACCTTTTTCAGCCAATCTTTCAGTTTTAAAATGCTCATCCAGTGAGGCTTCTAACTTCGTGAGCAAATCGTTATTGGCTTTCTTTCTTGTCAGAAACTGACGGTTGTAAAAGCGGTCACAATATTTTAAGAGCAAATCCATATTGGATATTAGCAAGTTCTGTGTAAAGCCATCCATATTGTCGGCTATCTCCCTGCTGATATTTTCTATAATGTGCATTATAGCTTTTTCTTCCTTTTCAGAAAGGTGCAGTGCTTCATTGGTGGCATAAGAGAAATACCTGTAGTCCTTAATTTCTGAAGCTAAGGGATAACTGTGAAGAAAATCGGGATGCACTACCAAAACAAATCCCGTTACTCCATTGAGCAGCACATCTTCAAATTGCAATACCTGATGCGGAGCAATAAAATACATAATGCCGTCTTCAAAATCATAATATTGCTGGCCATATTTGCATTTACCGCCCGCACAATCCTTTTTTAAGGAAACCACATAAAAATCTGCGGTTACTGCACTTAAAATGGTTTCCGGTTCCAGTTTTACATCATCGAAATTAAATACACTAATCAGGGGATTGGACGGTTTCGCCAATCCTAAAAACTGATGCAATGCACTTATTGACGAAACTTTTGCCGGGGCTTTCATTTGTTGATTTTCAGATTTGTACATCGCTAAATTATCAATTTATTTTGTAATGAAAGCTGTTCGTCCTTAATCTGTTCTATACCTTTCCTGTAAGTGGTTACCTCAAAACCAGGAAAACGATTTCTGAATTTTGTATCCTCAAACACATTGTCGTGTTCGTATCTTGGCAGCAGCTCCAGTAGTTCCTTTATTCTTTTATTGAAAAGGGAGCCTATCTTAAAAAGGAACTTCGGCATAACAGCGTGCTTCAATTCTTTCTTGTACACATCGGCTGCCAATTCAATAAATTCCTTATAGGTAAGATGGCTTTCATCCACAGGCAGATGCCACGTTTGTCCGAAAGCATCGGGCGTATTGCCAATTAAGGCGGTTGCCCTGCTCGCATCGGGTGTCCAAATCAAAGTTCTTTTTTTGGTATCGCTTAGCGGTACTTTCAATTTTTTACCCTCTCTGATGTTATTGAAAAGTAAGGTATTGGTAATGCTCTGCGTTTTGCTAGGACCGTAAAATTCCGGCGCACGGCAAATCACGGCTTCCAGTGCACCTGTCTGCATTTCCCTTAAAACCATTTCCGCCATTTCCTTTCTTACTTTACCTTTCCTGCCCACAGGGGAGAAAGGCGTTTGTTCCGTAAGTACACGACCATCTTGCGGGTACATATAGGTATTGTCAAAGAATACCAGTTTTACACCATTGATTTTACAGGCATCAATTACGTTTTGGGTAATCAAAGGAAATTGTTGTTCCCATAAATCTGAACTTATCGGAAGCCCTAATGTGAAATATGCGATTTCACTGCCTTTTATAGCTTCTATTGCCTGCTCCCTGATGGATAAATCTGCAGAAAAAACGGCATCGGTGTCATTCACTTTCTTGGCATTCCTGCTTACAATCCTGATGTCAGGGCTAAAGTTCCTTTTGAGTTCTCTTGCCAGTTCTTCGCCAATCTGCCCGTTGGCTCCTAATATCGTCTGCATCATTGTTTATTTTGCGTTTGTTTTTCCAATGCGTTCATTGCCACTTTTGCCGTTTCTTTTGAGCTGAATGGATTTTGCCCGGTTATCAGATTTTCGTCTACCACTACTTTTGAAGTCATTGGAATAAATGCCTTCCTGTAATCAGAGCCTCTGTCTTTCAGTCCCGCTTCGAGATTAAAGGGGACTTCTTTTTTTCTTCGGGCAAGACTTTCTTCAAACCAATTAAAACCTGTTAGCTTCTTGCCTTTAATCAGGTATTCTCCATTCGATAATTTTACATTCAGCAGTCCGCCAACACCGTGGCAAATCGCAACCACCATTTTACCGCTTTCATACTGCTTTCTGACGATCGCCTGCATTGTCGTATCATTCGGGAAATCGTACATCGTACCATGTCCGCCGGCCAGATATACCATTTCAAATTCTTGGCCGGCTACATCGGCCAAACGTTTACTGTTTTTTAGCAATCCCCGAAAACTCGGTTCATTCCAGTATGATTTAGAAATTTTGTCAAGCGTTAGCGGCTTCAGGCTTTCCGGGTCAATTGGCACATTGCCACCCTTCGGACTGGCAATAGTAATTTCGTAGCCCTTTTCCTCTGCTGCCTGGTAGATGTGCGTTAATTCGCTTAACCACAAACCTGTTTCGAGGTTGCCGCTTTCATAAGTATTAATGTTGGTCACAACGATTAAAATTTTAAACATACTCATATTGCGATTTTTTAGTGATACAAAGTTCCAAAAGAAAATAAAAACTGATGTAACCGTATCAAGGGAGATTGTAACCAAATCTCCGTGGTGCTAATACTTTTACTATTGCCATTTAGCCAAACACTGCGACAATTAATCTATTTGTTAGTCTTCTTACTATTCACCGGATTAGGGCGGGCGGGCTTTCCATCGGGCAACTGTATATAGTAAGTTGTATTATATCCGTTTCCTGGGCGGAAAAAATCTGTGGAAATAATTTGGGCGCCACTTTTGAATGCAGCATTTGCTCTGCTGTGATCGTTGATAACATAAACAGCTACACTAAAATAGCCAATTGATGCAAGTACTGCCGGAAACACGGCTAATAGGATATCGATCCGTTTTCCGCGGTCTTCAAGATAGCGCATATAGCACCATAACAGGCCTGGGTATGCAAGCGCGATAAAGGTATTGAAATGCTGATGTATTTTCGCTTCAGACCAAAATACATTCAAGGTAAAAGTGATGGCCAGATGCAAAAAATAGAGACCAATAAACAAGAAAGGATATTATCGTGCTGCCCATTGTTTTTTCGGTTTATGAATAGCATTCCCAATGCCAGCAAAGCTTGTGTTGCACCTACGATGATAATATAATTCACTTCCTTTAGCGGTCAAATTGCAAAGCAAAGGTAGTTATCCAATATTATGGAAATGTTAAGTCCTGTAATTCCTATTTGTGGATAGCTTTTTTAGAATTTAATTCTATCTTTTGGCCCCGGTATAGATGCTTTCAGCGTTTCCATATGTTTAGGGTTCTAAATGTGAATACTCTGAAGGGTTCATATTATAGTATTTCCTGAATTCCCGGCTGAAATATTTACTGCTCTCATATCCAACAATCATACTGATTGCCGAGACATTATACCTGTTTTCTCTGAGCAATTCTGCGGCTTTTTTCAACCTCAATGATTTGACAAATTCGTTGGCCGCCCCCGTAATCCCTTTGATTTTCTAAACAGGACCGGTTGGCTCGTTCCAACCAACTTAGAAAGCATACTAATTCCAGCCTGTTTAACAACTTATATGATACAGTCTTTTTTTTAAGCTTGTTCCGGATTGATTTTTTGAACTTTCTTTTTGTACGACCAGTAAAATACAATCGGATAAACGAAAAGATTAAACAGTGTATTGGTAATCAAACCCCCAATAACCACTATCGCTAAAGGCTTTGATGCTTCTGAGCCAATTCCTGTTGATAACGCTGCTGGCATTAAACCAATTGCAGCCATTAATGCTGTCATTAAAACCGGCCTGAATCTGCTTGCAATTCCATCACGCATCGCATCGGTAAATGTCCACGTATCGTGGTGTTTCAATTCGGCAATGTTCGTTTTGAATCTGGTAATTAGAATTACGCCATTCTGAACACAGATTCCAAACAATGCAATAAAGCCGATGCCAGCTGAAATATTAAAGTTTACACCCCCGAGTAGCAATGCTAAAATTCCTCCAATCATCGCAAATGGAACATTGTTTAATACCAATAAAGCATCTCTTATATTTCCAAAAAGCACAAATAAAATGAAGAAGATTAATAACAAACTCACTGGAACGGCTTGTGATAATCGGGAAATGGCTCGTTGTTGATTTTCGAAATCTCCTGCCCACTCTAAATTGTAATCTTTTGGAAGTTTTATTTGTGCATTTACCTTTTGTTGCGCTTCGGCAATTACGCTACCCATATCTCTGCCACGAATGGAGAACTTGATAGCGCCATAACGTTTATGTTTGTCACGGTAAATCATACTCGGACCAGTAATTTTTCTGATACTCGAAATTTCGCCTAATTGCACATTTGAGCCAGATAGCGTTGGTATACGAAGTTTGCTGATTGAACTCTCATCATTTCTAAAGTCTTCAGGATAACGGATAATCAGATCAAACTTTCTTTCACCTTCATAAATTTGAGTAGCCGCTTTACCACCAATGGCCATTTCGATTACGGCATTAGCATCAGCTGTGCTGACACCGTAAAGCGCCATTTTTTTCTGATCAAGATTGATTTGCAGTTCCGGCTGCCCGAGATTCCGCAAAATACCCAGATCTTCAATACCGTCGACAGTTTTTAAAATCTTCTCGATTTTTTCTTCTTCCTGTTCGATAAATTCAAAGTTTTCGCCAAACATTTTAACAACGATAGAGCCTTTAACACCGGAAACTGCTTCTTCAACATTGTCAGAAATCGGTTGTGAGAAATTAAGGCTGATGCCAGGGAAACTTTTGAGCCTTTCCTGCATGCGCTCAATCAGCTGTTCTTTACTTTGCTTCCGCTTCCATTCTTTGCGTGGATAAATGTCTATATGGAACTCCATATTGTAAAAGCCTGTTGCATCGGTTCCATCATTTGGGCGGCCAGTTTGCGACATCACTTGTTTTACTTCTTCAAAACTCAAAAAGATCTTTCGCATGTCGTTGGAAAGCTTTTTGGTTTCATCTAACGAAATACTCAGCGGACCGGTTGCCCTCACATAAATAGAGCCTTCATCCAGGCTTGGTAAAAATTCTGTTCCTAAAAATTTAAAACTAAAGGCACCCATTACCAATACAATAACCGATATAGAAAATACAAGCTTTTTTTTACTGAAACAAATGTCATAGAACTTTAATGTTGCTTTTGTCATCCATTCTAAAAAAACATTGTGTTTTTCTTTTACGTTCTTTTTTAACAATACACTTGCCATTGCAGGCACCAATGTAAAAGTTAAAATTAATGCACCTAAAAGGGCAAAACTTAATGTCCAGGCGAGGGGAGAGAACATTTTTCCTTCTACTTTTTCGAAGGTGAAAATAGGTAGCAAACCTGTAATGATAATCAGTTTGGCAAAAAGAATGCCTTTACCATTTTCCATCGAGGCCTTTTTGATGAAACCCAACTTACTCATTTTATTGAAACGGTTCATGCCTAATTTCCTGGCTTTCATGTCCAGGGTCACGAAGATTCCTTCTACCATCACGACCGCACCATCAATGATAATTCCGAAATCTATTGCCCCCATGGATAACAAATTTGCGGGCATTCCTTTTAGTTTCAAACAAATAAATGCGAACAATAGTGCCAACGGAATAATGATTGAGACGATAAGTGTTGTACGCCAATCGGCCATGAAAAGAAATACAATCAGGGTAACGAATAAAATCCCTTCAAGCATATTTCCCATTACCGTATGAACGGAATAATTTACTAAATCTTCGCGGTCGTAAAAGGCTTTTATTTTTACATCATCGGGTAAGATGCTGTTATTGATGACATCGATTTTTTCTTTCAAACGGGCAATTACTTCACTCGGATTGCCACCTCTTCGCATTACTACGATGCCTTCTACCACATCTGGATCGTGGTCCCGGCCTACCTGTCCTAATCTTGGTAGTGCTGACTCGGCCACTTCGGCAATGGTTTTGACATATATTGGCGTTCCATTTACATTGTCCACCACTATATTTCTAATTTCATCAATGTTATTCAGCACACCAATTCCACGTACCACATAAGCCTGACCGCTTTGAACAATTACATCGCCCCCCACGTTGATGTTGCTTTTCGAGACGGCTTCGAAAAGTTCTGTAGCCGTTACACCATACTGAATTGATTTCTGCGGGTCAACCGTGATTTGATACGTTTTCACTTCGCCGCCAAAACTAACCACATCAGCAATACCCGATACAGAAAGTAATTCTCTCTGAATTACCCAATCCTGCAGGGTTTTGAGCTCACGAACGGATTTTTGATTGCTGGTTAAAGTGTAGCGAAAAATTTCTCCTGTTGGACCATATGGTGGTTGTACTTCTGGTTGAATACCTTCAGGCAAGTCGGCTTCATCAAGGTGATTGTTCACCTGAACCCGGGCTTCTGCGTAATCAATATCATCCTCAAAACTTACTTTAACAATAGAAAGTCCGAATAGGGAAGAAGAACGAATGCTGGTTCGCTTTTCAGTTGGGTTCATTGCAATTTCCAACGGGCGACTAACGAATTTTTCTACCTCTTCGGCACTTCTACCTGGCCATTGCGTAATGATGGTAATGTTGGTATTGGTTACATCAGGAAATGCATCAATGGTTGTATTTTTGAAACTTAAATAACCAGCTAGAATGAGGATGAATGTGGCGAAAAAAATGAAATATTTATTCTTCAGCGCAAAGCCAATGATGCTTTTGATGAAATTATTCATGATTTAAATCTAATGGATGGAAGTAATTTTACTGTGTTTTTAAATTTTCAAATAAGAAAACTTGTTTAGATGCAATCACCCGATCGCCAGCTTCAACACCTTTGTGGATGAAAATTCTGTTGGCAGTTTTACCACCAATTTCTATTTCCTGAATGCGAACCTTGTTGTCTTTGTTTAGTACGAGCACATAGTTTTTGTTTTCATCAAAAATTACGGCTCTGGCATTTACTACAGGCAAATTAACGCCCGAACTTGCAGAAACTTTAACCGTACCCAACATGCCTGGCTTTAGCAGGAAATTAGGATTTGAAATGACGACCCGAGCATTCATTACCTTACTACCCTCTTCAATCAGGTTGTAGACTTTATCAATTTTGCCTTTAAACACTTGCTCTGGATAAGAAAGTGTAGTTAAATTAACTACATTGCCGGGCTTAACACGCGAAATATCCGATTCGTAGATATTAATCATTGCCCAAACATTCGAAAGATCAGCAACCGTAAATAAACTTTTGTTATTATCACTACGCAGTTGCATCTTATCGTTCACATTTTTCTCAATTATAAACCCATTTAAGGGCGACTTTATCGCATATAGTCCAGTGCTGCTTCCTCCATTTATTTTCAATACGGAGTTCGCCCTTTTTAATTCGGCTTTTTTTGTCTGGTAATCATTTTTAGCTTCTTCCAGCTCCTTGACTGATGATAAGCCGCTTTCATAAAGTTGTTCGGCTTGTTTTAGGGTTCTATCGGCTGTTTTCAGCTCAAAAGTCGCCGCAATCATTTCTTTCTCAAATCCAGCCATTTCAGCGCTATTTACAGTTGCCAATGTTTGTCCGGCACTTACCTGATCGCCTAAACGCACATTTACACGATTAACAGATCCGCTTACCATTGGGAAAAGCTCAGATTTTCGGTCTTCGTTGGCCGTGATTTTAGCAGAAAAAATAATATCAGCCTTGCCATTGGCCTGCTGAACGGTATCGATGATCAGTCTGCTCAATAATGAATCTGTAACGGCAAATTTTTCAGGTGGAGTTTCTACTTTGTTTTCGCTACAGCCAAAGCCGAAACCGACCGAAGTGAAAATTAATCCTTTGATGATGTTCTTATAGATGGTTTGCATAGTACTTAATTGAAAATGTTTGTGCCGGTAACGTAGTTTAATTCTTCTCTTGAACTCATTCTTTCGAATTGGAGATTGTTTATTTGGAGAATGTTTTCTTTATACGATTCATATAAATCAAGAAATTCAATCAGACTGATGTTCCGCGCTCTAAAGTTTTGTATCAGACCATTTATAATTTTATTAAAATCTTTATTAAAAGAAGGATCGATTTCGGTTAACATTTTTTCATTTCTAATCGCTGTTTGATAACTGTTAAACACTTCATTTGACAGTATTATGTCTTGCTTTTTGACGTTCGAAGTAGCTGCATCAATGCCGACTTTCGCCTTTTTAATTTCGCCCTGGTTCCTGTTAAAAAGTGGGATCGGAATTTTTAAACCAATACCCGTATATTTTTCAGGATAATTTCCCTTTAAATCGTAAGCCAATGAGATTTCCACGTCAGGTATAGCCATTGCTTTTTGTAATTTTAAGTTGAGTTTATTGTATTCCAAACCAGTTTTTGCCAGCTTTAAATCTGTCCGGTTTGTTCTTGCAGAATCAAGTAGATTTGAATACGGAATTTGATCTATTGCGATATTCTTGTTTTCATTTGACGGAATCATTAACTGTAAGGTTGAGTTGGGTTCCAGCCCACATAATACCCTCAGATCTCTGTAATTATCTTCTAATTCATTTAAAAGACTTGCTTGCTGAGCTTTTAAACCGATCATTAAAGATTTAATCCTGATCACATCTTTTAAGGCTATATTGCCCGCCTTCAACTGAATTTCATAGGCTTTCAGCAAACCTTCCGTTGATTTAATCTGGTCTTGGTAGACTTTAACAGATTGGGAAGCGAAGTAGGTTTTATAGAAGGTATTGCGTAATTCGAATTTAAGGGTGCGCATCAAATCAAAATATTCCAGTTCGGCTAGTTTTACACCGGTCTGTGCCAGTCTGATATTCTTGTTTCTCTTGCCAGCCAACTTGATGAGTTGTGAAATTGAACCTGCATACTGACCAAACTCATAAGAAGTTTGCAGGAATTTTTTGGTTTCGTGATTATAAAAAAGGTTTTCGTATTGCAGGTCTGGGTTATCGAAAAGTTTAGCAGTAATGACTTCGGCTTTAGTCTGCTCAATTTGGTAATTGCTGGATAATAAATCGAAATTATTTCTTAAAAAAAGAACTTCAGCTTGTTTTAGATTTAGTTTTAGGGAATCGTTTTGAGCCAAGCTGGCGTTGATCGAAGTAGCAAATACGAAAATTAGAAATATACTTATTCTCCTCATGCGGCAAAACTATTCCTGCCGGGTTAAACGCGAATTAAATTGAAATTAAAAGCGGATTAAAGTAAAGGTATCGATATGATAAATGTACTTTTATCTTCAATGGATGATGATATTTCTATTTTTCCTTTAAACAAGCTGATGATTTTCTGAGCCATGTATAAGCCCATTCCTTCGCCTTTCTGTCCAATCTCCTCAGATCGGGTGTAAAAAGGTTTAAAAACTTCTTTTTGTTCCAATAAAGGAATTCCTGGACCCAGATCACTTATTTTAATGCTCAAATTTCCATCCACTTGCGTAAGCTTACAGCTTACTGTTTGATTATTGGAAAACTTAAAAGCGTTGGAGAAAATGTTATCAAGCACAATTTGTAGAAGCGTTTCATTGCCTAACACAATAGGTTCCGCATCAACGTTTTTCAGAAGTTCTATGTCAAGGTTTTTGTGTTGCTTCCATTCTGCCTGTATACCAATCAAAATTTTATCTAAATGAATAGGAGAGAGTTTTGAGTTGATCAATTCCATATCCATTTTTGCAAGTGCCAGTAAGCCCGTTATAATGCGATCCATTTTTTCAGCATCTTCAATAACGGATTGAATCACATTTTGATAGGTGTTCAGATCACGGTCTTTTGACAAGGCCAGCTCTGCAGCGATCATCATTCTGGTAACAGGTGTTCTAAGTTCGTGTGAAGCATTGGCAACGAAAGTTTTTTGAAGAGTAAAAGCTTGTTCCAATTCATTCATTAAATGATTAAAACTTTTTGCCATCAGGTTAATTTCATCTTTTGTATTGCTTTCTTCCACCCTAAATTCCATGTTTTTATGTCCGATCTGCTTCACCTCCGACATAAATTTCTTCAATGGTTTAAGCATTTTTTCAGCAATCCAGCGACTTAACAAGAGCACAATTAATGAAATCATGATAAATACAACTACCATGATCTTTAACAATTTCGTTAACCTGTCGTGCGTTCCCTGATCTGTTGCAGAAGCGAGGACGACGAAATCGCCTTGGTTATCCTTGTAATAAATGCCTACAACCTGCCTTTCTCCATCGGTGTATTTGAGGCGTTTTAGTTTTCTAACCTGGTCGATTGTGGCTTTGCTCCAGTAGTGTGCGGTATCCCCAATAAAAGTGGCCTGGTTTTTATAGTCATAAATTCTGGTTACTTCCCCATTTAGTTTCTGTAAATATTTATGCCTGACATCGTTTAGTGCATCTCTGCTAATTTCATCAGCTTCCAGATAAAGCTTAGCAGTAACCATTGTTCTGTCGGTTAGCCGCTCAAAGAAATCAGCCTCCAAAAATTTCATAAAAGTAAAATAGACCATACAAAGCACAGCGAAAAGCATGGTGGTGCTAATCAGCGTAAAGTAAAGTGCAATACGGTCTTTTATTTTCATTATTTAAGTATATAGCCCATGTTTATTTTCGTGTGTATTAATTTCCTGTCGAAGCCTTTTTCTATTTTTTTTCGAAGAAAATTTATATAAACATCGATCACATTTGTTCCGGTTTCGAAGTTAATGTCCCAGGCTTGTTCTGCAATATACCGGCGGGATAATAAACGATTCGGATTTTTTAAGAAAAGCTCAAGTAATCCAAATTCCCTGGCACTTAATTCGATAGTTTCTCCAGCTCTGCTAACCTCTTTACTGCTCAAATTCATCACTAAATCTTCAAAAACAAGTTCATGGCTTTTATTAGGGTTAATTGGACTCTGGCGTCGTAAGAGTGCTGAAACCCGAGCTAAAAGTTCTTTTAAGTGAAATGGCTTGACAAGATAGTCATCACCACCCGCATTTAAGCCAGTCACCTTATCATCAATGGTTCCCATAGCCGTTAGCATTAAAATGGGCGTTTGGTTATCAGTTTCCCGGAGCCTTTTGCAAACCTGAATGCCGCTTAACCCTGGCATCATAATATCGATAATGAGAAGGTTAAAACAGTTCTCGGAGAAAATTGTAAATGCATCAATTCCATTAGAAACGGTTTGAATTTGATAGCCATTTTCTTCCAGGGCAGACTTTAATAAATCAGCAATTTTTTGATCATCTTCAGCTATTCCTATTTTAAGCATTAACAAAAATAGGCATATCACCTTAAATTGAGATTAAAATTATATTGATCTCCCTGCGCAGTTTAAGTTTGGAATAAAATTTAAAATACCGGAAAATTTGTTGTGTAACTGTTTTTATCAAGTTTAAAGTAGTGTATAACTTAATTCCTATTGGTTTTCATGAACGCCAAAACGATCCCCATAAAGAAAGGATAATCGCTGTTAAGGTTACTCAGACCCACACCGGTAGAGGGGCTCTGCAGGTTTTTGTCAGCCAGTGAATTTTAAATTTTAAGATCCAGCCTGTCATCCGTAATGGCAATATCGATATAGACAAACCAATTGGAATTGTGTTTTTCTTCAATTATACTTAATTTAGTGATGTGAGTAACCATAATCAACCTTCACCATTTTGGGAACTATTGCCGCTGAAAGGCTTGGGGCCGATACGGTTTTTGACGGATAAATCAGCAATAAAAGCCTACGAAAATGAACTCGGTTCGATCACGGCAGAAAAAAGCGAAAATTTGCAGCAGCAGCAACAGGAATTATATGATACCTATAACCAGTTCAGCGAATTCTTCAGTCAAGAAGATTTAAATAATGTACTTGAAGCAATGCAGGTTGTGGGAGATAGCCGGGATGATGTTTCGACCGTGTTCATTGATTCTGGTCTATCACTTGAATATAAAGCAGATCAATTGGTGGAGGTTTTCGCCGACGACAGGGCGAAACGGCTCCATTTTCTAGGTATGCCGATTTTTGCTTCAGATCCAACACAATTGGTCATTTATATGAGCAAGCAATTAAAAGAAATCCCTTATATCAAGGATGAGGAAATTGCTTTTCCTAAGCACCATCTCTTTTTATTTTCATTCTTGAGAGAGCAGTCAGATGATGTGTACCAAGAAGGAGACCAAAAGAGTAGAACCATTAACTGGTGGAATACAGCAAGGCCCTTTGGCGTGGATTTATCTGCTTATCATCTCTTAAAACTTTAAGAGGTAGAGCGGATAGCTTTTTGTGATAATATGAAGTATTAGCATTCACGTTTTTCTTTTAATAGCTACTTTTGGTTATTGCATTTTTCCAGGCTTATTTAAGTTTTCCCGCATTTCACTTGCCAATTCCGCATTTCAGGAATAAACCTAGTTGAATTAGTCGATATGATAGTTTTTGGCACTTTAATAGAATTTATTTTTTTAGGTATCGGTTTAAATACCTCGCTGTAACAGTGTTTGATTTCAAAAGATTTTTAACTGTGCCTTCGAAAATCAACTTACCGCCTTCAATACCGGCACCTGGGCCTATTTCTATGATCCAGTCTGCTTCTGCAATTACATCCAGATTGTGTTCTATAATAATAACGGTATTGCCCTTTTTTACCAGCCGGTCGAAAATGCGCATGATCCTGGCAATATCAGAGGGATGCAGGCCGGTAGTAGGCTCATCGAATACAAATAATTTTCCGGTTTCATCCAGTTCCATGGCCAGCTTCAGGCGTTGCCGCTCACCACCGGAGAAAGTATTGAGTGGCTGCCCCAAAGTAATATAAGAAAGACCCATATATTCAAGCTGCTCCATAAGTTTTTTGATAATCTCGTCTTCGAAAAAATCTTTTGATTCGCTGATATCCATTGCCAGCACCTCAGCAATGGTTTTATTTTGAAATAAATATTGCAGGGCCTGTTTATTAAAACCGCTGCCACCACATAGGTCACAGGTTTGTTCCACCTCGTCCATAAAAGCAAGGTCAAGTGTGATGATGCCCAGTCCGTTACATTCTGGACAGGCACCTTTGGCATTGGCGCTGAACAACGATATATCTGCCTTGTTGCTATGGGCAAAATGCTTTCTTATTTTATCAAAGATACCGGTATAAGAGGCGAGATGTGAACGCCTTGAACCCCGTAATAGGCTTTGGTCTATCAACCTTGCATGGGGATATTGGTTGGGGAGCACCTGATTGATAAGTGAACTCTTCCCTGAACCGGCTACACCTGCCACTACGGTAATTACCTGTTCCGGTATGGAAACGGTAATGTTTTTTAAATTGTGAAGGGTGGCATTTTTTACTGTAAACCATTCCTGTGCTTTGCGTGGTAACCTATTGATGGTGCGTTGGGCCTGCCAGTATTCAGCCGTTAATCCTTTGGCATGCTGCAGGCCCTTTACTGTGCCTTCGTATATAATTTCGCCACCGTTGCGGCCTGCCAGTGGGCCCATATCTACTACATGGTCTGCAATGGTAATTACATCGGGGTCATGTTCTACGATCAGGATGGTATTGCCTTTATCCCGCAGGCGGAGTATGATCTGGTTGAGCCTATCCAGATCTGCGGGGTGTAGTCCGATGCTCGGTTCATCGAAAATATACATCAGGCCACTAAGGCTGCCGCCCAAATGTTTTATTAATTTGATACGTTGCGATTCACCGCCGGAAAGTGATGCTGTTTCACGGCTTAGACAGAGATAATGTAACCCAATATCGATCAGATGTGAAAGTTTTGTTATCAGTTCATCTATGACGGTTTCCAATAACGGGTTATGCAGTTGTCGCAGAAAATGAATGAGCTCATTGATTTGCATATTGCTGCAGTCTGCAATGTTTTTACTTTTTATTTTGCAGGACAGTACAGTTTTATTCAATCTTGCGCCTTTGCATTCCGGACAGGTACCCTGATGTATAACCTCCTGCAGGGCTATTGCATTGTGGTTGAATTCTTTAGAGTCTTTTTTTAGGAACCCTTTTTCAATGCGGGGGATGATGCCCTGGTATAAAACCGTTTTGCCCCATTGTTTATTTGGTTTAGGGGGGCGGTGCTCGTCGGCATGAAGCAACCTCTGCCATTCAGTTTTTGTAAAGTCTTTTAGCTTTTTGTTATTGTCAAAATAACCGGAATAGGCATAGCGTTGCCAGCGCCAGCCGCCAGGCTGAAAAGTAGGGAAGCGTATTGCGCCCTCATTAATGGATTTGTTTTTATCTATCAGTTTATCAATATCGATTTCACTTATTTTTCCCAGCCCCTCGCAACGGGGGCACATGCCTTTGGGATTGTTAAAGGAAAAAACCATTGAATAGCCAACAAAGGGTTCGCCCATGCGGGCGAACAACAAGCGCAACAAACTATAAATATCTGTAACTGTGCCTACGGTGCTGCGGGCACTGCCGCCAAGCCGCTTTTGGTTGATGATGATGGCAACATTGAGATTGTCTATTTTATCCACATCAGGATTGCCATAATGCGGCATGCGGCTACGGATAAAACTATCATAAGTCTCATTGATCTGTCTTTGTGCTTCGGCGCCGATCGTTTCGAATACCAATGAGCTTTTGCCCGAACCTGATACACCGGTAAAAACCGTAATCTTGTTTTTGGGTATTTGAAGAGAGATATTCTTGAGGTTGTTTTCCCTCGCACCTTGTATAAGAATGGGTTTCATTGATTGTTCTTTAATTATCTCTTATATTCCTTTAAGGATAACATCAATCCACCCCTTCCAGTTTTACGGATGGTTTTATCCTCTGTATAGAATACGTGAAGATATTAGTTTGAGAGGCTTTGGCTGGCAATGGGAGCACGGAATATAAAACACGTTTTGTGATCGTCTGATGTTACAGTCAGTGTTCCATTGTGGCTCTTTGCTATCTCTGAAGCAATATATAATCCCAGGCCCAGGCCGTTCTGATTTGACTGTACGCCTTCTCTATGGAATGGTTGGAAGATGTGTGACATTGCCTTCTCAGGGATTAGGCTGCCGCTATTGGAGACAGAAACCTCCCAAAAATTGTTTTTTACCAGCGCTTTGAAAACAATAGGAGTTTCAGGCGAACCATGGGTAATAGCATTCGCGAGCAGGTTGGAGATTAACTGAGACATTCGTGAGGGATCACATTCTACAGTTTCACCGATTTCAAAATCTGATTCGATCTGTCTATCAGGCCATGCAACCTTTAATTCATCACTTATCTGATTAAGCAGCTCTTCAAGATCAACAATAACAGGGTTTACCGGAATGCCCCCACCTAAACGGCCACGTGCAAAATCCATGATGTTGTTGATCATTTCATACATTCTTTTGGAGCCCGACTGTATAATATTGACAAGCCTTTCTCCGCGCTCATTGATTCCGGTTCTTGCGAGGAGTTGAGCAGCGCTCATAATTCCACTTAGCGGGTTACGCAGGTCATGTCCCAGTACCGCAATGAACTGCTCCCTGATCTTGGCATTTTTCTGTTCAATGTTTAACTTATCTTCGGCGAGCTGCTTTGCAATCTGGAGGTTTTCTTCGTACAGTCTCCGGTCTGAGGCCTTAAACAATGTAAACCTCATGAAAAGAGGTTGGTTGTTATCTCCTTTTCTTTCATAACCGTTAATGTAAACTGGCATTTTTCCATGACCCGTATCGGCAAGTTCCACAGCTACTTCATCAAAATATCCTTGCATCCGCAACAATGGCCAAAGGTGGGTCTCAAAATAAATCTTGCCACCAACTGCCAGGAGATCATAAAAACGTTTGCCATGAAATTGATCGGGATTACTGTTTAACCATTGAGCTGTGCGGCTGTTTACGCGGACAATTTTTCCTTCCCCATCAGTAATCACAAATCCGCATAGCGCGGTTTCAAAAAAATCGTCAAAATCTTTTGCCAATGGTGATAAATCGGGGAACAGCTTATGATCCATGGAGATAGCTAGTAATGGCAGCAATGGTTTCTTCGGGAGCACTTAGGTTCGGGCAATGGCCTGTAGCATTCATGATGACAAGTTTGCTGTGTGGCATAAGCTCATGCATATAACGGCCCACTTCCACGGGTGCGATTATGTCATTACTGCATTGAAGAATCAGTGAAGGTATCTTGGCCTGTTGAAGTATATCGCGCTTATCGGTTAGAAAAGTGGTACGGGCAAAATGTTTGGCAATTTCGGGATCTGTTTTACAGAAGCTATTTGATAATTCATCTCCAAGCTCTTTTCTATCGGAATTGCCCATAATGACCGGAGCCATTGCCATGGACCAGCCAAGGTGGTTATTTTCTAATGATTCGAGTAATTCGTCAATCTCGAATCTATCGAAACCACCAATATATTCTTCATCATTAATATAAGATGGGGAAGGACTAACCAGAATAATGCTTTTGAACAGTTCAGGAGCGATATCCGTTGCAATAAGCCCCATGATTGCACTGACCGAATGCCCAACAAAAACCATATCTTTGACTTCCAGTACGTTTGCAATCTCTATAATATCGTGGGCATAACCATCAAGATTATCGTATTTCTTGTAAGAATAAGCAGAAGGATCTGAGCTGCCAGCGCCAACATGGTCGAATAATACAATCTTGTATTCAGCCTCGAAAGCAGGATAAATAAAACGCCACATGTTCTGATCACAGCCAAAACCGTGTGCGAACATCATAACATTTGCGCCAGCTCCTTTGACAATTACATTGTTTCTTTCAATTACGTTCATACTTCGATTGTCAGTAAAGATAATAATTTTTCAAACTGAATATGCTATGGTATATACAGGGGATATTAAATAGAAAATACCAGTATAATGCACCATCTAAATGTTTGCTTCAGCTGTCGGAATTAGTGGTTGTTTTGATGGGTTATTTACCGATAAGTTAGATATTAGGGTTTTATAGTCTGAACCTTACTGCACAGATCTGGTCAGAGAACACCAGATTCTTGTTACCCCTCTATTACTCCGATGTCAGTAAGCCTAAAGATAGGATGCTTTTTGCTTCGCAAAAGACTTTATGAGCTCCCGAAAAGACTCAAGGAATAACACTCTAAAAACAGACAGTATGCCGAAGTTTGATTTTCTTTTAAAGCAGTTTTCCTCCACCAAGAATCGATTTTGCTCTTCAAATAACACCTATCAGAAACAGGCTTTTACGGCCTTAGAACCACTTAAAATCAGCCAATCGAACACTTTTTAGCGATAATTAGTGACAGTTTGCAACATTGGATGTTGTTGCCTTCGTTCAATAAATATCTGACTTTAATCTCAGTTAAGTACTAAGGAGTTCGATTAATCAGTTAATTACTCTGTTTAATCGAACCCACTTTAATACTGGACAATTACACCGTCAATAGCCTGCATCCTCTGCAAGTATTTGCTCGCTGTGTACTTTTCAGACGTGCCCGAGATCCCTTCTAAGATTCTATTTATGATGCTAATTTCTTCTCTGTTTTTCGGTGATAAACCATAGTTACAATCCAAACAATCATGAATGGAATTAATAGCATAAAGAATCCAGCTTCTAAAAATAAATACCCCAACAAATAAATTAACGGGAAATACAAAAGCATTTTCTTAAAATAAATACTGTTTACCAGAAAGGGAAGAGATATAATGCCAATATGCGATAGTATAACAATTCCCCAGATTAGAAAATCCTTGAATCCCCTCTCGCGGAGTTGTAAAAAATCTATAAATTCAAACTGATAAATAAAGCCCCAGTTCCTGTTTATTGAAATACCTGAGAACAGGCTTAATAGTATCATAAGTACTAAAAGAATTATGGTTTTTGTATTTTTCATAGCTAATTAATTACATGGACCTTTACTAGGGATGCCAGATGATGGGTTTAAATATGCTCCAGAGGTAGTTCTTAGAACTTGTCCAAAGCCACCAGGAGTATTCTTAAAAGATCCTGATGCGGAATTCCCAAAATCTGCTCCTGCCGCATTCATCCAGCTAATTGCGGCATCTGTACAATTATATTCTGTTGAGTTTAGGTTATGTAGCACATAATCTTTAGTATCAAAGTCGCTTTGTACCTTTTGTAGTGCTGCCTCAAACTGTTCTTTTGTCACATTCATTGTATATTTCACATCAGCAGAATGTAAACTATTATCTTCCATTGTGCCTTTAGAGACAATAGGATTGGCAGAAGGATAAAAACCTAAAGTTTGCCTTACATTCGTACCATCCGTATTATTCTTTTCAAAAGTAACAAAGGTATGGCCTACATCAAAAAAAGTTCCGTCCGGAGCAGTCCATACAATCCCCGTCGGCACCCCAAAAGGGTTATTTGTTGAAACCCCGGGAGTGACCAGTGCAAACCAGTCTGAAGTTTCCGGAACAGGTTGATCAACATATATTGTCATCGTATAAGACTGCGCCTGCTTTCCGTCAGTGAAACAGTCTATATATTTTTTTATATCAGCGATCTTCGGCTTGCCGTCATCAAAAACTGTGGCCGCGGCAATCTGAGAACTTGACATAGAGCCGGTTCCTCCGGTATTACCACCTTCTCCAGGCTGATTCGGATCTGGATCAGGAACCCAATAGGTAGTACACGAATCACCACTGTAGACGTAATCTGTACAGTTCTGTCCTAGATCAGGTCTATCTTCTATATAGGTACATTGCCATGTGTAAGTCGGAGTACAACTGGTTTGCCACCCTTCTGTTTTAGGCCCTTGAGCGTTTTTTAGTTCTTCAGCCCGCTTTTTATTCCATTGGAACTTAAAAATCCTTGATCCGTTTATATACTTATAAATTGAAATGGGTTCGTTATTGATGCTATGCACCTGTATATACCCTGAGAAATTTTTAAGTGCATTTATCTTTGATCCCGTGGCGTCAAAGCTGTGTTTTTCCAGATAGGATTTATCTGCGACGTAGGTCAGTATTCTTGGTACTATTTTATTGGTTTGATTATCCTTGTAAAGGATCAGCCGTTTGAAGACATATTTTGCTACAGATACATCAGGCTTGATAGGATCCCCATTTTGATCGTAAGCAAAAAGTGTGAAACTCAGCCCCGGATTCTGTAAAGGCACCTCCACAAACGAACGTTCAGTAGTTGTTCCCAATTGCGCCCTGTGCCATAAAGGTTTAAGTAAATCGTAGTCCGCTTTAGAGAAAACACCTTCCGTTTGTTGGGTTTTTGAGATGGATTTGAAATAAGTCTTTGCTTCAGTTACGGATAACTTCCCGGATAGCTCGGCATCATCGGGCTTACTGAGTTCCTTTCTGCAGGAATAAATAATGATACCGAGAATTACGGTAAGTAGGGTGAAAAGGATTTTTTTGTTCATAAATTATTATAGGATTAAGAGGTTAAGTATTTATAGGCAATGCCTTTGATTTCTTGCACTTTTTGCGAATCAATTTTTACAGGTAGCTTGAGGATATCAAGTGCCATTTCTTTTGCTTCGGGTTGTTTATTCCGGAGGATATAGAGGGATAGTAACTCACTCCTGGCAGAGAATCGGTTTGGCGTCATCATTATTGCCGATTTCAGATAATATTCAGCCGCGTCATAAGCTTTCAGGTTTTTATTGCAAAGTCCGATAAGCAGGTATAAATCTGATGATGGCAATCCCGCGGATGCATTTTTTAAAAAGGGCAGGGCATCTCTGTAACGGTGTATGTTATAAAGCAGCTGGCCGTAGGTTAACTGATATGCTGTTGTATTCCTGACAGAAGTTTTGATGTGCTCAAGTGAGTCCAAGGATTCCAGGGAATATCCGCTGGAGGCAAGTATTTGCGCTTCTTCCAATTGATTGTACGAATTGCGGAGCAAGAGTAGATTTTTGTTATTGAACAAGAATATTAGGAAGAAAGTAAGATATACAGTGATGTATAGCACTTTTCTTTTATGACGCCCCCTGAACTCTGAATAGATTATACCCGGGAAGGTAAGGCAGAATATTAACTGTACAGCAACTTTTTCAAAGAGATGATTGAAGAGGGCCGCAAAAACAAGTGGGATGACCGCAATAAAACAGATTTCTTCAGCGAGGTTTTTATGCAGCTTATAAAAGGAAACAAAAGCCCTAACAATCAGAGTCCAGAATAAAATAACTACTAGTAGCCCCAATAAGCCTACTTCAAGTACAAACTGAAAATAGTCATTAAATAGATAATAGGTATTATCTGCCAGTAAGGCTTCTTCAGAATAGTTTTTCTCTCCAGACTCAAAATATTTTTGCTGGTAATGTAAGTAGGTCGATTTAAAGTTGCCGATACCGATACCGTAGATTCCGCTATCAAGAAATATTCCTGATGAGATTTTATATATGAGTACCCGGCCACGGGAAGAATCTTGTTTATAAAAACAGGCAAGCAATATTATTGAGACTGAAAAGAATATTCCCAGATAATATACCCTTCGTCTGTTTAAAATATGCTTGTTCTCCCGGCTAATGTAAAATAGCAATACTACTAAGGTTCCGACAAGGAGCGACCTGCTATTCAAAATTACAGATACAATGAACCATAGGGTTATTAAAAACCATATAGTTATTCCCTTGTTGAATATCAGTTTGGGTGAGAGCAAGTTAATATACCTTTAATTTATATTCGTTTCTTTAATCGTCAAGGACACGATTATTTATCAATAAAAATCGGGAGATAACTTTACGGTATCTGATATTATGTTAGCAAAAGTGTGTAGGATATTACCAAGAGGTCTATTAATTAATACATGCTATTTGCTCGAAACCGTAATGCCCCAAAACTTCTTTTTTGGTGCGGGAGCGTCCCAAGCATTCCAGGCATGTGATTCGTCAGTAGAATATTTAACAACATACTTTCCAGGACCTAATGACAGTAGGGTATCGCAATACTGGTTTTTCAACGCACCCCCCCCCGGTTTTGATTGAATCAGGTTCATCTGCCAGATTTTTTTGCCTTTGGGATCTTCGATCCATCCTCTGTCTACAAAATTATCATCTTTAGCAAGGATTTCGTTCCTGAATTTTCTTTGTTCAGAATCTTTGATCTCTAGCAAAAGATAGATGTTGTCATTGTCCCAGCCTGTCCTAAAAAATCCCGATAAATCGTCTACATCGTTAACCTGCCCAGTAACAAGGTTTCCGATCATGTAGCGTGGAAAAACTGCCAGGTCTGTGGCCGGATGCGTGATCTGCTTTGCTATTGCCACTCTTTGGTCCTGGGCTACTGAATCATGGTCTGCAAGCATGATTCTGCCCGCCAACCTTGCTTCAAAAAGAGGGTCCTTGTGACCTGCCCAACATAATTTTGCTTTTTGCTTAATGCCATCATCATTATCACCAATTGCGATATCAAATTCAAAGGAACTATCCAGACGAGCCTTATTTAATACGAGTCTGCGGGGAATAGTAATGAAGGCGAGGTATTTTTCCAAAACCTTATCATAATGCTGTATGCATTTAACTTGGTCTATTTCAGCAACCATAGTATCTCCTTTTTTATCTGACTCTTTAAATGTTATTTTTTTTATATTATTATCAGCTTGTCTAAAAAAAACTTCAATATCGTCGTCCTGACCAATATATTCACGACTAACATTGGCCCAGTCTGGTTTCAATTCGCCAGTACAATAAACCCTGACCTTAGTTTCTTTTGTTAATTCGATTGTATCAGATACATCCTCCATGTTCTGTAGATGCGAAAAGTTCACATTGATGTGGTTTTTGCGTTTGCAACCTATGAACAATACAATCATTGTAACGGCTAATATCTTTTTTTTCATTTCCAGAGCGGCTTACAGTTATCAATGATAAAAATTCTTTCTTTTGACATTTTGTCCTTACTTGTTATCCGGTAGAGCGCATTTTTTGAGACCCCGTTATAAACAATTGAATCTGCAGATGCAGTTCTTTTCTCAACAGGTTTCCACTTGCCTTGCCAGATCAACAGCTCATATTCCTGTCCTTTTGTGATACCTGGGCCTTCCGGACTTTTCTGTTTGATAACCAGTTTTGTTTTATCTCCGTTGTCGTTGATCTGAACAGATAATCCTTTGCTGTTGATCAATACAGGACTGCCGGCGGCTGAGAGCTCTCCAGATTGATAATACATTGGCAAGTAGATAATATCCCTTCCCATCTTTTCGAATTTTGATTTTCCGTGCTTAATCATTGCCCATGCCGTGGGCACCCATTCCTGACGGTTGAAAACACAGAGGTATAACGGTGTTCCGTTTTGACCGGAGGGCAAATTATCGACCACGGCATCTGAGACCGCAATATACTGATCCGTTACATCCCTGAGCTGAGCGGACCTAAAGAGTGCGGGGATATCTAAAGGATCTTTTGTTAGCGCAGCCAGGCTTTGCTGTTGGAAACTATAAGTTCTACGGAATATTTTTGCCCTTCTCCTTTGTCGTGCCAGATCGATTTTTGTTAGCCCTGGATCAGATTCGGACCCAATGAACGGAACCGGGTGGCCATTGAATATTAGCGCATTCCATTCATGTCCCCCGTTCATGTTCCCCCAATATGGGGTAAAATCCATCGCTATAGGTATTCCCAGTGATCTCATGACATAAGTTGTGTACTGGGTCGCATGATAGCATTTCCCCGACTTTAACATATCCAGTTCATGGAAATTTAGATCCCAGATAGAAGGGAATGACCGTATCTTGAAATCTTTTTTCAGTTGGTTATTAATAGCTAGGCACATCTGATAAGGATCGGCCTGTGAGCTGTTTTTTTCGGCTAGATAATGATACCTTTTTTGGATATTGACCATCCATTTGTCTGGCTGCTCGTTAACAAGCTTATATGGTAATATATATTCGCAAAAATCCCCGAAAGATATATTTTTTGACCAAGGCTTGTTCCATGCTTCAAAAGCAGCATCAATATGTTCAATCAAGTTCTGTGAAGAAATATTTTTTAAGTCGCAAACAAGGTAGGCATCATCTCTGATTGGTGTTTTAATAGATTTCCTCAAGCTGTCCCAAATGAACTCAAGTTTTTCCATTCTTTCGTATGGAACTTTACTTAATATATTAAGCAGACTATCATACCTATCCTTTGAGGTACCTTCGTGATGAAATTGATACTTCATCTGTGATAAAAGAAATTCAGCTGCGCGAATTTTTTTGCTGTTTTTTTCTGCGTTGAAATGCTCAAGGGTTTTTTTGATTTCTTGTCGGTTATTGCCTGCTAGCTGAAACGATTCTGCTAAACCGCGTTCATCGCTTGTACAGCTGAATAAAATAGTTGCAAGAAATGCGATTACGGATATTTTGATTAAAAGAAACCTTTTTGAAAAATTGAGTGAGAAGCGCATGGTGTTTACGGTTATAATTGGTGCGGCAATATAAATAACAAAAAAATGATTTTATAATTCTAATCCGATAATGCGAACGTTTTTAGTCGGCGATAGGGTGGTTTCTTGGCTGACGATGCTTAGTCATGATATCGAAATACCGTAGCTGTATGCTTAGAGCCAAGTTGGGGCTGAGCCTGAAAAAATCGTCGATGGCATCACTATTTATTAAGATACTAAATTTGGTCTTTTTGTTAACTTGCAGTTTTGAAACACAATTCGATGATTTTTTAATTAACACTGCTATGCTGTCGAAACTTCTTTTCCTATTCTGTATTTTTTCTTGGTACGGTATTTTCGGATATCACTCTACTTATGATCAAAAAAAAGTGCTTGCATTTCCAGGGGCCGAAGGGTTCGGGTGTTTTACTTCAGGTGGACGTAACGGAATGGTGGTAGAGGTGGCTAACCTTAATGATAGTGGAGATGGAAGTTTAAGGGAGGCGCTGAACAGTTATCCAAATGATCCGCTAACAATTGTTTTCAGGGTTTCGGGAATAATAGAATTGAAAAGTGATTTAAGGATAAAAAGATCTAACCTAACTATAGCTGGACAGACAGCACCCGGAGATGGTATATGCCTGAAAGGCAGGTCGCTGATTATTAATGGGGCATCAGGGATTAAGGACAAAAACCATGGTAACATCATAATCAGGTACCTAAGGTCCCGTCCCGGAGCGAGGTTGCCCTCTGGTTCTTATGGAATTGATATCGAAAATGCCCATGACATCATCATAGATCATTGCTCATTCAGTTGGGCCAACGAGGAATGTGCAGCACTGTATGATGTCAAAAATGTTTCATTCCAGTGGTGTATTATAAGTGAAGGTCTCTATGATGCAGGGCATGCTAAGGGCAAACGGTCTTATGGCGGAGTTTGGGGAGGTCAACGGGTTTCTTTCCACCACAATTTAATTGCTGATCAAAATAGCCGGACTGTTCGTTTTAATGGTGCCAGGGCACATGATACTACTGCATTGGTAGATTATAGATATAATGTGGTTTATAACTGGGGAACGGAAAATGCCTGCTACGGGGGAGAGGTCGAGATTAATGGAGGCAGTTCAGCAATAAATCTTGTTAATAATTATTATCTTCCTGGCCCTGCAACAGTTTCCAGACTTAAGTTTGTAAAGGCCAATTATAATGCGCAAAAGGCAAAAGGACTTGGGACATGGTACTTAAAAGGGAACATCATGCAGAATGATTCCCTAATGACCAAAAATAACGATTATGGTATTGATCTATCGGAATTGCCATCTGATGTAAGGAAAGGACTTATCAAAGACCAGCCCTTTTATATTGAAAAATATGCTGTCCTAAATTCCAGTTCTGCTCAGGAAGCATTTACTGCTGTGATGAAAAATGCTGGTGCAAATTTTCCGCGAAGAGATGCAGTAGACAGGCGGATAGTATTGAGTATATTGAATCCCCATAAAGCCAAAACAAATAGTTTCAAACAAGGAATTATCGATTCCCCCGAACAGGTTGGAGGATGGCCAGAATACAAATCAGAAAGAGGGCCTAAAGATGACGATCAAGATGGTATGGCGGATAAATGGGAAAGGTCAAAGAGACTAAAATCCACTGACCCTGCTGATCGCAACACCATGGACATTAATGGCTATACAATGATAGAGTTGTATATAAACTCTCTTTTGTCTAAACGGTATTAAGTACTGGCTTTTGAATTTGTAGTATCTTGCTTCATTTATGATGATAGATATATGGTAAGGTAAATCTTTCAAAATGTTTAATCATCTGCCACCATTCCCAAAATCTCCATGGCTTCAGCTTGAATGTTCTAAATAATTCTTTATTTGGATTATCCGGGTTTTTTGTTTTGAAGCTTTCAAATCTTTTTTTGGCAATATCAAAACCCTGAGTTGCACCCCCAGGTTCGGAGAAATGAAAACTTCCATCTTTGTTCTGATAATGATATTCTTCTTGCAGAAAATATGTGATTGGTGGTAAATTGCTTATAAAAACGATTGACACAATCACGATTATAATCACTTTGTGCTTCCTTTTCATCTTATTTTATGTTACATGGTCCATTACTTTCTGGTATTTTACCCCCAGCTTCGTTGACATCTAAATTAGGATTTTTTGCTTTCATCTTTTATTTCAACTACGCCCTGGACGCAGAAGATAGTGAAGATGTATGATAAAGAAGTCCTTACACCGAGGCTTTCCGCATGGTACGGGGATCCTGAGGGAATGGATTATAATGCCCTTGGAAAATCCACACCTTTGCCTTGGACAGCTGAACTTTTGAAACTGAAAGCTTCGGTCGAAGCAACGGCAGGGATCAGCTTTAACAGTGTACTGCTGAATTATTACCGGGATGGACAGGATTCGGTTGCCTGGCATAGTGACAACGAAACGGTGATGGGTTCACACCCCGTTATCGCATCTGTCTCGTTCGGGCAGGTAAGGGGCTTTGATATCCGCCGGAAAACTGATCACGCTGAAAAATATACCGTCAGGCTTGAACATGGTTCGCTGCTGCTGATGAAAGGAGACCTGCAGACCAAATGGGACCATAGGATTGCAAAATCCGCCAAGCCGATGGGGCCAAGGGTCAATCTAACTTTTAGGAAAATCATTGGGGCTTAAAATTTATATATCGTCTCATGATTTCATCTCACTGTAAAATATTATAAGTGGTATGGCTGTCGCTGATGATAACCAAAGCGGAACTTTTACCACCTGCAGTTTGTGGAATGAGCTCCTGTGCGTAGTTCCATCCCAAATGAATCCCAGTCGGAAACATCAGGTTTTTAGTTTTGATATAAGCCATGTATCAAAACCAGATTTTTCTATCTGATTTAACGGAAATCACTATGGACAAACTTAATGCTATCCTGGACGTTTTGCTCAAAATTTATGAACTTATGCAACTGATATATCGTGATGGATGGTATTCTGCAGCAGGCTAGAAATGAAATTGAAGGCTTGAGCGGTTTTGATGTCTGTAATGAAGCTAACTTTTATGTTTATGGCAATTTTATGTGTTCCTCTTTTGAAGGGGCAGAGGAGGAACGGAAGCGTTTACGGTCTGCGCTTTTGCCATTTGGCCAACAGTTGGGCGAACTCCCGGATTGTGCAAGATATTGGCTTGGTGAAAATGAGGTAAAGCTGGAAAGTAGTCACCGGAGAGGACTTTAGAGGAAAGCTGCGGTAAATCCGGACCGGTCTGAGCATGTAGCGACGAGAATAAACAGCTCGTGAGCAGGAAGGTAGAGAAAATGCGTAATCTCATGATTTTTAGCTTATTATTGAAAAGGGTAAGGGTAGTTAACTGTTCTGAGTTTTTGTAACCTCGTACGTGAACTGAGTGTACTTCTTTATGATTAACATACCTTCTTCGTAAGGAGTTGCTCCTAAAAACCAGAAAATCTTTAGGTAAGGTCGCCCGATGCAACATATTTTTCGAGCCTGCGTCTTTTGGTTATCTAATCTATGCTATGAAAAAAAAACATGCAGTTCTGTTTAGCCTGATCGGGCGGGTTTTCTTTTGTTGCTCAGCTTATGCTGCCATCATTTGGGACGAAAGACCCTTAACGAATATAGCAAGAACGGTTCTGGCTTACCATATCTTCCTGAATTTTATAACCATCAGGCAGAAGAGCTTAGTAAGAAACGGGAAAGT
>Ga0182007_10000059_pt1 | contig 88462 bp, 76 predicted proteins | sample Sormic07211113_1_FD_123023 | JGI IMG/M metagenome (GOLD analysis project Ga0182007, IMG submission 123023) | Rhizosphere microbial communities from Sorghum bicolor, Mead, Nebraska, USA - 072115-113_1 MetaG | ecosystem: Host-associated > Plants > Roots > Rhizosphere | place: USA: Nebraska...
ACCTAAAAATAATTTACAATATTAGGAAATGACTGGTTCCGTGCTCTTGGCAATTTCAGCCCTGCTTTTTGGTACGACTTCCCATGAAGGATCGGAAGCTCTTCCCGACAATCAGGTTTATTTAACAAAGTTTGGTACCCTGAAGCAAACCGATGTTAACTAAACCCGACAGCAGCGAGCATCCCGATTTCTTCAATCGGGATAAAGCGAATGGCGGGACTACAGTACCTCTGAAATACTAACCTTTCATTTCCTAAACCTAAAAATAATTATACTCAATACAAAACAAGCAGTTTCATGTTTGATATTTGTGGAAAATCAGCTACCGGACCATCATAAATTTGAAAACCCTGAAACAAACAATTAACTTCATGCTATGGAAACCGATTTAATCATTTCAGCAATAAACGAGATACACAAAAAAGCAGATCAGGCTTTAGAAAATAAAGATGTAACGGCCTATACGGCTATGTTTGATGACAGCTTAACTTATACCCCTGCAGAAGGTATCGCGCTTAATAAACGCGATTATACTATCGATTTAAAAAAGTATTTTGGCCGTATTAAGGAAATCCAAACCAGCTATTATCGCATTAAATCTTCTTTTAAAAACGAAGTTTTTACCGAAAAAATTGCCCGTAAATCGGTTATTTTAAAGCCGAGGCTGCTTATTTTTTCTAAAAAACAAACCATCCAGACAGAAGAAATTTACCATTGGAAAAATGTTAAAGGCGAATGGAAAGTGATGGCTATAGAAATTACCTTAGAGGAAAAGTATTAACGCTCATTTTGAATGAAAAAAATATTAAAGTTATATAGTTTAGTACTTGTAGTCTTCTTGACAAGTTGCAATAATAATAAATCTTCTTCAACAAAGATCGAACTTTTGGATACGGTTTCATTCGAAGAACTTTCTAAAATTTCATGTGAATATCTTAAAAACCAACAAACCTACTGCCAAGACAAGTATAAAATTGGCGAATATGAACGATGGGATTATGATCAATTAACTGGTAAACTTATATTTAGCAATAAGGGGGTACAGAAAGTTATTATTGACTATGAGGAAGTTGGATCTGTATCATTAAGATCGAATACCTGGTTGTGGGCTTGGGGTAATTCCTCGATAGAAGAAAATGTAAAAAAAGAAATAACAAGGATTAGAGCTTATGGTATTAAAAGAGGTTTTGAAAATCTTTTAACGGCCAAATGGTCTGCTGATATAGTGGATGGTTGGGATATGGCCGCAATTTCAGCGTATATTTTAAAAGCTAAAGGTGTTTATCGCGTTCCTAGCGATGATAATAAACTGTTTTCGTTTATGCTTTTCAAAAAGATTACTGTCGTAGATTCTTTACCCAAAAAGAAATAGCAGTTTTAGATGTTTTCATTTGATAGAAAAAACATAAAATCTTCTACTCTAAACTTTAAAACAAAATCGGTATTTTTGCCGCTCAATTTAGATTACAATATATGTTAAGAACAGTAACTTGTGGTGCATTAAACCTAAATAACTTAGGCGAAAGTGTTACGCTATGTGGTTGGGTACAAAAATCAAGAGATTTAGGCGGTATGACTTTTATAGACATCCGCGATCGTTATGGCATTACTCAGTTGGTTTTTAACATGGACGATAATCGTGAACTTTGCGAAGCAGCACGTACTTTAGGCCGTGAGTTTGTAATCAAAGCGATTGGTACTGTTGTAGAAAGAAGCAATAAAAACCCAAAAATGGCAACCGGTGATGTGGAGATTAAAATTTCTGCATTAGAAATTTTAAATGCTGCAAAATTACCGCCATTCATGATTGATGACGAAACTGATGGTGGCGACGAGTTGCGCATGAAATATCGTTATTTAGATTTACGCCGTAATCCGGTTCGTAATAACCTGATTTTACGCCATAAAATGGCACAATCAGTTCGCCGTTATTTAGATGCTTTAGATTTTATTGAAGTAGAAACACCTGTTTTAATTAAATCTACACCAGAAGGTGCGAGAGATTTCGTGGTGCCTAGCCGCATGAACGAAGGCGAGTTTTATGCTTTGCCTCAATCGCCGCAAACCTTTAAACAATTGTTGATGGTTTCGGGTTTCGACCGTTATTTCCAGATTGTAAAATGTTTTAGAGATGAAGATTTAAGAGCCGACCGCCAGCCTGAGTTTACCCAGATCGACTGCGAAATGTCTTTCATCGAACAAGAAGATATATTAAACACTTTCGAAGGCCTGATCCGTACTTTATTTAAAGAAGTACGCAATTACGACTTACCGGAGGTACCGCGTATGCAATATGCAGATGCGATGCGTTTATACGGTTCTGACAAACCTGATACCCGTTTTGCAATGCAGTTTGTAGAGCTTAATAATTTGGTAAAAGGTAAAGGTTTTCCGGTTTTCGATAATGCAGAATTGGTAGTGGGTATCAATGCAAAAGGTGCTGCAAGCTATACACGTAAGCAATTAGATGAATTAACCGATTTTATCAAGCGCCCGCAAATTGGTGCTACAGGTTTGATTTATGCCCGCCACAATGAAGACGGAACCATTAAATCATCAGTAGATAAATTTTTTAATGAAGAAGATCTTAAACAGTGGAGCGAAGCTTTCGGTACAGAAAAAGGCGATTTATTATTGATTTTAGCTGGCCCTACCGACAAAGTACGCAAACAGTTAAATGAGCTTCGTTTAGAAATGGGTAACCGCTTAGGTTTACGCGATAAAAATACATTCTCTGCCCTATGGGTATTGGATTTCCCGCTTTTAGAGTGGGATGAAGAAACAGAACGTTACCATGCCATGCACCACCCCTTCACTTCGCCTAAACCTGAAGATATTGCCTTATTGGATACCGATCCTAAAAACGTACGTGCCAATGCTTATGATATGGTAATCAATGGTACTGAAGTTGGTGGCGGATCGATCCGTATTCATGATAGGGCATTACAGGCCTTAATGTTTAAACATTTAGGTTTCAGTGCAGAAGAAGCACAAAAGCAATTTGGTTTCCTAATGGATGCCTTCGAGTTTGGTGCACCTCCACATGGTGGTATTGCTTTCGGTTTCGATCGTTTAACCTCAATTTTCGCAGGTTTAGATTCAATCCGTGATGTGATCGCTTTTCCTAAAAACAACTCTGGCAGAGATGTAATGATCGATAGCCCGAGCACTATTGACGAGAAGCAATTGAAAGAATTGAAGATTAAAACGGATTTATAGGTCCATTAGTTCACTGGTCATTGGTTCATTGGGCTGGGAGCAGAAATAGCATAGTCATAAAACAAGGTTTACAACGGCTAAGTTTTTAATCAAGAAAGCCTCAGAATCTAGAATTCTGAGGCTTTTGATTTAATATCATTTTGCACTGCGCTAACGAATGAGCCAATGGCTAATGAACCATTGAACTAATACGTTTCACTATCAGGCGGGATGCCGTAGTCTATAAATTTCTTTTCTTTTTTCTCTTTCTTTTTTCCCAACCAACTCTTCACAGAATTAAAAATTGCTGACAAATGTTCCGCATCAAGCGATTTACCAATTTTTCCCGAAACCAGACCTACAGCCGCTTTGGTTAAAAAACCAGCACCTCTAAATAGGGTTTTATTCATAAACATCGGCAAAAGCAACGACATAGCAGTCCCACTAATATTTAATTTTTCGTCGGCTTTAAACAGGTTACTTGGTGTAGCGTATCTTTTTATCAATGCACCCAAGGTAAATTGGTGAAAGTAAGTTTTTGAATCAGATTTAAGCATATTCTGCTTAAGGGTGTATTCAACCTTAAGTTCTAATTTTCTAGCCTGCAGGTCTTCTAGGTTACGGATGTCTTTATACCTTCTCATCTTCCTCCTTATCTGCAAGTTTATCAAAGTATCTTCTAATCGCTACATTAATAATTGCCTTTTCGATATACTTATCTTTAGTTAAATAAACACCTAATGCCAATATAATATAGAATAAGGAAACGCAACCAAAGCCTCCGGCATAGCTACCCAAAAGATCAGACAGATAAAGCGCCAAAGTTACCGAGCCAAATAAAAAGGCTAATATAAAACAAACAATAACTACCGTACTGGTTACTAAATCGGCAAAAACTTTAGAGATTTTTTCTACCAGGTAAAGTCTCGTATACTCAACCCTGGCCTCTAAAAAGCCCTTGGCATCATCTACAAGATCTTCAATGCTTTTATCTTTATTTTCCTGCATAATTCAGATTGATATTTAACCGGGCAGTTGCCCGGCTAAGCAATATTTATTTTTTACGCGTGCTCTACGTCGTCACTGTATTCTTCTTCTACGCTTCTTAATTTCGTTTTGATCGAGCTTACAACTTTATCCTTTAAGCTGGCAAGGTGGTTAATTTCATCAGCAGCTTTATCTTTGATAGAATCGCCCAAATCTTTTAGAGATTGGCTTAATTTATCGCGGGTTTCATCACCTTTATCTGGTGCGAACAAAATTCCTAGAGCCGCACCAGCAGCTAATCCTGCTAAAAGCGCAACTACAACTTTTGAGTTATCATTCATAATTAATGTATTTTAAGGGTTTAACAATTATGTACAATATAAAGCTACTATATTATTTATTGTTAAGCTATATTTATAACTCCGTATGCTCGTTATTTGTTTTAATTCTTTCCAATCTTTCTGATGCAAGCGTACTGGTTTCGTAAATCTTAACGAGCAATATAAAATAAGATAACAGTAGCGGGCCAAAAACAAGTCCCAATATTCCAAATAAAGGAATACCAATAATTACGCCAATTACTGTAATTATGGGGTGAATATTGCCAACTTTTTTTGCAATGATAAACCTGAGCACATTATCGATATTGATGATGACTACAAAACCAAAAATAAGCATAGCCCAGCCAGCAAAATTATTCCCATTCGCAATCTGCAAAATCGCAGCTGGAACAAATACAACCGGTGGACCCAAAACGGGCACAAAAGAAATAAATGTTGTAATAACGCCCCAAAATACAGGGTCTTTATAGCCCAAAACATAAAAAGAAAGACTCAAAAGCGAACCTTGAACCAGGCAGATCAGCCCTTGCCCCAATACATTCGCATAAGTTGTATTTCGCATTTCATCCCCAAATCGAAGTGCATTCTGTTCTCTGAAAGGTGCATATTTAATCAATGAAAATTCGAATTTTCTCCGCTCTATTAACATAAAGTAGAGTAAAAAGTACATCACCAATAAACTTAATATAATATTTACTGCACTCGATATTAAGGATGGGAAAAGCTGAGTGGCCCAATTCCCTAAGCGGTTTAATCCTTCCTGAATAAGATCCTGATTAATTTTGACTGGAATAAGATGCTGTAATTTAACCAGCAGATTCCTGAAAAAAACCTCATTGTTCCTCAATTCCGAAATTTTACTGATCACCATACTGCTTAATGCATAAAAAGGCATTACAATGAGTATGATAGAGATGGTGATAAGGAAAATAGCCGTTACTCTTTTATTCCAGCCTTTATGCTCTGCTAAATGGATATATGCCGGCCGCATGATCGTATAAAGCACCAAAGTGCTTAAAATAGCACTAAAAATACTTTGCAAAGAATATGCAATTAACACCCCAAGCGCAATAATTATGACCAGGTTAATGTTATTGCGTTGCTTATAAGAGAATACTGACATATTTAGATAATAAGGGTATTCTTTAAATGCTAAAATGGCCGATTTTGTTTTTCTAGATTTAAAATTTATATTCCATCATCAACCTCAATAAATTTGATTTTATTGTAAAGTGTTTTTCTGTCAATATTTAAGATTTTTGCCGCCTTGGTTTTGTTGAAATTAACCGCTTTTAGCACTTCTAAAATAGCAGTATATTCGGCTTCTTTGGCAGTATTCCGCAAATTAAGTGATTTATCATTATTTAATTTTAGTGGCAAAAGAAGCGCATTTTTTTCATGCTGTACCTTAGGATGATCAGTCATTCTAAACTCTAGCGGTAAAACATGAGCTTCTATCCAATCATTATCGGTTAATAAAGCAATCCGCCTGATAACATTCTTCAGTTCACGTACATTACCTGGCCAATTGTATGCTAATAAACATTTCTTCGCTTCATCAGAAAAGCCTTTAATCTTTTTATTCAATTCTTTGTTTACCGTGGCCAGAAAACCCTCAGCAAAGATAAGGATATCATTATCGCGGTGTTTCAATGATGGAACGTGTATAGAAAATTCATTAAAGCGGTGATATAAATCTTCCCTGAAGACACCTTTTTGAATCCCTTCTACTAAATTTTCATTTGTAGCTACAATAAGCCGCACATCCAGATCAATCTCCTTTGTACTTCCAATCCGCTTTATTTTCCGCTCTTGAACTGCCCTGAGTAAAGTTGCCTGGATCTCATATGATAAATTACCGATCTCATCAAGAAATAATGTACCGCCATTAGCTTGTTCAAAGTGACCAATTTTAGTGAAGGCCGCTCCAGTAAATGCCCCTTTCTCGTGTCCAAAAAATTCACTGGCGGCTAAATCTTTTGTTAGAGAGCCACAATCCATGGCGATGAAAGGTTCTTTGGCACGCGAACTATTTTGGTGAATGGTTTTAGCAACACATTCTTTCCCTGTCCCACTTTCCCCCGTTAAAATGACCGTGTATCCTGTTCCTGCGATGAGTTGGATTTGTTTCAGTAAAAGCGCTGAAGCATCGCTCTCCCCATTTATATACTCCGGGCCGTTTAGAAAATCGGAAATAACACTACGATCAGCGTGTTCAAAATTTTTAGGCAATTTTGAATCCTCTTGCGCTTCAAGGGCTTTATTTATGATATTTAAAATTTCATCCGGGTAGAGCGGTTTCACAATGTAATCGTAAGCTCCTAGTTTTATCAATTCTACGGCAAGCTTAATATCAGAATAGCCTGTAATGATAATCACAGCAGTTGCCGGATAGTTTTCCTTAATGTGGATTAAAATCTCCTTCCCATCTGTATCATCCAAACGATAATCGCATAATACCAAATCGAATCTCTCTTTTTCAAGAATTTGTAAAACCGTTCTACCTGTTGTTACATTCGAAACTTCAAATCCATTTTTAGTTAAAAATTTGCAGAGCAATAAACCGATGCTAATTTCATCGTCAACAATGAGTATCTTCTTTTTCATGAGTAGCGTTATTAAATATAAAAACCCATAGGGTGTGGTAAGCACATTAGGGTTAATAATTATTTAACATAATTACTCAAAAAAAATTGCATTGAAAAATTTTTGCAACACTTTCGTTACACCATATATCAAATTAATACTACACACAAATGCTACTTTCCAGAAAAATTTGCCTTTCTCTTTTCAATAAACGCAGTTACCCCTTCCTTAAAATCGGCAGTTTCGAAACATTTGCCAAATTCTTCAATTTCGGTAGCGTAACCATTGCTGTTATTTACAGATGCAATTACAGATTTTATTGCAGCCGAAATAGCCAGCGGTGCGCGCTGCTTAATAACATTCAGCATCTCTTCAGCCTTGCTAATTAGATCGGGCTGTGGAACAACATAATTTACGAGGCCTATTTTTTCTGCATCCGAAGCGGTAATCATATTTGCAGTCGTAATCATTTCTATTGCTTTACCTTTTCCAACCAATTGTGTAAGGCGCTGGGTACCGCCATAACCCGGAATTAAACCTAAAGTAACTTCAGGCAAACCTAATTTCGCATGATCTGATGCGATGCGCATGTGGCAGGCCATAGCCAACTCCAGTCCTCCACCCAAGGCAAATCCATTAATTGCTGCAATAAATGGCTTTGAAGAATTTTCAATGGCATTAAAAACCAGATCATGACCACGTTTTGCTAAATCTTCTCCCTGTTTACCACTATAATCTGAAAACTCTTTAATGTCAGCTCCCGCAACAAAAGCCTTTTCACCTGCTCCGGTTAAAATAACACCTCTTACCTGGTCGGTTTTGCCTGCGAAAGCAATTACATCCGCCAGTTCAGCCAAAGTATCTTTGTTTAAAGCATTCAGCGCTTTTTCACGGTTTATGGTAACGTACAAAATGTTTTCTTTTATCTCTGAAATTAAATTCTGGTATGCCATAGCTTAAAAATTTCTGTTTTCTGTAACCCAATTCTGAATATATTCTACAATACTTGCCATTGTTGTACCCGGCGGAAATAGCTCCCCAACCCCCATATCTGCAAGTTTTAACCGATCTGCCTCAGGGATAATCCCTCCGCCGGTTAATAACACATCATCTAACTGTTTTTCTTTCATAAAATGAATAATCTTTGGAAAAACCGTCATGTGTGCGCCCGATAGGATAGAAATCCCAATGGCATCAACATCCTCCTGAAGCGCTGTGTTTACCACCATTTCCGGTGTTTGGCGCAGACCGGTATAAATTACCTCCATACCTGCGTCCCGTAAGGAAGTTGCGATTACTTTGGCCCCTCTGTCATGGCCATCCAATCCAACTTTAGCTACTAAAACGCGGATAGGCCGATTTAATACTTTGCTCATCATTCATATTAAGTTGACGTAAATGTATAGAATTTATTAAAGTAATGTAGAAATAGTTGATGGAACATGTAATGAGCCTGCCTCTGCTAATTAGTCTAAAGTATTGATATCAACCACGGTATTTTACTGAATGAGCCAATTCTTCCATCCAATAATTCAGTTATTCTACTATTCAATCATTGTTTATCTGTATTTAATCGCAATTAATGCACGCTTAGGCTATCGGCTATCAACTATAGGCTAATAAACCTATAATCATTGTATAAATCCGCTCAATCTTTTTACATTTGCATTCCTAATTTACAGGTTTTTATGAGTGAAGAGAAGTCATTGAACTTTATTGAAGAAATTGTTGAGAACGACTTAAATAGTGGTAAGTATGAAACTTTGGTTACGCGTTTCCCGCCCGAACCTAATGGTTATTTACACATTGGCCACGCTAAAGCAATATGCTTAAACTTCGGACTAACACAAAAATACGGCGGCTATACCAATCTGCGTTTTGACGATACCAATCCGGTAACAGAAAAAACAGAATATGTAAACAGTCAGCAAGAAGATATCAGATGGTTGGGTTTTAACTGGAAAAATGAATTATATGCTTCAGATTATTTTGATGAGCTATATGGTTTTGCCGTTAAACTGATCGAAAAAGGTCTGGCTTATGTTGACGAGAGTTCTGCAGATGAAATTGCAGCTTTAAAAGGCACGCCAACAGAACCAGGACAGGACAGCCCATACCGTAACCGCAGCATTGAAGAAAATTTAGACATTTTCACTAAAATGAAAAATGGCGAATTTGCTGATGGTGCTTATATTTTGAGAGCAAAAATCGACATGGCCAGTCCGAATATGTTAATGCGTGATCCGATTATCTATCGCATCAAACATGCAGAACATCACCGTACAGGTAACAAATGGTGCATTTACCCGATGTACGATTTTGCTCACGGACAAAGCGATAGTATCGAAAACATCACGCACTCGATCTGTACATTGGAATATGTTTCGCACCGTGAACTGTACGATTGGTTTATCGAAAAATTAGAGATTTTTCCTTCGAAACAATATGAATTTGCCCGTTTAAACCTTACCAGCACGGTAATGAGTAAACGTAAGTTACTTCAACTGGTTAACGAAAACTTGGTAAATGGATGGGACGATCCGCGTATGCCTACAATTAGCGGTTTGCGCAGGAGAGGTTTTACACCAAAAAGCGTACGTGAGTTTTGCGAACGTATTGGTATCGCCAAACGCGAAAATTTAATCGAGTTGAGTTTGTTGGAATTTTGTATCCGCGAAGATTTAAATAAAACAGCTAATCGTGTAATGGCAGTTTTAGATCCGATTAAACTGGTGATTACAAATTACGAAAAAGGAACAGAAGATTTAATCGGCGAGAACAATCCAGAGGCAGAAGATGGTGGTGGTACGCGTGTGATCCCTTTCAGCAATGAACTTTGGATAGAGCGCGAAGATTTTATGGAAGTACCGGCAAAAAAATGGTTCCGCCTGGCACCTGGTGCAATGGTACGCTTAAAATTCGCCTACATTGTTAAGTGTGAAGATTTTGTGAAAGATGACAATGGAAACGTTACCGAAATTCATTGTACCTACATTCCAGAATCGAAAAGTGGAAATGATACCAGCGGCATAAATGTTAAAGGAACCATTCACTGGGTAAGTGCTCCACATGCCAAAACTGCCGAGATCCGTTTATACGACCGGTTGTTTACTTCTGAAACACCAGATGCTGAGGAAGGCGATTTTAAAGATTATTTAAATCCTGAAAGTTTGACGGTTTTACCTAACGCTTACATCGAACCGGCATTGGCAGACGCAGATTTAGAAAGCCGCTATCAGTTTATCCGTAAAGGTTATTTCTGTTTAGATAAAGATTCTACTGCAGATAAATTGGTTTTTAACCGCACAGTTACATTAAAAGATACATTTAAGAAGCCGAATTAATTAGCTTTTTAAACCACAGATCAACACGGATGAACACGGATTTTAGTGTTCATCTGTGGATTTTTTATTAGGTGGTCAACTGATTAATTGTTTGAATCGGTTAACTGGCTTCAACCGTCCAGCTTTTGGAAGGGTTGGTATATCCGTTTGTACCTATGAACTTCGGACCTCTGTCCTCGAACTTCTTTACGCTAACCGCCAAACGCTGCTCGCTTAATACTTCATATACACATTATACAGTACTAATATATCTACTGGTGTTAAAGTAGGCGTAATATCACTCTGTATAAAATGGATTTTGAAAGCAGTGATTGCCGCAGGGAGATTACTGGTATCGTAACCAATATATTTTAAGGCCATTTCAGTATTAAAATCTAGAGGAGGATTTTTCAGCACATCATCATACCAATAGCCAAAACCTTTATCAGCCAGTTTTTTCCAGGGGAAGTTTTTTGGATCATTTTTCCTTTTAGGTGCTATATCGGCATGACCGATAAAATTCGCTGTCGGGATTCCATAGGTTTTCTTTAAAGTGGCCAACAGCTTGAGCAGGCTATTGATCTGCGCATCAGGCCATGGATCAGTTAAGCCATTATTATCCAGTTCAATGCCAATCGATGAAGAGTTTAAGTCGGTATCTTTCCCCCATTTACTCACTCCAGCATGGTTTGCGCGTAGATAATCATTCACCATATGCACTACTTTACCATCACGGCTGATCACATAATGGGCACTTGTGCCTGCCTTAGTTGAAAAAAATGTCTTTATGGTCTGTGCCAAACTATCTTGCGCAGTATGATGGATCACCACAAAATTTGGTTTACGTATCCCAAAATTTACAGAACCAATCCATTCCTGGTTTGTTGCTCCTAATGAATCGTAAAGTTGACCAGCTGGTGGCGTGGTGTTGATTATTTTCGAAAAATCCTTTGCCTTTTCCTTATAGATTTTTTCTGTTGCGGCGTATTTGCTGCTTCCGCAGGCAGATAAAATAAGTACAAGAAAAAAAGCGGAAATAGATAATGATTTTGATGACTTGGAAAATAACATGGTATGAATTGTTAGCAAGTTGAAGTTACAAAGTTATCTTAAACTTCGCCCAATGCATCAAACTTTATACAAAGCTTTCAAAATTTACTAATTTAGCGGCCATATACTTTAATATGAAGAATTTATACAAATCAGCCCTATTTTTATCGGCAGTAGCTATTTCTGTAGGCGCTTTATCGTCTTGTACCGGCAATAATAAATCTAAGGATGAAAAGGCTGTGGTAGTACAAAAAGATAGTCTGATCAATTATGTTGCCCAACGCCTGCCTATTTACGAAAGGGTAAAATTAACCACCAATATTAACGAGTTAAGTGTTAACGACCGTAAAATTTTGCCTTTGTTAATTCAGGCAGCAGAAATTATGGATCAATTATATTGGAAACAAGCCTACCCACAAAGAGATAGCCTGCTGGCAACTATTAAAGACGAAAAAACACGCGATTTTGTTAATATCAATTATGGCCCATGGGATAGATTAAATAATGATAAACCTTTTGTTGAAGGTGTTGGCGCCAAACCAGAGGGAGCATCTTTTTACCCGTACGGAATTACCAAAGAAGCCATAGAAAAATCGGACCTTACTGATAAGTTTGGTGCATATTCGGTTATCCAAAAAGACAGTACTGGCAAATTATCAACTGTACCATATCATGTATTATTTGCTTCGGAATTACAAAAAGCAAGTTCGTTATTAAAACAGGCTGCTTTAATTGCTGAAGATGCCGGTTTAAAAAAATATTTAAACTTAAGGGCCGATGCTTTGGTAACGGATAATTTTACCGCAAGTGATTATGCCTGGTTAGATATGAAAACCAATGGTTTGGACATCATTATAGGCCCGATTGAAAATTACGAGGATAAACTGTTTAATGCCCGTACCAGTTACGAAGCTTATGTATTGATCAAAGATAAAGAGTGGAGCAAGCGTTTGGCGAAGTATGTAAAAATGCTTCCTGAATTGCAGAAAAACCTGCCGGTAGCCGCAAAATACAAAACAGAAACACCCGGAACCGATTCTGAGTTAAATGCATATGATGTGGTTTATTATGCAGGAGACTGTAATGCCGGATCGAAAACCATTGCCGTTAATCTTCCGAATGATGAAAAAATTCAACAGGAAAAAGGAACACGCCGTTCGCAGCTGAAAAACGCAATGCAAGCTAAGTTTGATAAGATTTTGGTGCCGATTTCAAAAGAATTAATTGAAGCCGATCAGCAACAATACATTAAGTTTGATGCTTTTTTTGCAAATGTAATGTTTCACGAGGTAGCTCATGGTTTAGGCATTAAAAAAACCATTACCGGAAAAGGTTTTGTACGTGCAGCATTAAAAGAACAGTATAGCTGGCTAGAAGAAGGCAAAGCCGATATTTTAGGCTTGTATATGGTAACAGGCTTACTTAAAAAGGGTGAGTTGAAAGGTGACATAAAAGATTATTACACCACATTTATGGCTGGTATTTTACGTTCTGTTCGCTTCGGTGTTTCTGAGGCGCATGGAAAAGCCAATATGCAATGCTTTAATTATTTCCAGGAGAAAGGTGCTTTTGAGCGCACAGCTAAAGGTACTTATAAAGTAAACTTCGAAAAATTTGCAACTGCCATGAACGATTTAAGCGCATTCATTCTTACCCTTCAGGGTAACGGCGATAAAGTTGCGGTAGAAAAAGCACAAAAAGAAAAAGCGGTTATCCATACAGAACTTCAAACAGATCTGGATCGGTTGACCAAAAAGAATATTCCTGTTGATGTTGTTTTTGAACAAGGTGTTGACGTACTTGGGGTAAAATAAAAGATTTTTACTTAGGAATTTAAGGCCATAGATATGCAGGCGTAAGCTTGTTTGTCTGTGGCTTTTTTGCGTTGTTGGTTCACTCGTTCATTAGTTCATTAGTTTATTTGTGGGACTGGGTTAATTGCCTAAGCTCCTTAAAAAATCTTCCCTCCGCTATAAAAGAAAAATCGTCATTTATATTTATACGGTAAATAATCCTCAAGGTTAGGGCTGAAGAGGGAATTAAACGCTTAAACTTCTGTCATCGGACCTCCGACTTCGGACTTTTTCAAAATCCATGTAACCTTTTTAAAAAACGGTCGTCTTACCTATAACTAAACAATGGAAACCTTTCGTTTCCGGCTAAACTTTAAAATAAGCAAGCAATTAAATTGAAAGCGCATGCACATGCGGTATAGAAATCTTTTTGCCCATTTTTTTTAAGAATAAACACCTAAAAATGAAAACATTATACAGAATATCATTTATTGTTACTTTCCTTTTTACCGTTACAACGGGGTTTGCGCAGACAAATCCTAAACCGAACATCAGCGGGGTAATTTTAGATGAAACCAAAAAACCTGCAGATTACGTTACGGTTGTGCTCTTTAAAGCATCCGATTCGAGTGTGGTTAAAACGGCTTTTACCGATCCAAACGGAACATTTAATTTTAATGTTTCGGGTAAGGGAAGTTATTTTTATAAAGCCAGTAACATGGGCTATAAAACGCTTAAAAGTAAAACCATCGTTTTAACAGAAGATAATCAAAAGGTAGATTTCGGAACCGCACAGCTTACCGCAAGCACTCAAAATTTAAAAGAAGTGAATATAGCGGTAACTAAACCATTAATCGAAAGAAAAATGGATAAAATCGTGATGAACGTTTCCAATAGTTCGATTATGACAGGTTCTACTGCATTAGAAGTTTTGCAAAAAGCACCAGGCGTAACTGTAGATCAGAATGATAAGATTTCGATGATGGGTAAACAGGGTGTGCTGATTCAACTGGACGGCAAACAAACCTACATGAGCAGTGCCGATGTGGCCAATCTGCTCCGCAATATGCAGAGCTCGGAGATTGAGAGCATCGAGCTGATCACCAATCCTTCATCAAAATACGATGCTTCTGGTAATTCGGGAATCATTAATATCAAAACGAAAAAAAATAAAAACGGTGGAACGAACGGCAGTGTAAACGGATCTTTAGGATATGGTAAAAACCTTAGGGCAAATGCGGGTATAAACCTGAACCATCGCACCCAGAAACTTAATCTTTTTGGCAATTATAATTACGGTAAGTTTGAGCGCGATAACCTGATCGCTATCGACCGGATTTCGAATGGCACACCCGACATTTACTTTATGCAGGTAGGTGAAAGCAAAAGAAAACAATATAACAATAACCTTAAAGCAGGTTTAGATTACTTTATCGATAAGAAAAATACCATTGGTATATTGGTAAACGGCTACTTCAATCATGGAAATGAAGCTGCGGGAAACAATACTTTAATTGGCCCATCTTTTAACCAGGTAGATTCGAGCCTGATAACCAATTCATTGCAGGTAAACAAATACAATAATGTTTCTTATAACTTAAATTATAAATCGGTTCTGGATACCGCCGGTTCAGAAATCTCGGCAGATGTAGATTATTCTAAATACAAAGGAAACGATGGTTCTAATTATGAAAACGATTATCGGTTTCCCAATGGAGACAGAATCCGCCCGATCAGCTATACCCGGAACAACACTCCATCGATAATTGATATTAAAGCATTTAAAGTCGACTACAATGTATCACTTAACAAAACGGTTAAACTCGAAGCCGGGGTTAAAAGCAGCTGGGTTAAAACCGATAATGACTTGCAGGCAGAAGAGCTTGTAAATAATGCCTGGAAGAACGATGTTAAACGAAGCAATCAGTTTGTATATGATGAAAATGTAAATGCGGCTTATACCAATGTAAACAAACAGTTTAAAAATACCAGCGTACAGATTGGCTTAAGAGTTGAGCAAACCAATTCGAAAGGAAATCTGATTACCACAAACACCGTTGTAGAAAGAAATTACTGGGATTTCTTTCCAACATTATTTGTTCAACAAACCCTTTCAAAAAACAATCAGTTAGGTTTTTCTTATAGCAGAAGGATAGACCGCCCAAGTTACGATGCTTTAAATCCCTTTATTTATTATTTAGACGAATTTACCTATAGCAAAGGAAATCCATTTCTAAATCCACAGTATACACACAATTTTGAGCTTAGTTATACCCTATTGCAAAAATACATGCTCTCAATTGGCTATAGCAGAATTAATGATGTAATTGCAGAGGTAATTTTGCCCGACGCAGCGAACCAATCGTTATACCAAACGAATGCAAATATTGCGACCAACATCAGCTACAACGCCAATTTAAATGTTCCTGTTCAGATTACGAAATGGTGGCAGACCAATAATAACTTAAATGTTTTTTACCTCAGTTTCAAATCGCCAGATTTGGCCGGGAGCACCTTAAAAACCGGAAAAACCTCTTTCCAATTTAAATCGCAACAAACCTTTACCATTATGGATGGTTTTACGGCAGAAATAAATGGCAGTTACGAATCACCGCTTGATTATGGAACCCTAAGTTTAAAAGCCCGTTATTATGTCGATGCTGGTTTGAGCAAATCACTGTTCAACAAAAAAGCAAGCTTGAAACTCGCCTTATCAGATGTATTCAATATATCTGAAAACAATTTATCAAGCGCCTATCCGGGTTTAACCTACACAGTACACCAAAAAAATGAAACTCAAATTGGCAGAATCAGTTTTACCTACCGCTTCGGTAAAAACGAAATTAAACCGGCCCGCCGCCGTGCAACGGGTACCGAAGCAGAACAAGGCCGTATGAAGAATTAGGGTGATCTTATCGTCATTTCGACCGTAGTGGAGAAATCTTTGGACTATGTTAAAAGATTTCTCTCCCGAAGCTTCGGGACTGCGCTTCAGTCGAAATGATGATCCGACTATACCTCACCCTTGATCTGTGTCCCCACAGACCAAATCATTACAAAAATTAAAACTTATATTCCATTACATAATCATCCATAAAGTAACCTTCGCCTATATCAAGTTTTACCGATTCTTTAATGGTAAAACCTCCCTTTAGGTAAAAATCTTTGGCTTTATTATGTTTATTTACATTCAATTGTAAAGCACTTCCCCCTGCATCTTTCACCTGGTTAAAAACTTCGTTAATCAAGATTTTTCCGACTCCTTTTCCGTGCGCAGATGGTAGCACGTAAAGCTTGTGTAGCTTGTAAATACGCGCTTCGTGTCCAATAATAGAATATCCTGCAAAACCGAACTGATTTTCGCCTTCCTCCGCAATCACGAAAATATGCCCTTCCATAAATTGCTTTAGGAGTTCTCCTTTATTGTACATTTTATCCAACATGTAATCAATCTGCTCCTGCCCGATAATATCGAGGTAGGTTGATGGCCAGGTTGCCGCGGCAATATCCCTGATAATTTCTATATCTTCTTCTTTTGCTTTCCTGAGGGTAATCATATTGGTTCGCTGATAAAAATTGGTTGTCCTGAAAAGGTGAATTCTACAAAGCCATCTTTAACTACAGTAAAAATTTCTTCCTCATTCTGCACCAGGTTAGTTACTTCGATGTATCGGTTGCCATGGATCAGGAATTCACTTCCTGCAGGTTTCCAAACAGAGAATCCCGGTTTTATGGAGTAGTGCTTCGCTCTTTCAGTAAACACCACCAGATTAATTTTGTCTTCAAATCCCCCAAATTTCTCCAGATCAAATTTCTTCGCAATTACATTTACCGCAGGATATTTCTCTTCGTACAGATAATTAATAGCCACCATTAAAGCATCAACAGGGCCCTGAATAACTTTTGTATCCTCTTGTGTTTCCTGTCCATTTCCATTTACCAGCACATCTACCTTTAAGCCTAAAGAAAAAATCTTATCGTAATTTTCTCCGTTAACCAAAAGTGTAGGGCTCCATTCGAGCAGTTGCCCCAAAAGCTCTTCATTAAAATTCCCAAGCTCATCGATGTACAAAGCCGGCTCTTGTTTTTCTTTTACAATATGGTGTGAAGACATACTGCGAATATAGAAATTTCGCTTTAAGTACGGTAGAGGAAGAATCAGTTAGGGGTAAAATGATTAACGATTGTATGGATATTCACTCACCCAATGGAAGCCCCTGTTGATGAGTTTAAAATCTTTAAGATCTTTTCGCTTAAAACTTACTGATATGGAATCTTTTTCTCTTAAGCCCGAAAGAATCAGCCTATCTTTTCCAATAACATTATAGTTGAAAACATATTTAGTGGAGTCTTTATCGGTTGATTTTAGTACCAATTCTTTTTTCTTCTGATCAAAAACAGTAGTGAAATTGGCGGAACTATCATTCATCTTCTTTATCCTTACGTACCCTGAATAATTAATAATCATCTGTTTCCATCGCGTACTATCAGTAGTTAAAGGTGCCAATGTTTCACCTTTAACTTTCATGCTTTCAACATTATAAATACCATACATAAATGGCTTGGGTGCCGCACTACCATAAGTTTTTCTCTGTTCAATTAATGAGGATATCAAGAACACCAGCGAAGCAGTAATGTACAGATATTTTGCACCATATGCCGTAAAGTAAAGCCATCTCTTTTTAAACCTCGGACGATACATTTTTTGGAGCTGCTGGCTTTCATATCTGATAAAGAAGCGATATAATTTCAAGAAATGTGGAGCCAAAATAAAAACACACATCACCACAAGTGCGGTTGAGAGTAGTTTTACAGGAACGTCAAAAAAATAATTCATCGACATTACATGCGCTGTTGCGGCCAAAGATAGAAAGGCACCCACAACAACCGTTCTACGGAACAAAAGCATAATGGCAGAAACTTCAATAATGCCCATAAAGATATTGTAACCTTTAGAAAAGCCAAGAAAGGTCCACGCCAGGCCCATTGGCGATGCATTTCCGAAAGGTTGAAGCAACCTCATCAATGAAGGATCAGGAAACTGGAGTTTGATTACTTTTATAGCGCCGTATAATATCAAGGTAAAGGCTAAATAAAATCTTACCAGTACTATAAGCCAGTAATAAGCTGAATTGTAGCTTTTGCGTTTGCGGTCTAAAACTGACCAAATTATGCTACCAATTACCGATACTAAAAATATAAAGAGTAGCAATACCCAATCATAAGAGGTGTCGCCACTGCCATTGGTGTAAATTGTAAAATCGTAATTATAGTGGATAATGTGCTTAGAGAACCAAGGAATAAGATCGTGCAATACCAGATTTGGCAACTGCAGCACACTTGATAGGAACGTAAATGCCCCATTGTTATTCAAGATGATGAAAAGAGACAAGAGGAGGAAAAAAAACCTGAAAGAGATTTTTTTATAAATATCCCAGGGTACGTTGGTTTGAAGAGCGTTTTCAGACATATTTAGTTGGGTTTTATCCAAAACTAAAAATTATCCTACGGGCTTCAAATTATAAAATGTTAATTAACAGCGCTTTCTTTAACTAATATGTAAAAATCCTGATAGGCTTCAATAAAATCATCGGCAAAATTAATAGCTCCGGAAACGGCTATACCATAAATACCGGTTTGCATTAAAGCTTCTACATCGTAGGTTTTTATCCCGCCTACAGCCAATACCGGAATACTGATAGACTGAACCTTCAATTCTTTTATTATCTGTTGATAGCCCTCAGTACCCAGAAGCGCATAATTATTAGGTTTGGTTTCAGTTTCTGCAAATGGACCGTAGCCAGCATAATCGGCACCTTCTTTAGCAAGTCTGATTATATTTTCCATCGTATTTGCAGATCCTCCAAGGGTAATATCTTGTCCAACCAGTTTGCGCAGCGCTATAAAATCGGCATCCATATCTTCAATATGAAAGCCCTGAATATCGGCCTTTCCATTTAAATGAACATGATCGGTAACGATTAAGGTGGTACCCCAATCATCACAGATTTCGGCAATCGCATTAATATCCTGTAAGAGTTCTTCATCACTTTTGCTCAGGCAACGGTACTGGATCCATTTTGCACCAGCCTCGCAGGCCAGTTGCACCTGTTCGATATGGCTTAAATGCGGGATATCGTGCGTGATGTAATGAAGTTTCTCTATATATTTCATACTGGGTGAACAGGATTTTTAAGATGATTTGATTTTAAGATCAGGAGGGCAATATAAACAAAATCGCCATTGCAAGCGTATCCCGCAATGACGATCCCTGTTTTTTTAACGTTAAGCCTTTCTAAAACTTAACGTTCATGCTTAGCAAAAAGTTAGTTCCCGCTTGTGGGTAAAAGAAGTTTTCGGTTACCCTGCTTCCGCCTGCCTGGTAGCCATAGGTATAACCATTGCTTTCGTATTTCTTATCGAAAATATTATTTACCAATAAACCCAGGTTTATGTTTTTAGCACCTGCAAATTTAAAGTCGTAGCCCAAACGTGCATTGCTTACCCAGTAACCGTTAATGGTCCTATCGTTGTTCTGCGTATTATCCAGGTATTGTTTGCTTACATATTTGCTCTGTAAGGCTACAGCAAAACCACTAACAGGTTTGTAAACCAGCTCCCCAAAAAGAACAGCTTTCGGAGAATAAGAAATATCAGTCAATTTGTAGTTGTTTACAACAAATCCGCCATTATCGTAATCTTCATAATATTCGGTAAAGTTCTTGATTTTGTTTCTACTCAATGCGGCATTGGCGTTTAATACAAATTGCTGGTTAATGATATAAGAACCATCTACCTCAATCCCTAAACGATAGCTTCTGTCTACGTTCTGACGATAGTTGGCTCCAACATCGTTTATTTGCCCGGTAACTACCAATTGGTTTTTATAAAACATTCCGTAAGCATTGGCACCTAAATTAAATTTATCATTTTTAAATCGGTAACCTAACTCTACATCATTCAAACGTTCAGGTTTTGGAGAGATACCTGCTACCGCAGCATCAGTATAATCATCTCTGTTAGGCTCTTTGTTGGCCACACTAAATGAGGCATAAACGTTGCTCTGTGGATTGATAAAATATGTTGCACCAAATTTCGGGTTAAAGAAATTCAAGGTTTCGTTAATAGCCAAAGTGTTTAGTTTATTTTCCGTTCCGGCAACATCGAAATACACCCGGCGGTACTGTAGGTCGGCAAATAAGCTTAACGATTCTACCGGACTATAGTTTACTTTACCATAAACGTTAAAATCGGTTTTAAAACCATCGTTATCATAATAGTGCCTGTCTATATTTCCATTTGAAGCATATTGTGCCCAGATCACCTGCCCGAAATGTGCACCTTTATATTCGTTATATGCACCGCCTAAAGTAAAGTTTAAATTCTTTTGAGGCACGTAATTAAAGGCATAAGTAACACCATAAAAATCGTTATCCAACCAACGTCGACGGATTAAATCCGTTTCGGTAACTGGTGCTCCTCCCGGAATAACAACCGGATTTAAGCCATAGTTCTTCAGTTTATCCTGTACCCTGTATTCTTCATAATAACCTTCGCCTTTAGTATAGTGTAAAGCGCCGTTAAAAGAGAACTGATCAGAAAACTGTCTGGCATAAATTAACTGATAATGGTTTTGTGTATAGTTATCGGTTTGGTTATTGTACAAGAAACTGTTGTAAGTTCTGCCTGAGTTTAGAAGATTTGCAGCATCTTCTGCACCTAATCCGTTTCTGGCAATATAGGCATTCATTCCAACCACATCATTTTCTAAGCGCGACTGCGGAATACCGTTCCACGATTGATAAGTTTTCTCGTTTCCAGAAAAAACATTTATACGCAACAGGTCTTTATTTCCATGGTAAGCTCCGGATAGAAAATAAGATTTAAGCAACGATGAGCCACGGTCTACATAGCCGTCAGAACTAATTCTTGATAAACGGCCATCAAAACTAAAGCGGTTGTTAATCAAACCTGTTCCTACCTTTACAGTATTTTTCCAGGTATCAAAACTGCCGTAGGTGCTGTTTATTTCGGCATAAGGCTCCATTTCGCTGGCCGTTGTCTGGATATTTAAACTCGCACCGAATGCACCTGCACCGTTGGTTGAAGTACCTACACCGCGCTGAATCTGTATGTTATCTACAGATGAAGCAAAATCGGGCATGTTTACATAAAACGTACCTTGACTTTCGCTGTCGTTGATTGGAATGCCGTTAACGGTTACATTAATCCTGCTATTGTCGCTACCGCGGATACGGATTCCTGTATACCCTACGCCGGCACCAGCATCAGAGTTAACCACAACGCCCGGTGTATTTTGAAGGATGAAAGGCAGATCTTGTCCGAAGTTATTCTGTTGGATTTCTTCCTTGCCAATATTTTTGTAGGTAGTTGCAGATTTTTCTGTAGCCCGTGTTGCACGGACAATCACCTCATCTGCCAGGAAATTTTGAGGCAAGAGGCTAAAATCAAGCGTGGTATGCTGTTTAAGTTCTACAGCTTTTTCGATTGTTTTATAACCTACATAACTTACTACAATCGTGTATTTTCCATTACTAAGGTTTGTGATGGTGTAGTTTCCCGAGGCGTCGCTAACTACTGCCGTTTTTTGATTTCTTAATTTAACCGTAGCGCCGGGAAGTGGCTGCTGGTTTTGATCTGTTACCTTACCGGTAACAGTAATTTGTGCCGATGCAAAGAAAGGCAACATTGCAACAAGTGCTGCAAAAAGTAAATTTTTCAATTTTATTGTTTTTAGTTAAACCCATCGGAAAAGGGGCATTGCCGATTTTCAGTTAAACTTCCATAACTCCAATCCCTACGCCGGCATTACCCGGATCAGGTGCATTCGAGGTGGATGGCTGGAGGGTTTTAAGGTTGATGGCATTACCCCTCTACCTTTTTACCTTCTACCTTTCACCTCAAAATGGGTATGATCTCAGCCTGTTTTTGTGTTTATTTAAACAAGGCACCCCTAATGATGGTGCAAATGTAGAAAATATTTAGCAATTTGAATGGTTTTTGAAGCTTTATAGAGCAAATTGGATAAAATTGACAGCTTTATAGCGTAGTTTAATGAATTTGCTGGTGCTTAGGATTAGAAAATGAACGGTTCAGTGTGCATGGCTTTTTCAGCCCCGCTTTCCCTCCTGCCAATTTTGAAGAAAAATCGGCATCCGTTCCAATCGGGTTTAGGTGGCCAGGCTGGTATAAATATTAACGGATGATCACCAAACTTTCCTACGGAACGAAAACGCCAATTAAATATTGGCTACCCACGAATCGTCCCAGCATCCATGAAACAATGCCCCTTCATTTCCTAAAAAGAACAACATTTTATTATTAATGGGAAATGAGTGGTTCCGAGCTTTTGGCAATTTCAGTCCCGCTTTCTGGTACGAGTTCCGATGAAGAATCGGAAGCTCTTCCCGACAATCGGGTTTATTTGATAAAGTTTTGTGCCCTGAAGCAAACCACTGTTAACTAAACCCGACAGCAGCGGTTCCGATCCTTCATCGGAATTAGCGAATGGCGGGGCTACAGCATCCATGAAACAATGCCCCTTCATTTCCTAAGAAAAACAACATTTTATTATTAATGGGAAATGAGCGACGCTGAGCCTGGCATTTTGAAACAAAATGCCCATGAATTTAATCAAGAAACATCTATTTTCTTATACACCCAAAAAAACATCAATGGCCTTAATGGCATTTGTTATCCTCTCATCACCCAATCCACCAATTACTTTATAATTCGCATTTAGTGCTTTCAGTTCCTTATGCCAAACCTGCATAAAATATTCGCGCTTATCCGGAAAATCGCGCAGCGGATCGTCTTGCCAGGGCAAATCGATGTCCATTAACAGATACAGGTCGTATGGTCTCTTAGGCAGTGCATCCAGCACTAGCTGTGGTGTTTCACCTAATACTTCATCGCTCCAGATCTTTACCGTAATAAAAGTCGTATCGCAGATGATAAAATCGCTTTCGGTAGTTACTAAAATAGCATCTTCTAAAGCTACCTGCCCGTAATACATGTTCACTTCATCCTGCAGGGTATAATAGGCAACCAGGTTTTTGCAGTAATAGCGGGCATACTCCGGCACCCACGAAACTTTATAATATTTTGCCAGCAATTGAGATATAGTAGATTTTCCCGTACTTTCCGGGCCAACAACAGCGATCTTTTTAATGTTTTTATTCACGATATGTTTCTGAATATGGTCAAATGTAAAAGAAAAAGGCTTAAAAGAAAAAATCCGGTTGAGGAGGGCTCCTCTAACCGGATAATAAACCAAACAAACTATTTATGAAGAAATCCTCATGGCGGGTAACTAATCCGCGGAGGAAGCTTTAGATCATTGTCTAAAGTATATACAAAACGTATATATGTTCTGCTTATTACAACATTATTGCCAATATTTCTAACATCACAACTTCGTGACTTAATTCTGACGTGTAGCCCTATTTTTAAGAAATTCTTTTAACACTAATTAACATTTACGGCAAAACCGTACACTCGGATTTGACAGTCGTGTATATTTAATAGTACAATCTTAAAATTAGTGTTCATTATTTAAAACTATTTGTACTAAATGGTGTTATTTATTTAAGACATCAACAACTAAAACGTTATACCATGAAAAAGTTATGTGTTGTATTATCTCTTCTGATTGTATTTGCTTTAGGTTCAATTGCCTTTACAAATATTAAATTGGGTGGAATAATAGGAAAAATTACGCCGGGTGATGCGGCTTCTGCTGTTTCACTTGTAGCGGCGACAGACACGCTAAAAGCGCAGATTAGCCAAGGTGTTTTTACTTTTACTAACCTCAAAGAAGGCGTTTATACCGTTGTTGTAAAAGCCAATGCACCATACAAAGATGCTGTAATAGAAAAGGTTGCCGTAAAAGATAGCGCCACTACAGATTTAGGCGAAATTAAATTACAGCAATAGTTTATTTCGCAAAAGAAAAATCTAAAAAGAGCACTTAAATAGTGCTCTTTTTTATTTTAAAAAAAACGCCTTGAAATCACGCTAAAGATGTATCTTTGCATCCCGACAGAACAGTTGGGATTTTTCTTCTTACAAGCACAAAATCTCGTTGCTTTCAGGGTTTCAAAAGAACCAACACTTTAGAATTTTAATTATTGTTTAAGCTTTATCATGCCTAAAGACACTTCCATACGCTCAGTACTGATTATCGGATCTGGACCAATTATTATTGGCCAAGCCTGTGAATTTGATTACTCGGGTTCGCAAGCGGCTCTTTCTTTAAAAGAAGAGGGGATTACCGTTTCCATTATCAACTCCAATCCGGCTACAATTATGACGGATAAGGTTATCGGCGACCATGTTTACCTGCGCCCGTTAACTGTTGATTCAATAGAGGTTATTTTACAAGAGCATATCGACTCTGCAGATTTACCTAGAATTGATGCGGTACTTCCTACCATGGGAGGCCAAACTGCATTAAACCTTTGTAAAGAAGCTGAAGAACGCGGTGTTTGGGAAAAATATGGTGTAAAAGTAGTTGGTGTAGATGTTGCTGCAATTGAAAAAACCGAAAACCGCGAATCTTTCCGCCAGTTAATGGTTGATATCGGCGTAGGTGTTGCAGAATCGAAAATTGCCAATTCATTTTTGGAAGGTAAAGAAGCAGCACAAGAAATCGGTTACCCATTGGTAATCCGTCCATCATACACCTTAGGTGGTTCTGGTGGTGGTTTCGTACACAAAAAAGAAGAGTTCGATGCCGCTTTAAAACGTGGTTTAGAGGCTTCGCCAACGCATGAAGTACTAGTAGAGAAAGCCGTTTTAGGCTGGAAAGAATATGAGTTAGAGTTATTAAGAGACAGCAACGATAACGTAATCATTATCTGTTCGATCGAAAACTTCGATCCGATGGGTATCCACACAGGAGATTCGATCACTGTTGCCCCGGCAATGACCTTATCTGATCGTTGTTACCAGGAAATGCGTAACCAGGCGATCAAAATGATGCGTGCAATCGGTAACTTCGCCGGCGGCTGTAACGTTCAGTTTTCGGTTAACCCGGCAAACGATGAAATTATCGCCATCGAAATTAACCCACGTGTATCACGTTCATCAGCTTTGGCAAGTAAGGCAACCGGTTATCCAATTGCAAAAATTGCAGCAAAACTGGCAATCGGTTACAACCTGGATGAAATTGAAAATCAGATTACCAAAACTACCTCAGCATATTTCGAGCCTACTTTAGATTATGTAATCGTTAAAATACCTCGCTGGAACTTCGATAAATTTAAAGGCGCGAACAAAGAGCTTGGCCTGCAGATGAAATCGGTTGGTGAGGTAATGGCAATTGGCCGTACTTTTATCGAAGCACTGCAAAAAGCTTGTCAGAGTTTAGAGATCAACCGCGCCGGTTTAGGTGCAGATGGCAGACAAGTACGCAATATCGAAGAGATTATGGACGGTTTGGAGCATGCTTCATGGAACCGTTTGTTCTTAATAAAAGATGCCATGGCAATGGGTGTACCTTTGGAGTCTATCCGTAAGGTAACCAAAATTGATAAATGGTTCTTAAATCAGATCCAGGAGCTTGTATTGCTCGAAACTGAACTAAAAAGATATTCACTAAACAATATCCCACAGGATTTCTTCGTAACACTTAAACAAAAAGGTTTCTCTGATATCCAGATCGCCTGGTTATTAGGCAATGTTACTGAAGATGAAGTTTATGATCGCCGTAAAGCTTTAGGCATAAACAGGGTATATAAAATGGTTGATACTTGTGCTGCAGAGTTCCCGGCCAAAACACCATACTATTACTCTACTTTCGAAGAGGAAAACGAATCTGTTCCATCTGATAAGAAAAAGGTAATTGTACTGGGTTCAGGCCCTAACCGTATAGGTCAGGGTATCGAATTCGATTACTCTTGTGTACATGGTTTATTAGCTGCAAAAGAAACAGGTTTCGAGGCTATCATGATTAACTGTAACCCTGAAACGGTTTCAACAGACTTTAACATGGCCGATAAATTATATTTCGAGCCAGTATTCTGGGAACATGTTCGCGAAATTATCGAGCTGGAAAAACCAGTGGGCGTTATTGTTCAACTGGGTGGACAAACAGCTTTGAAAATGGCTGAGAAATTAACAGAAAGAGGCATCAAGATTATCGGAACATCTTTCGAGAATATGGATATCGCCGAAGACCGTGGCCGTTTCTCAGACCTGTTGAAAGAATTAGATATACCTTATCCAAAATATGGTGTTGCAGAGAATGCTGAAGAAGCAATCGTTGTAGCAAACGAAGTAGGTTACCCTGTATTGGTCCGTCCGAGTTATGTATTGGGTGGACAGGGCATGAGCATCGTAATCAACGATGAAGACCTGGAAAAAGCAGTAGTAAAATTATTAGGGGATTTACCGGGCAACCGTGTATTGATCGATCACTTTTTAGATAGGGCAGAAGAAGCAGAATCTGATTCGATTTCTGATGGTGAGGATGTACACATTGTGGGTATGATGGAGCACATCGAGCCTGCAGGTATCCACTCAGGAGATTCATTTGCAGTACTACCTACATTCAGCTTATCAGAAACGGTAACTAAAGCAATGGAAGAATACTCGATCAAAATTGCAAAAGCATTAGATGTACGTGGTTTATTAAACATTCAGTTCGCCATTAAGGATGAGAAAGTTTATGTAATCGAGGCAAACCCCAGGGCATCACGTACGGTTCCTTTCATCGCAAAAGCTTACGATGTTCCATATATCAATATCGCAGCTAAAATTATGCTGGGTGTAGCGAAACTGAAAGATTTTACGATCGTTCGTAAACTTAAAGGTTATGCCATTAAAGAGCCGGTTTTCTCATACGAGAAATTCCCGGAGGTAGCGAAAGAATTAGGTCCTGAAATGAAATCTACAGGTGAGGCGATCCGTTTCATCAAAGATTTGGAAGATCCTTACTTCCGCAAGCTTTACAAAGACAAATCGATGTACTTGAGTAAGTAATCTGCTTACCAAGTTTCGAAAGGCTCAGCTTAGGAGAACTTCGTAAGTCTGCAAAAAAATAAAAATGGCCAGTGAAAATCACTGGCCATTTTTTTTGTTCGATTCGTACAAACATCGCGGGTTTAAATATGCTCGTCACCCTGAATTTATTTCAGGGTCTTAATAGCATGACGAAATGCTACAAAAAACCCATCAGGCTTGAATGTTTTATTATTGCTTCAACTTCGGAATCCGCGTTGGTGTATCCGTTCCGTTTACGATAGTAATTGCACTCTTTGCGATCGCTTTGATGGTAGAAAGGATATTTTCTACGTCTAAAGAACTATATTCGTCTTTCACACTATGGTACAATTTATCGATATCAATTTTATCGGTACTGATGGTGTGCGCCGGAACGCCTAAAGCAGCTAAAGTTGCATTATCACTTCTATAGAATAAGTTCTGATCTGGATAGGGGTCTGGATGGAAAGTAAATTCAGTCCCAGCTAAATTTTTCTGCAAAATCTTCCCAAAATCAGATCTTTCATAACCGGTAATAAATGCGGTATTTTTACCAAATTTCGAGTCCTTACCAATCATCTCAATATTGAACATGGCCACTACATCATCAGGGTTTAGTTTTTCAGAGAAATATTTTGCACCGAAACCACCGATTTCTTCAGCAGTAAAGGCAACAAAAATTAAAGTACGCTCATTGTTTTTCTGTGCTTTGTAATACTTGGCAAGCGCAATCATAGCGGTTGTGCCTGAAGCATCATCATCTGCACCATTGGCAATACTATCGCCATCAACACTTTTTAAAAAGCCTAAATGATCATAATGACCTGAGAAAACCACGATTTCTTTCGCTTTCGATTTACCAGGAATTACCCCAGCTACATTAAATAAAGGCATTTTATCTACCTTACTTTTAAATGTTGCCGAAAAATCTGCTGCAGCATCTTTACCTAAAACAAAAACCTGCACAGCACTTGTCGTCGCTTTAACATCTTTCTCATCAACGGTTGCAGGTTTGCTGAAATGATCTTTATAACGGTTAAAAAGATCAGCAAACTTACTGTCGACTAAAACGATCTGGTTTTTATCAGTGTTCAGCATGGTTCTGAACTGCGCTACAAAAGGCTTTTCAGGGTCTAACTTAACAACAGTGGTGTTCGACTTATCTAGCGTAACACTTTCTGTGGTAACGCCCGTAACCATTATGTTTGCAGGTGCAATTTCCTGTCCATCTATTTTAACACTCGTACTTTGGTTGGTAACCTGGTATTTGTTAAAAGTTTGACGGAAAGTTTTCTCACCAGGTAATGGCTGTAAACCGATCTTTTTAAATTCAGATTCGATAAAAGTAGCCGCTTTATCAATGCCTGGCGTAAAGGTTGCACGCCCCTGCATATCATCGGCACTTAAGGTCTTAATCAGGTGATCGGTGTATTCGCGGGTGATAATTTTATCGATGTTTTGCGCTTTAAGCTGCAAACTTGCCATCCCGATAAGGGTAAAAAAGAATATTTTCTTCATATAATAAGTATTTTTTTGCTATTTAGATTTAACCTGCGATGTTAACCATTTATCTCTAAAAGTCTGCATGGCCGGTGTTAAATTCCCGCCTGTTTTTTCAATGGCAACAATTTCTAAAGCCGGATCTTCTGTCAAGGTTAATTGAGCTGTTTTCTCTTCTCCACGGTAAAGATAAGTAACCTTCAGTACATCGCCGGGTTTGTGGCCATCAGTAATGGCCGTAACTGCGGCAAGATCTTTTATTACCTCACCATCGATGGATAGCAATGCATTATCAACATCTAAACCTGCCTTATACGCTGGTGTACCCATCAGCGTTTGACCTAAAATCAATTTTCCATCCAGTGTATTAATCTTACCAAAGCCAGCAAAAGCTTTACCGGGATTTGCTTTGCGCAAAACAAGGCCTGCATTTAAAAGCAGCTCGGCATAATTATTCTTTTCGGTACCGTAAATATATCGTTTAAAGAAATCGGCAGCGAATGCAGGATCTTTAGTCAGCGTTGCTAAGGTTTTCTCTAAATCAGGAATCGTATAGGCAATTTCAGGTTTACCGTAGGTTTTCCAAAGCGCACGCATATAATCATCAAGACTAAGCTTAAATTCGGTTCTTAAGCGCAGATCTAAAGCCAGGGCAGTAGCGGCGCCATAAGTATAATACGAAGTAAAAATATTGCCTTTATTGGTCTGATCGATAGCTACACCTGCGTCGGCAAATACGGCGTATCTACTGGCTTCAATAGGCGAAAAGTTTTTTGCGCCTGGCGAGAGTAAAACAGTATTTACCAGGCCGTTAAAAGTTTGCATGGCATTGTCGGCAGTTTTTAAACCCGCCCTGGTTAACAGCAGATTGCCATAATATTGGGTAAAGCCTTCAGCCAGCCAAAGCTCATCACTCATATTGGCATGCTCAAAATTGAAGGGTTCTAAGGTTTTCGGCCTTAAACGTTCTACATTCCAGCTGTGGAAATACTCGTGCGAAAAAGTGCCCAGTAGGTTCGATTCATAACCTGCAATTTTTGGAGTACGCTGCACAATCGAAGTGGAATTTCTATGCTCCATTCCATCGCCTGCATTCTCCGGATACACATCATCCAGGAAATAATAATTACCATAATCGTATGTGGGAAATTCGCCCCAAACAGCAAAATGTTCATTGACCATTTTTTTAAGCATTCCAGCATAGTTATCAATGGTTTTCTGATCGTCGTTAGAATGCGTAATCAAATGGATGGTCTGTACTTTACCATCGGTATTTTTAACCTGCCAGCTTGCCGTTTTATAATTGGCAATTTCGGTAGGACTGTCCATAAAATATTGAAGGTTTGGGGCAAAATATGTCCCATTAGGCATTGGTTTAAGCTGCGTAGCTACTTTCCAGTCCTGTTTTTCGGCATAATTGAATTTAACCAGTCGCGGTCTGTTATCCATGCCCACCGGAAAAGCAAAAGTTGCTGGTATATTCATGTGCGCATGGGTTTCATCGAAACCAGCATAAGTTCCGTCAATCCAGTTCCCAAAAAGTGTATAGGTTACTTTTACACTGGCGCTATGATTGGGGATTTCGTAAACATCGCCCGCTGTTTGTTTAATGGCCAGCTGTTTTCCTGATGCATCGAAAGCTTTCAGGTGATATACATTTTTTCCAAACTCATGTGTAGCATAACGACCTGGGGACGATCTGCTCATTCTAACCTTTAGTGTACCCGCAGGAACATTCGGAACAAACATGCTGATTTCAGCTTCATGATGGATGGCATTTGGAAAGGAAACCGTATAACTGATCTCATTTTGGGCAAAAGCCTGAAACGATAATAGACCAAATACTGCAGCACCTAAAAATTTCTTCATAAAATCGGGATTACAAGGGCAATTTAATAAAAATGGAAGACGTTTGAGGTAAAATGTACGATGGCTGATAGTTGATGGTCTAATAGCCTAATGTTCACTGTTGATTTTTTTCGGTTTAATGGTTTAGGAGCTTAAGCCATGACCTATGAACCATCTGACCATAAACCATCCGCTCTAAGCCCCTTCTTGCATTCCTCCTTATCCCTCGCTATCCCAATCGTGTTTTTCGAGATCGCGGTAAGCTTTTCCTTTTATAATTTCCTTCTTCTTCGACGATTCGGAATCGACCCTTGTTTCATGAATATTATCGGCCACTTCAAAATGGAAATCCTTATCCTTTTTAGAGTGATAAATCGATACCTCATCTCCATCTGCTATAGCATAATCGTAAGGGCCTCGTGCACTCATCAGTTTTACAAACACTGGCAAACATTCAAAAAAGATAAACAGCAACCCGATAAAAGTAACAGCAATTGCGGTATTGTTATCCCGTGTGCCATCTACATTAAATTTAAGCTGCCCCAATGCCCAGTTACGATCGGCAAAACCGGCAATATCAGATAAACTGTCTAACTGTTTTTTAGTGTACAGCTTTTCGGTAAACAGGCCATCGAATTCTTTGCGTTTATCTACAAAGCCTTCCGATTTATTGATGGCCGCTTTTAGCGAATCTAATTCTGCCGTGCGTTGTGCAATTTCGGCTTCCTTGCGTTTGGCATACGGTCCATAGCCCATTACCCCTGATGTTTCGGTGGTTTTATTTCCGAAAATCTCGAAATTAAGCTTCTGCCTGTCTGCTTTAATTCCTTTTTCAAGCGAATCCCGAGTGGCTTTCTGTTGATTTAATCTGCCAAATTCTACCTGATATTTTTTCTCGAAGGCTTTGTTCAAGGTATCGATTTTAGAACGCTGACCATTTAGGTAACTCACCTTTAGGCGCTCTTTAATTTCTTTATCAAAAATTTTAAGCTCTATGGGTCTAGAAATTACCATACCGATCATAATAGCCAACAGGATACGCGGTGTAGCCTGCAACAACTGTTTATTGGTACTGGCGCTTTTGTTAATGCTCGACACGATATAGCGGTCCATATTAAAGATGGCTGCGCCCCATAAAAAGCCGAAAACAATGGCAAAAATTACGGCCAGATCATCCCCTTTAAACACAAAATACATGGCATAGCCACCCGAAAGGGCAGCAAATAAGCCTGTAAAAAAGATGGTGGCGCCAATGCCAGTATATTTATTTTGTTCTGAAGGATACTTTTCCAGTGTCGGGATATGAGCGCCAGAGCAAAACCAAAAGAAACGGTTCAGTTTGTCCATTTGTAACTATTTATAATTAAACGCCTAAGGGTTACAGTTGTTACAGTTGCACACAAAATTTTATGGCATTTTTTTGATGGGGAGCGTAAAATTGATTTTCCTATATTTGCATAAATACATTTAATAAAATGAAAGAAATATCGGTACAAGAACTAAAAGAGAAAATCGATAACAAAGAAGATTTTCAATTGATTGATGTTCGTGAAACATTCGAATATGAGGTTTCCAATCTTGAAGGAGAGAATATCCCTTTAGGTGGAATTTTAATTGAGGCTGATAAGGTTGCGAAAGATAAGCCAGTAATTATTCAGTGCCGCAGCGGGAAAAGAAGCGCAGCAGCAGTAATGCAGTTGGAGCAACAATACGGATTTGACAATCTTTATAACTTAAAAGGCGGTATTTTAGCTTGGCAAGAAGCTTTTGATCCAAGCATGCCGGTTTACTAAGGTTCATAAATAACCAATAACTAAATCCCAATTATCAAACTTTGCAGATCGCGAATTAAGCTTTTGATTTTTTTGCTCAGCATACTGTTTGATAATTGGTTATTGTAAATTGGTCATTAAAAATAAATTCTCTTACACTACAATCCTCAAACAGTGGGTAAAAAATTTGCTTTAAATATCTTCTATAACCTAGCCATTATCCTTTCTATTTTCGGATTGGTTTGGTGTTATAACAATGCTAAATATCTTCCAGCCGGCTTTTTGGTAGGCACTACGGCTTGTTTGTTCTACTTTAAGTATCAACTTACCAAAGACATCAGAAAAAGCTTTAAAGAAAAAGATCAGAAGTAACACCTGCTAAGCCTAAACCGGGCAGATCTTTTAAGATATACTTACCGTTTTCGAAAGCCGGATCAGTAAAGGGGTTATTCTTGGTAAGCCATGGCCCATCCAAATCGGCCCAGTTACATAAAGGAGCCAAAGCAGCTGCAGCCAAAGTGGCGCAACTGGTTTCGCTCATACAGCCAATAAGCACTTTCATCCCAAAAGAACGGGCTTTCAATATCATCTGATGCCCTTCATACATACCACAGCTTTTCATAAGTTTTACGTTAATGCCATGATAAGCACCTTTCAGTTTGTCCATGTCGGCTAAACGCTGCACGGCTTCATCAGCTAACAGCGGAATGGGACTACGCTCGGTTAACCAGGCATTCCCATCGAGGTTATTTTTATCCATAGGCTGCTCGATTAACACCACGCCCTGGTTGTGCAGCCAATAAATTAAATCGATTGCTTTAATTTTATCTGCCCAACCCTGGTTAGCATCCACATATAGCGGTACACTGGTCATGCTCCTGATCGTTTCGATAATTTCCTGATCGTTATCCCTCCCCAGTTTAACTTTGATCACTTTAAAAGCCTCAGCATCTTTCAGTTTCTCGCGGATTACCTCAGGCGTATCAATCCCAATGGTGTAGGAAGTTACCGGCATTTTAGCTGGATCTGCGCCGTAAATTTCATAACAGGGCTTATTTAACAACTTTCCATTGATATCGTTAAGCGCAATATCAATAGCCGCTTTAATGGCTGGCTGGCCTGGGGCAAGGCTATCCAAATAGCTAATCATTTCTTTGAAATCGAATGGATACTGGATTTTATCCCAATCTACAAGGCTAAGAAAAGCCGCTGCGCTTTCGTAGCTCTCGCCCATATAAGGCACCATAGAGGCCTCACCATAACCTGTAACACCTTCATGTTCGATCTTCAGCAGCATTAAAGGGGTGCTGGTACGGGTAAATTTCGAGATCGAAAAAGGATGTTTTAATTCTAATTCAAATTGTCTGCAACTAATCTTCATTATCAATCGTCTTCTAAATAAATAAGGTAATTATCGCTTTGCAAATTATCTTTGTTTTTATTAACGCAACTACCACTGCCATGAAAAACAACTCAAGATTACGGTATTTTATTTATTTATCCTTAATAATTATTGGGGGATGTACCACAGGGAAAAAAGCCTTACAAAAAGGTGATTATGATGCTTCGGTTGCCAAAGCAGTAAGCAGATTGCAAAACTCGCCAAAAAATAGTGAGGCTATGGAAGTGCTAAAAACAGCATACGGTTTAGCGCTGCAGGACCATTTGCGAAAAATTGAAGAAGCTAAAATGTCTAACGATTTATTCAGATGGGAATCAGTGATGTACGATTACCAAAAAATCAATCAATTGGCCGATGATATTAACAGTTGCCCAGCTTGCTTAACCATTGTTCCAAAACCTTCAAAATACATCAATGAACTTGCCGATAGTAAGTATAATGCCGCTGCCGCACGATATAACTCGGGTTTGGGCTATCTGAGAGAAAATAACCGCCAGTCGGCAAAAAAAGCCTATTACGAGTTCGAAAAAACACAGAACCTTCAGCCAAATTATAAAGATACCAAAGCTAAAATGGAGGATGCTTATTGGGCCGCAGTAACCAGGGTTGTGGTACAGCCCATTATTGTAAACAGTGGCATGTACAAATTAAGCGCCGATTATTTTCAACAACAGATCGATCAGTTTATTGGAAATTACTCGAGAAATAAGTTTGTGATTTTTTATGGCGAAACACAGGCAACAGATCAAAAAATTGTTCCCGATCAGGTATTGAGTTTAAACTTTGACGATTTCGTGGTAGGCCAAACCTATGTAAAAGAAAGGGTAGAAAAACTAAGACGTGACAGTGTGATAATTGGCGAAACCCGTGAGAAAAAGCCAGTTTACGGTACAGTTAAAGCCACCTTAAGTATTTTCGAAAAGAACATCTCTTCATCCGGATTATTGGATATGAGCATTACCGATTGGAGCACAAAAAAACTGGTACGCCAGCAGAAATTCCCCGGAACTTATGTGTGGAGAGACAGTTGGGCGACTTATAAAGGCGATGACAGGGCGCTGAGTAAACAACAATTGGCCATTACCAGAAGGAAAGAACAATTGCCTCCGCCACCAAGCGCTTTGTTTTTAGAATTTACCAAACCGATTTACAATCAATTGGTTGATGATATCAGTTATTATTATAACAATTACTAAACCTTGCCCTGTTAATAGAAATGGTTTCACCTGCTGCAGTAACATCCCTCTCCTGCAGGAGAGGGAAACGGTGGACATTGCTAAACCGCAGACGCTAATAGGCTAAGGTTGTAATCCCTGCGTTAAAATAAAATATCGGTGCAAAGCCCTAAAAATATAATGGCTAATATTGCAGTGATGAATACCGGCTTATACAATCCATTCCAAAACTTCGATTTTTTATACAAAACCTGCTTCCTAAGCGGCAAAACCTTTAATTCACCTGTTGTTCAGGTGCCGTTAATTCCAAAATGGCTGTTAGAACAGGCTGGTTTAAGCGGCGAAGAGCAGATCCAGTTTTTGGATGAGAGTATCCGTTCGTACAACACCTTGGTTATCCCGGTAAACAGTGAGGTAAACGAGCAGTTTTTAAGCCCGCTTGAACACAAGATCGAAACAGCCTTTGCAACAGGGTACGATGCCGTTTCTGCATTGCCGGAGCTGGATCTTTTTAACTGGATCGGCAAGTTTTTATATGGCTTTGTATATATCGAAATGCATTCGGCATTACGCAAGGAAATGACTGCCGACGGTTTAAATATGTCGCAATCGTTAATGATGAAATTTGCTAATCTGAATTTCATGATGCAGAACCTGTATACCAGCCTGGAGTTTGAAGATTTTTCGCCATGGTCTATCACGGTGGTAAAACTAGAAAACGGAGAAACACCGTTCAGTTTCCGCGATGAGATAAACACTTTAACCTTCTCGTTAAAAATGAAAGATTTTGGCATCATCGCCTGTTTACAAGATAATGGCACTAACAAACGCTATCACCAGGACATCATTAACGAAATAAAAGGAAAAGTATTAACAGCCGAACAGTTTGAAGAACTCAGCGCCCGTTTTTATTATTCTGCCTATTTGTTTAACCGCTTGCCCGAATATACTTTTATGCCAGTAGAAGGTACCACCTATATCGAAGCCATGCCTTTACGCGGAAACATGACCAAACCCCTTTTTGATGTCTGGCAAAATAAAGTATATGCGCAGGTGTTGGAAAACTTCTGGAAACCCTGGGGTTATGTGGTATTCGAGATTATTAAAAATCCTGATGAGCCGATGAGTTTCTTTGAGAAACCTTGTTTGCCTACGGCGGGCTAGGCTTTTTTATCGTTAAGAAATTAAGAGCATTAAGAAAGAGTAGTGCCTTAATCATCTTAACCTCTTAATGTTATGCCTAAAAACATCTGACTGTCAAGAGACTATGTAAATGTTGAATGCAGATTAAAGTTTTCGATAACCTAAACGCGATCGTCATTTCGAGCGGACCCGATAGCTATCGGGTGCAACGAAGTCGAGAACCACGAAGTGCTCAGCGAAGCTAAATCTATTATAGATCTCTCCATTTCGCTATGCTTCAGTCGAGATGACGAAATTAAACTATCTCCCACCAGTCAACATCGTAATAAAGTTCTGCAAAATGCCCGGAACAAAAATGATCGTAAAAATCAATCCGGTTAAGGCACCAAAAAAGTGTGCATCATGATTGATGTGATCTCTTGAATTGCGGGAAGCGTAAGCACAATAAATTAAATACAAAATCCCAAAAAATACAGCAGGAATGCCGATGGGAATAAACATGATGTAAATTTTAGACATTGGATTAAACAAAATATAGCTAAAAAGCACCGCACTAATCGCTCCAGATGCACCAAGGCTATTATAGTTAAAATGATCTTTATGTTTAATAACGGTAGGTAAATCACTCAGCACCAAGCCCAAAAAATACAGTAATCCAAACTGCCAGCTTCCCATTAATCTTTCCAGTGTAAAGGCAAAAGCGTAAAAGGTAAACATATTAAAGAACAAATGCATCCAATCTGCATGCACAAGTCCGCTGGTTATTAAGGTGTAAACATTCTGTCCTTTCGATACACTATAAGGATGCAGCATAAACTTTCCATAAAGCGAATGATCGTAAAAGGCGTATAAACTGGTAATAATGGTAAAAACGAAAATTACGGAGGCAACTGGTGCAATATTGAAGTATTCCATGGGGGTTATTTTAAATCAAGTTTTACGGCTGTAACCAATCGGGCTACCGGATATCTATTGTGTGTTTTTTCGTAATAATCAGAATTTTTATAAACAAAATCAAGTTGTGCGGCTGCATCCTTTGCAAACTCGGCGTCTGAAGTTTTTTTCGCCTCCAGTTTATGCTTTAGTTCCGGATTATTGTTAAGGAGTGCTGTTGCGGTATCTTCAAAAACATATGCCGAATAATGTTCCTTCATATCCAGAACGGAATCAAAAAAGTTCCAGTTGAAATAAGAATCGGTAGCCTGTGGTTCCAGTGTTTCTACAATATACCGGTTACTCGGCTGGTTAACATACACCACAAAATCGCCTGCATAATACTGTAAGCTTTGCTTAACCGGATTTACCTTTACCCCAGCGTGCAGATAGTGCCCTTCATAGGGCCTTGTTCCGGTTTTAAAATCGCCGATATAATAACTTTCTACTTCAATTTTCTGATCGGTCTTAAGTTCCTGCACTTTAACATTATTCAGTTTAAGCAGGGCAATTACGCGGTCCCAGGCTTTCGGAATAATGTAGGCAACCGGTTTTTGAATAGACACTGCAGGTTCGAACTTGTTCCATTCTTTAATGGTTTTGGTGTAAGGTTTACTGCGGTCGTAATATAAACGGTCAGCACCGCTTACCGTACTGGGTTTTTGGCCAGCCTCGAAGCCTTTAAAGATCAGATCGTTTACCTCGGTTTTATTCAGTTTCCATTCTAAAGGAAATTCCTTTTGTGCAGCCACAAATTCATCGGCCTTCCGCTTATTTTCTCCAATAACTTGAGCATCACGCGCTACAAGCTGAATATAGGTTTGCAAAAGCTTATAAGTGGCATCCACACGCAAATCGTACGACTTTAGCATATGCGTTTCGGGCATAAAACCGATGGTATTGTGCAGCGTGGTATATCCGGTAGAATAACGTGGCGGATCTATAAATCCGGTTATTCCGCTTTCTGGTGTTTCGCCTATCGAATTTACATAAGGAATCATCGGGTAACCCATCTTCTCCATTCCGACATATAAATCAGGCACCAATGTTTTAGTTAAATAATCAGAAAGGATAGGGTTCAACTTATCTTTTTGTGTAGGAATAAGTGTCATTACATATTGATAATCGGCACCATTACTGGTGTGCGTATCTACAAATATTTCGGGCTGCCAGGTGTTAAAAATGAGTTGAAACGCCGCCGAATTTTTCGAATCCGTTTTAATAAAATCACGGTTCAGATCGAGGTTCTTGCTATTGCCCCTAAAGCCATAAGCAACTGGTCCGTTCTGGTTAGCCCTTGATGTTCCGCTACGGTTAAAACTGCCATCTATATTGTACAGGGGAATGATGCAGATCACCACATCTTTTGGCAGTTTACCTGCTTTAAGCAGGTCGCGGGCAAGCATCATCGATGCATCTACACCCTCTGGCTCGCCAGGGTGAATGCCGTTGTTGATCAATAAAATCCTTTTATTCTGCTTTCTAATCTCCGAAGGATCAAAAATCCGATCGCGCGACAACACCAATACATGTAAAGGCTTACCAAAATCTGTACTTCCATAGGTGAACAATTTGGCCTCTGGATAAGCTTTAGTCAGGTTTTCGTAATAGGTTATTGCAGCAGTGTAAGTAGAGGTTTCAATTTTTCCGCTCAGCTCGAAAGGTGTTTTTTGTGCGGCAGCTTTTAATCTCATCGAAAGCAAACAAAACACAAAGAATTTTTTCATGCCTTAAATCTAAGAAATGAAATGATGTTATTAAAGTGTTTTACGATAAGATTTAATCCTTCCTAACATATATTTAAAGCCTATGGTGTAGGAGTTATAAACATCAGGTGAGTAGTTTTTAAATTTGGTACTTGGATCGTTATAACCATCCAAACCTTCGCCGAAAGTAAAGTTCGATTGTGCATTGATATTGATGATATACCGCATATAACCGTATCCATCGTTGATGTAATAGTTGAAACCGAAGTTTAACGGTACCGCCATATTAAGGCTCTTATCTTTTCCAGGGAAAGGACCATATCCGGGATCTACTGCAGCCCAGCTTGGTTTAATCCGCACAATATCGGTAATCTTATTGTTAATTACCCCTATACCGAACCCCACATACAAACCCCTTAAATTGTATAAAAACTCGCTTTTATCATAGTTTACCACTTCACCAAGCATTAGTTTTACATTAGCCGTAATGGCGGTATATTGGTTTACAAACTGACGGTTGTGCGGATCGGTTTCAATATCTCCGCCCTGAACCATGCCATACTGCCCTTCTAAACCCAGGGTTACAAACGGCGTGATATGATAATCGAATACGCCATAGGCTGTGTAACCAAAACTCCCTTTGTACACATCAGTGTAAGATTTGTTTATTCCTCCACCAAAACCATACGACATTTTAAAGTAATTAGACTGGGCAAAAGAAAAACTTCCTATAAAAACAAGCAGAAGGGTTATGTAAGTAGCTCTCAGCAGATTAAAAATCATATCGTTTTTTTACAAAAATAATATGTTTATCGAATATCTATAACTTTTACCTTTGAATTATGAGCACATACACCAACTTTAACAAATCTCTGGAGCAGCGGTTTATAAAATATGCGAAGATTGATACCCAATCTGATCCAAATTCTCCAACTTGCCCATCAACCCTAAAACAAAAAAATTTAGGGAAAGAATTGGTTCAGGAACTGTTAGAAATTGGCGTTAACGATGCCGAAATGGACGATAATGGCTATGTGTATGGTACGATCCCATCAAACACAAACAAGCAGCTACCCGTAATTTTCTTCTGTTCGCATATGGATACCTCACCAGATTGTAGTGGTGAAAATGTTAAACCGATTATTCATGACAATTATCAAGGACAGGACTTAATTCTGCCCGACGATAACAATATTGTGATAAAATTGTCTGAACACAAAGACCTAAAACACCAGATTGGTAACGATATTATCACAGCGAGTGGTACAACTTTATTAGGTGCCGATAATAAAGCAGGGTTAGCAGAAATCATGGAAGCAGCTGCCTTTTTAATGAGCAATCCCGATGTAAAACACGGAACCATAAAGCTACTTTTTACCCCTGATGAAGAGATAGGCCGTGGCGTAGACAGAGCCGATTTAAAGAAATTAGGTGCCGATTTTGGCTATACCATAGATGGGGAAACACTGGGCTCAATCGAAGATGAAACCTTTTCTGCTGACGGAGCCACCCTTAAAATTTATGGCGTAAGCACCCACCCGGGCTTTGCCAAAGGAAAAATGGAAAGTGCCATTAAGATCCTTGCCGAAATTTTAGATTCGCTGCCAAAAGATACCCTCACACCGGAAGCTACACATCAAAAAGAAGGATTTATCCACCCCGTGAGTATGAACGGACAGGTAGAAGAGGCAGAAGCGCAGTTTATCATCAGAGATTTTACCGATGAAAAACTAGCCGAACATGGCCAGTTTTTAGAAGAAACCGTAAAAAAAGTGATGGCTAAATTCCCAAAATCTACCTACAAAATTAACATAAAAGCGCAGTACCGTAACATGAAACAGGTTTTGGATCAGCACCCTAAAATTGTGCAATATGGAATAGAAGCCATTGAACGGGCGGGCGTGGTGGCAAAACAACAAAGTATCCGTGGCGGAACCGATGGCTCGCGGCTTTCTTACATGGGCTTACCTTGCCCCAATATTTTTGCCGGAGAACACGCTTTTCATAGCAAACAAGAATGGGTAAGTGTACAGGATATGGAAAAAGCCGTACAAACCATTATTAACATCGCCTGTATTTGGGAAGAGAAGGGGTAAGTCCAAAGTCTTGAGTCAGTAGTCCGAAGTCTTGAGTCCTTATCAATCGATGATTAGACTCAAGACTTTGGACTCAGGACTAAAGACTAATAAGAAGCCTGCCCAATATCCAACCTCGCTATTTTTCCTTCTTTGTTTACCTTAAATTTAAAGCAGGTTTTAAAATCGCCCCATTGGTCGGAGTGGAAATGGCCATACACTTCCAATCCGTTGTTTTCCACTTTATCTATACTGGTAAAACGCTCATGTCCCAGCGCTTTCTTAAAGAAGTTATTAAATTTCATCTGGTTTCCGTCATCGTAAAAGGCAACATCGATAGCAAATAAAGGAAACCATGTTTTTTCATCGCCTTTTTGCAATGCGGTAATAGCAGCCTTTACTTTTGCATTGGATAATTTTGTTAAATCTATCGCCATGGGTTTCTGATTTTATTTTAAGCGAAAGTAAATGCGCGGGTAATAAAAATAGCGCTTTAAGCTTTTCATTTGCTTAAGCTTTAAGTAGTGATCAAAATTAATAAAAAAGATATTTTTAAAGTACATCTTTTTATTACTTTTAGATTGTAATGATAACTCTCGAGAACGACTATATAAAAGTTAGCCTGGCGGCTAAAGGCGCAGAACTTCAAGGCTTATTTAGTAAAGAAACCAAGCTGGAATATTTATGGAATGCCAATCCTAAATATTGGGCAAAACACAGTCCGGTTTTATTTCCTATTGTTGGCTCATTAAAGAACAACAGTTTTACTTACCAAGGTAAAAGCTACGAGCTACCACGCCATGGTTTCGCCCGCGATCATGTTTTTAATTTAGAAAAAATAAGTGAAACAGAAGCCGTTTTTACCTTAACCCAGAACGAACATACCTTAAAAGTGTATCCTTTTTATTTTGAGCTGAAACTGAGGTACCAATTAATAGATAGAAAGCTGAACTTAACTTACGAGGTAAAAAACACAGGTACTGCCGAGCTTTTATTCTCCATTGGCGCACATCCGGCTTTTGCGGTGCCCAATACGCCCAATACGGTTTACGAAGATTATTACCTTGCTTTTAATGCCGATGAGAAATTAACTTTCTGGAAACTCGAAGATGGCTTAGTAGCCGATGATACGGCACTCATTGAACTGGGTGGCCACAGGTTAAACCTTAAACATGATCTGTTTTATAACGATGCGTTGGTTTTTAAAACCCTGCAGAGCAACTGCATCAGCTTGCTCAACAACAAAAACGATTATGGCCTGCATTTCCATTTTGAAGATTTCCCTTTCTTTGGCATTTGGGCTGCTACCGATGCCCCTTTTATTTGTTTAGAGCCCTGGTGCGGAGTGGCAGACGGTGTTAACCACGATCAGGAATTAACACGCAAAGAGGGGATAGTAAAGCTCGGTGTAGGCGAAAACTGGTCGCGGTTTTGGGAAGTAGAGTGTTTCTAGGCGGCTTACCGTGTTTAAAGAAAATAGCCCAACAGTCTTTATTTCTTAATCTACATTAAGAAAGTTGTAATGCATAGGTACTAAATTGCAGTACATTGAATACAACAATAAGCTGTTAAACAAGATGAAAAATACGCCGCATTCCGCACAATTATTTCTTAGGCTCGCCTTGGGCATTGGTTTTATTCTACCCGTTATGGACCGCTTTGGCTGGCTGGGTACACCAGGCTCGCCAACAGTTAGCTGGGGCAATTGGTCGGTATTTTTAGATTATACCAACACTTTAATGCCCTTTTTAGCAAGGCCTGTAGCCAATATAATGGCTATTGTTGCCACCGCCAGCGAACTGGTTTTTGCAATATTGCTTATCGCTGGATACAAAATTAAGTGGGCGGCTATCGGTAGTTTTTTGCTAACACTTGCCTTTGCACTCTCTATGTTCTTCTTTGCAAACTACAGGGCCCCTTTTAATTATTCGGTTTTCGTAGTAAGTGCCGCCAGTTTGTTGTTGGCAACGTTGCCCGCTTATAAATGGAGTATCGAAGCAAGGAAATAATTATCCACATTAAAATTTCTGTTATCGCGGTGTAGTGAAAACCACTACCTATAAAGGGGTATTTTTACCTTTTAATTTGATGTTAACATGTTGATAACTATATTTATAATGTTAAAATTAAATCAACGGGACGATTTAGATTAAAACGTGAAACCTTTCAGCAATGAAAGGTTTTTTTTTGCAAAAAAAACACGCCCTCAAATGAGGACGCGTTTTACTCAAATCTAAAATTATTTTGGGACGATCGAGAATTGTTTCAATAAATGTTTAATACCCTGATACAAATATGAAAAAGATAAAGGATTTATTTCCGTTCAGTTTTATTCATCTGTAAAAGAATAACTTATCCAAAAAGGCACTAAGAATGAATAAAACATTTTTTACCTAAAAACAATTCTTTTTTAAATGGATTATCTGCGTTATAGCTATAGCTATAAAGTCTGAAAGATAGAAACGCCATTAATTTCAAATGTCAAAAACGCCCTTACATTTGTCTCAAGTACACCCATTTTATCATTAAAAGGTGCAGTAACTTAGTTGTCAACAAAAGAAATTAAGATTATGGCAACCATGCACCCTTACTTAAACTTCGACGGCAAGGCCGAAGAAGCTTTTAATTTTTATAGATCGGTTTTCGGAGGAGAATTTACCTTCTTTGCAAAAATGGGCGATGCACCCGAATCGGATAAATTAACTGAGGACGAAAAAAACCGCGTAATGCACGTAGCCCTACCCATTAATGAGCATACGGTTTTAATGGCGTCTGACTGCGTACCTTCAGCAGGGCACGTACTTAAAGAAGGCAACAACATGTATATCAACCTCAATGCCGACAGCCGCGAAGATGCAGATCGCCTATTTAACGGCCTTTCAGCAGGCGGTACCATCGAAATGCCAATGGACGATATGTTCTGGGGCGATTACTTCGGTAGCTTTAAAGACAGGTTCGGTATTCAATGGATGGTTAATTATAGCAGCCACAAATAAAACAAAGCCCTTATTGTTTTTCCCCTTACTATACCTAGAGCGATAAACGGCTTAAAGTTTCCCTGGTAACACCCAAATAGGAAGCAATAAGGGTTTTCGAAATCCTCTTTTGTAAAGATGGGTATTGATTGCGCCATTGTTTGTAACGCTCGCCCGCATTATTACTCAATAGCGCCAATACCCGTTTTTGCAAAGCCATGTTTCCTGTGGTGTACTTTTTCCTAAAAAAGTATTCCATTTTCCGGGAAGAAGCACAAAGTTTTTCCTTGTTCTCAAAAGAGATAGAAAGGGTTTCGGTATCTTCAATACAATCTACATTTAAGGTTGCCGGCATTCCGGTGTTAAAAGCGTTCGGGTCTGAGAACCACCACTCTTCCATAGCAAGCTGTAAAATGTATTCTTTGCCTTCATGGTCGGTATAAGAAGATTTTACAATTCCTTTCAGTACAAAATGTTCGCAACTGGCTGCGTCACCTGCCTGAATAATATATTGATGTTTTTTATATTTCCGCCTGGTAAAAAAAGATTCGGCATATTGAAATTCTTCATCTGTTAAACAAACAATCTGATCAATATGTGCCCTTAAAAAATTTGTTTCCATGTTTCTGATACAACAGCACAAATGTACTGTTTATTGAAGATTTATAAACGTGAGACAATTGCCCTTATCCAATGAACGTGATAATAATCACATTAAAATAGTGATCTATGTCCTTTCCAAAAGTTGATGCTTGCTTTAAGTTTGCAATACACAAACACACAAAACCAACCGTCAACACACAAATGAAACTTAAATTACTAACCGCCATGGCCTTACTGGCGATATTAAACACACAAAAATCAGCTGCCCAGAGCCTTGCCAAAATGAACTGGTTTAACGAACCTGAAAAGTGGGAAATCAAGGATAAAAACACATTTAGCTTTTTTGTTCCTGCCAAAACAGATTACTGGCGGATCTCGCATTATGGCTTTACCGTGGATGATGCCCCTTTTTATTATGCCACTTATGGTGGTGAATTTGAGGTAAAAGTAAAAATTACCGGCAACTATGTAACCACCTTCGATCAGATGGGTATTATGCTCCGGATTAATGAAAACGAATGGATTAAGGCGGGAGTAGAATTTGTAAATGGCAAACAAAATGTAAGTGCGGTGGTTACGCATAAAACAAGTGACTGGAGCGTAGTAGAATTGGCACAGGCACCAGCATCTACCTGGATGAAAGCCGTTAGAAAACTTGATGCGGTAGAGATTTTTTACTCGCTGGATGATAAAAAATACACCATGATCCGTACGTGTTATTTTAAGGATAATGCTCCTGTAATGGTGGGCCTTGTGGCTGCCTGTCCTGATGGCAAGGGCTTTAATGCCACATTTGAAAATTTCAAGGTTACACCCATGCCAGATCAGCGCAGGTTAGATTGGGCAAAAAAACAGCAGAATTAATATTTTTTTTTAATTGGTCGTCATTTCGACCGTAGCGGAGAAATCTATGATTAAGTGTAGCGCACAGATCTCTCCTCCGAAGGAGTTCCTTTGGAACATTTCGCTTTGCTCCATTCGATAGCTATCGGGTCGGGATGACGATTTTCCTAGGGACTCAGATTAATAACCTGTTATAATGAAATCTTCGCTAAAGCTTCAACCAAATCCTGAAAACCAGGCCTGTTTAGTGGCGATTCGACTAAACAGGCATCTCTTAGGGCAGTCAAAGTATTCGAGCATGCGCTGCTAACCCTTCCGTTTTTTAAAGAAAGTAAATCATCGAGCAGGTAACCATAAGCACTAACTTCTATCCGTTCCAGTGCAAAGGCAAGCGCGTTATCAGCCTGATCATAAAAACTTGCAGCACCAAAATCGCCGAACAAGGTACTGCCCTCATCATCAATCAGGATATTGTGTGCATATAGATCGCCATGCATAATCCCGGCCTCATGCAATTGTGCCGCTAAAGAGGCAATGGTTTTGGCAATACTCAACAGCTGTTTTTCTGACAGTTGCATGCCTTCAGGGAAAACATCCCTAGTGCAGCTTTCTAAACTCGGCGGATTGCCCAGGTTATAAAAATGATGAGGAATGAGGTCCATCACCAGTCCTTTTTTATCCTCTGGGTGCAGGGCAATCTGCCCGATCAAATTAACCAGACCAGGATGGTAACCCGCAGCAATGTAGGCTGTCATTTCATCTTCCGGCAAGCCATCGCTGGTTACATTACCCTTAAATATTTTAACGGCTACCTCCTGGGTTTCATCACCTATAGTCCGGTTTGCTTTTGAAATAATACCCGATGCGCCTTCACCCAATAAATGGTTAATCTCTAAATCATGCCAGTTAATTAACGAAAGTGTTTCTACAGCAGGTGTTTTACTAAAGTTGTTCCCCGAAAATGCAATCCACGAAAGTTTAGGCATCTTAGCCATCCATTGGGGCAGCTCATGCAGTTTATTAGCCGCAATCCGCAGTAACGATAAATTTTGGCAATGACTTAATTCGTCGGGTAATTGCACCAAACGGTTACCCGATAACATCAGCTTTTGCATCCGCGTACACTGCCCAATCTCTTTTGGTAATTCGGCAATATTGTTGTTTGTTAAAATCAACCAGCGGAGATTAGGATTCAGCGATTTTGCAGGTACCGTTTTAATCTGGTTAGATTTAAAACCTGCAATATCCAACAAAGGGCAGTCGGCCAGCTGCTCAGGCATAACCGTGAAAAGGTTTTCCGAACAGAAGAAAATCTTCAGTTTCTTTAAACGTCCAAAATCTGCCGGTAATGCACTTAATTTATTAAAAGATAAATCCAGCACTTCCAAAGTATCGGCCAACTCGAATATTTCGTTCGGAAACTCGGTTAGGTTTTCAGAAAGTTTTAACGATACTGCTCCTTTAAGCTCGCCGCTTTGTAGTGCTAACAGGTTTTGCATAGGTATACTGGTTTAATAATCTGGAACGAAGATAAGGCTATATATTTATTTTAAAGATCAATGCTATGTTCCACATCGATTTGGTCAAGAAAATATTCATCGTGCGATACGACTAGAAGTGCTCCCTGATATTCGTTAATGGCTGCCGTTAAAATTTCTATATTCTGGATATCGAGGTTATTGGTAGGCTCATCCAATATAATCAGGTCGGGCGATTGGTTGCCAATGGTTAACGAACAAAGGATCAACCGCATTTTCTCACCGCCACTTAAGGCCGAACAAGGTTTGTCCCAATCGGTTTTGCCAAACAAAAACCGGTTTAAACGGATCTTTACTTCATGCTCCAGCAATGCTCCCGAATTGTATTGCTGGGCCTGTTCGTAAACGGTAAGTTGATTATCGATCAACGAATAATCCTGGTCAATGTACATAGCGCTAATGTCTGCTTTGTTTAAACTTCCCGCCGAGGGCTGGAGCTGCCCCAAAATAAGCTTGATCAGGGTGGTTTTGCCCGACCCATTCTGGCCTTTTATCACGTAACGTTCTGCACTAAAAATCTGAAAACTAAGCGGCTCTTTCCAAAGTAACTGATCGTGAAAAGCAAAATTGACCTCCTTAGCCGCAACAATACTTTTTCCTTTGTGCAGCCTGGCTTGGTTGAAACCGATCTTCATTTTGTCTGCATCAGGCAGTGCAGACCTGAGCTGGCTTAACTCAGCAGAAATATGATCGAGCTTTTCGGTATGCACAGTCTTCAATTTTGCCGTACTTTTTTCTGCATTATTTTTTAACGTATTCATCGAAATGGTCGGCAATCCGGCTTTTTCCTGTTTTTTCTTCCCTTTGGCATCAAGCTTCTGTTGCCGTTCCATCGATTCCCGTTCCACTTCTTTAGCTTTGCGCAGTGCTTTTTCCTTTGCCCTTAAATCATTGTTCAAAGCATTATTTTCAATTTTCTTTTGCGCAGCATAGAAATCGTAATTTCCGCCATAAATGGTTATTCCCCGCTGGCTCAATTCGCAAACTTTCTCAATTTGGTTCAATAAAACACGGTCGTGACTTACCACCACCAAAGTATTTCTGGTCAATCGGATATAATCGTACAACCTGTTTCTGCCTTCCAGATCCAAATGATTGGTCGGTTCATCCATCAAAACAATATCAGGGCGGTGTATCGCGATGCCTGCCAAAAATATGCTGGTTTTTTGTCCGCCGCTTAAACTTTCCATTTTTTGCTTTAAGTCTAAACCTGCTAATCGCCAATAACTCAAAGCTTCCGCGCAACGTTCCTCAATGGTCCAGTCATCATTAAGTATGGCCAAATTTTCGTCGGTTACTTCTCCGTTGAGGATTTCGTTCAGCGCCTTTAGTTTATCTTCGATCCCGAGGGCCTGCGCAACAGTAAAATCATTAAATTGACCAAAAAGCTGTGGCACATAATAAGGCACCGATTCCGTTTTAACATATCCGGAAGTTGGCCTGAGTTTACCTGACAAAATTTTTAAAAGTGTCGATTTCCCGGTCCCATTATGGCCAATGAGTGCAATCTTTTCGTATTTGTTGATGGTAAGATTTAAGTCTGAAAACAGTAAATCTCCATTAGGGTGGATATAGCTAGCCCCTTGTAGAATAAGCATAAATTTCTTTTTTTATTGTAAATAATTGCAGGAGCGGAACCGCGCTGCTTGTTATCTATTTTCCGAAAAGAAATGAATCTTACATGTATGGGTTGATTGGGTGATGCTGCAAAGGTAAGAAATTTTTACTTTTTGCAAAAGGTGGGTGGCGTGGATTGGTTAATTAGCCTTTAGTCCGAAGCTGGTAGTGAAGGATCTTTTTAATTTGAACCATGTAAGACATAGGTGACTCATATAAGCGCAAGAGTCTTATATTTTCTTACATTTCTTATATGGTGATAATGCAATATGCTTTAAAACTCTCGCCTGCACGGGAATGACGACTGCTTTTTACACCCAACTCTGCGACCTTTGCGCCTTACCTTTGTGCACTTTGCGGTTAAAAAACAGAAAAGATGGATGAGGAAGTTTAGCCCGAAGTCTGGGGATCAAAGATTGAGTGGTGAAAATTAGTGTTTTAATCGTCCCAATTGTCATCCTGAAAGCATTGAAGGATTTTTTTCCGATGTTACACCTAATTAGTAAAGATCCTTCGTTACACTCAGGATGGCAATTTCGTGATCTTCTACCCCTGCCCCTATATTAGCGCTAGCGTTTTATAGATTTTATCTATATCAATTTTTATTTGCATTAGAAATTTAATCGCATATATTTACAAAAAACTTTAGGGGTGCCTACGTGCTGAGAAATACCCTTTGAACCTGATGCAGTTAGTACTGCCGAAGGGAAAAGTGAAGGCAATCTTACATTGCTGTCTTTTCGATCTCCATTTTGGGGCAATCTCTATAGTTTTTCCAATTTTTTAGAATATGGAAGTAACTATAAACAATCAAAACCATCTGCTTAACGAGGCCTGTTCCATCGAACAGATGCTTGCTGCTGTCATTTTAACGGAAACAAATGGCCTTGCCATTGCCGTAAACCAAACCATTATTCCCAAGTCAGACTGGGCAACCCATGTATTAAATCCAGCCGATCAGATTATACTCATAAAAGCCACTCAAGGCGGATAAAACAGCTACCAATATGAAACAAGAAAAAACACCGAATCAAGAGGTGATCAGCCGCAGCCCATTCCCGGCCTCACGCAAGATCTTTGTACCTGGAAAAATCCACGATATCCAGGTAGCCATGCGCGAAATCAGTTTATCGGAAACCAAAATCCATAACGGCTTTGGATTAACCGAACCTAATCCGCCTGTAACGGTTTACGATACCAGCGGACCATATACCGATCCCAATGCTGTTATTGATGTAAAAAAAGGCCTGCCACGGCTAAGGGAACAGTGGATTAAAGACAGGCTGGATGTGGTAGAACTCCCTCAACTATCTTCTGCTTACGGGCAACAGCGCCTGGCTGATGAAAAGCTTGATGCCTTACGCTTTAACTTCACCAACAAGCCTTACAAAGCAAAAGCCGGCGCCAATGTATCGCAAATGCATTATGCAAAAAAAGGCATCATTACGGCCGAAATGGAATATATCGCCATTAGGGAAAACCAGCAGATCGAACTGTTAAATGCGCAATTGGGCGATCAGTACGAGGTAATGAACCACCAGCATCAGGGCAATAGCTTTGGCGCAAATACACCAAAAGGCTACATTACACCCGAATTTGTAAGGGCAGAGGTAGCAGCCGGCAGGGCGGTAATCCCCTGCAATATCAATCACCCCGAACTCGAGCCCATGATTATTGGCCGAAACTTTCTGGTGAAAATTAACGCCAATATCGGTAACTCGGCCGTAACCTCCACCATCGAAGAAGAAGTAGAAAAAGCCGTTTGGGCCTGCCGTTGGGGAGCCGATACCATTATGGATTTATCAACAGGGAAAAATATCCACGAAACCCGCGAATGGATTATCCGCAATTCGCCTGTGCCCATTGGTACCGTTCCTATTTATCAGGCTCTGGAAAAAGTAAATGGAAAAGCCGAAGACCTCACCTGGGAAATCTTCCGCGATACCTTGATTGAGCAGGCCGAACAGGGCGTAGATTATTTTACCATCCATGCCGGTGTACTGCTCCGTTATGTGCCTTTAACTGCTAAAAGGATTACAGGCATTGTTTCGCGTGGCGGATCCATTATGGCCAAATGGTGCCTGGCCCACCACAAAGAAAACTTCCTTTATACCCATTTTGAGGAGATCTGCGAAATTATGAAGGCATATGATGTGGCCTTTTCGTTAGGCGATGGCTTAAGGCCTGGCTGTATTGCCGATGCAAATGATGCCGCACAGTTTTCAGAGCTCGAAACCCTTGGCGAACTCACCAAAATAGCCTGGAAACACGATGTACAAACGATTATAGAAGGCCCTGGACATGTACCCATGCACCTGATCAAGGCCAATATGGAAAAACAGCTCGAACATTGCGGCGAGGCGCCATTTTATACTTTAGGCCCTTTAACGATCGATATTGCACCAGGTTACGACCACATTACCTCGGCCATTGGTGCTGCCATGATCGGCTGGTTTGGCACAGCGATGCTCTGTTATGTAACCCCGAAAGAACATTTAGGCCTGCCAAATAAAAAAGATGTTAAAGACGGTGTAATTACCTATAAAATTGCCGCCCATGCAGCCGATTTGGCCAAAGGCCACCCAGGTGCACAATATCGTGATAATGCTTTAAGTAAGGCCAGGTTCGAATTTAGATGGGAAGATCAGTTTAACCTCTCGCTCGATCCCGATACGGCAAAAGAGTTTCATGATGAAACCTTACCTGCAGAGGGTGCCAAAATTGCGCATTTCTGTTCCATGTGCGGACCAAATTTCTGTTCAATGAAAATTACGCAGGATGTGCGGGAGTATGCTGCAAAACAGGGCGTAGAAGCAGAAGAGGCTTTAGCGCAGGGCATGCAGGAAAAATCGAAAGAGTTTACCCAAAAAGGAAGCGAAATTTATTCTTAAACCGCTATGGAACTGATTGTAATCGCCAAACCTACGATCTTTAAAGAAGAATGCCATCTTGTAAATCAGCTTTTCGAAGCCGGTTTACAGGTTTTCCATTTGCGTAAGGAAAATGCCGATGAGGCCGGGTACCGCAAAATTGTGGAAGGGATTTTACCTGAATATCATCCCCGCATTGCTTTACACCATTTCCATGCGCTGGCCAACGATTATAACATGAATAGAATCCACCATACCGAAAGTTTCAGAAAAAACTTATCGACTAACATACTGCCTAAAAACCAGATATTAAGCACATCCATCCACCAATTATCGGCTATTGATGCTATTGCAACCTATCACTACAGTTTTTACGGACCGGTGTTCAACAGCCTTTCCAAGCCTGGTTATTTAGGGATTATCCCGCCAGGTTTTCGGCTAAACAAGTATAACAGCAATACAAAATTAATCGCTTTGGGCGGCATTGGCCTCACCCAGATCGATCAGGTAAAAGAAATGAATTTCGATGGCGTTGCACTATTGGGCAGTATCTGGAACGATCCCGCTCAGGCTTTAATCAATTTTAAAAAAGCACAGCAACATTGCCTGGCGCACCATCAAGCACTTTAAAAACATCAGTATGATTCAGCCCCTACAATATATCTCGCAAGCACCTAAAACAGGCACCCATATCGATGCCATTGAGCAGGTGCTCCAAGCTGGCGGAAAGTGGATCCAGCTCCGTATTAAAAACCAGGCCGAAGCCGAAATCCTGCCTTTTGCAAAAGCAGCACAAGCCTTATGCGAAAAATATGGCGCCAAGCTCATCGTAAACGATTTTCCGGATCTGGCTAAAGCAGTGGGCAGTTATGGTGTACACCTGGGCCTGCAGGATACGCCCATTCTCGAAGCCAGGAGAATTATCGGCAAACACCAGATCATCGGAGGTACGGCGAATACTTTCGAACATATACAACAAAGGGTATCCGAAGGTGCTGATTATATCGGTTTAGGACCATTCAGGTTTACGCGTACCAAAGAAAACCTGAGCCCGATTGTGGGCCTTGAAGGTTACCAGAAACTAATGGAACAGGTGAAAAAAGCTGGAATCACCACCCCGATTATTGCCATTGGCGGTATCGAGGCAGCAGATATTCCGGCCATTCTCGAAACCGGAATTTACGGAATTGCCATCTCGGCAGCGCTCACCAACCAAATCCAAACTTCGGCTGTGGTGGCAGAAATTAACAGCAAATTCAGTATTCATTCGATTTAAAAATTACAGATATGTTAACCATAGCAGATCAAACCTTTAGCTCTCGCCTCTTTACCGGTACCGGAAAATTCAGTTCCGCTAAAGAGATGGAAAGTGCCTTAATTGCCTCGGCCTCCGAACTGGTTACCGTAGCGCTTAAACGTGTAGACTTAAAAGGCAAGGACGACGATATCCTCCATCACCTTAAATATCCGCACATAAATTTATTGCCCAATACTTCTGGTGTGCGCAATGCAAAAGAAGCCGTTTTTGCCGCTCAGCTGGCACGTGAAGCCTTAGAAACCAACTGGATCAAATTGGAGATCCACCCAGATCCAAAATACCTCATGCCAGATCCGATCGAAACCTTAAAAGCCACTGAAGAACTGGTTAAACTTGGTTTTGTGGTTTTGCCTTATATCCATGCCGACCCGGTTTTATGTAAACGTTTGGAAGATGTGGGCACGGCGGCCGTAATGCCTTTGGGCTCCCCCATTGGTAGCAACAAAGGGTTACGCACCATCGACTTTTTAGAGATTATCATCAGTCAGAGCAGGGTTCCGGTCATTATCGATGCCGGTATAGGCGCACCATCTGATGCGGCCAAAGCCATGGAAATTGGTGCCGATGCTGTTTTGGTGAACACCGCCATTGCCATAGCCAAAGATCCAACCCATATGGCCATTGCCTTTAAAATGGCTGTAGAAGCCGGCCGAATGGCTTTCGAGTCTAAATTAGGCGCCCAAACACACTATGCTGCAGCAAGCAGCCCACTAACCGCATTTTTAGATGAAGAGTTTTAACGAAGTATTCGAATCTTACAATTGGAACGATACCAAGGCCAGCATTTACGATAAAACGGCTGCAGATGTAGAACGGGCATTAAATAATACCCAACGTGATCTGGAAGATTTTAAAGCGCTTATTTCTCCCGCAGCATTGCCTTATCTCGAAGATATGGCGCAGATCAGTCAGCGGTTAACTTTAGACCGTTTTGGCCGGGTAATCCAAATGTACATACCGCTTTACCTCTCTAACGAATGCAATAATATCTGTACCTATTGTGGTTTCAGTTATGACAATAAGGTAAGGCGGAGAACGCTCAACCCAATGGAAATTATGCAGGAAGTGGCCGTAATTAAGGGTATGGGTTACGACCATGTGCTGCTGGTAACCGGCGAAGCCAACCAAAGTGTGCACACCGATTATTTTAAAAAAGTATTAGACCTCATCAGTCCACACTTTGCCCATATATCCATGGAGGTACAGCCTTTGGATGTAGCCGACTACGAAACCCTCATTCCACACGGGCTAAATACGGTATTGGTTTACCAGGAAACCTACCACCAGGATGATTACCGGAAACACCATCCAAAAGGCAAAAAATCAAACTTTCTGTACCGTTTAGAAACGCCTGACCGCCTGGGGCAGGCAGGAATCCATAAAATGGGGCTTGGCGTATTAATTGGCTTGGAAGACTGGCGGACAGATTCATTTTTTACGGCCCTGCACCTCTCTTACCTCGAAAAACAATACTGGCAAAGTAAATTCAGTATTTCTTTCCCCAGGTTGCGGCCTTTTAGCGGTGGCTTAGAACCTAAAGTGGTGATGAACGATAAAGAACTGGTACAACTGATCTGTGCTTACCGCTTATTCAACAGTGAAGTAGAACTGTCTATCTCTACCCGCGAAACCATGGCTTTCCGCAACCAGGTGATTAAGCTGGGCATTACCGCGATTAGTGCAGGTTCTAAAACCAATCCCGGTGGTTACCAGGTAGAGCCTCAATCACTGGAACAGTTCGAAATATCAGACGAACGTTCGGCACAGGAAATTGCGGCCATGATCAGAAAACAGGGTTACGAGCCTATTTGGAAAGATTGGGATATGAGTTTGATCCAAAAATCATGTTAGTAAAAGAAGAACTGAACCGTTACAACAGGCAAATGATCCTGCCTGAACTGGGCCTCGCCGGGCAGGAAAAGCTAAAAGCCACCAAAATATTGGTTATCGGCGCAGGCGGTTTGGGCTGCCCGGTATTGCAGTATCTGTCCGCGGCGGGTGTTGGAACAATCGGGATTGTAGATGATGATGTGGTAGAATTAAACAACCTGCACCGGCAGATTTTATATAACCATACTGATATTGGGCAACCTAAGGCAAAAATTGCCGCTGCAAAACTCCAATTACTTAATCCCCATGTGGGTTTCAGTGTCTATCACGAACGTTTTAGGGCAGATAATGCGGTAAACATTTGCCATAATTACGACCTGGTGATCGATTGCTCGGATAATTTTACCACCCGTTACCTAGTGAACGATACCTGTGTGGCTTTAGGCAAAACACTCATTTTCGGTTCTATTTTACAGTTCGAAGGCCAGGTTGCCGTATTTAACCATCAGGGTGGAGCAAACTACAGAGACCTTTATCCGGCACCACCAACTGAAAATGTAAACTGTGCAGAAGGTGGGGTAATTGGCATTTTACCCGGCATAATAGGCCTGTACATGGCCAATGAAGCCTTAAAATTAATCTGTGGCATTGGCGAAACTTTAGCCGGAAAACTAATGACTATCGATGCATTGAACAATACCGTATTGGTATTTAAAATTGCCGCAAAAAAACCAGCTGATACCACAAAACCAGCGCCAGCCAAAACCGGTAAAGCCATACCGGAAATCGATAAAACCACATTGGATAGCTGGCTGGAAACCCGTGCTGATGAAGTTTTCTTAATTGATGTACGCGAAAGTTACGAACATGAAGATAGCAATATTGGAGGCATCAACCTTCCACTTTACGAACTAACGGAGTCAGTTACCCTTATCCCAAAGCACAAAAAAGTAGTATGTTATTGCCAAACCGGGCAAAGAAGCAAAATGGCGGTGCAGTTGTTGGCAGGGCTTTACGAAGGGGAGGTATATAGTTTGAAGGAAGGAATTTAGTTCATTAGTCATTGGTTCATTTTGTTAACTGGTTAATTGTTTAATTGTTTAAGTTGGTTAACTGTGAGCTGATTGAGCGCATTCCGTCATACTGAACTTGTTTTACAAGTAGAAATATTATTTTCAATTGTCTTGTAGCTACTACGTGGTCAGTAGCTATCATGTTACCTGCAAAAATTCCGAAAAGCATCACTCGTCATTTAACCACAGAGGGCCCAGAGAGCAGGCACAAAGACTGCAGAGTTGGATGGAAAAAGCAGCTGTCATTCCCGCGCCGGCAGAACCATGCAGTGCTCAGCGAAGCTAATCTTAAGTATACTATTTAAGGAATATAAGAAAATATAAGACACTTGAGCTTACATGAACCTTATATCTCTTATGTGATTCAATAAAATATCCAGAAATGACACGCTAACCGCTCCCCGCCAAACGCTGAGCTATTTCCTTCATCCACCATCTATGTTTTAACCACAAAGGACGCAGAGAGAAAGGCGCAAAGATCGCAGCGCTGGGCATAAAAGTAAGGTTTTAACCATGTAAGGCATGTAAGAAAATATAAGACACTTGAGCTTATATGAACCTTATATCTCTTATGTGATTCAATAAAATATCCAGGAATGACGCGCTAACCGCTCCCCACCAAACGCTGAGCTATTTCCTTCATCCACCATCTATGTTTTAACCACAAAGGACGCAGAGAGAAAGGCGCAAAGACCGCAGCGCTGGACGTAAAAAAGGTTTTAACCATGTAAGGCATGTAAGAAAATATAAGACACTTGAGCTTATATGAACCTTATATCTCTTATGTGATTCAATAAAATATCCAGGAATGACGCGCTAACCGCTCCCCTCCAAACGCTGAGTTATTTCCCTCATCCACCATCTATGTTTTAACCACAAAGGACGCAGAGAGAAAGGCGCAAAGATCGCAGCGCTGGGCGTAAAAGTAAGGTTTTAACCATGTAAGGCATGTAAGAAAATATAAGACACTTGAGCTTATATGAACCTTACATCTCTTATGTGATTCAATAAAATATCCAGGAATGACGCGCTAACCGCTCCCCACCAAACCTTTAACTGTTTCCTTCATTCACCGTCTATGTTTTAACCACAAAGGGCACAGCGAGAAGGCACGCTTTAATGAGCCCAAGCGCTCCACTCCAGACTAAAAATTCTACGTTTCCTTTGCAAAGCCAAAAATTGTCTCGGTAATTTGTATCTTGCTTTTCTAAATTAACCAATACTCGAGGGTGATGCTTGACCTTTTTTTAACAGATCTTATCCAAACCGGACAGGTAACCGTGCCTAACCAAATTGTAGATTTTGATGCTTATACCTCAGATCGGGCAATTATATTATTAGAGGAGTATTACTGGGCAGATGCCTTAACTATGCCATATACTGCCCCAGGTTTTGATCCTGAAGCAGCGTTATGGGCAGCGAAATATATTTTCAGCACCATACAATTGGTTCTGCTCAGAGATATCGGCGAAGAAAAATTAAATCAATTACTAGTCGATTACAATGGCCAGTATACACCCGAAGCGGTGTATTCAGCAGATTTGATGCTGCGTTTCCTGCCCGATATTTTCAGGTTCGCAAGCGGCCTGTCGCCAGAAGATCCATTAATTTACAAATTAAAAGCAATAGCCCGGCTTTGGTCCTTTTCGAGCATAGGGATAGCTGATATAAACGTAACTATAGGAGACAAAATGCCCGATCACCCTTCGCTTAGGGTGGCCTATATTGATCGGCTCATATTGAAAAAGGATATAGGCAGGATCAATAGCAAACATGAATTAAAATTAGTGAAAGAAGCCTTGGGTGCATACCAGGCAAAACTATGGCCTGGTTTAAACCTGATCCTTAACGAAGAAACAATATGAACGAAACCCAGTTAGCCACGCATTTAACCATCGATAAGCTGAAGCAGGTACTACAGCATTTAAAAAAGGTTTTTGTTGGCAAAGATGAAATTATCGACCTTATGGGCATTTGCCTGGTGGGCAGGGAGAACCTTTTCATTTTAGGCCCTCCGGGAACCGCAAAAAGTGCAACCGTACGCGAACTTTCCAAATTGATAGATGGACAGACGTTTGAGTACCTGCTTACCCGTTTTACAGAGCCAAACGAACTTTTCGGCCCTTTCGATATCCGCAAGCTCAGAGAAGGAGATCTGGTAACCAACACAGCTGGTATGCTTCCGGAAGCATCGCTCATCTTTTTAGACGAACTTTTAAATGCAAACAGTGCCATTTTAAATAGTTTGTTAATGGTGTTGAACGAGCGGATTTTCAGGCGTGGAAGAGAAACCCGTAAGCTACCTGCACTGATGGTAATTGGCGCCAGTAATCACCTGCCCGAAGACGAAGCCCTGCAAGCGCTTTTCGACCGCTTTCTCATCCGTGTAAAATCAGATAATGTTGATCCACAAGAACTAGATGCAGTATTAAACGCAGGCTGGGTGCTCGAACAGCATAATGGAAGTGATAAACCTGCTATCTCGGTAGCCGAAATTGCCAGGTTACAGGAGCTTACTGCAAAAGTAGACCTTCAGGAAGTCAGACCTGCCTATATCGAACTGATCCATAAAATGCGTAATGCCGGACTACAGGTTTCCGATCGCCGGGCTGTAAAATTGCAGCGGATGATTGCCGCAAGCGCATTGATCTGCAAACGAAATAAAGCCATCCCTTCTGATCTTTGGATATTAAAGCACATTTGGGATACAGAAGAACAGCGCGAAATTATCGCCAATATTGTTAATGTTATCATCGCTACCGATATTTCTGAAAACCAGCACCCCAGGGTAAAAGAAAACACCAAACCTGATGCAGAAGAAATTTATAAAGAGGTACAGCATTTAACCGAGCAATGGGCATTGCCCGAAATTGCAATGGCAGAAAGATCATCAATTAAAGACCGATTGGTACACCTGAACAACCGCTGCGAGTGGATTGGAAACGAAGCGCAGCGCAAATATGTACAGGAGCCGATAGATCTGCTTTGGAAACAGATTATGCAGTCTGCATGAACATGAAGGTACTGGTTTTAGAACGCAAATACCAAGATCAGATTGGTAATATCAGGGCGGTTGAGGGCTGGAGTGCCTGCAGGCAGGATGAGCTCATCTGGCTGAAGGGACCTTTGGATAATAAACACAACCAGGTATTGATCGATTCTCTCCCTATTTTGGCCAGCTATAAACTCGATGGGCAAAACCGTCTTTTCCCGGATGGAAAGTTAACCCCCGTTGCCCTGCTCGAGGTTGTGGAATGGAAAACATTGCCTGAATTTATGCCTTTAGAAATGCCTGTATCGGCAATTCCGGCACAACAGGCACCGCTAATGCCTGTAAACCTGCTGCGCAGCCAAAACCCTTACCCTGCATATGCCCTGCAAACCAATTTTGCAGCATGGAAAAAGTATGTGGATGGCGCTCCACAGATCCGTTTGCAGAAGCTAAAATTTGTGGTATCGACAGCGCAAGAAGTACTTATTATTGGCGATCCGCTTCCGCCAATACCTGGCAAAACTTTTTGGCTAAATGGAAATCTGCTTGTCCCGGCCGGATACAATTTTGACCCACCATTTTTAGGCAACCTGCTTAACCAAAAACTTAAACCAATTATACCTTCATATATTCTTTTTAACGAAAGCGGCAGGCAAAATACCATCGTAATTGATCTTTTTAAACCCGCTGACCGAGCAGTGATAAGACAGGTTTCATTTTAACATATGGCTTACTCCTCACAAAATACCGTCGACTATTTTAGGGCCTATCAAAATTATTTTTGGAGGTGGGCAGCGCGCGGACAGGTAATCGAATTTGCCAACCAAAAAACCATCTGCTACCGTGAAGACTTATCCAATATTTTAAAAGACCTTCCTAAAACTACCTCGCTTTCTTTAGGCACTATTCTTTTGATTTTGTGCGCTTGTAAAGATGATTGGGAAACCCTTTATAATGCCAAACAAACGTTGTTCGATATCCGCTACAGCAGTACGGATGCCAGTAGCGTTATTGAGGATCCAGACCAAGGACTAAAAACACAGGCCTACCAGTTTTTATGCATCGTTAACCAATTGCCACATCAATACCGTTCAGAAATGAACAGGGTATTACTGCTCCAGTCTATTTTTGATGCATTAAACGTTAAGGGATACCATATGGGACTCTTGCCCATATTAAAGGAATTTAACAGCGGCGAAATGGACGAGGATATTTTTGGCGAACAGGCAGTGCTTAAACAAACAAACTTGGTTCAGGATCTCGCGCCATTGGCGGCCGCCCTCGCTATTTTCGAAGATGTAGAAAGCTTAGTACTTAAACAGCGTACCGGCCTTATAGCGTTGCCTAAGCCCATTGATATTCCTCAGCCCGAACCTGTAGGCAAAGACCTTTTGGCCGAACTGGAAAACGATAAAAAAACGAATACGGTTAGTCAGCTGGCCAGAAGGATTATGGCTGCCTTAAGTATCCCGATGTACCTGAACAGCAATAACGAACAAAGTTTGGGCGGGATTTCTGATATCGCCAACAAAGGCACTTACGATAAACTGTTGCTGAGCGAACTCGCTCAGGACGACCTTCTGCTCACCGCCCGGCTGGCCAATAATGAAGCCCTTTTTCTAAAACGCGAAACAGCACCTAACCATCAGGTGCAGCAGTTGGGCATAATTATCGATTCTACCTTAAAAATGTGGGGATCTGCACGGGTATTCGCTGTTGCAGCCGCTTTGGCGTTTAGGGAAAGTAAAGAAAAAAACCAACAGTTAAAAGTATGGCTGTTGGGCGGAAAAGACCTCAGTATAACAGCGCTCGAAACCAAAAAAGATACGGAGGCCTTACTCGAAAAAATGGATCCGGCACTGCACTGCGGCGAACCGCTGGTTAAGGCTTTCGCAACACATGCCGAAAAAAATGGCAGGTATATATTCATCACCTCTTCCCATTTTTTAAAAGATGCAACTGTTGCACCTTATTTTTTAAAAATCAGAAATCAGTTAAATTACCTGATCACCATATCTGCCAGCGGACACCTGCAGATGTTCCAAATCAGTAAAAATCAATCTAAACTGATCAGAGAGGCACATATCGATTTGTCCGATCTTGTAAGCCACGGCTATCAGAAAAAGGTTAAACGTATTAACCAGGCTGATCTGCCTGCGGCACTGTACGAACCTGAATTTCCACTTTATTACCCTACTTCAAAGATCAGGATGAGCGAAAATGATCTTCATGTGTTAAAAAACGATGGCATAATTGCTGTTACAATTGATTTACGTTTGCTTTATTGGCCAAAAAAAAATTTTGGCGCTAAAGAACTGGCCGGGCAGTTAACCCGTGGAAAATATTGTTTTGGCGAGATGGAAGATACCCTTTTTATGCTCCTTTTGCCTGATAACAGCAAAGAACTACAGCTATACAAGATCGATACAGCGGCATATGATTATAGCTTAACTGAAATATCCATTTCGCATAAAGGCATAAGTGATATTCAGTTTATCGCTCCCTATTTTTATCTTAAGCACAAATATAAACTCATCATGATAGACCCCCGAAACGGAAACATTATCCCTTCCAACGAGGGCGATAGTGAAAGGGTAAAAAGCCGTGGTAGTGACTCCCGGATTTTTCAGCTCCGGATAAAAAAGCACCTGAATAATGGATATAGCACCATTAATACTGTAAAAAAGATTTACATCCATACCTTAGGGCGGATTATTGCTGATAAGAAAGAATTTTTGCTCATCAACAATGAGTTCCATTGGAAAGATAAAGCGGCGGATGTGGAGTGGCTAAACGCCAAATCACAGCAAATTTTAAAAGTAGAACATTTATCAAACATTAGGTTTACCAAATTTAGCTGGTCAAACGGAAGTTCGGCCATTATGGATTCGAGGGGAACATTACACCTTAAAAGCAGTAAGCCTAATATTCCGGAGATTTGCATCATTATGGTGGTTGGCAAGCCAACGGCTTGCTGGAGTGCCGACGGGTACTTAAGTGGCGCATTCTATTTCACAAAAGTTCGGGGCAGCCAGTACCTGGAACCGCATGTATTTTATAAAAAATATATTCAGGCTTTTATAGATGGACTAAAATAATATGAAACTTCAACTCCGCTATCAGGCAAAATCTACTCATGCCACCTGGGGGGCTTATTTACCAGGCAACCCCACCGATTGGTTTGCAGAAATGGCCAACTGGTCTGTAGATTTTTTATCCATCAAGGCCTATCTTGTGCCCGAAAGTGTGGCACAGAACAATTGTATCGGGTTGTTTGTGGTTTTTGGAGCCGCTATTCCAAAAAGCGATCAGATCCGATATCCCTATACCCAGGTAACCGAGGGCTTTTTCATTCCTGTAAATGCCAAACTTTTCCCCGAACTGGGCAATAGCGAACTAAGTGCAGCAAAACTATGGGATGTACAGTTTTTTCATCCCAATATAGGCCTCGTTGGATTCGAACAACAGGATAGTTACCAATTGGCAGATCTGATTGAAACACCAGAAACAGTGGCAAAGCCCTGGCTCCACAATTTGCCTTTAGCGCCCGTTCTTCCGCAGCTCCGCTCGGTAATGATCGAACCACTACAAACCACCGATGCCATTGATGATTTAAAGGCATTGATTAATACACAGCCACTATCCGATATCCCAAAAACAGAAGAAGATCAAAAGCATAGCAATAAATGGAGCAACATTTTAAAACCACTAAGCAACCTGGGGCTTTGGGTTTTGTTAGGCTTTGCTTTTATCGGTAAATTTCTGCTCCAAATCATTGCCTTTCTGTTTCCTAAACAGGCCGCTTCCATGGCCAATATACAAACCCCCAGTTTTCTGCAACAATTAGATACCTGGATCAATCAAAAAATGGCCTCCATCGAAAAACAGCGGGACAGTGAACTCAACAGATTGGTGAAGCTATTTGATAAAGATAAAGATGCTGCTTTACAGTATGCCATCCCATTAAATAGTGCATACCTGAACCGTGGCACCGCAGCACCATCTGGCAAATTAAGCAGGCAAAGTTTAAACCTGAATTTTAAGAATTTTGGCAATGGACTAGCTGCCGATTTATGGGATCTGGGCAGTTATAGATGGGAACTTCAGCAACGTTACGAAAAAACGGCTACACAGGCCGTAATAGATCGCGATTTTAAAAAGGCAGCCTATGTTTATGCCCACCTCCTGGGCGATCTTGACAGAGCAGCAAGAACCTTACGTGAAGGCAAACATTATCGCGAAGCTGCGGCAATTTATAAAGACCACCTTAACAATAAAAATCTGGCAGCCGAGTGTTTAGAAAAAGGCGGGCTTTTAAACGAAGCCATAAATTTATATATAGACCTGACCAATTATGAGAAAGTTGGCGATCTGTATGTGCAAATGGGACAACAGCAGCAGGCACTAAAATATTATGAAGATGTAGTGCTGCAATCGCTGGGTGCCAGAGATCATTTAAAGGCTGCAAGCATTATCGAACTCAAAATTGGAGACCCTAAAAGAAGTGAAGAAGTGTTACTTAGCGGCTGGCACAATAACAACCAGGCAGAACAATGTTTAAAACATTACTTCGAAATTAGGGTGCAAAACGGAATACCTTTAAATAAAACAGTTAAGGCCTTTTATAAAGAACAGCTAAGCAAGGGCAAAAGCACCGTTTTTTTAAGGGTACTTGCCAATGTTGCCGAAAACAGTGAAGATGAAAGCTTTCGCGAAACAGCCTTAAATATCTGTTACGAAATTGTAAGCCAACAAATTACGGCGGGCAATTTTAGCGCTTTAAAAATGATGGATCGGTTCATGCGCCAAGATCCAATGATCGTTCAGGATGTAAACCGTTATGCCATTAACCATTATAAAGAGATTAAACAGCAGCAGGCTGATTATTATATTCAACTGGACCGTGAAATAAAGTGGGTTGATTTCTGTAGTTTCCACGATCAGCTGATCGGCATTGGTATCAAAAATGAAACCCTGCAGCTGCTCCGCATGAACTGGGAAGACTGTATAGATTATTTATACCTGTTTAAAGCCAATGTTGACGATTACTATGCTTTAATAGCCGATGCAGGCATATCAAACCGCATTTTAATCAGTGGGGATGCCGTTCCAAGTGAACACCGCAAATTACCTGAAACCCACAATTTCGAAAGGGAAATCGTTCTTTCTCAAATCAGTTGGTTAGGCCAAAATATGGCTGGCTCAATCGAATCTACCGACCAAAAAACGCTTTCTGTTCTTCTAACGCATAGTGAAGACATTCGGTTAAACAGGTACACGGTAACAGGGCAGCCCTTAACTTCTGTTGTTTGTACCTGGGATAAATCGTCGATTGATGCCTATCAGATTTTCTCGAACAAGAACAAAATGTACTGGCGAAAAGACCACCTGTATTTTACCGGGAGCGATATGTTGGTGCGTACAGCTGATACCGGAATACTCGAAATGTTATTTGTCGAATCGCCCATTATCAACTTTTCGGTAAGCAGTGTGCATACTGCACTAAAAATAGCCGTATTAACAACCGATGGCTGCCTGGTTGTTAGTCCTACGCTAAAAGAAATGCCCATCAGTATCCCGCTTTTCGCAGCAGACTTAAGTGCGCATTGTATACAGATACTTCCAGACAATCACCTTGTTGTTGCCAACAGCGAAAAAGCACGGGTATACGATATCAGCGGAAAAAAAGCACAGCTACTTTTTGAGGTCATAACCGATCATGATATTATACGCATTTTTAATGTTCCTAAACGGCATCATTTCGGTTTACTCGAGGCCGATAACCGGATTTCGGTACACATTATCGATATAGAAGAATAATTGAATGAGGTTAATTGTAGGCCAAACGCCTGTCTGGTCCCACATCATTTCCCATCTTTTTAACCACAAAGGGCACAGAGAGAAGGCACAAAAACCACAGCGTGTGATGATAAATAATGAAGTTGATGCGGTGGTAAAAGCGGCCGTCATTCCCGCGCAGGCGGAACCTTAAAACTCAATGCATTACCATATAAGGAATTTAAGAAAATATAAGGCCTCGAGCTTATATGGTCTTATTGGTAATCAAAAAGATGCTTCACTACCCTTAGTACAAGCGCTACCACTAACAGATACTAAAAAGTTCGTCATCCGATAGCTATCGGATGCGGGGGGAATTCCGAATGTTCGTGAAAGCAATCTTAACTATAGGTTATAGCAATCGTATTACGATTGGTTCATCCAATGAAAAATTGGTTTCGCAATGACGATTCCTCATCGGTTATCATACTTAAAAAGCCCCGTCGTTCATATTGATTTTTATGAGATAAATTAACCCTCAAAATGACAAAAACAGAAAAAAGCGGTCATCATTCCCCACAAAGCGCAACGCAGCGTAAACCGGCATCATTTAGATGCTTGCTCATTTTAAGGCATTCACTAAAAGTCGATAGAAAAACCTCCGCCAAGCACAAAACCCTTATCAAAATTTGGCGGAAGCTCGCCGGCGGTATATTTTACGGCCACCTTGGTTTTGGTGCCGGGACCTAAATTAATTTTAAGCAGCTTTTCCACCCTGATCATGTAAAAGTAATTCCAGTCTTTACCCGCGTTTTTCAACAATAAATTGCGGTCGAGGTCGTAATACGAATCGAATAAAAAAGCAATCCGCTCATTTCCGGAGAGTATACCCGTTTCCCATTCTGCTTTCAGGTTTAACCTGTTCATAAATTTCGAATCATCAAGCAAAGGGGCAAGGCTGGTTTTATTCGCCCCGGTTACATAATCATAACCGACAGATAAATCCAGCTGCCTGGGATTGTTGTTTTTTGCTGCCCTTAACAAACCAAAAGGAAAATCGAGTATTGCACTCAGGTAAGAAGTAGAAACAGAAAGCTGGGGGCCAAATGCAAAGTCGTAATTCTTAAAATCCTGGGTAGTTTCATGCTTGGCATGTAAATTAAACGACAGCCACAAGGGCGAAGCTACCTGTGCGGCCTGATCACGTATCTGTTGAACAAGCGGGTCTTTTCCGGGAGGTAGTTCCGGATCATCATCCGCCAGCGGATCTATAGTGCTACGGGGGCCAAGGTCTTTGCCTTTTATGTGAAACAGGGGCTGCCCTTCCAGTTTAATTTCCGAAATCAGGCTGCTGTTTTTGTTTTTATCCTCAGCAACGGTTACAAAACCTCTGCTGCCTAATGATAGGTTTAGCTTATTAATTTTAGCCGGATCGTTGCCCAATAATTTTTTATCCAGTTGAAACTGATAATCTATCCCGAATGATCCTTTTTCCGGATCAATAAATTTAAGGTCAACCTTTAGCCCGTATTTATCGAACACTTTAAATGAACCCGACGCTTCTACCATGCTTTTTTTTGCCGTGGTATCGGCACCGTTCGTTTGTGCAGCTGCCAGGCTTCCAAAACCCAGGCAAGCGATCAATAATAGCGTCCCTTTCATTTCCCTGTCTCGTTAGTGCTGGTCTTATCACTCGGAAAAATGGCCTTATCAGCCCAGGTGTTTATCATCGCTCCGTTGGTCTGCGTATCCTTATCCAGATCGACCAGGATATCTTCAAGTGCCAGCGAAACATTATAATGCGCTAAAATCTGGTTAAAATTATAGGCAAACCTTATTTTTGATCTTTTGATGGCATCAGGATCTATTCCCCAATTCATATCCTTTACCTTGGCCGCTAAAAATTCATCCCAGGCATCAAATGGATTTACATCATCAAGCGGATTGTCTGATACGCCGAAATAAGTGCGCTTAATAAAACGTCTTTTCTTTTCCGTTAATTCCGTTTCTTTCATAATGGTTCTTTTGGGTTAACTCAATAACAAGAATATTGGCGTAAGTTAAAGCAGGCTAAAAAATAAAACTAAATCTACATATTAAGCAGTTCACTATCAATACCTCATCTTGGGTATATTATTGTTGGTTCATTCGGTTAATAACTTCGGATTAAAATTCCACAATCCATCTTACATTTTCCATATTTTAACCACAAAGCGCACAGAGAGCAAGCGCAAAGGCCGCAAAGTTGCGGCGTAAAGTTTTACCACATAAGGAATTTAAGAAAATATAAGAACCCTGAGCTTATATGAACCTTTTATATCTTATATGGTTCAAATTAAAAGATTTTGCACTTCCGTTCCAATCCAGCACAAGATCGCCCATAGACTTCGTGCTTTCCATGTTTCCGTGGCAAAAAAGCCTACCGGTTTCGTTAATTCATGATGACGCATTGATCGACTCACGACTCCGGACTCACGACTTTGGGCTAAAAAAAACGGCTCAATCTTTGCTTCTCCCCAGAATAAATCCGATAAGAAACCCCATTTTAGCTCATGAACAAATTACCTGCACTATCCCCAAAACCATTCATCTCCCTTTTAATCCTGTTAACTCTTTTCCTCTCCGCCTGTTCGGAAACACCAGAACGTTTTTTCGACATTGCCATCTTAAACACCAACATGATCAACGATTTTGCCAGCGCCGATCTGGCCCGCCACCTTAACGACGAAACCAAAGAATATCCTGATATCCCTTCCAGTAAAAAGAAAGGCAATGAAGCCACCACCAGCCTCAATAACAAAATATTATACCTGGAGCAATCGCTCGAAAAGGTAAAAAAGCTGTCTGCTTCTGGTGATGAAGAAAAGGCAATTAAAGCCCTTTCGCAGCAATTATACGAACTGGTTATCCCCGTTTATAAAAACGAATACCTGGCTTATGCCAAACTCTGCGACAGCAAAGGCAGCCAAAGTGCCAAAGATGAAATTATTCAGCGCATCGACCAGAAATATGGTGCCCGTTTTGAGCAAAACTTTAATGCCTTAATGGAAAAAGGCAAAACCTATGCCCAAAAACACAACATCCAGGTAAACTGGGGCCAATAAAATGGGTAATGGTTTAACTCAGGTGCAATGCATTTGGGTTAAAGCATGACTTAGCCGCTAAATATGTTTACAGGGCAACAATAAGTTTAACTTATTGTTGCCTGTTATTTGATACTTGTTTTTATGCAATAGCCTGCAGCATCTATTTAAAATTCCTCCCCACATGAAAAGCATCTTTAGTTTCTTTGTTCACCTCCTCACGAACCTGTGCCCGTTTATTCTGAGCCACATCAAGGGCCGATTTCTCATCACCCCGCGATAAGGTTAAAACAGGCAGGTCGTCTGCCTCCCGTTGCAATAGTTTACCCAGCATTTTTGTAAAATCGAAACACTTGCTTACAATTACATGCACCACCTGCCCCTCGCGTTGTAAGCGCCCTTCCACCATCAGCAGCCGTGAATGTAGAATCTCCTTCCTGTAAGTCTCAAAAAGCTTTTCAAATACCACCAGGTTAGAATAACCCGTTTCATCCTCAATAGTAATAAAACATACCCCGCCAGCAGTACCTGGCCGTTGCCGTACCAGCACCAATCCCGCTACTTTTACCAGTTGCCCATCAGTTGCCTCGTTGTTGATGGCATGGCAGGAACGGATGCGTAACATATCTAGTTGATCCCGTACAAAACTTACCGGATGTGCCTTTAAAGATAAGCCAACCGTTGCATAATCCTGCACCACATGTTCGCCTTGCCCCATAAGAGGAAGCTCTACCTGTGTTTCCAATACTGTTTCAGACGGTTGTCCCTTAAACAATTCTACCGGCATGTCCTGTAAGGCTGAAACTTCCCATAGCGCTTTTCTACGGTCAAGCCCCATCGATCGGAAGGCATCGGCATCGGCCAGGCGTTCTAGCGCAGCAAGTGAAATACCCACATCTCTAAGCCCGGTAATGCTGCGGTAACCATCGCCCCGGCACGAAACCAAAACCTCCATTTCTTCTTCGCGGATACCTTTGATCTGGCGAAAACCCAATCTAATTGCAAAATACCTGCCCGGTTTTTCTTCTAAAAGATTATTCCATGTAGAATAATTTACATCCACCTCCCGCACTTCAACACCGTGTTTCTGCGCATCGATTACAATCTGTGCAGGCTGATAAAATCCCATGGGCATACTATTTAACAAAGCAGCCGCAAAGGCATCCGGATAATAATGCTTTAACCAACAGGATACATATACTAATAGTGCAAAACTGGCTGCATGGCTTTCAGGAAAACCATAACTGCCAAATCCCTCTAACTGCTTAAAAATCCTTTTGGCAAACTCCAAAGAATAGCCTTTGGCCAGCATCCCGTTAATGAGTTTCTCTTCATACTGGTTTACCAGTCCCTTAAACTTAAAGGTTGCCATGCTCCGCCTCAATCCATCTGCCTCTGCAGGGGTAAAGCCTGCGGCAACAATTGCAATTTTCATGGCCTGTTCCTGGAACAGCGGTACGCCCAATGTGCGGCCCAATATTCCTTCCAGTTCGGGTGAGGGGTATACTACCGGCTCTTCGCCATTTCGCCTGCGTAAATACGGATGCACCATATCGCCCTGTATTGGCCCGGGCCTAACAATGGCCACCTCTATTACCAGGTCGTAAAAACATTTTGGCCGTAACCTGGGCAACATCGACATCTGGGCGCGGCTTTCGATCTGGAATACCCCTAAAGTATCGGCTGCACTGATCATGTTATAAACATCAGTATCATCCTCCGGAATGTTGGCCAAAGTTAGTTCCCTGCCATAATGATCGCGGCACAGATCAAATGCTTTGCGGATACAGGTTAGCATGCCCAAAGCCAGAACATCAACCTTTAAAAAGCCCAAGGCATCAATATCATCTTTATTCCATTCAATATTGGTACGGTTTTCCATCCGGGCATTCAAAATAGGGCAGAGATCGGTTAATTTGCCCTGTGTTACCACAAATCCCCCGGTATGTTGCCCCAGCTGCCTAGGAAATCCCATCATCTGCGCCGTTAACGCCAGTGTCTTTTTCAGGTGCGGCTCTTCGGGGTTCAGTCCCTGTTCAACCACCCGTTTGCCTTCAAACCATTCATCTGTATATTCCCAAAGGGAACCGGAAAGCCTGTTAATCGTATCAACTGATAAACCCATTGCCTTACCTACATCACGTATTGCGCCTTTCTGGTGCTGCTGGGTAACAGTAGCCACAATAGCTGCCCGGTCACGCCCGTACTTATCATAGATGTACTGGATAATCTCTTCCCTGCGTTCGTGCTCAAAATCAACATCAATATCGGGTGGCTCGTTACGCGCAGAGGAGATAAAACGCTCAAACAACAGCTCAAACTTCATGGGGTTTACCGAAGTAATGCCTAAACAAAAACAGATCGCCGAATTGGCAGCAGAACCACGTCCCTGGCATAAAATGCCCCGGCTTCGTGCTTCCCGTACAATATCTTCCACAAAAAGAAAATAGTTGGCGTAATCCATCTTTTTAACGAATTCCATTTCATAGCGCACCATATTAACCACTTTTTCGGGAATTACTTCGCCATACAGCGCATGCGCCCCTTTCCAGGTTAGGTATTCAAGCTCCTCCAATGGTGGCCTGCCGCTTTTGTTAATTTCTTCGGGGTAAACGTATTTCAGCTCATCAAGCGAAAAAGTGCAGGCCTCAGCAATTACCAATGTATTTTTTATCGCTTCAGGATATCTTCTAAACAGCCGTTTCATTTCATCTACCGGCTTCATGTTACGTTCTGCATTCTGGTGCAGCCGAAATCCAGCTTCTTCAATGGTGCACTTTTCACGCACACAGGTTAATACATCCTGGAGTTCCCTACGCAAAGCATCGTGGTAATGTACATCACCTGTTGCCACCATCCGAATTCCATACCTGGAAGAAAGCTGGGCAATTCTGAAAAGCAGTTTATCATCATTCCCTGAATAATTTCTTGTGGCACCAACATAAAGCTGGTTACCCAGCGCCTCGCGGTATTCTGCCACCGCAGCAATAAAACTGTCCTCAAAAGCAAACCTTCGGTTCAGTATGCCCGGCATCACTACCGTAAAAATTAATCCCTTCGAGTGCGCATAAACATCAGTACGCGAGAGGTGGCAAGAACCTTTTTCTGCCCGCATATTGCCCAAAGTAAGCAGCGCAGATAATCGCCCATAGGCTTCCCGGTTAGTTGGGTAAGCGAGTAAACTCGGGCCATCCAATAAATCGAGCCTGCAGGCCGGGATAACCGAAATCTCTTTTTCACGCGCTGCGGCATGGGCACGCACAATGCCTGCCATCGTATTCCTATCGGTAATGGCAATCTTTTCATAACCAAAAGCAGCAGCCTGTTCTACCAGTTCGTGCGGGTGCGATGCCCCGCGCAGAAAGCTAAAATTAGAAGTTACCTGTAACTCACTATATCCCATAACTCTTATTTTTTATGCAAAAAATCCGTGTATAAACCATTTAAACTGCTTTTCGCTGTCGTAATGCCCCGAGCGGAACAACCAGTACCTGCGGCCCTGCTCATCCTCAACCTGGTAATAATCACGGTGCTCCCCCAGCTCCAGCCACCATTCGCGCTCAATCCGCTCCGGGCCATCTGCTTTTACCACCTGGTGCTGAACACCCTTGTATATAAAAAACCTTGGCGGATGATCGGGAATAAGCGCCATTACTTCAATTGGAGCAGGAACAGGAAGAAGCTCGGTTGGCCTTGGCATATCTAAACGCCAATCGGCAGCTGGCTTTTCAGTGACCGAAAAAGTATGTCGCACCGATCGCTCTGGCCAGTAACGTGTAGCGGGCAGGTAACGATGAATTACCTGTGGGCCAACTTTTCCTGCAACACGGTCTAATAACCTGATTACACTCTGGTCATCCAGTCCGGGCTTTGCCGCCCAAATGGCTTCCTGCTCTGGTGCTACGTCATCTACTTTGGGCACATCTAAAATAAACAGCTCTATCCCCAGGCCGGGGCGCACCTGGTCTATCTTTAGCTGAAATAGTTTTAGTAAATGGCTTACACTATGGCTTGCTGCGTTTGTACCTACCGCTATCTGTACCAATTGCCCATCAAGCCGATAACCCGTTAAAATACCTTTGCGAAGGCCCTTGCCCTCTGCCTGCAGCTTAGCACAAAGACGCTCCAATAATTTAGCGATAGCAATTTCAATTGCCGTACGTGTTCTTATCGGCTCTAAACAGGGCAATCTTTCCTGGAAAGCGACTGGCACCTGCACAGGCACCAGAGTTTCATGTTCGGTTCCAAGCGCCTGGGCCAGGCGTATTAAAAAACCTTCGCCAAAACGCCTGCGCAAAACAGACCGCGGCATTCCGATAAAACTTTTTACCTGGTAAAACCCAAGCTTGCGTAGCTTAACAAGTACAGCCTCTTCTAGCCGTAAGGCTTCTGACACTAAAGGAAGTAAAGCCTCCGCATGTTCACCACTAGGAATAAGTGGCGTAACTTTTCCGTACCTGGATACTGCCCAGGCAGCACCAGGGGTATCGGCAATGGCCAGCCGTACGGTATAACCCTTACTTTTTAATCTCGAAACAATTTCTTTTATATATTCCCGCTCGCCGCCCCAAAGGTGCGGGCAGCCGCTTACCTCTAGCAGCAACCCATCTTTGGCAAATTCATCTATAGCAACAATAGGCGCGTAGCGGATGCACCATTCTGCAAGTCCCCTTAATAGTTTTTCACATCTGCCTGGCTTATCATCCAGTACCTCCAGACCTGGGCAGATGGCTTTGGCATCTGCAGCACGCATGCCCTGCTCAATTCCGGCTTCTGCTGCCAAAGGACTTACCGCAGTAATCATCATCCGGCCATGATCGGGCACTGCAAATACAAAAGGAACCGTTGAAAGTTCAGGACGGCGGATAAGCTGCCAATCCGCCAGCAACTGGCGAAACCATATCGAAACAAAACGCCTTTGCATATCTTTTACCCAATCTGTCTGTTTTCATCTGCTCTCCAGCCATCTTGCTGCAATACCCGTTTTATTTCTAAAAAGCCTTCTCCGTCCCATTCCATTATCCAGTTCCCCGGAATCCCGTTTCTTACTTTCAGCAGGTTTACCTGCCAGCGTGGAAAACCAAGGCCTGGCATGCCTTCTTCCAAAACACTCGGTAATGGGCTAATCTGCCATCGTGCAGTAGCAATGGTACTGGCCATCCTTCGTGCATCTTTGCGCAGGATAAATCCGGTAACGCCACTTTCTTCGATTGCAAGCTGCAATCTTCTCGATTCAACCAGGCTCAGGGCATCAACCTCAGCCACCACAGCAGCTAAGCCCTCACATCGCAATGCTTCCTCCATTATCCAAAGGGCATCCTTTTCTGTATCAACATCCATAAAAATGATCCGTTCAGGCGCTACATTGAAAGCACTTAGCGCTGCCGGGAACAAACGCCTTGCCGTACTGATCCATATGCAGGCCGCTCCATCTTTCATTAAAGCAGCAAGCAGACCGGCAATAAAGCCATCGCTGGCAGCAGCATCTTCTGGAAAAACAGTAATAAACTCATGGATAGCCCGTTTTGGAAACACCCCGCCGGGAAAAGCATCTTCAATCGCACCAAGGCCAATCTGCTCCGCCTTAGCGGCAGAAGCAGACTTTAAGCCCTGCCACATCAGGATATCCTGTTGTAGTTTGTGTACCAATTCGCTCTTTGTTCCCATCTTAATCGCTAAAATAATTAGCTATTTAAATTTGCTTATATCATTTAACAACAAACATAATGCTAAAAATGTTAGTAAAAAATGAAATGTGGAAAAGAAATCCACTTTGGTTGATAAAAGTAAGGGTAGAGCAATATACTTTATTGCTTGAAAGAAAAGCACATATCAATAAATAGCTATAACGAGTTAAAATACTGCTAGTTATAGATACTACATACGTGTATATTTACTTATGTAGTTCTCTCTAAAAAAACTATAAATCTAAATTATCATGAAAAGAAAACACTTAATCCTTGTGTTCCTTTGTCTGGGAACATTGGCTCTTAATGCCAAAGAAAAGAAAAAAGCGTCGAAAGAAACAGGCGACCCCGTCCTGCCTTGCGTAAGAAGTTCAACTGTCAACTGGTCGGCAAGTTATTACTGCTTTGCAACCAACACAATGATGAATCAAAGCTCTGCTTCGATCTGTACTACATCAAGTACGGATGGTTGTGAAACTGCGCAGAACCAGGCTACAACCTGTGCCGGAGCGTTAGCAGCAGCAAGCAAACAGGCCGCTTTAAGCAATATGGCCAGTCAATGTAACAAACCACTTGACTGATCCCATTACTATTTAATAGCCTAAAAACTGGCTTATTCTTAATGCAAACTATAAAAATCTAAATCATGAACTCAAATCCGATCAAATATTCAAAAATATTATTATTGGCTATTTTTTGTATGATATCTTCCGCAACAATTGCAAATGGTATTCCTGCAAAGAAAAAAAAAGAAGCAGATCCTGTAACGCCGTGTTCCAAAACTGCAACAGTAAGCTGGACGGCCAGTTATTTTTGTGCTAAATCCAATAGTTGGCTGCAGCAGAGCTCATCTTCATCCTGCACCAGCTCGAGTACAGTAAGTTGCGAAGATGCAGAGAGTAAAGCAAGCGCCTGCGCAGCAGCATTGGCAACATCTGGAAAAGCAACAGCACTAGCAACAATGGCTACGTTTTGCAATAAACCTTTAGACTAGTATTCACCTAGTGATTTAAACGTGGTACAGGGATTGGATGTTGGTTCTGTTCCCTGTGCCTTACCTAACGCTCAACTTTTTATGATTAAACAAATATTAATATTTATAGTATCCATATTACCAACCATGGCATTTTGTCAAACGCTTTCCGCTACCTATGCCGTAACACAGGATATCAACGTTGTTCTTGGCGGTAAAGAGAAGAGCATCTCGCTGAACCTCAAAGGCCACTTCTACCTTAAAGGGCAGCGGTCTATTTATTGGGAAAGCCCGGATTATCTGTCCAAATATCCCAAAGGCCAGATTGTGGTACCTACCAAATCAGGTAACGAAATTTATGCGTTGAATACCGATACAATGCAGATGTTATATTATGTCGATTTAAACAACCTACTAATGCGGGTAAAGCCTGCAAGTGGATTGCCTGTTGAAGAACACAAGATTGAAAAAGAAAGAGTGTTAAACTGGGAATATAAATCAGAAACAAAGACCGTAAATGGGTTAAAATGCCAGCTAGCCACAGCAACCGATCAATGGAAAGTATGGTTTTGCCCAGATATTCCTTCCCGCACGGGTTTGTTCAATATTAGCGGTTTACCAGGCCTGGTTGTAGAGGCTGAATTAATTCCGTTAAATGCACATTACACGCTACAATCGTACGATACACAATCTGACATTCCAGAATACGTTTTTGAACCCGGTGAATTCCGCACACTGGCAAAAAAGGAATCCGTTAAAACAACTCCCGAACAAAAAGATAAAACCAAAAAAAAACAAGAAATTATAAAGAATAATAACTAAAACACTATCATTGTTTAGATTCTAATCTACTTCGCATGAACCAATAAAAACATTCAATGAGACTGATTTACGGGCTTTTAATCTTTTTGTTATGTTTTTCGAGCCATGTTATTGCCCAAAATATCAATGTCACTATAAATTTATCAGATGAATTCGGCTCAGCTGTCAAAGATTTCAATGTTAAGATCAGTGGAACGCGCAGCAAACTGATTTATAGCTTTTCGAATTCGCTGGATAAAAATAGCATAAGCCGGACTATCCTTCCAAAAAAGGAGGATGACAGCCTGAGCATATCCATTACCCATATGAGTTATGCAGATAGTATTTTTTCTATCAGTTCTAACATCTCTAAACAGGCTTTCAATGTCAAAATGCATGTCCGTTCAAATTTCCTGAAGGACGTTAATGTAAAGGGGCCACCCATCTGGAAGCGTGGGGACACTATCAACTTTAGAACAGATGCATTCAGGGAAGGGGATGAAAAAAAACTGAAAGACATCATCGAAAAACTGCCGGGGTTTGAGATAACAACGGACGGAAGACTCCTTTATAAACAGAAGCCCATAGACCGGGTACGTATCGATAATGAAGAGCTTTTTGCAGATAAAGTAAAAATGATGCTCAACAGTTTTCCCTCCCATGTTATCGATATTGTACAAGTGCAGCAGAACCAAAGCAGGAACCGGCTGTTAAAAGGGCTGGAAGGAAATGAAACATTTCTGAACCTCACGCTAAAAAAAGGAACAATAAAGGCGGGTTTTGGTGATTTTGAAATCGGGCTGGGCAGTAAAGGGCGTTATACCGCCGACCCTGTACTCTTCTCGATTACTAAAGGATTAAAAGCAGGGTATCTTGGTAAAATCAATAGTACTGGCGATGGTGTGGACAGGGATCGCCCGGGAGAGATCAAAACTGAAAATGAAAAAGACGCAGGAAGACTGCTATCAGCCAATTACCCGCTTTCACTGATCAATAACGTGCCCAACCGCTATTATATAACCAACCATCTTTTTGATAACAGTGTCGATATCTCTACCGCCATATCTAAATCCTTACGATCAAAAACAGAACTGACCTATGTTCATGACAGCCAGCGGCAGTCTACCCTTGCGCAGGCTTCGTATTACGATGGAAACAATTATCTGCTAAGAGCAGAAAACAATTATGGGAATTACAGGCCCGAACTGTTCAATTTTAAACAAACCCTTAAATATTCGCCTGATTCAACAGCCGAAATAGAGACCAGTTTAAATTGGTTTGCAGACTACTCCAACGGGATACAACGATCCGATTATTACCGTTCGGAGCAGTTGTCTACAATAGATAATAATATTGCCAATAAATGGGACAGTTTTGAGCTTAAAAGCACTTATACCCATAGAACTGGTATTTTAAATGCAAATCAGACCTCGATTAGTTTCAATAACCAACATATCGACCAGCTTACACTAGCACGTTCTGACCAATGGCCGGTAATCTATAGTCTGCCTGCCGCCGATTATACCTTTTTAAAGCAGGAGCTCAAAGACCGTTACAACAACTTTTCAATTAATCACAGGCGTTTTCTGCGGATCAGGAAGCTGACATCAGATTGGGAAACCAGGTATGAGCGCAGCGAAATAAGGTTAGGGCAAGACTTTACCTTCAGTGATAGCTTGGCACTTAAGCATCCAGTAAGGCCATTGGACGAAGGAAACAATAACAGTTACCTCCAACAGCGCATCTCTTCTGGCCTTACCGGTGGATATCGCGGTAGTAAAGATTTTTTGTGGCGTTATACTGGAAAGATTGGGATGGTGACAACAAAGATTCTGGAAAACGAAACAAAATTAGAAAACAATCTTCTCGAGTTCAGTGGCTCGCTGGGTTTAAATAAAAAAACCGGTAAATTCATCGGAAATGATATTATGCTAGAGTTTGGCCGTAAGGCATTGGAAACTGTGCGTATTCCCGGTGCTTTCCGGCCTATATCAATTGAATCTTATAGCAGAACGGCCGACCCGTTCCGTCCGTTGAGCTACATTTCCTTAAATTACAATATAAATATTTTCTGGCCAGACGTCTCCAACAACAGCAGCCTTTTCTTTAAATACGGATATAATTTCAGCGATTTTGTGCAGGCGATTACCTACCGTGATTTTTTAAGTCTTGTTACCGATAGCCTGACCGGAAGGGGTACTAACAATCTCTATTTTGGGCTCAACCATAGGATGGCCTCTTTACTGCTAAACGCTTTGGTAGAAATTAAAGCTTCCCTAAGTGGCAACACTTTTCTTATTCTTAACGGAGGCCAGGTTTATCGCTCCGTCAATCGCATGGGCACATTGGAAACTTACCTCAAAAGGAGTTTTGACAAAAAGTATTACCTCACACTGAATGCCCGTTACGATCGGATGAGCAACTTACAGCCAGAAGTGATAAACAATGGCTCAATACAACAGGTATCGGGAACGCTGCTTGTCGGTCTTAAGCAGCGATGGTCGTTTACTAAGGGGGCTAATATTATACTTGATACAAGACTCGTCCGAAACAATATTCACACCGATCGTCCGGTACGATTTTTTTTCATAGATGCCGAAGCAAATTATAAACTCAAAAAAACAAATCTTTACTTTACTGTCCGGGCAGAAAACCTGGCCAACATAAAGTCTTATACGATGATATATAACCTTGGTGATGGCCAACGGACAGGAACCATTCCAATGATCGGAAAAAATATATTTCTTTCATTAAGGTACGAGTTATAAGCTCTTCACGTCCGCACGCTTAATTTTTAACAATAACGACTTAGCCTTTGATCAAGAGGTCGCCTCCAGGTTCTTTTCGCTCATTATGACCGAGAGGCTGGCAGAGGGCAAAAAAGTATTCGTATACTTCAATAATACCATGGGAGAGGTACATGCCAACCTGAATATGCTATGACCGACGCATTTTTTTATTTACTGTAGAGCCCTCTCCGCCATATTTTCCGGCATTGTCTTTATAATTAATGTCCTGCCGCCTCGGTAATTGGTTTTCTTTCCACTAGCATAGCTAAGCAGGATTCCTCTTATTGCCTTTTTGCTGGCTTGGGTTTACTAGCGGCGTTTTGCTTAGGCTTTGCAGGTGCACTTTTTGGCGCTTTGCTTATCCGCTTTTTTAACTGCGTTTTCTTCTCCCTTGCATTTTTAATGCGGTATTCAAGCAGGTACAGCCTGTTCTGCCATTTCCCGATGATGGTGTCGTCGCTTTTCGGAAGGCCGGTTGGTTCCAAAAGACCGAGTACAGTTGCCAGTGCGCGGCTGCTGTCTGCCTTGGCCCGGTTTTCTTTCAGCCAATCTTGTTGTTTTGTTTCGTAAGATTTCTGGTATTCGGCTATAGCCAGTTTGATGAGCTTGACCTCATCTTCTTTTGATCTGGTTTTGCGCAAAAGTACCATCTGCCTGTTCCAGGCGTGGGAATTGGCAGGGTCTGTCATTGCGGATTTCCGGTAGAGTTTTAATGCGGCAGCATTATCGCCCGCTCTTTCCAGTTCGAGCGCAGCAGCGAACTGCTCCTTTGACCGTATCTGTTTTCTTCTTGACATGATTGATTTTGGAACAATTAGCCCGGACTATTGTTTGCTGAAGGGTAATAGCGGTTATGACTGCACGATGACCTTTGCGCTATAGGCGTAATGGTAACTTTGGATTTAGCAAATAGTGAAATGAAGAAAATCGGATTTTTATCGTTCGGGCATTGGTCGGAACATCCCTCATATCAGGCGCGTACCGCTAGTGATACTTTGCTGCAATCTATCGACCTTGCCGTTGCGGCCGAAGAAATCGGCCTTGACGGAGCGTATTTCAGGGTACACCATTTTGCAAGGCAATTGGCATCACCCTTTCCGCTGCTTTCGGCGATTGGCGCAAAGACTTCTAAGATCGAAATCGGAACGGGCGTTATCGATATGCGCTATGAAAACCCTTTATATATGGTTGAAGATGCTGGTGCGGCAGACCTCATCTCTGGCGGCAGGTTACAACTGGGCATCAGCAGGGGTTCGCCCGAGCAGGTGATAGAAGGCTGGCGGTATTTCGGTTTTGCACCAAAGGATGGAGAGAGCGATGCTGATATGGGAAGGCAAAAGGCTTTAGAGTTTCTGGAAAGATTGAAAGGCGAAGGATTTGCAAGGCCCAATCCAAACCCAATGTTTCCCAATCCGCCGGGACTGTTAAGGTTAGAACCATATTCTGAGGGACTGCGCGAGCGCATCTGGTGGGGAGCCGCTTCCAACGCGACTGCTGTTTGGGCGGCAGAGAACGGAATGTACCTGCAGAGTTCTACTTTGAAGTTTGATGAAAGTGGCAAGCCCTTCAGTATCCAGCAGGCCGAGCAGATCAGGCTGTATAAGGAGGCCTGGAAAAAAGCGGGCCATGATCGCGAACCAAGGGTTTCTGTAAGCCGTTCAATATTTGCGCTGATGAACGATCAGGACAGGTATTATTTCGGTCAGCAGGGGAAAGGGGCGGATAGTTTTGGCTATATCGAGCCAACCCAAAGGGCTGTTTTCGGTCGGGGATATGCGGCAGAACCCGATCAGCTGATAAAGGAACTGGCTGCCGATGAGGCGATACAGGAAGCGGATACGGTATTATTGACCATTCCAAATACCTTGGGCGTAGATTACAATATCCATGTGCTATCTGCCATTCTGGAGCACGTTGCACCGGGACTTGGATGGAGATAGATTAGTTTGATTTTTTTAAATCGCACAAAATATATTGCCGGCGAGAGTGTTTATATTCCGAGAGCGTTAATTTAGATGAGCGGGAAGAGCCTTTGGTTTTTCCCGCTTTCTTGTTTTTATTCCATATCGTAATCTTTCACTTGAAAACGAAGCGGCCGGTATGGTTACTGCCGCATTGATAAATGAAAAGCAGGATTATTTCTACTCTTTTAAGTAAGCATCTTCTTTGGCAAGACCCGGATTATCCCTACCAGGCAGGTGCATTTGCTTTTTTTTAAAAAGGTAATGCGCATTAAAAAAAACAACCGATATGAAAATAATACTGTATGCCGCCATTTGTAAAGGGGTAATGGGCTCATGAAATACCAAAACTGCTATAGCAAATCCAATAATTGGGTTAATGTTAAGCAACATACCCACTGTTGATGAGTTTAAGCCCTTTAAGGCATATAAATTCAAAAACAGTGGAATCACTGTAAAACCAACTGCTATAACCTCTATCAATAACCAAAATAGCCCGGCTGTAGGTACAGGTCCGCTGTAGGCAGGGTAAAAGGGCAGCAACATCAGTGCAGAAAGCGAAATGTGAAAGGTGAGCAGGATGAACTTGTCAAACCCAACATTTTTACGCTGGCTTACCAGGTAAGCGGCATAAGTAAACCCAATAACAATGCCGTAAACCATGTCCATAATATTGGCATACGATAACATCAGGCATCCAAGTATACTTAACCCAACGGCCATCCATTGTACTTTGTTAAGCTTCTCACGCAAAAGCCAGCACGCAAGCAAAGTTGTAATAATGGGGCAAACCAGGTAGGCGAGCGAGGTAGCCTTAATGCTTACATGGTTAAGCACGTAAATAAACGAGAACCAGTTAATATTTAAAAAGACACTCCCGCCTACATTCAGCAAAAGCATATTTCGTCTCTGCTTAGAAGGTAAGGCCTTAATATTAGAAAAGGTTTTAACCAATTCGGCACGTTTAAACAAGGCGGTAATGAATAACATTAATATCGCGCAGCTAAAAATGCGGTAAAATAAAATATCTACCGAAGAATATCCGCTTAAAGGTTTTAAAACTAAACTAAAAAAGCCCCAGGTCGCATAAGCGAATATAGCGGCCAGGTAATATTTTGCGATTTTCACAGGATGGTTGCTATAATGTTGATCTGACAAATATCATAAAATCTTAGGGCTTATTAAGCCACACAATGCAAAACACTATTTATCGGCTGGAACACAAAATTGACGTATATTTATCGATCTTTTACCCACTCATTATATTAACGCTCCATGTTTAATTGGCTCTTCGGTAAGAAAAAAACTAAACCTGTTTTATCCAAGGTAGATTATTGGAAAGCATTTGAATTATTTGCACTTTTCGATGACCTGGACAGGGCAAAGGCTGTTCTGGAGCATACAAATGATACCCGTATCGATTTTATTGCTTTTAAGGACTGGTTTACAGAAGAACTGGCTGAGCTTGAAGGAGCAAACAATCCTGATTTTTCAAGGGTACGGGAATGGTTTGCACCAGGCGCCGATTGGGATAGCTTGATGGGGCGGCAGGGGTTTGAACTGGGCAGGTCTGTTTTTAAACGGGCTGATTGGTGGAAACGCAACCAGGAGTTCGTACCGGGCAGTATTGTTTGGCTAAGTGGCGAATATGGGCTGGTGTTAAACGATGCCCCTGGCGGGCTTTACGGACTGGTGAGGTGGGATACAGAAAAAGCGCAAGATACCGAAGACTGGAGGGGCCTTTGGGGTACCTTTGTTGCCATGGGCGGAAGGGTGCTACAGGAATATGACTTTAAGTTTATAGGGCCAGATGGCAGCTTAAAAAGCGAATACGGAAATGCAAATAGAACACAGGGATTTAGGCATTAAAAGAAGAGATCACATGGTTGTTAGGCCCTCGCTTAAATTGTCTTTTAAGGGAGCGGGGTTACGCCTGTCGAGCTGCCCAAATAGATAATAATTTACCTTTGCAGATTAACTACCTCAAATGACAAAAGCAACCCATCGTAAAATACAGTTATTCTTTATTGCCCTGTGCGTGCCTTTATGTGGATTTTATTTCCATTACTATAAAAAGAACAGGGAAATTGATCATTATAGGCTAAAACTCTGGGCTGAATTAAAAAGCCACTCCATCACCAAAGAAGAATATTATCGCTTGTGGAATCCCAAAATGGAAGAATGGAAAGAATCGTTCAGGAAATGTGAGTTACTGGAACTACCGGTAGTCCTTATGTCTGTACTCAGTGGTGTAAACCTCATTGTGTATTGGCAGCATAAGAAAAATCTTTCAAGGCTAAAAGCAGCTAGTTAAGGCTCTAATGCTTGTTTTCTATCAATTGGGTGCCGGTTGTTGAAATGCTTCGATAATCATCCTTTTTACCTCGTGCCTGCTGTTGAAGATCAGTTTTTCTGAGCGGGCAGGAACCACAGCTCCAAACCAGGGTATTTAAATGACTTTCTCAATTGGTATTTGTTCGTTCAGACAGTAGATCCGTTGGTGCGGATGTAGGCATTTAATGGCCCGTACAATTAGCTAGTGCTTCTTTAGACAGTCGTCCTGGTAACCATCGGCGCTAATTAAGATGCCTTCGTTTTCTTACAATTATAGAGATTAAAATACATTGAAATTTGAAGTATTAATTATAACAATCATGAACGATACATCAAAAAACAATTCTATTTTAATTACTGGTGCCACTGGCACAATAGGTTCAGAATTAGCCAGACAGCTCTCGGTAGCAGGTTTTAACTTTAAGGCTATGGTCCGCTCATTCAACAGCATAGGATCACTTAAATCTTTATCCGGACCGGAGTTGGTAAAGGGTGACTTTAACGACCCTCAAAGTCTGGGTGAGGCACTTTGGGGTGTCGAAAAAGTATTTCTACTGACCAATTCTACCGAACAGGCCGAAATCCAGCAGATTGCATTGGTTGATGCTGCAATATCGGCAGGTGTAAAACATATTGTGAAACTTTCTCAGTTTGCGGCAGATATTCAATCTCCGGTGCGTTATTTGCGTTATCATGCCGCAGTAGAACAAAAGATCATTGCATCAGGAATTGACTATACGTTCCTGCGTCCCAATCTTTTTATGCAGGGGCTTCTTGTTTTTCGCGATCCGATTATTCACCAGGGCAAATTCTTCGCTCCAGCCGGCCAGGCAAAAGTTAGTTTAGTTGATATTCGTGACATCGCAGCTGTTGCAGCCAAATCGTTAACAGAAGACGGCCACCAGGGAAAAACCTACAACCTAACCGGACCTGAAGCTTTAACACATACAGCCTTAGCCAGTATACTTTCAGCAGCAACTTCCAGGGAGATAAGATATATTGACGTTACGCCAGAAGATATGCGTAATGCTGTCTTATCTGTAGGCTTTCCCGAATGGCAGGCAGAGGGATTATTAGAAGACTATGCTCATTATGCAAGGGGGGAGGCAGCTTTGATCAGCCCCGACATCGAAGCTGTAACCGGAAAGCCGCCCTACAAATTTGAAGCCTTTGCAAAAGATTATGCCCATTTGTTTTCGGCATAAAATTCACGTAGTTCAACTTAAAAAAGATATGAAAAAGTTAATTAAAGTATCAGCCATGTTATTGGTTGCTGTAGTGGCGGCAGTTTTGATTCTGGAGTTTACCAGTTCTTATACAACATCGGGCAATGTCAATCAGGATGCTCCGGTAAAAACCTTGCAGTCAATAAGGATTCATGCTTCATCACAAAAAGTATATGCAGTTTTTACAAACGTTCAAAAATGGCCTGAGTGGCAAAAGGAAATTACGGCCGCAAAGCTCAATGGGCCACTTCAGCCTGGCAGTTTTATTGAATGGTCAACCGCTGGTATGAACATCAAGTCAACCTTACAAACTGTTAAAACAAATCAACAGATTGGATGGTGTGGTAAGGCCTTTGGAGCTTTTGCAATACATACCTGGCAGTTTAAGCAAGAGGACGGATATACAACTGTTCTTGTTAACGAAAGCATGGAAGGCTGGCTGGTAAAACTGATGAAAGGATATTTTCAGAAGAACCTCAATATTGCGACCAAAAACTGGTTGCAGGCTTTAAAAAATGAAGCAGAAAAGGGTTAGCATCCATTTTTGTCCTGGCCGGTCAGGTAAAACTGCCGGCCTTTTAGTTCTTTAATGAAACGGTGTGGTGTGGTACCCAAAAAATACTTAAAATCTTTGATCAGGTGGCTTTGGTCATGATAGTTAAATTCATCGATAATACCGAAAATATCAGGTTTACCCTTAGGTAAATTTAACAGGTAATTTATAACTGCTTTGAAACGTAAGAAACGCAATAACTCCTTTGGCGAGTAACCGGCATATTTCTGGAAACGCAACTGTATACTCCGTTCCGTTAACCCCGTATTTGCCGCAATTGCTTTAACCGGCTGGATCAATGGGTTATGGAAATAGTACTCTCCTTCTATTAATGGTTTTACTGCGGCTTCATTAGTTTCGGCCAGAGAGTCTATAAAATGGTTCAACATCTGCAAGCGGTCTTGTATATCTTCTAACTCCGTTAACTCTCGCCACAGTTCTTCAAGGTAACGGCTGTGTGGCAAAATAGCTAAGTTATGGGTTTCATTTCCAGTAACCGTTGTTAAAGGGACTTTAAAAAGGCGATAAAATCCGTCTAATTCGAAAGTGATTACGATCGCATCTGCATTTGCCGGCAACTCATAGTTCAGCATTTTTTTTAAAGGCCCAATAATGGATACGCGTTCTATCACTGTTTCCGGAGCTTCCTGATTGTAAGAAATTTTAACAGGAGGACCAAAATTAAAGATCAATTTCATTTCAAGGCTGGGCGAAACGTGTTTGATAACCGGAGCAGCGTCCGCAGAATTAAAAACATGGTAAAAATGGCTTACAATACCTCTCAAAGCGCTGCTGGTTTCATATAGATGTCCGTTTTGATCTTTCTCCATATATTTTACTGGCTATTCTATTCAAAAATAAACAAAAACCCGCGTTTTTGGCCTTTTAGTGAGATTTAAGAGGGTATAGATCTGGAATGTGGCAAGAATGACTTGTTTGGTCCTGCTGTTGATTGGGCCAAAAAGAAAGGAGCAGACAATGAAAACTGAGTTAAAGCTATTGATAGCCTGTGGCATCCTGCTTTCGGCCTGTTGAAGTTTAAAAAGCAAAAAGACGCTGCAAACGGAAAACCTTCAATCGAACAGCCATTACCAGGAACATACCAATCTGCAAAGCTGGGCAAAAGCAAACACCTTACTGCTCGATACCAGTAACAGCGAATACCTGGTACAGATTACCCCGGTGGGGAAATTCCGCTACAGTGCCGAAACTGGTTTCGAAGGCGCGGCCGAAAAAGTTGTGGTAAGGGGAAAAGCCAGTAAAAGGCAGGTCCTGCAGCAGCAACAGCAGATGGGCCGGCAGCTTCAGCAGCAAAAGCATAGCCAGGAAAGCACACAGGTAAAAAAGAAGGTACAGCACATTGATAAAAGCAGAAAGCCACCTTGGGCCGCGATGTGCATAGGGCTGGTGGTAATACTGGGCCTGGCCTGCTGGTTGATGAGAAAACGACTATTCAACTGAATATTAAATGCTCCCTGTAATACCAGCTTACAGGAGCATTTACACCATGTATCTTTTTATCTTCCGAAAACCCTATTGTGCGCATACATCTTTTGATATGATTAGTGCATCTAATGGCTATAGCAGGTTGCTTATTTATGAAAATAGACCTGCCAGAAATTGTAGACGGTAAAAATTACAATCTCTTCGCGTGGATGGTACGGCCTTGTATAAAAATCATCTCTTTTATTAAGCCGTGCTCATCTTTTACAAACTCCATACTGGCCTGGATCGTTTTAAAAAAGAACTTATTGGCACTTTCTGCAAAGGCTTCTATTTTAGGCTGCCCGGTGGCCTGTACAAAAACCTTTTTACCCTCGCGGCTTACGGTTAATACAAGTTCGGGAGTAAGCTGATAGTTGCCAAGATAACTATTTAGATCCTGCTCAGGAACGTCAGCGAGGGTAACCTTCTTGGTTTTGCTCAGGCCCTTAAAACCATATACGGTAGAAATGCTGTTGATCAGCTCCTGAACAATTTCTCCGTTATCTGAATTAACCATAACGACCAAACCATTTCCACCCTCAAAGCTCCCATAGTATCCGCCGGTAAACCCCGCATTGCCCGCACCGTGGCCAAAGTACTTTAGCCCATTGTAATCCTCTACAAAAACACCTAAGGCAGCACCGTTATTATTCATGTACGGACTAAGGCGCAATTTTGTATCCTTTTGATCAAGAACCTTTGCCGATTTACCCTGGTAGGCAAGCTGGGTTTCGATGATATATTTGGCCAGGTCGCTGGGGTTTGTCCATAAACCCGCAGCAGCCTGCTCCGGATAAATATGATATTTCCCCTTCACCTCTTTGCCATCACCATCGTATCCTGCAGACAGCAGTTCCTGCCTGATGCCCAGGGGCGGCTGCGCAAAAGTGCTGCTGAGCATGCCCAATGGCTTTAGTACCTGCTCCATTAAATATGTTTCGTACCGTTGCCCGGTAATATCGGTGAGTACGAGCTGGGAAATGGTTGTTCCCCCTCCCGAATATTCCTGGCGGGTTCCGGGAGCGAAAAGTGAACGTACCGCATCAGAATTGGCCGGAGATTCGCCGTTTAAAATCTGCACGACCGATGGCAGCGGCTTACCAGCCTCATAGCCCCCAAAGCCATGCACATTCAATCCTGCGGTATGGCTGAGCAGGTTTGCCATACTGATTTTCTTACCCTTAGAAACCGAATCGTAAGGGAATTTCCAGCTTTTGAGGTAAGTATTAATGTCTGCATATAAATCCAGGTTCCGCTCCTTAAAAAGCTTTAATATGGCCAGGCTGTTCAGCGATTTACTGATGGATGCCGCCTGGAAAAGCGTTTTATCGCTTACCCGAATTTTCTTTTCTGCATCAGCAAATCCATAACCCTTTGCAAAATCGACCTTATAATCCTTAATCACCGCAATGCTGAGCCCCTGAACCTTAAAATGTTTCATCCGTTCCAGCAAATTCGAAGGCCCTGAATCGCCGGTCTGGATGTTTTCAGTAAGCCCGTTTTCAACCTGCCTGATCCGCTCCTGCACGGTAGATTGGGCAAGGCTATTGTTAAAAAAGAAAACCGAAAAAAACAAAGCCAGGGTGGCGGTGAATGTATAGGATTTTTGAATGTCCTTCTTAAGCCTGGCCAAATGAGGCCTTTCTATATTTTTCATAACAATTATTTTGGGGTAGTCCAGAACAGGTCAGGATTATTGGTTTTATAATTGATAAACTTAACCCCGGTTTTCTGGTTGGTTGATTCCCTTTTATGCGGCCCCTGAACAATACCGTCTAACGGCAACAGTTCTACATAGGCCACCTCTTTTCCGCTGGTCCAGGTTTCGGTATCATACTGGCTAACTACGGGTGTTTCCAGGCGGTAAAGATTCTTTGCCATATAGGTCTGCAGGTAATATTCCTTGGATTGCAGGGCAGTACGGTTCCAGTTTGCATCGGCATTTAATACCAGCGGCATACCTTTTACCAATCGTTCCCTTACTTCTGATACACCAAGCAGGTTGCCTTTTTCATCCATCACATACGAATCAAAGGTAGGGTCAATCCAGATCCACTTTTTAAGGTCCTTGCAATATACCATATTAATTACGTGGCAATCATCAAAGTTCGTTTCCTTTGGCATGCAGGTGATGTACCTGGAAGTGATGCCCATGGCGAGGTAACATTCGTTGAGTACGGTAGCCAGCATACGGCAGTTTACCCCGCGGTTTTGCTCGCGGCACACCCTGATCAGCTCAATCGCATTTTTAAGGGTTGGGTTATCGCTGTTTCCATCGTGCCTGATGAGGTTATGTACCCAATGCATGAGGTTGAAGATTTTGGAAAGTTCATTTCCTTTGCCCGCGATCGAATCCAGCCTGAGCTCCTTTCTGATGCGTACCAGATTAGGGTTCTCCATTGATTGGTAGGTAAAGACAGGGATTTCACGTCTGTCTGAAAGGTTATATTTTCCCGCCTTTTGAAGTGTATCCAGGTAGGCAATGGGTTTCCGGCTTGGGGCCTTTGCATCATATTTTACCTGTGTTCTTGCGGTATCGGTTCCATTTACCAGGATAATAAAATCATATTCCCCAACCTTTGGATCGACATTGAATGATATGGATTCCTGATCGGTGTAGAAGGTTACTTTTTTGGCAGAGGTGGTATATACATCTAATTTTTCTTTAGGCATAACCGTCCAGGCGTTTTTTCTAACGGGGTAGTTATCATCTTTGATATCAACACTTGTAGATGTTGCCTTAACAATTTTAAGTTTCTTTTGGGCGAATACGGTTGTTACCGGAAAAAGGAGTAAGAATAGAATGGAACGTTTCATTTTCAGTTGGTTTAAGGTTTGAGCTTAAAACAAAGACGCCGGGAAACTCCGGAACGTTGCATTGAACCTAAAATAATAGTTGCCATGCTAAAACAAGGTCCGTGCCCCGGATATAAAAACCAACCCATGCCCGGTGTAAAGACCAGCGTTCTGTATGTTCGCACCGGCGCTTTTTCAGGGTTTAGCCAACACATTAGCCCCTTAAACAAAAAAAAGCTGCCCGTTGGGCAGCTTTAACTTAATCGGATTGATGTTTTTTATTTTGCTAAATTCATTGCATTTTGTTCTGCCTCCATAATCGCCTGAGAAGCATATGATGCTGATTTAAGACTGGCAAAATCTGCCAATTTCACATTTTTCATGTTGCTTGCAATCATGGTACTTTCGCCGGCAGTGCCGTTTAATTTTAATACCGCATCTTCCTTAACGATGGTATATAAACTGCCTGCAGTAGTTTTGATTTTTGCTGTGGCACTCTGG
>Ga0182007_10000060_pt1 | contig 88258 bp, 67 predicted proteins | sample Sormic07211113_1_FD_123023 | JGI IMG/M metagenome (GOLD analysis project Ga0182007, IMG submission 123023) | Rhizosphere microbial communities from Sorghum bicolor, Mead, Nebraska, USA - 072115-113_1 MetaG | ecosystem: Host-associated > Plants > Roots > Rhizosphere | place: USA: Nebraska...
CCGGTATCGAAGGTGATGCCCTTGCCGACCAGCACGTAGGGCTTGGCGTCGCCGCCGTTGCTCCACTTCAGCACGACCAGGCGCGGGCGGTTGGCCGAGCCGCGGGCCACGGCCAGCAGGGAACCCATGCCCAGCGCTTCCATCTGCTGCTCGTCCAGGATCTCCGCCTCGGCGCCGTCATGGGCCTGGGCGAACGCGACCGAGGACTCGGCCAGGTAGGCCGGGGTGCAGACGTTCGGCGGCAGGTTGCCCAGCTCGCGGGCGTGCTGCACGCCGGCGGCGATGGCCTGGCCCTGGGCCAGTGCCTGGGTGTCGGTACCGGCGATGGCCAGCGTGGTCAGGCCCGGCTCGTCGGCCTTCTTCTTGCCCAGCGTGGCGCTGTAGCGGTAGGCGGCGTGGTCGGCGGTGATGATGGCCTGGCGGATGTTCCAGGCGGCATCGCGGCCCTTGACCTCGATCTCGGTCAGGGTGAACAGCGCGTGGTGGTTGACCCCGCTCTTCAGGGCGCGGCTGGCATCGCCGACCGCCTTGAGGTACTGCGGCACGCCGAATTTGGCCGGCTCGCCCAGCCCGACCACCAGCACGCGCGCGGCGGTGACGCCGGGCAGATCGTGCAGCAGGGTCGTGTTCCCGGTCTTGCCGCCCACGTCGCCGCGGGCGATCAGGGCCGACAGGCGGCCACCGGACGCGGTGTCCAGGGCCTGTGCCGCCGGGCTCAGGGTCTGGTCGGCATAGGCGCCGACGATGACGCAATCGCACTCGGCCGAGGCCGGCGCTGCGTGGTTCAGGGTGAATTCCAGGGCCATTGATCAGATTCCGTTGGCAAATCCGTACAATCGCGAGCTGTTTACGTCCCGTCAGTAGACTGGGCAGCACCGCGAACGAATCCGAGAGTTTAAACCACCGCCCCATGTCGAAGCTCGATCGCTATCTCCTGCGTGATTTCGTCCAGAGTTTCCTGGCCACCCTGATCGTGTTGCTGGTGGTGAGCGTCGGTGGTGTCCTGGTGGACATCCTCGGCAACATCGCCGACGGCCGCCTGCCTGCCCGCCTGCTGTTCTCCCAGCTGGGCCTGCAGTTCATCGTCTATATGCCGCTGATCCTGCCACTGGCACTGATGCTGGGCCTGCTGCTGGCCACGGCCCGGCTTTACCGGGACTCGGAGATGGCGGTCATCACCGCCATCGGTGTCGGCCCCAAACGCCTGCTGCGCCCGCTGCTGATGCTGGTGGTGCCGGTGGTCGGCCTGATCGCCCTGTGCTCGCTGTGGCTGGGCCCCTGGGCCGACCGCACCGGCGAGGCCATGATCGACGAGGCCAACCGCAGCGTGGTCATGGCCGGACTGGAGGCGGGCAAGTTCACGTCCCTGCCCAATGGCGGCGTGGTCTACCTGTCCTCGGTTTCCCCGGATGGCACCCAGCTGGGCAAGGTCTTCATGCAGCGCCAGAAGGAGAACAGCATCGAGGTGATCTCCGCCGATCGTGGGCGGATGTACTTCGAAGGAGCCAAGCAGCGCTACCTGGAGCTCGACGACGGTCACCAGGTCCAGGGCCCGGTCCATGGCGCCCTGGACTACAAGCTGATGACTTTCGCCCGCAACGACGTGGCGATGCCCGACGGCGCCGAAACGCGCAAGGACGACGATCCGGAGCTGCTGCCCACTACGCAGCTGTTCGGCGATGAGCGCCCCGAGGCGCAGGCCCAGCTGCACTCGCGCATCGCCCCGCCGCTGATCGCCCTGGCCTTCGCCCTGATGACCCTGCCGCTGGCCCGCAGTTCGCCGCGCCAGCAGCGCTACGGCCGGATGATGCTGGCCTTCCTGGCCTACATGGTGGGCATGAACCTGATGTTCATCGGCACCCGCTGGATCGCCGATGGCAAGATTCCCGGCATTGCGGGCCTGTGGTGGCTCACCCTGCCGTTGCTGGCACTCGCCCTGTGGATGTATTTCCGCGACGGCAAACTGTCGCGTCCCCGGAGGACCGCATGAACGTGTTGCGCCCCATGCGGTTCGATCTGTATCTGGGCCGTGCCGTGTTCGGCACCGTCCTGTTGACCTGGGCCGTGCTGGTCGGCCTGGACGTGGTGATGGCCTTCTCCGGCGAGTTCAAGGACGTCGGCAAGGGCAGCTACACGCTCGGCCACGCCGCTGCCTGGGTGCTCTACACCGTGCCCCGCCGCGCCTACACCTTCTTCCCGACCGCCGCCGTGATCGGCGCGCTGATGGGCCTGGGCCAGCTGGCCGCCACCTCCGAGCTCACCGCGCTGCGTGCGCTGGGCCTGTCGCGCAAGCGCCTGAGCGTCTCGGTGGCGATCGCGCTGTCGCTGATGACCGCGGTGATGGTGTTCAGCGGCGAAACGCTGGGCCCGTGGGGCCAGAGCAAGGCGGACGAGATCAAGGCCAGCGCGAAGTGGGGCAGCAGCCTCAGCGCGGCCCGCTATTCGGGCGTGTGGGCGCGCGAGGGCGACACCTTCCTCAATGCCCAGAGCGGCGACGAGCAGTTGCAGGCCGGCGGCGGTACGCGCCTGGTCCTGCACGATGTGCGTCTGTACAAGATCGCCGAGGACGGCCGCCTGGCCTCGTTGACCTATGCGGCCACCGCCGAGCACGGTACCGACGGCTGGGTGTTGAACAAGATCCGCCGCGACACCTTCGGTGAGCGTTCGGCGACGCGCGAGACGGTCGAGTCCGAGCCGTGGAATTCACGCCTGGACGCGGCGGCGCTGGCCAGCGGCATTTCCAAGCCGCGCAACCTGACGGCGATGGATCTGCGCACCAGCATCGAGTACCGCAAGCGCAATGGGCTGGATGCGCGCGATTACGAGGATGTGTACTGGAGCCGCTGGTTCTATCCGATCAATGTGCTGGCGCTGTGTCTGGCGGCGGTGCCGTTCGCGTTCGGTTCGCTGCGCAGTGGTGGGATGGGCAAGCGCTTGTTCCTGGGCATTCTGTTCGCGCTCGGCTTCTGGTTGCTGCAGTTGTTCTTCGGCCGTATGGCCGGTGCGTTGAAGTTCGATTACCGGATTGCGTATGCGTTGCCGCCGATCGTGATGATGGTGGTATCCGGGTTGTTGTTCCGGCGGAAGTCGGGCTGATTCTTCTGCTCGGGCGCCAGGCGCCAGGCGCCAAACGCCGAAGCCAAAGCCGAAGCCGAAGCCAAAGCCAAAGCGGCCACCATGTGCTCTCGAGCTAGGCGCGACGGGCTCGCCATTCCGGGACCCGCCGCAAGTACGTCCATGTAGGCTCATGTCGCCGCATCCATGCGGCTCATGGTCCCGGCCTGGCAATCCCGCCGCGCCTCCGACAGTGTTCTGGTGGGGGGAGGGAGAGCAGGAGCAGCCGGGCATGGCGCGGCTCTACCCGTTCTGATGGATTGGCGAAGTCCGCTGTTCGTATTGAATCTTGTCGACTGAGCGACTGAGCGGTTGATCGACGAAGGGTTTGATCGATTGAGCGAAGCTTGGACTTCGCGGTGGATGTTGCGCCCCTTGAGGCGTCTCGATCGCGAGAGCCGGTACGGAGTGCGAAACGTCGGTCACGCAAAAGATCCGCTTTGACCAGCCGCACTTCGCAATCTGTCAATGCGGAGAGGCGCAGCCCATTTCAGGGCCGTAGTGCGCCATGGATGGCGCACTACGAGCCTACATGGACGTACTTGCGGCGGGCCCAGAAATGGGTTGCGCCTCTCCGCAAACGCACGGAAAGTGGAATCGCTGCTGTTCGCGTTGTTCTGTAAGGCATCAGAGCTTCAAAGCTCTAGAGCGTCAAAGCGTCAAAGCGTCAAAGCGTCAGCGCTTCGGCAACCGGACAACCCGCGTCCCGCTGGCCCGGTCATGCCAGGTCAGGCGCTGTCGATCCACCAGTGCCCACCAGAACCCCAGGCCGGCCGCCAACACCGACAGCGAGCCCACCGCATACCGCAGCCACAACTGCCTGCGTGTCGGCACCGTGCCGTCCAGCGATACCACCCGCACCCGCCACGGCCGCATCCCCAGCGTCTGCCCACCGCGACGCCAACTCATCGTCGCGTACACCCCCGTCACGCCCCAGCAGCACGCCCACAGCGCCCACTGCCACGCACTGAACGGCGCGATGTTCTCGCGCTCCGCATGGCCGCTCAACGTATAGATCGCCACGAACAGCGCGCCCAGCAGCATCCACAGCGCCAGCGCCGGGAAGAGGTCGTACAGCAGCGACAGCAGCCGCCACAGCAGCAATGACGCAGGACGATCAGCGGCAGTGGACGACAGCGGGGCATCGGTCATGTCCCGGAGCATACCCGGCCCGCCGCCCACGTTCGATGGCCCCCGATCATTCCGCTCCGTATGCTGTCCGCATGTCCGACGCCACCACCCCCGCACTGCGCCGCCAGCTCGTGCAGCACCTGCCCGAGCTGCGCGACGACGACAACGTCCGCATCCAGCGCTTCCTCGACAGCGCCTGGGCCGAACACGGTCTCGTCCGCGCCAGCCTGGACAGCTATCGGCGCGACCTGGAAGGCCTCGCGCGCTGGCGCGATGGTGCCGCAGGGGGGCTGGCCGGCCTCGACCGCGCAGGGCTGTTCGATTACCTCGCCTGGCGCTCGCGCCATGGCTGGTCGCCGCGCAGCACCGCCCGCCTGCTCTCCGCGCTGCGGGCGTTCTTCGCCGATGCCGTCCGCCGCGGCGAACGCAGCGACGACCCCAGCGCGCTGCTCGATCCGCCCAAGCTGCCCCGCCTGCTGCCCAAGGCGCTCGCCGAAAGCCAGATCGACGCGCTGTTGGCCAGCCCCGACATCGACACGCCGCTCGGCCTGCGCGACCGCGCCATGCTGGAGCTGATGTATGCCGCAGGCCTGCGCGTCAGTGAACTGGTCAATCTGCCGGCCAATGCCGTCAACCTGCGCCAGGGCGTGCTGCGCGTCACCGGCAAGGGCAGCAAGGAACGCTTGGTTCCGCTCGGCGAAGAGTCGCAGCATTGGCTCGAGCGCTATCTGGCCGAATCGCGGCCCCAGCTCACCGGCAAACGCAATGTGCCCACCCCGCAGGACGGCGCGGTGCCGATGTTCCTGGAGCCCTCCCTGCATCCGGTCAGCCGCCAGCAGTTCTGGGGCCTGGTGAAGAAGTACGCGGTACTGGCCGGGATCGACCCGGCCCGGATCAGCCCGCACGGCCTGCGCCACAGCTTTGCCACGCACCTGCTCAACCGGGGCGCCGATCTGCGGGCCCTGCAGATGCTGCTGGGCCACAGCTCCCTGTCCACCACCCAGATCTACACGCTGGTCGCGCGCGAACACCTGCAGAAGCTGCACGCCAAGCACCATCCGCGCGGCTGATACCGGGCCGGGCCGGGGCGGGTCGCGCGCCGCCGTTCCACTGCGGTCCAGCTGCGGGGGCAGGCAGCTGTGCGAGAATCCAGTCTGACTCCTTACACCGGAATGCTCGATGCTCCGTGTTGCCATTGCGGCGCTCTTCGGCGCGCTCAGCCTGACTGCCTGCGCGCAGCAACCGTCCGCTCCGGCGGCCAAGACCACGGCCGCTGCTCCGGCCGCTGCCGGCGATGCCGACCAGCGCGTGCGCACGGCGCTGCAGCAGCTGGACCCGACCTTCAAGCCCGATTTCATCGGTGCGGCGCCCTTTGCCGGGTTCCGCGAAGTCCTGGTCGGTGGCCAGGTGCTGTACGTCTCCGATGACGGCCGCTACCTGATGCAGTCCCAGCCGTACGACATCCAGAACAAGGCGCCGGTGAGCAGCCGGGGCCTGCTCACCTACCGGCGCAAACTGCTCGACGGTGTTCCCACCAACGAGCGCATCGTGTTCGCCGCGCCGAACGCCAAGTACACCGTCAGCGTCTTCACCGACATCGAGTGCGGGTACTGCCGCAAGCTGCACCAGGACATCGCCGAGCTCAACCGCAACGGCATCACCGTGGAATACCTCGCGTTCCCGCGCATGGGCCTGGGCAGCCAGGACTATACCGACATGATCTCGGTCTGGTGCGCGGCCGACCGCAAGCAGGCGCTGACCGCGGCCAAGACCGGCAAGGCCGTCACCCCGAAGAACTGCACCAATCCGGTGGCGATGCAGTACAAGCTCGGCCAGCAGATGGGCGTCAACGGTACGCCGGCGATCTTCGCCGCCGACGGTACCCAGCTCGGTGGCTACCTGCCGCCGGCCCAGCTCAAGGCGGCGCTGGAGCGCGTCTCGGCAGGCGGCAGCCGCTGAAAAAAACGCCCCGGCCAGGCCGGGGCGTGTTGTTCACTGAGCGGGGTGCTGCTCCACTCGATCAGCCGGGGCCGCGTCCCGCTCGATCAGCCGGGCAGCGTCCCGCGCCACGGCGTCACTTCAGGCCATCACTGATCGCCTTGGTCAGCGTGCCCTGCGCATCATCGCCGCTGAACTCCCAGAAGAACGCACCGCCCAGGCCCTGCGTTTTCACGTAGCCCATCTTCTCGGTGACCATGGCCGGCGTGTCCACGCTCCAGAACGTGGTGCCGTTGGAGATCCACGTGGCCTTGGCGACGTTGTCGGTGTAGACCGGCCAGTTGAGGGTCTTGAGCACCTTCCAGTCTTCGATGCCGGCTTCGTACGTGCCCGGTGCCGCGCCGCCGGCGCTCTTGTAGAGCCCGTTGTTGCCGGCGGCCACGCCGTTCCAGCCACGGCCGTAGTAGCCGATGCCCAGGTTCAACTTGCTGGCCGGCACGCCGCGGCTGAGGAAGGCCTCCATCGCATCGTTGCTGTTGTAGAACTTCTGGTCGCCGGTGGAGGGATCGGCCGGGGAGTCGAACAGGGCCGAGTGGTGGTTGGTCTGCGGATCCCACGCGCCGTGGAAGTCATAGGTCATCACGTTGATGAAATCCAGGTACGGGTGGTAGCTGGCCGGATCGGTCACACGGATCTTGTCCACGCCTGCGCCCACCGCCACCGTCAGCAGCAGGCCCGGGCGCACCGCATCCAGCTGGCGGCGGAACTCGGCCAGCAGCGCGGTGAAGTTGGCATTGTCGGCCGACGTGCCGCAGCTCAACCCGCAGGCCACCGGGTACTCCCAGTCGATGTCGATGCCGTCGAACACGCCGAGCGCCGCACCCGCGCCGCCCGCCCCATCGGCGACCGGCAGGTTGCCCTTGATGTAGGCATCGATGCACGAGGCCACGAAGGCCTGCCGGTTGGCCGGCTGCGCCGCGCTGGAGAATCCGCGCGACCAGGTCCAGCCGCCGAGCGAGATCAGCACCTTGATGTTCGGGTGCTTGGCCTTGAGCTGCTTGAGCTGGTTCCAGTTGCCACGCAGCGGCTGGTCCCAGGTATCGCCGACGCCGCTCACGCTGGCCCCGGCGGCGAACGACTTGCCGTAGTCGGCATACGCATCGCCGCCTGCGCCGGTGTTCGCGTCGGAGGCCTGGGTCACGCCCACTTCGCAGCGGTTGTTGCGCACGTTGCCGAAGGCGTAGTTGATATGGGTCAGCTTCGCCGCCGAACCACTGGTGTCGATGTTCTTCACCTGGTAGTTGCGGCCATAGATGCCCCACTGGGTGAAGTAGCCGATCACCCGCTTGGTGCCGCCACCACCACCGCTGGCGGCCGTGGTCACACTGATCGAACCACTCTGGGCCGACGCGTTGCCCGCGTTGTCGCGTGCACGCACGGTGTAGGTATAGGCCGTGCTCGCGGCAAGGCCGCCATCCGTGTACTGGGTGGCGCTGGGCGAGCCGACCAGGCTGCCATTGCGGTACACGTCATAGCCGGCCACGCCGCTGCCGCCGCTGTTGTCGGTGGCCGCGTTCCAGGCCAGGTTCACCGTCGTCGCGGTCCTGGACGGAGACGCCAGTCCGCCCGGGACGCTGGGGGGCGTGGTGTCGTTGCTGGCCGCGGTGACGGTCACATTGACCGTGGCCGAAGAGGTCACCGCGTTGTTGTTGTCGGTGGCGACCGCCTTGAAGGTGTGGTTGCCGGCCGTGGCGTTGCTCCAGACCACGCTGTAGGGCGCGCTGGTGTCGATGCCCAGCGAGGTGCCGCCGCGGAAGAACTCGACCTTGCTGATGCTGCCGTCGGTGTCGCTGGCATTGGCGCTGACCGTGATGCTGCTGCCGGCGCTGAAGCTGGCCCCGGCGGCCGGGGAGGTCAGCGCGACGCTGGGCGGCTGGTTGCTGGCGCTGCCATCGCAGGCACCGAGATTGGTGTAGTAGGGCGCGCCGGCCGGGTGGTCGGGCGGGGCGTTCCAGATGTCCTGGTTGGCGCGGTACAGCACGCCCCCCTTCTGCAGGGTCTGGCCGGCCAGATAGATGGCCGCGCCGTTCCATTCGGGGGCCCCGGTACAGTTCGCCGCCTGCACAAGCGTGGGCGTGCCGGCGGCCGCGGCCAAGGCCAGGGCGAGCAGCCAGCGGGGGCGGCGGAGGAGGGCGGCGGGGGAGGGAAACGATGTCACTGCACGGCGCGCAATCGGGTCTGGCATGGTCGGTCTCCGATCAGGTGGGCGCATGCCGCCGGGATGGCGGCATGCGTGCAGCAGTTCCGGACGCCGGTGAGAGAGGCCGGCAACGACATGGGGGACGGACGGCACCTGGCCGCAGGCCAGGTGGTGATAACGTTGTCATGTAATCCAGGTGCAATCCGTGAACCAGCGCATGGTTCTGATGTGAACGCGGTTGTCCCCGGCCCGGGCCGGCCGATCCCCAAGGCCGGGCCGCGGCGGCCGACTTGGGTACAATAGTGGGCCCCGTTCCCAACCACGGTTCCCCGGACATGATGGTCCTCGAGGGCGCATCCGCCCTTTCGCCGTTCCGCCGCGAACGTCTTGAATCCCGCCTGCAGTCCCTGGCCGCCGATCTGCGCATCACCGGTGCCTGGCATGTCTACTTCATCCAGACCGAGGGCGATGCGGCCCCGGACCCGGCGATCCTGAGCCGGATCCTGGAAGCCCAGCCGGCGCTGGCCGGGCGTGAGGACGGGGCGGTATCGCGCTTCGTGGTGCCGCGGTTGGGCACGTTGTCGCCGTGGTCGAGCAAGGCGACCGAGCTGGTCCGCGGTGCCGGGCAGCCGATCCGCCGGGTCGAACGTGGCCTGCGCATCGATCTGGCCGGCTGGCCGGCTGATGCGGCCACGCAGGAAGCGGTGATCCGCGCGCTGCACGATCCGATGACCCAGTCCGTGCTGGCCGAGACCGCGCAGGCCCAGGCGCTGTTCAGCGCCCCGGCGCGCGGCGAGCTGGAGCGGATCGCACTGGATGACCTGGAAGCGGCCAACAGCCGCCTCGGCCTGGCCATGGCCCAGGACGAGATCGACTACCTGCGCCAGCGCTTCGGCGACCTGGGCCGCAAGCCGTCGGACGTGGAACTGATGATGTTCGCGCAGGCCAACTCCGAGCACTGCCGGCACAAGATCTTCAACGCCAGCTGGACCATCGACGGCGCGGATCAGTCGCACTCGCTGTTCCGGATGATCAAGAACACCCACCAGCAGACCCCGCAGCACACGTTGAGCGCTTACAGCGACAACGCCGCGGTGGTCGCCGGCTTCCCGGCCGCCCGCTATCGCCCGGACCCGGCCACCGGCCAGTACCGCAGCGAGGCCGTGGTCGATTCGGCGTTCTGCATCAAGGTGGAAACGCATAACCACCCGACCGCGATCGCCCCGTTCCCGGGCGCGGCCACGGGCGCGGGCGGTGAGATCCGCGACGAAGGCGCGACCGGCCGCGGCGGCAAGCCCAAGGCCGGCCTGACCGGTTTCTCGGTCTCGCACCTGCGCATCCCGACCCTGCCGCAGCCGTGGGAAGCGCCGCGCGCGCTCAACCCGCGCATGGCACCGGCACTGGACATCATGCTGGACGGCCCGCTCGGCGGCGCCGCCTTCAACAACGAGTTCGGCCGGCCGAACCTGCTCGGTTACTTCCGCAGCTTCGAACTGCCCGAAGGCGAGGGCCTGACCCGCGCCTATGACAAGCCGATCATGCTGGCCGGCGGCCTGGGCGCGATCGACCAGAACCAGGTCGAGAAGCTGCGCCTGCAGCCCGGCGATGCGGTGATCGTGCTCGGCGGTCCGGCGATGCTGATCGGCCTCGGCGGCGGTGCGGCCAGTTCGGTGGCCTCCGGTGAAAGCGCCGAAGACCTCGATTTCGCCAGCGTCCAGCGCGACAACCCGGAAATGGAGCGGCGCTGCCAGGAAGTGATCGACCGCTGCGTCGCGCTCGGCCTGGACAACCCGATCCGCTGGTTCCATGACGTCGGCGCCGGTGGCCTCTCCAACGCGATTCCCGAGTTGCTGCACGACTCCGGCGTGGGTGGCGTGATCGATCTGGGCAAGGTGCCCGCCGACGATCCGTCGCTGTCGCCGATGCAGCTGTGGTGCAACGAATCGCAGGAACGTTACGTGCTCGGTGTGCCGCAGGCGCGCCTGGTCGAGTTCGCCGCGCTGTGCGCGCGCGAGCGTTGCCCGTTCGCCGCGGTCGGTGTCGCCACCGCCGAAGAGCGTCTGGTCGTGGCCTATGGCGCGACCGTGGGCAACACCCCGGCTGATGCCCCGATCGATCTGCCGATGGACGTGCTGTTCGGCAAGGCGCCGAAAATGCACCGCGACACCGTGCATCCGGCCGCACCGCGCTGGCCGGCGCTGAAGACCGCGGGGCTGGACCTGCACGAGGCCGGTCTGCGCGTGCTGGCGCATCCGTCGGTGGCCTCGAAGAACTTCCTGGTCACCATCGGTGACCGCAGCGTCGGTGGCCTGACCGCACGCGAACAGATGATCGGCCCGTGGCAGCTGCCGCTGGCCAACGTCGCCATCACCCTGGCCGGTTTCGATACCGTCGCCGGTGAAGCGATGGCGATCGGTGAGCGCACCCCGCTGGCCCTGCTGGATGCAGCCGCCTCGGCGCGCATGGCGGTCGGTGAAGCGATCACCAACCTGTGTGCGGCCCCGGTCGATGCGCTGGAAACGGTGAAGCTGTCGGCCAACTGGATGGCCGCGGCCGGCCACCACGGCGAAGACGCGCTGCTGTATGACGCGGTGCGTGCGGTCGGCATGGAGCTGTGCCCGCAGCTGGACCTGAGCATTCCGGTCGGCAAGGACTCGCTGTCCATGCAGGCGCAGTGGCAGGCCGACGGCCAGGCGCACAAGTCGGTGTCGCCGGTGTCGCTGGTGATCTCCGCGTTCGCGCCGGTCGCCGATGCGACTGGCCAGCTGACCCCGCTGCTCGACCGCGATGCCGACAGCGAGCTGTGGCTGATCGGGCTGGGAGCCGGCAAACAGCGCCTGGGCGGCTCGATCCTGGCCCAGGTGCACGCCGACCATTCCGCACTGCCGGCTTTCGCCGGGGCGGTGCCGGACCTGGACGATGCGCAGCGCCTGCGTGCCTTCTTCGAACTGATCCGCGACGCGCGCCAGGCCGGCCTGCTGCTGGCCTACCACGACCGCAGCGATGGCGGCGCGTTCGCCGCGCTGTGCGAGATGGCCTTCGCTTCGCGTCTCGGCCTGGACATCACCCTGGATGCCTGGGGCGATGATCCGTTCCGCAGCCTGTTCAATGAAGAGCTGGGTGCGGTGGTGCAGATCGCCAAGGAAGACCGCGCGGCGTTCGCCGATCTGGTCGAGCGTCATGCCCTGACCGAATGCGCGCAGCGCATCGCGCGCCCGACCACCGCCCCGGTGGTGCGCGTCTCGCTGCAGGGCGACAGCCTGGTCGAGTGGCGCTGGGAAGCGCTGTTCGATGCCTGGTGGTCGGTCACCCACGCGATGCAGAAGCTGCGCGACAACCCGGACAGCGCCGACCAGGAGCGTGCGATCGCGCGCAACTTCAACGCGCCGGGCCTGAAGCCCAAGCTGACCTTCGATCTCAACGAAGACGTGGCGATGCCCTTCATCAACACCGGCGCGCGTCCGCGCGTGGCGGTGCTGCGCGAGCAGGGCGTCAATGGCCAGATCGAAATGGCGAACGTCTTCGAACGTGCCGGCTTCAGTTCGTTCGATGTGCACATGAGCGACCTGATCGAAGGCCGCGTCGCGCTGTCCGATTTCACCGGCCTGGTGGCCTGTGGCGGCTTCAGCTACGGCGATGTGCTCGGTGCCGGCCGCGGCTGGGCCACCTCGGTGCTGGAGCGCAGCGCGCTGCGCGATGCCTTCGCGGCGTTCTTCGCCCGCGAGGACAGCTTCGCCCTGGGCGTGTGCAACGGCTGCCAGATGATGAGCCAGCTCAAGGACATCATCCCCGGTGCCGAACACTGGCCGCAGTTCCGCCGCAACCGCAGCGAGCAGTTCGAAGCGCGCACCGCGTTGCTGGAAGTGGTGGAATCGCCGTCGATCCTGCTGCGCGGCATGGCCGGCTCGCGCCTGCCGGTCGCGGTGGCGCATGGCGAGGGCCAGGCCGTCTTCGCCACTGCGGTCGATCAGGCCGCAGCCCGCGTGTCGCTGCGTTACATCGATGGCGATGGCAAGGTGGCCACCCAGTACCCGCTGAATCCGAACGGCTCGCCCGACGGCATCACCGGCCTGACCACCACCGATGGCCGCACCACGATCATGATGCCGCATCCGGAACGCACCCCGCGTGCGATCAACCACAGCTGGCATCCGGACGACTGGAACGGCGATTCGCCGTGGCTGCGGATGTTCCGCAACGCAAGAGTATGGTGCGGCTGATACTGCGCAGCGCATCGCATTCGATGCAGTGAAAATCGCGTGAAGAAACCGCCGGCATGTCCGGCGGTTTTCTTTTGTATGCGCGACAAAATGATCGGCAGCAAGGAGTTACATCGCGTTACAACGTGAAAACGCGTTATGGCGATTGCTCACATGCATCTAACAACTTCACGCGATAACACGTCGATTCTGTGACGCAATTCGCGGTCATATGAATTTCAATGTCAAAGTCTTGACGTTGTTCAAACTGTACGTTAACACTGCATCCTCATTTCGACAGCGTTCAGTTCCACAGTAACCGCATGGATGGCGTGCACGCTGTAGGTATCTGCCAGCCATTGCGCACAACGCAGTAAATCAAGCGAAAAAACGCCCCCAGGGGACGTTGGACCACGCGGTCCGGCGTTGGCGTCGCTTTGCCTAAAACCAGCCTAATCAGGAGCCGCATCGATGAATCGGATTTATCGCAAGGTCTGGAACAAAGCACTGGGGCAGATGGTCGTCGCCTCGGAATTGGCCAGCAGCCAGTCCTCGGGTGTCGTCATCGATCAGCGCCGAACCTCTGGCGGACGCAACACCGCACTGCTCTCGGCCGCCATCGCGTTGACGCTCGGATGGGGCACGGCAGGCGCCGTGCAGACGGCGCACGCGCAATCGGTGGAAGTGGGCGGCAACGCGAATTGCGTGGTGCTCAACAGCGGCATCGTCGACAGCTGCGTGGTCGATGGCAACGCCACGGCATCGGGCACCAACGCGGTCGCCATCGGCAGCAACAGCACGGCCTCGGCGGCCAACAGCGTGGCGCTCGGCGCCGGCTCGAAGGCCAACCGGGCCAACACCGTGTCGGTGGGGGATGCCGGCAAGGAACGCCAGGTCACCAACGTCGCCGCCGGCACGGCCGCGACGGATGCAGTGAACAAGGCGCAGCTGGACAAGGTGGCGGTCGCCGCCGAAGGCGCGACCCGCTACTTCAAGGCCGACGGTGACGGCAGCGACGCCGATGCGGCGAAGATCGATGGCGAGGGTGCACTGGCCGCCGGTGCCAGCGCCAACGCCGATGGCGATGGCGCAACCGCGCTGGGTCGCAGCAGCCAGGCGGTCGGCAATGCCACCACGGCAGTGGGCAGCGAAGCGCTCGCGATCGGCCTCGGGGCGAGTTCGTTCGGCCAGGGCAGCATGGCCTTCGGGGATGCCAGCATCGCGCTGGGCCAGAGTGCGGCAGCCTTCGGTCTGGGCGATGTCGCGCTGGGTGCATCGGCCGTGGCGGCCAGTGAAAACGGAGCCGCCACCGCGATCGGTGGCCTGGCGGAAGCCAGTGCCGATGGCGCGACCGCGATCGGTGGGGGGGCCTTGGCCATCGGTCCGGGCAGCACCTCGCTGGGCCGCGGTGCGGCCAGTGGCGGCGAAGCCTCGGTCGCGGTCGGCGCGTTCAGCGTCGCGGTCGCGGATTTCAGCGCGACGCTCGGCGCGAACTCGGCTGCGGTGGCGGTGGGCAGCGTGGCGCTCGGCGCCGGTTCGTATGCCGATCGCATCGATACGGTCTCGGTCGGCAATGCGGAAAACGGCCTGCGTCGCCAGATCACCAATCTTGCCGATGGCACCGAAGACAGCGACGCGGTGAACAAGGCGCAGCTGGATCAGGTCGGTGCGGTGGCGGCCAACACGGACAAGTACTTCCAGGCCACCGGCAGCAGCGACAGCGATGGCGGTGCCCTCGCGGCAGGCGACAACGCGACCGCGATCGGTGAAGCCGCCAACGCGCTGGCCAACGGCGCTACCGCGCTCGGCAGCGGCGCCACGGTCACCGCGCAGAACGCCACGGCCGTCGGCTACAACGCCAGTGCCACGGGCCAGAACAGCGCAGCGTTCGGCACCCATGCGCAGGCCAATGGTCCAGGCAGTGTGGCGGTCGGCGGTGCAGCGGTGGATGCCGATGGCAACCCGCTGATCACCAACGGCGGCGTGCCGGTGGATACCGGGGCGACCAGCGCCGGCGTCGGCGGCACGGCCGTCGGTGCGAGCGCGGAAGCCTCGGGTTTCGCCGCTTCGTCGTACGGCGTCGGCGCATACGCGGCCGGTGCGCAGGCCTCGGCGTTCGGTGCAGTGGCCAATGCCACCGGCGACTATTCCACCGCCGTCGGTACGCAGAGCGTGGCGACCGGCAACAGCAGCACGGCCATCGGCGGGCCGGCGGATCTGCTGCCGGGCCTGGGCTTCTTCGTGCAGACCCAGGCCAGTGGCGAAGCGGCCACCGCGGTGGGTGCGGGCGCGATTGCCAGTGGCGATTACGCGGTGGCCAACGGCACCCTGAGCGAAGCCTCGGGCACCGAAGCGACCGCCGTGGGCTACTTCGCCTACGCCCCGGGCGAGGGCGCCACGGCGCTCGGCGCGGAAACCTGGGCCAGCGGTGAACTGAGCACGGCGGTGGGCTTCTACAGCACGGCGCGCGGCGCGAACAGCGTCGCGCTGGGCGCCAACTCCACCGCCACCCGCGACAACACGGTCTCGGTCGGCGATGTCGGCAACGAGCGCCAGATCACCCACGTCGCCGCGGGCAGCGAAGCGACCGATGCGGTCAACAAGGCGCAGCTTGATGCAGTGGCCAGCTCGGCCTCGGCGACCTCGACGCAGTTCAAGGCCAACGGTGCGGCCAGCGGTGCGGTTGGTGCATTCGCCGCTGGCGAGGATGCGCTGGCGGCCGGTGAAGCCAGCAATGCGCTGGGCGCCGGGGCAACGGCGGTCGGTGGTGGTGCGACCGCCGTCGGCGATGACACCGTCGCGCTGGGCCGCAACAGCAGCGCCACCGGCAACGGCAGCGTGGCCATTGGTGGCCTCGGCCAGGCGTATGACGAGTACAACCAGCCGCTGGTGGATGACCAGGGCAATGCGATCCTGATCGGTGCCACCGCCGCGCCGGACAGCGTGGCGGTCGGTGCCGGTGCGCAGGCGACGGGCACCACCAGCAATGCGTTCGGCAGCGGTGCACAGGCCACCGGCAGCAACAGCCTGGCCAGCGGCTACAAGGCGCGCGCCACCGGCGATTACAGCGTGGCGCAGGGCGACAACGCCTTCGCCAGCGGCGAGGAGACCACCGCGACCGGCGCATATGCGTGGGCCACCGCGGATGGCGCCACCGCCTTCGGTTCCAGTGCGTGGGCGACCGAAGCCAACGCCACGGCGGTGGGTCAGTCGGCCTGGGCCAGCGGCACCGGGTCCACCTCGATCGGCTACAACAGCTGGGCACGAGGCAGCAGTTCCACCGCGCTCGGCCGCGGTGCTTTCGGCTACGGCGACAACAGCGTTGCCCTCGGTTTCCAGGCATTGGGCAACAGCATCAACACCATCGCCATCGGCACCAACGTGGTCGCTGGCGGCGAGAGTGCGATCGGCATCGGTGCCGGCAGCAGCGCGACCGCGTCCAATGCGGTCGCGCTGGGCGCGGGCGCGGTCGCCGACCGTGCCTACACCGTCTCGGTCGGCAACGATGACCGGCAGCGCCAGATCACCCAGGTGGCCGCCGGTACCGAGGGCAGCGATGCGGTCAATCTGGATCAGCTGACCGCGGCGACCGACGCGTTCCAGGCCAGTGGCGAGGGTGTTGCCGTCGCCGGTGGCCAGGAAAGCGTGGCCGCCGGTGCGAACGCGGCCACCGATGGTGATTACGCCACCGCGGTCGGTTCAAGCAGCTTCGCGGCAGGCACGGGCGCGTCGGCGTTGGGCAGTGGCGCCTTCGCCCTGGCCGACAACGCCAGTGCCGTAGGCTTCAATGCGGTCGCCAGCGGTGCCAATGCGATCGCGATCGGCGCCAATGCGCAGTCCACTGCCGAATACGCGACGGCGACCGGTGCCGAAAGCCTGGCCTCCGGCGAGCAGAGCACCGCGACTGGTGCGGCCAGTGTCGCCTCGGGCGCCGGCAGCCTGGCCGGCGGCGCGCTGTCGGAGGCCGCCGGTGAAGAATCGGTGGCCCTGGGTTACTTCAGCAGTGCCAGCGGCGAGGGTGCGACCGCGGTCGGTGCGGAAAGCGTGGTCAGCGGGACGCTCTCGGCCGGTTACGGGTTCGCCTCCGAAGCGACCGCCAACTACACCACCGCGATCGGTGGCTACGCGGTGGCGTCGGCCTTCAACGCGACCGCACTGGGCAGTTTCGCGCAGGCGACCGGCTCCAACAGCGTGGCACTCGGTGGCGATGCCGAGGCCTCCGGTGCCTACAGCACCGCGACGGGCCAGGGCAGCCTGGCCAGCGGCATCAACAGTGTGGCCGTCGGTGGTGCGCTGTTCGGCCTGCTGCCCACCGAGGCCTCCGGCAACTACTCCACGGCCGTCGGCGGTGGTGCATGGTCGCCGGGCGTCAACAGCACCGCGCTCGGGAATGCGGCCACTTCGAGCGGGGCGAACAGCGTCGCCCTCGGCGCCGACTCGATCGCCGACCGCGATGACAGCGTCTCGGTCGGCAGTGCCGATGCGCAGCGGCAGATCACCAACGTCGCGGCGGGCACCGACGGCACCGATGCGGTCAACGTGAACCAGTTGAATGCAGTGGCCGATGCGGCCGCCACCACCAGCAAATACTTCCAGGCCAGTGGCAGCGCCGACAGCGATGCCGGTGCGTACGTGGAAGGCGACAACGCGCTGGCCGCCGGTGAGGCCTCCAACGCCATCGGCAACGGTGCCACCGCGCTGGGCAGCGGCAGCACCGTGATCGGCACCGAATCCACCGCGCTGGGCTTCAACGCCACGGTCACCGGGGACAACGCGGTGGCGATCGGCAGCAATGCGAGCAGCAGCGCCGCAGGCGCGGTGGCCATCGGCGATCTGAGCGCGGCCTCCGGCGCGGCCAGCGTCGCCATCGGCGGCGGTTCACTGTCGCAGGGCTTCGGTGCGGTGGCGATCGGTGCCGGCTCCGAGGCGGCGGGCCTTGCCGCCACGGCAGTCGGTTACGGCGCCTGGGCGCTGGGGCGTGAATCCACCGCGATCGGCAACTTCGCCACCGCGGACGGCTGGCAGGCCAGTGCGTTCGGCGCCAACGCCAATGCGGGCTTCTTCGGGACCGCACTGGGCAGCAATACGCAGGCGGCCGACGTGGCGACCGCGGTAGGCCAGGGCACGCGTGCGGATATCGCCGGTGCCGCCTTCGGCGTGCAGGCCAATGCAGGCCTGTATGGCGTGGCGGTGGGAAACAACGCCGCCACCGGGGAAGACGGCGTGGCCGTCGGCTTCAACGCGCTGGCCGGTGCGGATGCGGGCAGTGTCACGCAGGGCATCCAGACCACCGCCATTGGCAGTGAAGCCTGGGCGACCGAAGACGGTGCCACCGTCGTCGGCTACAACAGCTACGCGCAGGCGGTGAATTCCACCGTGGTGGGCAGCAACACCTGGACCACCAAGGACGCCGACAACAGCGTCGCGCTCGGTGCCGGTTCCCTGGCGGATCGTGCCAACGCCGTCTCGGTGGGTGCCGCGCAGGCATGGACCGACGCGGCGGGCGTGGTGCATGAGGCCATTGACCGGCAGATCACCAATGTCGGGGCCGGTACCGAAGACACCGATGCGGTCAACGTCGCGCAGCTGAAGGAGGTGGCAGCAGCGGCTGAAGCTACCAGCAAGTACTTCCAGGCCAGCGGCAGCGCCGACAGCGACGCCGGTGCGTACGTGGAAGGCGACAACGCCCTGGCCGCCGGTGAGGCGTCCAACGCCATCGGCAACGGCGCCAGCGCGCTCGGCAGCGGGGCAACGGCCGTCGCCGACAACGCCACCGCAGTCGGCTTCAACGCCTTGGCAAGCGCCGAAGGCGCCGCGGCCCTGGGCAGTGACGCGCAGGCGACCGGCGAAGACAGCGTGGCGGTCGGCAACGGCGCCAGTGCCAGCGAGATCGGTGCCAGTGCCACGGGCGCCGGTGCGCAGGCCGGCGGTGCTTACGCCACGGCGACCGGCAGCCAGTCCACGGCGGCGGGCCAGCAGGCCACCGCCAATGGCTTCCGCGCGAATGCCTCCGAAGCCGGTGCATCGGCTTTCGGCAGCTACAGCGAAGCGACCGGGCAGCTCTCTTCCGCGCTGGGCTACGGGGCGGTTGCCTCCAACGCCTATGCCGTGGCGGTGGGTGCCGCCTCGACCGCCTCCGGCGCGGGTGCGGTGGCGGTCGGTGAGTACTCCGAAGCAACCGGCGATGAGAGCGTGGCGATCGGTGGCACGACCTTCTACGGTCTGCTGCCGTCGCGCGCCTCCGGCACCGGTGCGTCCGCCTTCGGTGCAGGTGCGTGGGCAACCGATGATTACGCCACCGCGATCGGCTGGAACGCGTGGGCCGATGCGGGCAATGCCACCGCACTGGGCGCCAGTGCCAGCGCGGAGGGTGTGAACAGCGTCGCGCTCGGCGCCGGTTCCACTGCAGATCGCGACAACGCGGTCTCGGTCGGTACGGCCACCGCGCAGCGGCAGATCACCAACGTCGCTGCCGGTACTGAAGGCACCGACGCGGTGAACGTCGACCAGCTCAATGCGGTCGCCGATGTCGCGGAAACCACCAGCCGGTTCTTCCAGGCGTCGGGCAGCGGCAATGGCGATGACATCGGCAGCTATGTCGACGGGGCGTATGCCACCGCGGCGGGCGAAGCGGCCAATGCGTTCGGCACCGGGGCCTCCGCCTATGGCAGCGGCGCCCTGGCCACCGGGCGCAACGCCTCGGCGTCGGGCTTCAACGCCTCGGCCACGGCCGATTCGGCGACCGCCATCGGTGGTGCGCTGTATTACGAAGATGACAACGGCAATGTGCTGCTGGACAAGGCCACCAGTGCCAGCGCCGTCGGTGCCACCGCACTCGGTGCGGGGGCGCAGGCGGACGGCAGCTTCAGTACCGCCACCGGTGCCGGCGCCACGGCAGCAGGGCTGCAGTCCTCGGCCTTCGGCTACAGCGCCGAAGCCGGCAGCGACTACAGCACTGCGGTCGGTACCTTCAGCGCTGCCAGCGGCGTGCGCAGCACGGCGTTGGGCTACGGCGCCGAAGCCAGTGGGGATTACGCGTCCGCACTGGGCTGGGGCAGCACCGCCTCGGGCAGCTACGCCAATGCACTGGGCTACGCGTCGCAGGCCAGCGGCGACAACAGTGTCGCTGCCGGTTCCAACGCCTGGGCTACCGCGGCACGCACCACGGCGGTCGGGCAGCTGGCCTGGGCCACCTCCCAGGGCGCCACCGCGATCGGCCAGGACAGCTACGCATACAGCGGCATCAATGCCACCGCGCTGGGCACCAGTTCGTCGGCCAGTGGCGCAGGCAGCGTCGCGCTGGGCGCCGGTGCCCGCACCAGCGAGGCCAACGTGGTCTCGGTCGGCGGCGGCAACGGCACCACCGGCCCGGCCACGCGCCGCATCACCAATGTCGGGGAGGCGGTCAATGCCAGTGATGCGGTGACCAAGTCGCAGCTGGATACCGTGGCTGCGGCCGCCGATGCGGTCGGCAAGCACTTCCAGGCCAGCGGCAGCGGCGTGGCCACGGCCAGCGGCAGCGATGCGCTCGCCGCCGGTTCCGGCGCGACCGCCAGCGCAACCCGCAGCAGTGCGCTGGGTACCGCCGCCGTCGCTTCGGCGACCGGTGCCACCGCGGTCGGCGCCGATGCCTCGGCACGCGGTGCCAACAGCACCGTGCTCGGCCGCCAGGCCTCGACCAACGCGACCAACGGTGTGGCGATCGGCAACGGCGCGTTCGCCAGCAACGGGGCCAACAGCATCGCGATCGGTTCGGCAGCGGGCGTCTCCGCTGCCAACGCCGTGGCGCTGGGTGCCGGGTCGCGCGCAGTAGAGGCCAACGTAGTCTCGGTGGGTGGCGGCAATGGCACCGACGGCCCGGCCACGCGCCGCATCGTCAACGTCGGCGCCGGCCGCATCGCGGCAGGCAGTACCGATGCGGTGACCGGTGGCCAGCTCAACACCACCAACCAGCGTGTGGGTGCGGTGGAAACCCGGGTCGGTGATATCGACACCCGGATCGACTCGGTCGAGACCGTCACCGCCAATGCGCTGACCTACGACGACAGCAGCCGCGACACACTGACCCTGTCGGGTCTGCAGGGCACCACGCTGGACAACGTCGGCAGCGGTTCGATCGCATCCGGCAGCCGCCAGGCGATCAACGGCGGGCAGTTGTTCCAGTCGCTGACCGATGTCGCCACCTTCCTCGGCGGTGGTGCCAGCGTGGGCATGCAGGGGGTGTTCGTCGCGCCGAACTATGTGATCCAGGGGGCGACTTACAGCAACGTGGGCGACGCACTGGGTGCGCTGGACCGCAAGGTCAGCGACCTGGACCAGCGCGTGGCCGGTGGCGGCAGTGGCGGTGCACGTGCACGCACCGCCGCAGTGGCCACTGCCAGCGTCGCACCGGACGCCAGTGTCATGCGTGCTGCCAGCGAGGACGCGATTGCGACGGTACAGGGCACGCCGACCGCGGCGAGCGTGGGTAGCGGTCAGCCGCTCAGCGCGCCGGCCGCCGCACCGGCCGCGGTCAATGCGGTGGTGATGGGCGACGGTGCCGTGGCCAGCGGGGCGTCGGCCACGGCGATCGGCCAGGGCGCGACCGCCTCGGCCGCCAACTCCGTGGCACTGGGCCAGGGCTCGGTCGCGGATCGTGCCGATACGGTCTCGGTCGGCAGCGTCGGCAACGAGCGTCAGGTCGCCAACGTCGCGGCCGGTACGCAGGCCACCGATGCGGTCAACAAGGGCCAGCTGGACGGTGGCATCGCGACCGCCAACAGCTACACCGACCAGCGCTTCACCTCGATGGCCGACAGCTTCGATATCTACAAGGGCGAGATCGACCAGCGCCTGCGTCACCAGGACCGTCGTATTGATCGCCAGGGGGCGATGAGCGCGGCCATGCTCAACATGGCCACCAGCGCCGCCGGCGTGCGCACCCAGAACCGCGTCGGTGTAGGCGTCGGTTTCCAGGGCGGCGAATCGGCGTTGTCGCTGGGCTACCAGCGCGCGCTCAGCGAGCGCGCCACGGTGACGCTGGGTGGTGCCTTCAGCAGTGATGACAGCTCGGTCGGCGTGGGTGCCGGCTTTGGCTGGTAAGCCGTTTCAACGCGGGGCCGTGCGCGGCCCCGCGGCAACGCAATGCAAGGCCTGAGGGGGCGGGTCACGGGAACCCTGGCCAGGGCCGGCCAGGGAGCTCGCATGGAGTGTTGGCCTGAACAGTCGTTTGATCCATGACCTTGAAGAGGACGTCAACGTGACCAGTAAGCAGAACCTTCGCATCAATGTGCTGGCAGCCGCCGTGCTGTCGTTGTCCGCAGGCGCCAGCGCCTATGCCGCGGGCCTGCCGGCCAAGGAGCCGGTGCGCCAGCCGGCGGCCGCCCAAGGCGCAGAGCGCATCATCGTCAAGTACCGCACGGGGACCGCGGCGGCCACGGATCGTTCGGCCAAGCTGACGGCCGTGCAGTCGGCGGTCGCCCGCGCCAGCGTCGGTGGTTCCGCCGCCGGGCGTGCCAGTGCGGTGAACCCGCAGATCGTGCGCAAACTCGGCGTCGGTGCCGACCTGATCCGCCTGCAGGGCCGCCTGAGCCCGGCCGAGCTGCAGAAGGTGCTGGCCGAGATCAAGGCCGATCCCTCCGTGCAGTACGCCGAAGTGGACGTAAAGCTGCAGCGCACCGACGTGCGCCCGCGGAATGCCACACCGCAGCTGGTGCCGAACGATCCGTACTACGCGCAGTACCAGTGGCATCTCAACAGCGCCACCGGCGGCATCAATGCGCCGGCTGCGTGGGACGTCGCCCAGGGCGAGGGCGTGGTGGTGGCGGTGCTCGACACCGGCATCCTGCCGCAGCATCCGGATTTCTCCGGCAACCTGCTGGCGGGTTACGACTTCATCAGCGACGCGGAGACCTCCCGCCGCGCCACCGATGACCGCGTCCCGGGTGCGCTGGATTACGGCGACTGGGTCGAGAATGACAACGAGTGCTACGCCGGCTCGCTGGCCGAGGACAGCTCCTGGCACGGGACCCACGTGGCCGGCACGATCGCCGAGTCCACCAACAACGGCGTGGGCATGGCCGGCGTCGCGTACAAGGCGCGCGTGTTGCCGGTGCGCGTGCTCGGCAAGTGCGGCGGCTACCTGTCCGACATCGCCGACGCGATCACCTGGGCCTCCGGTGGCACCGTCGCCGGCGTGCCGGCCAATGCCAATCCGGCCGAGGTCATCAACATGAGCCTGGGGGGCGGCGGCGCGTGCGATGCGCTGTACCAGGATGCGATCAACGGTGCCGTTTCGCGGGGTACGACCGTGGTGGTCGCGGCCGGCAACTCGGCGTCCAACGCGGCCAACTTCCGTCCGGCCAGCTGCGCCAACGTGGTGGCGGTCGGTGCGACCCGGATCACCGGTGGCATCGCCTACTATTCCAACTTCGGCACCGTGGTGGATCTGTCCGGCCCGGGCGGCGGCGGCAGCGTGGACGGCAATCCGGGCGGTTATGTGTGGCAGGCGGGCTACGACGGCGCCACCACGCCGACCTCCGGTGCCTACAGCTACATGGGCATGGCCGGTACCTCGATGGCGTCTCCGCACGTCGCGGCGATTGCGGCCCTGGTGCAGGGTGCGGTCACCGCGGCCGGCAAGGATCCGCTCAGCCCGGCCGCGCTGGAAACGCTGCTCAAGCAGACCGCGCGCGCCTTCCCGGTGACCATCCCGACCGCCACGCCGATCGGCTCCGGCATCGTCGATGCCAAGGCCGCGCTCGACAAGGCGCTGGAAGAAGAGTGCACCGAGAACTGCGGCCCGGTCGCCACGCCGCTGACCAACAAGGTTGCCGTCGGTGGCCTGAGCGGCGCCGGTGGCAGCGAAGCGCTGTACAGCTTCGAGGCACAGGCCGGCAAGGTGCTGAGCCTGCTGACCTACGGTGGCAGTGGCAACGTGTCGGTGTACGTGAGCCAGGGCAAGGAGCCGACCGCCACCGCGTTCGACGCCAAGTCCACGCGCCCGGGTAACAGTGAAACGGTGCGCTTCACCACGCCGGTGGCCGGTACGTATTACATCAAGGTGGTCGGCGAGTCCGCGTTCAGCGGCGTGAGCATTCTGGCCAACCAGTAATACCGCAGCACCCCGAACGGGAGTCCGTCATGTGACGGGCTCCCGTTTTTGCGTCTGGACGGTGTGCAATACCGCGTAGGATCGCGGTGAACTGCTAAAGTCGCAGCGGTTGCCAGGAGAATGTTCTTGAACGCGGTTGCCCAGGATTCCACTGCAGCATCCCCGGCCGAATCCCGCATCGTTGCGGTATTGCTGGAGAAAGGTCGGCTGAAGGACGGCGACCTGGCCCGTGCGCGCCCGCTGCACCGTGAATCCGGCGGCAGCCTGCTGGGCTTGCTGGTCCGGCTGGGGCTGGTCTCCGAGCGCGACCATGCACAGACCAGCGCCGAGGTGCTCGGCCTGCCCCTGCTCGACGCCAGGACCGTGCCGGAATCGCCGCCCGAAGCCCTGCTCGATGGACTGCCGCTGACGCTGCGGTTCCTCAAACAATTCCATGTCTGTCCGCTGGCGCTGCACGACGACGCGATCGATCTGTGGGTGTCCGATCCGCAGGACCCGTATGCAGCCGATGCGGTCCAGCTGGCGATCGGGCGGCCGGTGCGCCTGCACGTCGGCCTGCGTTCGGAGATCGATGACCTGATCGAGCGCTGGTTCGGCCAGGGCCGCAGTGCGATGGGCGCGATCATCGAGACCGCCGACGGCGAGGGCGCCGCGGTCGACGACATCGAACACCTGCGCGACCTGGCCTCCGAAGCGCCGGTCATCCGCCTGGTCAATCTGGTCATCCAGCGCGCGGTGGAACTGCGCGCCTCGGATATCCACATCGAGCCGTTCGAGAATCGCCTGAAAGTGCGTTACCGCGTGGACGGCGTGCTGATCGAGGGCGAAAGCCCGCCGGTCAACCTGACTGCCGCGGTGATCAGCCGCATCAAGATCATGGCGCGGCTGAACATCGCCGAGCGCCGCCTGCCGCAGGACGGCCGCATCATGCTGCGCGTGCAGGGCAAGGAGCTCGACCTGCGCGTGAGCAGCGTGCCGACCGCGCACGGCGAAAGCGTGGTGATGCGCCTGCTCGACCGCGATACGGTGGTGTTCGATTTCCATCGCCTGGGGTTCACCGACGCTTTCCTGCCGCAGTTCCGCAGAGTGCTCGAACAACCGCACGGGATCCTGCTGGTCACCGGCCCGACCGGCTCGGGCAAGACCACCACGCTGTACACCGCGCTGAGCCAGCTCAATACCGCGGACGTCAAGATCATCACCGTCGAAGACCCGGTCGAGTACCAGATCGAAGGCATCAACCAGATCCAGGCCAAGCCGCAGATCGGGCTGGATTTCGCCAATGCGCTGCGCAGCATCGTGCGCCAGGATCCGGACATCATCATGATCGGCGAAATGCGCGATCTGGAAACCGCGCGCATCGCGATCCAGTCCGCGCTGACCGGCCATCTGGTGCTCTCCACGCTGCATACCAACAACGCGGCCGGTGGCATCACCCGCCTGCTCGACATGGGCGTGGAGGATTACCTGCTCACGTCCACCATCAACGGCATCCTGGCCCAGCGCCTGGTGCGTCGACTGGAGCCGCAGCACGCGCAGCGCTATGCCGCCTCGCCGGAGGAGATCGAGAAGTTCGGCCTGCGCCGGCTGCAGCCGGACGGCGAGATCTTCCTGTACCGCGCGCAGCCCTCGGCGATCGCGCCGACCGGCTATCTCGGCCGGACCACCATCGTCGAATTCCTGGTGATGAACGATGCGCTGCGCAGTGCGGTGATGCGTCGCGCCGGGATGGGGGAGATCGAGCAGATCGCCCGCGCCGCCGGCATGCGCACGATGTACGAAGATGGCCTGTCCAAGGCGCTGCAGGGCCACACCACGCTGGAAGAAGTGCTTCGCGTGACGGAGGAATCCTGATGCGCGTGCGCGACCGACAGCGGGAGCACGGCTGAGCATGGCCCAGTACCGCTACAAGGCGCTCAACGCCCATGGCGAACTGTTCGATGGCCAGATGGAGGCGGCCAGCGAAGCCGAGGTGGCCGCGCGCCTGCAGGACCAGGGCCACATGCCGATGGAAGCACGGCTGGCCAGCGAGGGCGTGGCCGGTGCCTCATCCTGGGCGGCGCTGCTGCGCCGGAAGCCGTTCGACGGCGGTGGGCTGGTTCAGTTCACCCAGCAGCTGGCCACCCTGCTCGGTGCGGGGCAGCCGCTGGACCGCGCGCTGAGCATCCTGCTGGAGCTGCCCGAAGACGAGCGTACGCGCCGGGTGGTCACCGACATCCGCGACATCGTGCGCGGCGGTGCACCGCTGTCGACCGCGCTGGAACGCCAGCACGGGGTGTTCTCGCGGCTGTACATCAACATGGTGCGCGCCGGTGAGGCCGGGGGCAGCCTGCACGACACGCTGCAGCGGCTGTCGGATTACCTGGAGCGCAGTGCCGAGCTGAAAGGCCGCGTCATCAATGCACTGATCTATCCGGCGATCCTGCTGGCGGTGGTCGGCGGCGCGCTGCTGTTCCTGCTCGGCTACGTGGTGCCGCAGTTCGCGCTGATGTACGAAAGCCTGGACGTCGCCCTGCCGTGGTTCACCCAGTGGGTCCTCACCGCCGGCCTGGTCGTGCGCGAAGGCTGGATCATCATGATCGTGGTGCCCGCGGTGATCGCGCTGGTGGTGGAGCGCCGCCTGCGGCAACCGGCCGCGCGCCTGGCCGTGGATGGCTGGCTGCTGCAGCGTAAAGGCATCGGCCCGCTGCTGGCCAAGCTGGAGACCGCGCGCCTGGCCCGCACCCTGGGCACGTTGCTGCGCAACGGCGTGCCACTGCTGTCCGGCCTTGGGATCGCGCGCAACGTGCTGGGCAACCGCGCGCTGGCCGCCGATGTCGACACCGCCAGTGACGACGTCAAGAACGGCAACGGCCTGTCGGCGTCGCTGTCGCGCGGCAAGCGTTTTCCGCGCCTGGCGCTGCAGATGATCCAGGTCGGCGAGGAATCCGGTGCACTGGATACGATGCTGCTCAAGACCGCCGATACGTTCGAGCAGGAAAGCGCGCGCGCGATCGACCGTCTGCTGTCGGCACTGGTGCCGGTGATCACCCTGGTGCTGGCCTCGGTGGTCGGCCTGGTCATCGTGGCCGTGCTGGTACCGCTGTACGACCTGACCAATGCCATCGGCTGACCGGCCGCTGGAGAATACCCCCGTGATTCGATGCAAGGAGCCTGCCATATGCAACGTCGTCGCCTGACCCGCTTCACTTCCGCGCGCCACCAGTCCGGCATGAGCCTGCTGGAAATCATCATCGTGATCGTGCTGATCGGTGCGGTGCTGACCCTGGTCGGCAGCCGCGTGCTCGGCGGTGCCGATCGTGGCAAGGCCAACATCGCCAAGGCACAGGTGCAGACCATGGCCGGCAAGATCGACAACTACCAGCTGGACACCGGCAAGCTGCCGGCCAAGCTGGATGATCTGGTCACCCAGCCGGGCGGCAGCGCCGGCTGGCTCGGCCCGTATGCCAAGCCGGCCGACCTCAATGATCCGTGGGGTAATGCGCTGGAGTACCGGGTGCCGGGCGAGGGCAAGCCCTACGATCTGATCAGCCTGGGCAAGGACGGCAAGGTGGGCGGCAGCAGTTACGACGCGGACATCCGGTACGAGTAACCGGCCTTGGGAGCACCGTGGCCCGTGTCGAGCAGACCGCCGCATCGCGTGCCCGCGGGCAGCCGTGCACGCGGTCTGTCGCTACTGGAGATGCTGCTGGTGGTCGCCCTGATCGCGATCATCGGCGTGGTCACCGCGACCGCGATGAACGGTGGCATCGAGGGTCTGCGCCTGCGCAATGCGGGCAAGGAGATTGCCACCCAGCTGCGCTACACACGCACCCAGGCGATCGCCACCGGGCAGACCCAGCGCTTCGTGATCGATCCGCGCGCGCGCAGCTGGCAGGCCGCGAACGGTCGCCATGGGCAGATTCCCGCCGCGCTGGACGTGCAGTTCCGCGGCGCGGGCCAGCTCAGCACCGCGCCGGGGCAGGGCAGCATCGCCTTCTTCGCCGACGGTGCCGCCAGTGGCGGCAGCATCGCGCTGAGCACGCGCGGTGCGGTGTGGGACATCCAGGTGGGGTGGATCACCGGCGAAGTCCGTGCGGGCCCGCGTCGGGAGGGCCGATGAAGAAGCGCCAGCGCGGCTACTCGCTGCTGGAGGTGATCATCGCCTTCGCCCTGCTGGCGTTGGCGCTGACCCTGCTGCTGGGCAGCCTGTCCGGCGCGGCGCGCCAGGTCGGGCAGGCCGAGGTGCGTAGTCGGGCCACGTTGTACGCGCAGTCGTTGCTGGCCAGCACCGGCGTGGAGGCGCCGCTGCAGGACGGCAGCACGCAGGGCGAGTGGGAGCAGGGCAGGTACCGTTGGCGGCTGCAGGTCGAGCCCTATGCGGAGCCGCGCACGACCACCGCGCCGGTGACGACCGACGTCGGCGGTCCCACCCTGGCCCAGATCACCCTGCAGGTGCGCTGGGGCGAAGGCAACGGCGAGCAGCTGCAGTGGCGCAGCCTGCGCTTGGTGTCCCCCGCACCGGGCACACCGCGATGACGCTGCGCGCGCGCCGCGCCCGCGGTTTCACCCTGATCGAAATCCTGCTGGCCACCGCGCTGCTGGTCGGCGGCCTGGCACTGGCCTTCGCCACCGTGCGCTCGGCGATGGCGATCAGCCAGCGCGGCGAGCGTATGGCCGCGCAGAACGAGCGCATGCGCGCGGTCGAAGGCTTCCTGCGCCGCCGCCTGTCGACCGCGTTGGTGATCGCGACGTCGCCGCCGGATCCCACCCGTGACCCGGTGTATTTCCTGGGCGAACCGCAGCGGATGTTGTTCGTCTCCGATCTGCCCGGGTATCTCGGGCGGGGTGGGCCGTATGCGCATGAACTGCAGGTCCGGCGCGCGGGCGGGCAGCAGCAGCTGGAGGTCGGGTTGACCCTGCTGCAGAACGGCGAAGCGATCGAAGAAGCGCCGCCGCGCCCGCCGGAGATGTTGGCCGATCAACTGCGCGAGGTCCGCTTCCGCTATCGCGGCACGGATCCGCGCACCGGCCAGCTCACCGAGTGGCTGGACCGCTGGGAAGACACCCGGCGCCTGCCCCTGCTGGTCTCGATCGAGATCGTGCCGCTGCAGGGGCCGGCGTGGCCGCCGATGATCGCCGCCCTGCCGCCACCACGGACGGATCGCCCATGAGGCCGGCGCGCGGTGCGGCGCTGGTGCTGGTGCTGTGGTTGATCGCCCTGCTCACGGCGGTGATCGGCGCATTCGCGCTGAGCGCGCGCGTGGAGCACCTGCAGCAGCGGGTGATCGGCGATGACGCCATCGGCCAGGAATATGCGCGTGCCGGGCTGGAATACGCCCTGCATCGCCTGCAGCCGCGCGCCAGCCAACCGGCATGGGTGGCCGATGGCCGCCGCTACCGGTGGTCCTTCGATGCGCGCCGGATCGATCTGGCGATCCTCGATGAGAACGGCAAAGTGAACCTGAATCTGGCCGATGCCAGCCTCCTCACCGCCTTCCTGCGCGCGATGGGTGAAGCGCCGGACCGGGCGCAGCAGTTGGCCGGGGCCATCGTCGACTGGCGCGATGCCGACAGCCTCAAGCAGCCTGGCGGGGGCGCGGAGACGCCGGACTACGTCGCGGCCGGCCTGCCCTATGGCGCGCGCAATGCGCGCTTTGAGACCGTCGGGGAACTGCAGCGCGTGCTCGGCATGGATGCGGACCTGTATGCGCGGATCGAACCGATGCTGACCCTGTACAGCCGCCAGGCACGGCCGGACCCGCGGTTCGCGGCCGGCCCGGTGTTGACCGCGCTGGGGCTCGATGCAGAACGCCTGCTGGCCGAACGCGAGCGCGCCGCGGCCGCGGATGACGCCGGATTGCCGGTCGCGCCGCTTGCAGGTGGCAGCGGCACCTATAGTATCGAGAGTCGCGCCACGGACGAACGCGGCCGGATATCGGTACTGCGCGCCGTGGTGAGGATGGGGTCGGCAGGCACGCCGGGAACGGCATACACAGTACTTCGCTGGGAACAGGGAATGGCAGCAAGATGACGGCATGGCGTGACAGTCTGGTGCGGGCCCGGGGGCGCGTGTCGCCTGGCGTGGGCAGCAGCCTGCGCTGGTGGCGGCAATCATTGCTGGCCTGGCTGCCAGTGCGCTGGCAATGGGCGATGGGCTGGTCGCGCTCGCGCCTGCTGCTGCAGCGCGATGGTGACGTCCTGCGCCTGCAGCGCCAGACCGGCGAACAGATCGAGGCGATCGCCGACCTGCCGTGGCCGGTCTCGCCCGGCGCGGTCGACGGCGTTCTGGATGCCCGCCTGCGCGGCCTGCCGCGGCATTGGCTGTTGCCTGCCGACACGGTGCTGCGCCGCCCACTGCGCTTGCCGGCGGCGGCCGCCGAGCGGCTGCGCGACGTGGTCGGTTTCGAGATTGATCGGCAGACGCCATTCGATGCCAGCCAGGTCAGCTACGACGTACGCGAGCTGGGGGCGTTGCCGGATGGCCAACTGCAGGTGGAGCTGGTGGTGATCCCGCGCCCGCAGCTGGAACAGTGGGCGCAGCAGGCCGGGCCCTGGGCACAGGCGGTGGCCGGCGTGGATGCGGTCGACGCCGAGGGGCGTCCGCTGGACGTCAATCTGCTGCCGGTCGCGCAGCGGCAACCGTATCGCGACCCGATGGCGCGCTGGAACGCGATCCTGGCGATCAGTGCGATCGTACTGATCGCGCTGGCCGGTCATCAGCTGCTCGAGAATCGCCAGGCGGCGGCGGAGGCGCTGCGCGCGCAGGTCGATGACGCCGCACGCGATGCACGCCGCGTTGCCGCCGAGCGCCAACAGGTGCAGAGCCTGGTTGAAGGCGCTGCGTTCCTGGAGGGCAAGCGCGCCGAACATGCCAGCACGGTGGAGATATGGAATGAACTCACCCGCCTGCTGCCGGACGGCACCTATCTGGAGAAAATGTCGATCGAAGGCACGACGCTGCAGCTGATCGGACTCAGCCGCGAGGCCTCGCAGCTGGTGCCGCTGCTGCAGGACTCGCCGCTGTGGCGCAAGGTCAACCTGACCGGCGTGCTGCAGGCCGATGGCGCGACCAGCGGCCGCGACCGGTTCACGCTGACCGCCGAGCTGCAGCCGCTGCCCGGCGCCACGCCACCTGCGAAGGAGGTTGCCGATGGCAGCACAACCGACGCGCCGTGATCGCTGGTTGGCACTGGGTCTGCTGGTGGCGGTGATCGCCGTGGCCTACCTGCTGCTGGTGCATCCGTGGTTGACCCGCCCGCTGCTGGCGATCAACGCCGATATCGCCGCCGTGCAGGAGCGCCAGCAGCGCGTGGACACGCAGTTGGCGCAGCGTGGCCAGATCGCCACCCAGCTGCGTGAGGTGCAGGCGGCGCTCGAAGGTCGCCCCGGCTTCCTGCGCGAGGCCACCGCTGAATCCGCCGCGGCCGCGCTCTCCAGCCGGCTGCAGGATGCCGTGGCCTCGGCCAGCCCGGGCAACCGCAGCTGCACCATCAGCAACCGCACCCCGCTGCCGGATGCCAGTCGTGAGCCGGCATTCCCGCGCGTGGCGCTGCAGGTGCGCCTGCGCTGTGGCGTGCCGGAGATGGCTGCGGTCCTGCATACGCTGGAGACGGGCACGCCGCGCCTGTTCGTGGACAACCTCAATCTGCTCGCGCAGCGCTTCCAGCAATCCCCCAGCGAAACCGGCAACGGGCTGGATGTGTCGTTCGAACTGGTCGGGTATCTCCGCCCGGGCGCCGCGCTGGAGCCCGGTGCGGCACCACCACCGCTGCCATCGCCGGTGCCGGCCGGGCAGGACGCCGACCCGGGCGCGGCACCGCCCGTCGATGCGGCAGAGCCCCCGTCGGGTGATGCGGCCGACCCGGCGCCTGCACCGGCCGCTGCCGAGGAGGTCGAGCATGAAGCTTGAAGCAGCCGGCCTGCGCACCTGGTGGCTGGGTGGCATCGCGCTGTGGGCGCTGGCGATCTGGGTGGCGACCTTGTTCGGGCTGGGCAGCCGCATCGCTCCGGCCACCGATGGCGATGCCGGGGCCGCGCCGTTGCCGCGACTCGGGCCCGCTGCGCCCGAGCGCATGGCCTCGGCCAGTACCTATGCACAGATCGGCGCGCGCCCCTTGTTCGCCGAAGACCGTCAGCCGCGCCCGTACCTGCTCGGTGGCACCGAGCAGGGCACGACCAGCAGCGTATCGCTGACCGGCGTGCTGCTGACCCCGGGCTTCGGCATGGCGATCCTGACCACCGACCAGCGCCAGTCGCTGCGGTTGCGCTTGAACGGTGAGGCGGTCAACGGCTGGCAGCTGCTGGCGCTGGAACCGCGCCGCGCCACCGTCAGCGGCCCGGGCGGCACCCAGACGCTGGAGCTGCCGGTATTCAACGGGCAGGGGGGCGAACCGCCGACCGTGCTGGGCGCCACGCCGCTCACCTCGGTACCACCGGCCGGCGCCGGTGCGCCTCCAGTCAACGGCGTGGCGGCACCGATGCCACCGCCTCCGCCGGCTCCCGTGCCTGCCTCGCAGGCCACCGCCGCACCGTCGAATGCAGCAGCCCCCGCGCAGACTCCGCAGGGGCCCAGCGAAGAGCAGATGAAGGCGATCCGCGAGCGCATCCAGGCGCGCCGCCAGCAACTGCAGCAGCAACAGCAACAGCAGTCGCAGCAACCGCCCGCGGGCGGCTCCGGCCACAACCCTTAGAGTGACAGCATGACCCTGCGCCTTTTCCCCGTGTCTTTCCTCGTCGCCCTGTTGGTGGGCTGCACCACCGTGCCCGCGCCGGAGGTACGCCGCGATGCGGTGCTCGACAGTCACCAGGTGGTTGCCGGCGACGGCTCCCGCGCGGGCATCCAGGCCGAACCGCTGGGCGACCGTGGCGCCCCGCAGGCGGTGATCCGCCGCGGCACCGGCACCATGATCAACCGCAGCGCCGCGGCCGCACCGCAACCCTCGCTGGGCAATGCCTCCACCGGCAACGCCACGTTCAACTTCGAAGGCGAATCGGTGCATGCGGTAGTCAAGGCGATCCTCGGCGACTTCCTCGGCCAGAACTACGTGATCGCGCCGGGCGTGCAGGGCACCGTGACCCTCGCCACGCCCAAGCCGGTGTCCTCCGCACAGGCATTGAACCTGCTGGAAATGGTGCTGGGCTGGAACAACGCGCGCATGGTCTACAGCGCGGGCCGCTACAACATCGTGGCCGCCGACCAGGCGCTGGCCGGGACGGTCTCGCCGAGCACCGCCTCGCCGGCCAATGCGCGTGGCTTCGAAGTGCGCGTGGTGCCGCTGCAGTACATCTCCGCCACCGAGATGAAAAAAGTGCTGGAGCCCTACGCGCGCCCGAACGCGATCGTCAACGTCGACAATGGCCGCAACGTGATCACCCTGGGCGGCACCCGCAGCGAGCTGGAAAACTACCTGCGCACGGTGGAGATCTTCGACGTGGACTGGCTCTCGGGCATGTCCGTGGGCGTGTTCCCGATCCAGTCGGGCAAGGCCGAGCAGGTCGCCGCCGATCTGGAAAAGGTGTTCGGCGAAGAGAGCAAGACGCCCAGCGCCGGCATGTTCCGCTTCCTGCCGCTGGAGAACGCCAACGCCGTGCTGGTGATCACCCCGCAGGCGCGTTACCTCGACCAGATCCAGCAGTGGCTGGACCGCATCGATACCGCCGGCGGCAATGCGCGGCTGTTCTCCTACGAGCTGCGCTACGTCAAGGCCAAGGACCTGGCCGAGCGCCTGGCCGAGGCATTCGCCAACGAGAACGGCCGCAGCGGTCGTGGCAGCAGTTCGCTGGCGCCCGGCGCGTCGCCGATCGACCTCGGCAGCCGCGATGGCAACAGCAACAACAGCAACTTCTCCAACACCGGCAGCGGCAACGGCAGCAACCGCGGCGGACTGGGCGAGGGCACGATGAGCCTGCCGCAGCGCCAGTCCGGCAACGCCAGCTTCAGCCTGGAAGTGCAGGGCGATACCGTCGGCGTTTCGGCGGTGGAGGAAACCAACACCTTGCTGGTGCGCTCCACTCCGCAGGCCTGGCGCTCGATCCGCGAGGTGATCGAAAAGCTGGACGTGATGCCGATGCAGGTCCACATCGAAGCGCAGGTGGCCGAGGTCGCGCTGACCGGTGACCTCAGCTACGGCGTGAACTGGTTCTTCGAGCAGGCCGTGGCCACCGGCAAGACCGAGAGCGGCATCGACCTGCCCAGCGCATTGGGCCGTTCGATCTGGGGCAGCATCTCCGGTACGGTCGGCACCGACGGGGTGGGCTGGACCTTCCTCGGCAAGAACGCCGCCGCCGTGGTTACTGCGCTGGACAAGGTCAGCAACCTGCGCCTGCTGCAGACCCCGTCGCTGTTCGTGCGCAACAACGCCGAAGCCACCCTCAACGTCGGCACCCAGATTCCGATCAACTCGGTGTCGGTCAACACCGGCGTAGGCGGCGACAACACCTACAGCCAGGTCCAGTACCTGGATACCGGCGTGATCCTCAAGGTGCGCCCGCGCATCACGCGCGATGGCGTGGTGTTCCTGGACATCGTGCAGGAGGTCAGCTCGGCCGGCGCGATCCCGAGCGGCTGCGACCCGAGCCGCACCACCTGCAACCCGCCGATCAACACCCGCAAGATTTCCACCGAAGCGGCGGTGCAGAGTGGCGACACCATCATGTTGGCCGGCCTGATCACCAATTCCGACGACGATGGCGCCAATGGCGTGCCTGGCCTGAGCCGGATTCCCGTCATCGGCGCCCTGTTTGGCAGCAAGACAAAGAAATCCGGGCGCTCTGAAGTGATCGTCCTGCTGACCCCGACCATCGTGCGCAACGCGCAGGAGTCGCGGAACCTGACCGACGAATACAGCAGCCGCTTCCGCGCCATGGAGCCGTTCCCCGAGCGCAAGGGCAAGCGCTGAGCGGTGCCGGGCCTCCGCTGTCATCACGGGGGCCGATCTTGTTACGCTGGCGGCGCCCAAGGGAGGCTGCGATGACACAGCGACACGGCGAAGACGGCAGCACCCGGAGGTCGGCATGAGTACGGTCATCCTGCTGCCGATCGGGGTCGACGATGCCGCGCTGGACCGCTGCCTGGCCGCACTCGATGCCGGCACCGCGCCCGCCACCGCGATCTGGCTGGCCGACGATGGCCAGGCCGGGCCACGCGCGCAGACGGTGATCGAACACTGGCTCGCACAGACGCCCCTGCAGGCCGAGTACACCCGCCGCGCCCGCGCGATCGGTGAAGTGGCCCACCTGGACGAGATGCTGGCCGCGTGCACCGGCGCCGACGTGGTGGTGCTCGCCCCGGATGCGATCCCCGCACCGGGCTGGCTGCAGCAGATGGAAGCCTGCCTGGCCCGCGATCCCTCGATCGGCTCGGCCACGCCGTGGTGCAACGCCGGTGAGACGGCGGCCTGGCCGCGGCTGGGCGAGATCAACCCTCTTCCGGACGACCTTGATCTGGCCCCGCTGGCGCAGGCCTGCGCGGCGATGCCGCCGCTGCATCCCGAACTGCCTTCGGCGGTGACGCATGCGGTGCTGTTACGCGGCAATGCCCGGCGCAAGGCCGGCGGGCTGGACATGCACAGCTACGCGTCGTGGAACGCGGCGCTGATCGACCTCAGCCTGCGCATGGCCGGGCTTGGCTGGCGCAATGCCCTGTGCGAGACCGCCTTCGTCGCCCGCGTGGCTGAAGGCGTGACCGGCGAGGGTGACATGGAGGCGCTCGCAACGCGCTGGCCGGCCTGGCCGCCGCGACTGGCCGGCTTCCTGATGGCCGATCCATTGCAGCAGGCGCGCCACGACCTGCAGCAGCATCACCGGCAGGCGATAATGCCCAAGGCGCAGGGCGATCTGTTCGCGCCGCCTGTCATTGCCGCCCCGGAGTCGCCCGTTTGAGCCCTGCCATCGCCGCCATCATCGTCAGCTACCAGAGCGCCAGCACGCTGGACGCCTGCCTGCTGCGCCTGCGCGAGGCGCGCGACATCGCCGAGATCCGCGTGGTCGACAACGACTCCACCGACGGCACCCTGGAGATCGTGCAGCGGCATGCCAGCGTCGATCCGCGGGTGCGCTTCATCGCCAACCCGGACAACCCGGGCTTTGCCGCGGCCAACAACCAGGGCGTGGCCGACAGCCAGGCGCCGTGGCTGGCCTTCATCAACCCGGACCTGATGGTCGGCCCCGAGACCCTGGCCGTGCTGCGCGAACGCGCGCTCCCGCTGGGGGACTGCGTGCTCGGTGTCGAGCAGGTCGACGAGGACGGTCGCCCGGACGATGCGGTGCGCCGTCGCGACCCGGATTTCGCCGCGATGCTGCGCAACCCCGGGCAGGGCGGGAAACTCGCCATCCCGGTCGACCGCAGCCAGCCGCTGCAGACCGTGCCGGCCCTGTCCGGCGCCTTGCTGCTGATGCCGCGCGCGCTGTTCGACCGGATCGGGGGCTGGGACGCCGGCTATCGCCTGCACGCCGAGGACCTGGACCTGTGCCGTCGCGCCCGCGAGGCCGGCGCGGTGATCGCCATCGCCAACGACCTGCAGGTCACCCATGTGCGTGGTGTCTCCAGCCGCTCGCGGCCGTTTTTCGTGGAGTGGCACAAGCACCGCGGCCTCTGGCGATACTTCCGCCGGTTCGAGGCGCCGCAGCGTCCTTGGCCGGTGCGCTGCGCGGTGTGGGGCGCGATCTGGGCGCATGCCCTGGTGCAGGTGCCACGCCTGCTGCGCCGCCGGTAGATCTCCGTGCTCTTGCGCCGACACCGGGGCGAGACGGGCCATGAACGCAGTCCGCGCTGAGAGCACCGGCCGTTGGTCGTACACAGTGGCAGGCGCATAATCGTCAGCATGATCATCCAGTCCCTGCTCGACACCGACCTGTACAAATTCACCATGATGCAGGCGGTGCTGCATCAGTACCCCGGCGCGCAGGTGCAGTACCGGTTCAAGTGCCGGACCCCGGGCATCGACCTGGCGCAGTTCATCGACCAGATCAACGCCGAGATCGACCACCTGTGCAGCCTGCGCTTCAGCGCCGAAGAGCTGGACTATGTGCGCGGCCTGCGCTTCGTCAAACCGGATTTCGCCGATTTCCTGGGTCTGTTCCACCTGGACCGCAAATACATCGCGCTGCGCCCGTCCACCACCGTCCCCGGTGAGATCGAGCTGGACATCACCGGCCCGTGGCTGCACACCATCCTGTTCGAAGTCCCGCTGCTGGCGATCATCAACGAGGTCTGGTTCCGCAACACCACCGACGCCGATTTCAGCGAAGGCGAGCGCCGTCTGCAGGCCAAGACCGCGCTGCTGCGCGATACGCCTGGTTTCGAGCTGTGCCGGATCGCCGATTACGGCAGCCGCCGCCGCTACTCGCGCGCGTGGCATGCGCGCATGCTGCCGCTGCTGCGCGATGCGCTCGGTGACCAGTTCGTGGGCACCAGCAACGTGCATTTCGCCCGGCTGTACGGCATGACGCCGCACGGCACCATGGCCCACGAGTATCTTCAGGCGTTCCAGGCGCTGGGCCCGCGGCTGCGCGATTCGCAGGTCGCTGCGCTGGAATCGTGGGCGCGCGAGTACCGGGGCGACCTGGGCATCGCGCTGTCCGACGTGGTCGGACTGGAGGCCTTCCTGCGCGATTTCGACATGTATTTCTGCAAGTTGTTCGACGGTGTCCGCCACGACTCCGGCGACCCCTTCACCTGGGGCGACCGCATGCTGGCGCATTTCCACAGCCGCCGCGTGGATCCGCGCAGCAAGGTGCTGGTCTTCAGCGATGGCTTGAACATCGAAAAAGTGATGCAGCTGTTCGACTACTTCCGTGGCCGTTGCCAGGTGGCGTTCGGGGTGGGCACGCACCTGACCAACGACCTGGGGCCGACCCCGCTCAACATCGTGATCAAGATGGTCCGCTGCAACGGCCAGCCGGTCGCCAAACTGAGCGATTCGCCGGGCAAGAGCATGTGCGACGATCCGGGCTATCTGGCTTACCTGCGCCAGGTGTTCGAGCTTTCACCCGAGTGAGACGCCTTAAAAAGCGACAATGGGACGTCATCCGCGTCACTAAGTGACCTTGAGCGTCACGTTTCCGAGAAAATGTGATCTTCATCACGTTGCACTGGCTAGCTCTTGCAACTTGGCCTACGATTTGCGTGATGGAAGTCACATTCGTTGGTCATCACATGGAGCTGTCTAGTGAAGGTGCTATCTGTTTTCGGAACGCGTCCTGAAGCTATCAAGATGGGGCCGCTGGTGCGCGCACTGCACGCCGCGCCGGGAATCGAGTCCATCGTCTGCATCACCGGCCAGCACCGGGCGATGCTCGACCAGGTGATGTCCCTGTTCGAGATCCATCCGGATCACGACCTGGATGTGATGGTCGCCGACCAGACGCTCAACGGCCTGTGTTCCCGGCTGTTCGCCAGGCTCGACGCGTTGTACGAAGCGGTAGCGCCGGATCGCGTGCTGGTGCACGGCGATACCAGTACGGCGATGACCGCCGCGCTGGCCGCCTTCCATCGCCGCATTCCGGTGGCGCATGTGGAAGCCGGGTTGCGGACCGGTGACCTGCAGCAGCCCTGGCCGGAAGAAATGAACCGCCGCGTCATCGACGTGGTCGCCGACCATCTGTTCGCGCCGACCGACAGCTCACGCTACAACCTGGAACAGGAAAACCTGGCCGGGCGCATCAGTGTCACGGGCAACACCGTCATCGATGCACTCCAGCAGACGGTCCAGCGTATCGACGAGGATGCAGCGCTGCGCGCATCGATCGATGCGCAGTTCCCGTTCCTGCAGCCCGAGCGCAAGCTGCTGCTGGTCACCGGCCATCGCCGCGAGAACTTCGGTGGCGGTTTCGAGAACATCTGCCGCGCGCTTGCCGAACTGGCACGGCGCGAAGACCTGCAGATCGTCTACCCGGTGCATCTCAATCCGAACGTGCAGGGGCCGGTCCATGCGCACCTGGGCGGCCTGGACAACGTGCATCTCATCGCGCCACAGGATTACCTCAATTTCGTCCGCCTGATGCAGCGCGCGCACGTGGTGCTGACCGATTCCGGTGGCGTGCAGGAAGAAGCCCCCGCGCTGGGCCGCCCGGTGCTGGTGATGCGCGATGTCACCGAGCGTCCCGAAGCGGTGCAGGCCGGCGTCGTACGCCTGGTCGGCACCGATCCCGACCGCATCGTGGCCGCCGTGCACGCGGCCTGCGACCGGCCGGCCGTGGCCGCCCACTTCATCCCCGATGCCAGCCCCTACGGCGATGGGCGTGCCTCGGCACGCATCGTCGCCGCGCTGCGCGGTGAGCCGTTCGATGAGTTCGTGGCCGCCCACGTCTCTGCCGTTTCCCACTCCTCCCTTTCAGAAGTGACGCCATGACCCAGACCAACCGTAGTACCGATCGTTTCCGCAAGGTATTACCGCTGGCCCTGGTGATGGCCCTTCCACTGAGTCCTGTCCACGCTGCCGACACCCCGGCCGGACAGTTCACGGAGTGGGCCGCCGATGCCACGGTGACCCGCAGCATGACGCTGCGTGAGCTGGGTTTCCGTCAGCCGCTGACCCTCAGTGGCCAGGAGAGCCAGCGTGAAATCTATCTGCCGGTCCCGGCGGGCGTGCCGACCCGCGACGCGCAACTGCAGCTCGATGGGCGCTACGTGCGCGGCCATACCGGCCGCAGCTCGGGGTTGTGGTCGGTCGATGGCGACCCGGTCGCCGCGCGCTCGATCACCGATGCGCAGGGCGATGCCAGCCAGCTGCTCGGCATCGACGGCCTGCCGCGCGACAACGGTTTCGTCCGCGTGGGCGTGGGCTGGTGGTCGGTGGTATCGGATTACCGCTGCGCCGATCAGAGTGCCCCGGCCAACGTATTGCGGTTGTCGCCGGAGTCGCGCTTCAGCTATAGCTTCGATGGTCGCGCGGTGAACACCGTGGCCAAGGCCTGGGGCGCACTGCCCACCCGGGTACGCCTGCTGGTCGATGGCAAGGCGCTGCAGGCGCCGGCCTATGACGCGGCGTGGCGGGTGGGGGCGGCGCTGCGCAACGGCGGCAAACAGGTCGACGTGGTGGCGCTGCCGGTGGTGGGTGGCACGGTCGATCTGACCGGGATCCGCATTCCGGCCAGCCTGCAGGCCGTGCCGGCGTACGCTGCGCTGGCCGCAGGCGGCGGCCAGCATCGCATCGCCTCGCTGGCCGAAGTCGGCGCGCTGCTGTCGCTGCGCGACAGCGGTCCGCTGGCCGTTGACGTGGCCATCAGCACCGATCCGTTGCGGGCCGCCGTACGGGCCGCGCTGGATGCGCTAGCGGTCGAGGTGGGGGCCAGTGGCGGTGATGCCGCCGCGGCGTTCACCGCCTGGCGCGGCAGCGACATGGTCGCGCTGGAGAAGGGCGCCGGCGGCGGATCGGTCAGCGTTGCGGCGGTGGCCGGGCGCCCGACCCTGGTGGTCGCCGCCGAGGCCGGAGCCAAGGTTGCCGGGCTGCTCAGCGAGCAGTGGCGCGCGTATGCTCTGGGCCGCACCCTGCAGGTGGCCCAGGCCACCCCGCCGGCGGTGGGCGAGAACGCGGTGCTGCTCAGCCGCCTCGGCAACATGTCCGGTACGCTGGACATCGTCACCCGCGGCGACCGTACCGCCAGCTTCGAGCTGGGCGCATTGTCGGCCGATGGCCGCCTGCCCGACCAGGTCGTGGTCGATGTGTCGGCCGCACCCAACGCGGCCGGGCAGGGCGCGGTGGCCAGCATCTATTTCAACGACTACCTGCTGGGCGCCAGGGTGCTCGCCGCCGACGGCAAGCCGCAGCGGCTGGTCGCCAAGGTGCCGGCCTATGCACTGGCGGCCCGCAACGAGGTGCGCGTGAGTTTCCTGCGCCAGCCGGCGCGTCCGTATTGCCACGATCCGGCCACCGCGTTCCCGGTGTCGATCCTGCCCAGCAGCCACCTCACGCTGGCCAAGCGCACCCTGGATACCGACTTTGTCGGCGCGGCCAGCCAGCTGGCGCATGCCAACGAAGTGTTCGTGCCGACCACCTGGCTGCAGGACGCCCCGGCGTCGCTGGCCAAGGTCATCGCCATCGCCAGCGCGGTCGGCGTGTCGGCGCAGGCGGCCGAGCTGAAGGTGGTCGATGCCGGCACCGCGATCACCCCGGGTCACCCGTACCTGGCCTTCGCGCTGGCCCCGTCCGGCGTGGACCCGGCCGGGCTCAAGGACGGTCGCCTGGTGGTCGGCGGCGGCAAGCAGCCGTTGCTCGATCTGGCCGGACTGGACCGCGCCGCCGCAGTGCAGGTGGTGGATGCCGGCGGCCACACCGGCGTGATCTACAACGATCTGGGCGCGCAGGGCCCGCTGCTGGAGCAGCCGTTCCGCCTGCTGCGCGGTGATCTGGCCGTGCTGGATGGCAGCGGCGTGGTCACCGACTTCGACAGCCGCGACCCGTATGGCGCGCGCGTGGCCGATGCCGGCAACCCGCAGCCGTGGTGGCAGCAGCACATGGTGTGGTTGCTGGTGCTGGTCGGGTTGGTCGTGTTCGCGCTGCTGGCTGCCCGCGTCACCCAGATCCGTCGCCGCCGCAAGTCCGGCAACGCGGGGCACTGACCGCCGTGGACGGTCTGTCCTGGAACATCCAGCTGGCCAACTACTACGCCACCCTGGAAACGGTGGCGGCGACAGTGGCCGTGCTGATCCTGATCTCCAGCCTCGATGACCTGTTCATCGATGTCTGGTACTGGGTCCGCGAAAGCTGGCGCACCGTGACCGTCAAGAAGCGTCGTGAGTATCGTCCGCTGACCCAGCAGGACCTGCTGCTGCGCCCCGAACAGCCGTTGGCGATCATGGTGCCGGCCTGGGCCGAGTACGACGTGATCGCGCAGATGGTGGAGAACATGATCGATGTGCTCGACTACCGCGAGTACATCGTCTTCGTCGGCACCTACCCCAACGATGCCGAGACCATCGCCGAAGTGGAACGCATGCGCCGGCGTTACAAGCGCCTGCGCCGGGTGGAGGTGCCGCATGCCGGCCCGACCAGCAAGGCCGATTGTCTCAACTGGCTGATCCTGTCGATTTTCGATTATGAGAAGCGGCACGACATCGAGTTCGCCGGGGTGATCCTGCATGACAGCGAGGATGTGCTGCATCCGATGGAGCTGCGCTTCTTCAACTACCTGTTGCCGCGCAAGGACATGATCCAGCTGCCGGTGACCTCGCTGGACCGCGAGTGGTACGAACTGATCGCCGGCGTGTACATGGACGAGTTCGCCGAATGGCATGCCAAGGATCTGGTGGTCCGCGAGAGCGTGTCGGGCATGGTGCCCTCGGCCGGCGTCGGCACCTGTTTTTCGCGCAAGGCGCTGCTGGCCTTGAGTGCGGCCACCCACAACCAGCCGTTCAACACCGACAGCCTTACCGAGGACTACGACGTCGGCGCGCGCCTGGCGGCGATGGGCATGCATTCGATCTTCGCCCGCTTCCCGGTGCAGTTCCGCGTGCGCCGACCCTCGTGGTTCGGCTGGGGACCGGTGCGTGAAAGCACCCAGTCGATGGCGCTGTGCGTGCGCGAGTATTTCCCCGACAACTTCCGCGCCTCCTACCGGCAGAAAGCGCGCTGGGTGCTCGGCATCGGCCTGCAGAGCTGGGAAACGCTGGGCTGGCGCGGCTCGCTGGCGACCAAGTACCTGCTGGCGCGCGACCGCAAGGGCATCGTCACCTCGTTCGTCAGCATCATCGCCTACATCATCTTCCTGCAGCTGCTGCTGTTCTGGCTGCTCAAGGTGACCGGAGTGTGGACCACCCAGTTCCCGACCATTTTCCAGGCCGGTACCTGGCAGATGAACATCGCCCTGATCACCACCGCTGCCCTGGCCAGCCGCGTGGTGCAGCGCTTCTACTTCGTCAACAAGCTGTACGGGTGGGAACACGCGTTGATGTCGATCCCGCGCATGGTGGTCGGCAACATGATCAACTTCATGGCCACCGCGCGCGCGTGGCGCATGTTCCTGCTCTACCTGCTGTTCGGCAAGCGCATGGTCTGGGACAAGACCATGCACGATTTCCCCAGTGCCTCGCAGCTGGTGCAGACCCGCAAGCGGCTGGGCGAACTGCTGACCACCTGGCAGGCGGTCGAGCCGGAGCGCCTGGAACAAGCACTGCAGCAACAGCAGGGCGGGCGCCAGCAGCCGCTGGGCCGCATCCTGGTCTCGCAGGGCTGGCTGGACGATGAAACGCTGGCCGAAGCCATCGCCTTCCAGGGCGACCTGGCGCGTGCCGTCATCGACGTGGACTACCTGCAGGCCGGGCAGTTCCCGCTCTCGGTGGAAGCGTGCGTGCAGTGGCGCCTGTTGCCGCTGCCGGGCAGCACGGCCGATACCTTGTCGGTCGCGGTGGCCAACCCGCTCAGCGAGGCGGAACAGGCGCAGCTGCTGCACGACGTACACGCCACTGCCCTGGAGCAGTCGATCGCGCGCGAGAGCGAGATCAATGCCGGCCTGCGTCTGATCAGCGGTGAAACCTACCGCATCGACGCGGTGCCATTGCTGGGCGATCTGCTGGTGGAAATGCGCCTGATCGCCCGGGACCAGTTCGAACGCGTGCTGGACGAGTACAAGCCGCAGCGCGATGGGCGCATCGGCGACTACCTGGTCAAGCACGGCGTCGCCACCGAAGCGGCGATCGCCGAGGCGGTGCGCGAGCAGCATCGCCGGTCCGGCCAACCTCAATACAGCGCCGACGGAGAGCTGAAGGTATGAGAACCACCCTGCTTTCCAGCGTGATCGCCCTGGGCCTGATCGGCCTGGGCAGCACCCCTGCCTTCGCGCAGGAACCGCTTCCGTTGTCGGGAAACGCGTACCGCATCGCCGAGCAGGCCTTCGGTGCGTATGACCGCGGCGATTTCCAGCAGGCCTACCGCACGGCCAGCGAAGCGGTGCGCCTGCGCCCGGACGTAGCGCGGCTGCGGTTGCTGCAGATCTATGCAGCGCAGAAGCTGGGCCGCACCGACGAAGCGCGTGCGCTGGCACGGCGTGCGATCGCCGATGGCATCGCCGATCCGGCCCTGCCGGGGCTGGCCGCCGCCGCGCCGCGTGGTGGCAGCGCTACCGGCACCGGCGTGCGCGGGGCTGCCGCCGCCCGTCCGACCGCGGCCGAACTGGCCTACCAGCGCGCGTTCCCGTTGGCGGCGCAGGCCTACGAGGCGTTCAACAGCGACCGCATGGAAGAAGCGGCCAGCAAGGCCGAGCAGGCGTTCCGCCAGCAGCCGCAGCAGGGCGCCTGGGCGATCCTGTGGGTGGCCTCGCTGGAGGCGGGCGGAAAGCTTGATGAGGCGCAGCAGGCCGCTGCCACCGCACTGACGCTGGGCGCACCGAACCGCACCGATATTCTCGCCGCGCAGCTGCGCATCCAGCGCGAGCAGGCCGTGGCGCCTGCGCAGGAAGGCTACCAGGCGCTGATCGCCCTGCGTCCGCAGGATGCGGTGGCGCCCGCGCGCCGGGCGGTGGCATTGGCCCCGGAGTCGGCCAGCCATCGCCTGCTGCTGATGACCGCGCTGCTGCTCAGCGACCAGCTGCCCGAGGCGGTCGATGCCGCCTCCGACGCGATCGCGCAGGACGCCGACGACACCAATGCCCTGGTGATGCGCGGCTACCTGCAGCAACGCCTCGGTCGCAGCGCGCAGGCCAATGCGGATTTCGACCGCGTGCTTGCCCAGGATTGGCTGGATGGCCAGCAGCAGCGCAACGCGCGGCTGCTGGCGGTGGACGCGGCCCTGGCCGCGGGCGACCGCGATCGCGCCGAGCAGTTGCTGGCCCCGCTGAAAGCCGATCCGCTGACGGAGGAAGATGCCGATACCCGCCGCGCGATCGCCGATGCGGTGGCCCTGCGCACCCGCGCGCTGCGCTCGGCGCGGCCGGGCCTGGCGCTCACCGAAGCGACCTATCCGGCACCGATCCAGCAATGCCGTGAAACGCCCTACGGCACGCAATGCGAGCTGGCCCCGACCGACCTGCAGGGCGAGGGCGGTGCGGCCCAGCGTGCCTATGCGGCCTTTGGCCGACAGGACTACCAGCAGGCCATCGAGGAGGCGCGCAAGGCCGTGCAGGCCGCGCAGGACAGCGCGCCGCTGCAGGCCCTGCTGACCACCTCGCTGGCCGCCGGCGACCGCAGCCAGCAGGCCGAGGCGCGCCAGCGCCTGGATGCCGCACTGGCCACTACGCCGGACGATGCCGGGCTGCTGATGCAACGCGGCTATCTCAGCCAGCGCGGCGGTGATCCCCGCCATGCGCTGATGGATTTCCAGGCGGCCGAAGCGACCGGCAAGGCACCGCCCACGGTGGCGCTGGACCAGGCCTACGCCAACGCTGCGCTGGGCCAACGCAGCGAGGCGGTGACCCTGCTGCGCGGCGCGATCGACAGCGCCGACGCAGGCACGCTGCCGCTGGACACCGCGCAGCGCTACAACACGCGCAGTTCCATCGCCAACTACTCGCGCGAGTGGGGCATGACCTTGTCGGCCGGCTACCGGGGCGCGCGCCAGGCGGCGACCAACCTGGGCGGTGCGGCGATCAGCACCCCGGGCGATTCGGTGTTCGGCACGCTCGAAGCGTTCTGGCGACCCGAGAAAACCAACAACCGCCATGGCACGCTGGAGCTGTATGCGCGCCTGGCCAACACCCTGTACGACGAAGGCGGCACCTTCGAATCGCTGCAGGCGATCGACCCGTGCACCGGCATCCCCAGCGAGGATGCACGCGCGCGCGCCGAGCGACTCAGCCGCTCGCGTTCGATCGCCGGTTGGCCGTCCACCATCGGCTCGTTCGGCGCGCGTTACACCTTCGGCCAGACCGGACTGAGCGCCGGCATCGAGCGCCGTCAGTTCCTTGGCACGGCCACCCGCGAGGGCGGCGTCTATCCGGATTCGGCGGCCATCCAGTGCCGCATCCAGGTGGAGTCGAGCCAGCCGCTGCAGATGACCACCGCCGCCCGCTACCGGCTGAAGGACAACGCCGGCGGCTGGATGTCCTACCTGACCTACGGCTTCTACCACGGCACCGGCGTGCGTACCGACGTCAACCAGTGGTGGACGCTCAGCGGTTACGCCCAGGCCGGCTTTACCTGGGATGACAACCGCGCACGGTTCAGCGTCGATCAGATCGACAGCAACGGCGACACGGTCGCGCGATTGACCGATTCCGAGGGACGCCTGCGCCGCCAGCAGTGGTTCGGCGCGGCCGAACTGCGCGCAGGCCGCAGCTATCGCTTCGGCGCCGAGCAGACCCGCTGGGTACTGAGTCCGTATCTGGTGATCGGCGCGGACTGGATCGACCAGCGCTCGAAGGTGCGGGGCATCGCGTATCCGCTGATCGGCGCGCAGTCGTTCGACCTCTCCGACACCGATCGCAGCTGGTCGCTGGGCGCGGGTCCCGGCGTGGGCGTGCGCTACTGGTTCCGCGAGGACCACTACAACGCGGCGCGGTCCTACCTGGACCTGGCCGTGCAATACCGGTTCGCCCTCGGCGGCGGTGATACACAGCGCGCCAAGGGGCTGTTCGCCACCGCCACCCTGTACTACTGACATGGAAAAGGCATGATCGACATGGACACGCATTCCCCGCTCGAATCCACCTCGCCACGCCGCCGCCTGCGTGCGCGCCTGCCGCTGCTGGCGGTGTTGTGCGCGTTGGCCGGCGCGGGTGCCGCGCACGCGCAGGCACCGGCCAAGCCCACGCCGCCGGCCGCGGCCGCCAAGGACGACTCGGCCATCGTGCTGGTCGGCAAGGACGGCTGGTTGTTTCCGGCCTGGGGCAGCCTCAGTGACGTGGACATGCAGGCGGTCGACGCCTCGACCCGTCTGATCGCCGAGGCCAAGACCCGCCTTGCCGCACGCGGCGTCCGCCTGGAACTGCTGTTGCTGCCGGACAAGGTGCTGTTCTACGAAGATCGCCTGCCCGACGGCAAAGTGGTCAGCGCGTCGGTGGAAAAGCGCTACGACATGCAGCTGGACTCGCTGCGGAAGGCCGGCGTCGAGGCGCTGGATGCGCGCAAGGTGCTGGCCGGCGTCCACGCCGCGGGCACCGACGTGTTCTATCGCAGCGACCAGCACTGGACCCAGGCCGCCGCCGATGCCACCGCCGATGCGCTGGCGGTACGGATCAAGCAGGCCGTCCCGAACCTCGCGGGTGAACCGGGCTCGGGCACCCCGCTGGGCAAGGAAACCCGTGAACGCCGCTATGGCGATCTGGCGGAACTGTTCCTGCCCCCGGAACAGCGCGCTGCGGTCGGCCGCGAAACCTTCACCGTCCGCCGCGTCGCGGAATCGCAGGGCCTGCTCGACAGCGGCAAGGCCCCGGTGCACGTGACCGGGCACAGCATGGTGCAGCCCTACTTCGGGTTCCCGCAGAAGCTCTCCAATGCGCTGGACCGTCCGGTGACCGTCAACTGGAAGGCCGGCAACGTCGGGCCGTGGATCATGCTGCTGGAGTACCTGGAGTCCGATGACTTCCGTACCAATCCCCCGCAGGTGCTGGTCTGGCAGATGTTCGAACCGGTGTACGGCTTCGGCCCGCAGGCCCAGGGCCAGTGGGACAACGCCTCGATCATGACGCCGCAGCAATGGACCGCGCGCTTGAACAAGGCACTGGGGCAGTAACCCGATGAGTGCACGTCCCGGCGCGCCCGCGCCCCTGCCACCGGCCGCGCCGGCCCGTGCCCATCGTCCCACCACCGTGGTGGTGATCGTGCTGCTGGTGATCGGCCTGCTCGCCGGCGGCTGGATGCTGGGCAAGGCGAAGATTCCTGCCGCGTCGCTGGCACCGGCGCGATGGGCCGACGGCGAAGCCGGCCGCGCGATCAACGAAGCGCTGAAGCTGCCGGTGCAGGCCCAGGCCGACCTGGCCACGGCGGCGCTGCGCTATCGCCTGCTGGGCGATCTGGGCCCGCAGGTCGCGCTCGGCTGCCCGGACTGGCTGTTCTACCGCGACGGCCTGCGCCCGCCGCCGGGTGCCGGCGCGCAGGTGCTGGCCCAGCGCGTGCGGCTGATGCAGCACTGGTCGGCCCAGCTCAAGGCGCAGGGTGTACAGGTCCTGGTGGTGGTGGTGCCGGACAAGTCGCGGGTCGAACAGGCGCACACCTGCGGGCTGCGCCATTCGGCGAGCATGCGGGCGCGGCTCGGCCAGTGGCAGCAGGCACTGCACGCCGCGCAGGTGCCTTCGACCGACCTGCTGCCGGTGCTGCAGGGTGCAGACGCGCCGATGTTCTTCCGCACCGACGTGCACATGAACCGGCTCGGCGCGCAGCGTGCCGCCGATGCCGTGGCGGCCTCCGCGCTGCCGCTGCTGGGCGGCCCGGGCGGGCAGGCCTTCGAGGTCGGCGCACCCGGGCCGGCCAAGCCGCGGATGGGCGATCTGATCGTGCTGGCCGGGCTGGAAAAGGCGCCGCCGGCCTGGCGCCCCACGCTCGACCAGGAGCCGGAACAGGTGATTGCGCCGGTGCGCAGTGGCGGCCTGCTTGATGACACCCCGCCGGTGGAGGTGTTGCTGCTGGGCAGCTCCAACGGCCGCCGCAGCCTGTTCGCCGAACGCCTGGGCCATGCGCTCGGGCGCGAAGTGTGGAACCAGAGCCTGGATGGCGGGCAGTTCTCCGGCGCGTTGCTGGCCGCCTGGCCGCAGCGCGCGCAGTGGCCTTCGACGCTGAAGCTGGTGGTCTGGGAATTTTCTGAAATGGCCCTGTCCTTGCCGTTGACCGACGGTGAGCAGGCAACGCTGGCCGAGATCGACTGAGCGCTACGGACGATGCTTTTCAACTCCTTCCTGTTCCTGCTGGTGTTCCTGCCGATCGCGCTGGGCGTGCATTACGCCCTGGGTGCGGTGCGGCCACGCCTGGCCGCGCTGTGGCTGTGCGTGGCCTCGATCGTGTTCTACGGTTGGTGGAACCCGCAGTTCGTGATCCTGCTGTCCGGCTCGATCGTCTTCAATTACCTGGTCAGCCTGGTGATCCTGTCGCTGGCCAAACGGCCGAAGCTGCAGTTGCTGGCCACCGCACTCGGCGTGGCCGCCGACCTGCTGTTGCTGGTGCACTACAAGTACTTCGCGGCGATGGTGAACTTCGTCGGCGAGATGGGCTTGAACGTCGGCCCGATGGATGCGCTGATCCTGCCGCTGGGCATTTCCTTCTTCACCTTCACCCAGATCGGCTACCTGCTCGACTGCCGCGCCGGCGTGGTCAACGACCGCAGCCCGCTCAGCTACGTGCTGTTCGTGACCTTCTTCCCGCACCTGATCGCCGGCCCCATCCTCCACCACAAGGAGATGATGCCGCAGTTCAGCAGGCGCGAAACCTACCGCTTCCATGCCGACAATCTGTCGGTGGGGGGCATGCTGTTCGTGATCGGGCTGGCCAAGAAGGTGTTGCTGGCCGACAGCATCGCCCCGTATGCGGATGCGGGGTTCGCGGCCACCGGCGAGGTCCAGTTCTGGGGCGCCTGGGCCACCGCGCTCAGCTATGCGCTGCAGCTGTACTTCGACTTCTCCGGCTACTCGGACATGGCGCTGGGCCTGGCCCGGATGTTCGGCATCCGTTTCCCGCTGAACTTCAATTCGCCGTACAAGGCGAGCAGCGTGATCGACTTCTGGGCGCGCTGGCACATGACCCTGACCCGCTACATCACCGCCTACCTGTACTACCCGGTGGCGATGGCGGTGACACGCTGGCGTACCCGCCACGGGCGTGCCACCGGACCGACCGCGGTGGCGTCGGCCGGCGGCTTCGCCTCGATGATCGTGCTGCCCACGGTGTGGGCGATGGGCCTGGCCGGCATCTGGCACGGCGCGGGCCTGCAGTTCCTGATCTTCGGCCTGCTGCATGCCGGCTACCTGTCCATCAACCATGCCTGGCGCGTGTTCGTCGTCGGCCGCAAGCCGGCCGCGCTGCGCCAGCTGCGCTGGTACCAGCACGCCGGCTACGTGCTGCTCACCTTCGCCGCGGTGCTGGTGGCGCAGGCGTTCTTCCGCGCCGACGGCGTGCACGATGCGTGGGAGCTGGTCCAGGGCATGTTCGGCATGCGCGGCTGGGAAAGTCTGGAGAACCTGGGCTACCTTGGCGGCATGGGCCTGGCCGACAGCTGGCGCCTGCTGGCCGGCCACCACGTGCAGCTGCTCTACATCGTGGTGCTGCTGGCCATCGTCTGGCTGGCACCGAACGCCCAGCAGATCATGGGCGTGTATGGTCCGTCGCTGGCCAAGCCGAGCCCGGCCCCGCGCGCGTGGATGCGCTGGCAGCCCAACTGGCAATGGCTGCTGGTGATGCTGCTGATGCTGGGGCTGTCGCTGCTGAGCCTGCACAAAGAATCCCGTTTCCTCTACTTCCAGTTCTGACAAGGTGAACCCGATGGATATCCAGACCCTCCAGGCCCAGTTGATCGACATCGTCGAAGCAGTGATCGGCACCCGTGTGCAGCCGGACGAATACATGGAGTCGCTGTTCGACTCCATGTCCAAGGTGCAGCTGATGGTTGAAGTGAAAGACCGCCTCGGCGTGACGCTGCCGGTCGATGAGATCGATGCGCTGGTCGACTCGGTGCAGGTGCTCGCCGATTACGTGGCCGCGCACCAGCGCTGAGCCATCTCCCCCCTGCAGGAGGCACCCGCATGCATTTCGATTTCGACCACTGCCGCTTCGTCGCGCTGGAGCACGCGCCGCATGCGCCGGCGCTGCACGATGCCGACGGCACCCTGGACTGGGGCGCGCTGCATGCGGCGACCCAGGCATGGGTCGTGCGCGCGCAGGCGGCCGGCGTGCAGCCGGGGCATGCGCTGGTGATCTCCGGGCACAAGCAGTCCGCCTTCGTGGTGGCCATGCTCGGCTGCCTGCAGATGGGCGTCACCTACGTGCCGGTGGACACCATCAACCCGGCGGCGCGTCTTCAGCGCATCACCCAGCTCACCCATGCCGGCGCGGTCTACGATGCGGCGACGGACAGCTTCGCTCCCGGGGCCGATGCACCGCGCGCGCTGAGCGTGCCCGGCCTGGCCTACATCATGTTCACCTCGGGCAGCACCGGCGACCCCAAGGGCGTGCAGATCGGCCGCGACAGCGTGGCGCTGTTCACCGGCTGGATCCGCGACTGCCTGCAGCTGGGCGAAGCACCGGCCTTCCTCAACCAGATGCTCTTCAGCTTCGACTTCTCGCTGTTCGACCTGTGCGGTTCGCTCGGCCTCGGCGGCAGCTGCGTGCTGTGCCCGCGCGAGGTGATCGCCGACAGCGAGCGTTTCGTCGAGCACCTGCGCCACTCGGCCGTGGCGGTGTGGGCGTCCACCCCCTCGTTCGTGCGCCAGCAGATGCTCAATCCGCGCTTCAACGCCGAGCACCTGCCGTCGCTGCAGGTGTTCGTGTTCGGTGCCGAATCACTGACCCCGCGCGTGGCCGAAGAGCTGTGGGCGCGCTTTCCGCAGGCCCGCATCATCAACTCCTACGGTCCCACCGAGGCCACCTGTTCCACCACCTGGGTGGAGATCGACCCGGCCCTGCGTGCGGCCGCGCCCAACCCGTTCCCGATCGGGGTGGCCAAGCCCTACGCCGAGGTCTTCATCGACGACGGCGAGATCTGCATGTCCGGCGACCACGTGATGCGCGGTTACCTGGATCGACCGGATCTCGACCAGGGGGTGTTGTTCGAGCATCACGGCAAGCGTGCGTACCGCAGTGGCGACCTTGGCGATCTCGACGACCAGGGCCGCGTGTATTTCCGTGGGCGCAAGGACGACCAGATCAAGCTCAACGGCTACCGCATCGAGCTGGCCGAAGTGGACGCGTCGCTCTCCACCCTCGACGGTGTGGTGGCGGGTGCGGCGGTGGTGCTGCGCCGGCCCGACGGCAGCCTGGTGCGCATGATCGGCTTCGTCGAACTGGTCCGGCCCGGTGAGGGCCTGGTGCAGCCGCTGCCGGATGCCCTGCAGGACTGGAAGGAACAGCTCGGCCGCCGGGTTCCGCCCTACATGATTCCCTCTGAACTGATCGCCGTGGATGCGTTGCCGACCGGCAACAGCAACAAGGTCGATCGCCGCCAACTCGAGCAGCGCTATGCACTGGCGCGCACGCTCCGCAGCCAGGAACCCAAACGATGAAGCGCTCCCCGATCCCGTTCGCCCTCGCCCTGCTGGCGCTCGCGCCGCTGGCCGGCCACGCCCAGCCCACCGGCCAGGAAGGCCGCCTGGCCCAGCTCTATGCCCCGCGGCCGCCGGCCGGCTCGGCCTTCGTGCGCGTGCTCAATCCCGGCAGTGCCGCGCTCAAGGTCGCGGTGGGCAACGGCGCCGAGCAGAGCATCGGCCCGGCCACGCGCGCGACCCGCTATGCCATCGTCGAGGGAGGCAAGCCGTTCACCCTGCGCGTGGCCGGTACCCCGCGCAGCCAGCCGAAGGTCGCGGCGGGCAGCTTCAGCACGCTGGTGCTGGACCCGGCGGCACCCTCCAAACCGCTGCTCGCGCTCGCCGATGGCGGCGGCACCAGCGACGCGCTCAAGGCCGAGATCCGCTTCTACAACCTCGCCAGCGGCTGCCCTCAGGGCCGCCTGGCGATGGCCGACAAGGGCGCGGTGGTGTTCCCGGCGGTCGCCGCCGGCAGCAGCAGCGCGCGCGGCATCAACCCCGTCAAGGCGCGCCTGGTCGCCGGATGCGGCGGCAAGGAGAGTGCACCGGTGGCACTGCCGGCCCTGCAGCCGGGGGACCACTACAGCCTGTTCCTGACCGGCAGCGCGACCGCCCCGATCCTGCAGGGCCAGCTCAGCGGCACCGATGCGGTGGGCCGCTGACCCATGCAGTCGCGTCCGGTATTCCGCGAAGACCACGAACTGTTCCGCGAGCAGGTACGGCGCTTCATCGCCGCGCAGATCGCCCCGCACTACGCGCAGTGGGAACGCGATGGCATCACCCCGCGCGCGCTGTGGCGCGCGGCGGGCGAGGCCGGCCTGCTCAACTGCCAGCTGCCTGAGCCCTACGGCCTCGGCGGGGATTTCGGCCACGCTGCCTGCGTGATCGAAGAGCTGGCGCGCGCCAACTACCTGGGCATCGGTTTCTCGATCCACTCGGACATGGTCGCGCCGTACCTGATGCAGTACGCCAGCGCGCCGGTACGCGAGCGCTGGCTGCCGGCGATGGCGCGCGGCGAAGCGATCGGTGCGATCGCCATGACCGAGCCCGGTGCGGGCAGCGACCTCAAGGCGATCCGCACCCGTGCCGAGCGCCAGGGCGATCACTACCTGCTCAATGGCCAGAAGACCTGGATCACCAACGGCAGCAATGCCGACGTCGTGGTGGTGGTCGCCACGGTAGCGCCCGAGCTGGGCGCGCGCGGGCTGAGCCTGTTCTGCGTGGACACCGCGCTGACCGGCGTGACCCGTGGCGCGCCGATGGCCAAGATCGGCCAGCACGCACAGGACACCAGCGAGCTGTTCTTCGAGAACGTGGCGGTGCCGGTCTCGCATCTGCTCGGCGAGGAACAGCGCGGCTTCGACTACCTCGGCGAACAGCTGGCCGCCGAACGCATGGCCATCGCCCTGCGTGCGGCGGCGTCGGCAGAGGGGATGCTGGCGGAGACCGTGGCCTACGTGCGTCAGCGCAAGGCGTTCGGCCGCTTCCTGATCGACCACCAGAACACCCGTTTCGTGCTCGCCGATGCGGCGGCGAAGCTGGCGATGCTGCGCAGCTTCCTGGACGAGTGCCTGGGGCTGCAGATGCAGGGCCGGCTGGATGCCACGGTGGCGGCGATGGCCAAACTCAACGCCACCGAGCTGCAGGGCGCGGTGCTCGATGACCTGCTGCAGTTGCACGGCGGCTACGGGTACAGCAGCGAATACGGTATCGGCCGCGCCTGGGCGGATGCACGTGCGTTGCGCATCTTCGGTGGCAGCAGCGAGATCCTGCGCGAGATCATCGGCCGCACGTTGTAACCGCGGCGGCCCCGGCAGGTACCGACCGTTGGTCGGTACGCCGCACCCGCGCCCTACAAGCCCCAGTGCCGCCGCAGCGCCTTGGCCTGCGGCGTGTCCTGCGACAACCACGGGTCGAGCGCGTATACGAGAACGTGCTCGGCACCGCTGTCGGCGGCCCAGGCCAGCTGCCGTTCGATCCGCGCCGCATCCGCGGTCTCGCCCTTGAACTGGGTCCCGTCGCTGTTCTCGCCGGGCAGTTCGCGGAACAGCTCCACGATCGCATCGAACGCCACGCCGCGCCGGGTCAGCATCGCCAGCAGCGGCTTGAGCTGCTGCACGTTGCCGGCGCCCGCGACGCCCACGCCGTCCTGCACCATCGGGCGCAGCGGCACCTGGTCCAGGAGGGTGGCCCAGACCGTCTCGAGGCGGCCGGTGGTTTCCAGCCGGCTGAAGTAGGTCGAGATCGCACAGTCGCCGCCCTGCGCATGCGCGGTCTGCTGCAGGCCATGCAGCCACTGCGCCAAGCCCTGCACGCGTGCCGGGTCGGCCCAGTGGTACTGCTCGATTTCATAGGGCACGTACCAGCCGCCGAAGGCCTGCAGCCGCGCCCACGGTGCCTGTGCCAGCCACTGCTGCGCACGCCCCAGGCTGTCGGCGAAGAAGGCCTGCAGCGTGGCGTCATCGCCGCTGATCGCCTTCCACCAGGACTGTTCGAACGGCAGCCCCATCCGCACCGTCATGCCGGCTTCGCCCGCGGCGGTGAACACCATCCGCAGGCTCGCATCGGGCAACTGCCAATCGCCTTCCGGCGCGCCGTGGATGCCCGCCCACTGCAGTACCAGCTGTCTGCAACCCAACTTCTGTGCCAACTGCACCGAGCGCTGCCAATCGGCCATCGTCCAGTCCAGGTGGCTGCGCCAGGGTTGCAGAAACGTCCCGTCGACCTGCGTGGGGACCGAGCAGCCGGGCAGGGCGGCCAGTGCGCCGACCGCCGGCGCCAGCAGCGCGGCGCGCAGCAGTCGGCGGCGCAAGGGCGAAGGCAGATCGGGAAACACGGGGGAGTCGCTCATGCCGTCATCATCCCAGAGCTGCGTTGTAGAGGGGTGAACCCCGGCTTGCGCCGACGAGGCTCAGCCCAGGTGGCTCATTCCAGCGCGTAGCGCAGCACGAACAGACCGGCCACCAGCCACACGGCCGGATGCACTTCGCGCCAGCGTCCGGTGCCGGCCTTCAGCACCGCATACGCGATGAAGCCGAACGCCAGGCCATTGGCGATCGAGTAGGTGAACGGCATCGCCAGCGCGCACAGCGCAGCCGGCACGGACTCGGTCAGGTCGCCCCATTCCACGTCCACCAGCTCGCGCAGCATCAGCCCGGCCACGAACAACAGGGCGGGCGCGGTGGCATAACCGGGCACCATCTTGGCCAGTGGCGAGAACAGCAGCGCCGCCAGGAACAGCGCGGCCACCACCAGCGCGGTCAGGCCGGTGCGGCCACCGGCCTGTACGCCCGAGGCGCTTTCCGCGAACGCGGTGGTGCTGCTGGTCCCGAGCAGCGAGCCGGCCACGATCGCGGTGCTGTCGGCCAACAGGGCCCGCCCGAAGCGTTTCTGTGCGCCCGGCAGCTTGAGCAGGCCGGCACGACCGACCACGCCGTACAGCGTGCCGGTGGCATCGAACACTTCCACCAGCACGAACACCAGCACCACCTGCAGCAGCACCGCCATCGGCGCGCCGCCATCGTGGTGCAGCAGGCCGGGCAGATCGAGCTGAAGGAAGGTCGGGGCCAGGCTCGGCGGCAGCGAGACCAGCTCGGTGTACTGCACCTCGCCCAAGGCCCAGGCCGCGCCCGTCACCGCCAGGATGCCGATCAGGATCGCGCCGCGCACCCGCCGCGCCTCGAGCACGGCGATCAGCAGGAACCCGGCCAGCGCCAGCAGCGGCGGTGCGGTATTGAGCGGGCCCAGCGCGACCAGGGTGTCGGTGTTGGCAATGATCACGCCGGACTTCTGCAGCGCGATGATCGCCAGGAACAGGCCGATGCCGGCCACGATCGCCGCCCGCAGCGAGGACGGGATGCCCGCCACCAGCCAGGCGCGCACGCCGGTCAGCGACAGCACCAGGAACACCAGTCCGGAAATGAAGACAGCGGCCAGTGCCTGCTGCCAGGGCAGGCCGGCCGCGCCGACCACGGTGAACGCGAAAAATGCATTCAAGCCCATGCCGGGGGCCATGCCGACCGGGAAATTGGCGGCGAACGCCATCACCAGCGAGCCCAGCGCGGCGGCCAGGCAGGTGGCGACGAACACGGCATCCGGGTCCATGCCGGTGGTGGCCAGGATGTCCGGGTTGACGAAGACGATGTAGGACATCGTCAGGAAGGTGGTCAGGCCGGCCAGCAACTCGGTGCGCACGGTGGTGCCGTGCTGCTGCAGCTGGAACACGCGTTCGGGGAGGGACATGCTGGAATCTCGTGACGATAAGGCGTCACGACCCACGGTCGTGACCTGCCGGAATGCAAACGGCCGCGCAGTGCGCGGCCGTTCTTCATTCCGTTATTTCAGCGCCTTGAAGCGCAGCCGCTTCGGCGCGGCGTCGTCGCCCATGCGGCGGCGCTTGTCTTCTTCGTACTCGCGGTAGTTACCCTGGAAGAACTCCACGTGCGAGTCGCCTTCGAAGGCCAGGATGTGGGTCGCGATGCGATCCAGGAACCAGCGGTCATGCGAAATGACGAAGGTGTTGCCCGGGAACTCCAGCAGCGCATCTTCCAGCGCACGCAGGGTTTCGATGTCCAGATCGTTGGACGGTTCATCGAGCAGCAGCACGTTGCCACCCTGCAGCAGGGTCTTGGCCATGTGCAGGCGGCCACGCTCACCACCGGACAGCGAACCGACCAGCTTCTGCTGGTCCTGGCCCTTGAAGTTGAAGCGGCCGATGTAGGCGCGCGACTGGATCTCGATGCCGTTGATGTTGAGGATGTCCAGGCCGCCGGCGATTTCCTGGAAGACGTTGTGGTTGCCCTCCAGCGCGTCGCGGCTCTGGTCCACGTAGGACAGCTTGACGGTCGGGCCGACGGTGATCTCGCCCGAATCCGGCTTTTCCTGGCCGGTGATCATCTTGAACAGCGTGGACTTGCCGGCACCGTTGGGGCCGATGATGCCCACGATCGCGCCGGCCGGGACCAGGAAGCTCAGTTCGTCGAACAGCAGGCGGTCGCCGAACTTCTTGGACACGTTCTTGAACTCCATCACCGAGTTGCCCAGGCGCTCGCCCGGCGGGATGAAGATTTCATTGGTCTCGTTGCGCTTCTGGTAATCCACCGACTGCAGCTCTTCCAGGCGGGCCAGACGGGCCTTGCCCTTGGTGCGGCCGCCCTTGGCATTCTGGCGCGACCACTCCAGTTCCTTCTGGATCGCCTTCTGGCGCGACTTCTCCTGGTTGTCTTCCTGCTTCAGGCGCTCGTCCTTCTGCATCAGCCAGTCGGTGTAGTTGCCCTTCCACGGAATGCCGCGGCCGCGGTCCAATTCCAGGATCCATTCGGCAGCGTTGTCGAGGAAGTAGCGATCATGGGTCACGGCCACGACGGTGCCGGTGTAACGCGCCAGGAACTGTTCCAGCCATTCCACGGACTCGGCGTCCAGGTGGTTGGTCGGCTCATCGAGCAGCAGCATGTCCGGCTTCTGCAGAAGCAGGCGGCACAGCGCCACGCGGCGCTTTTCACCACCGGAGAGCTTGCCGATCACGGCATCCCACGGCGGCAGGCGCAGTGCGTCGGCGGCCACGTCCAGCTGGTTTTCCAGGGTATGCGCATCGCCGGCGGCGAGGATCGCCTCCAGGCGCTCCTGTTCCTTGGCCAGCTTGTCGAAGTCCGCGCCTTCCTCGGCATAGGCCAGGTAGACGGCGTCGAGCTGGGCCTGGGCCTGCAGCACTTCGCCCACGCCTTCCTCGACCGCTTCACGCACGGTCTTGGTCGGGTCCAGCTCCGGCTCCTGGGCCAGATAGCCGACCTTGATGCCGGGCTGGGGACGGGCTTCGCCCTCGAAATCGGTGTCCACGCCGGCCATGATCTTGAGCACCGTGGACTTGCCGGCGCCGTTCAGGCCCAGCAGGCCGATCTTGGCACCCGGGAAAAACGACAGCGAGATGTCCTTGATGATCTGCCGCTTGGGCGGGACCACCTTGCTGACGCGGTTCATGGTGTAGATGTATTGCGAGGACATGAGGTCTCCGAAGGCGCAACCCTGCGCCCGTTCCATGCGGAACAGGTACAGATGGAAGAAAAGGATGGTCCGATTATAGCCGGAAGCGATCGGGACCGCCGGGAGCCACCGGCCCTGGGGCTTGCCGCCGCCTGAATGCGGGGTCAAAGCCCTTGAATTGGAAACCGTTTCCAGCCGGAGAGCGTTCAGATGGCGTGCGCATGATGGAGCCATCAACCCACCAAGCGAGGCCAATCATGCGCATGAATCGATTTGTGGTCGGGGCCGTCGCCTCGCTGCTGGCCTTGGGCACCGTGGCCCCGGCCTTTGCCGATGACCACCGTGGCCGCGGTCACGACCGCCGCGAGTGGCGTGATGACCGCCGCGGCGACCGCCATGATCGCCGCCACTGGCGCGACGACCGTCGGGAAGTCCGCCATGACCGCCGTTACGACCATCGCTACGACAATCGGGGTTACTACCGTCCAGGCCCGCCGCCGCCGCGTGTGGTCTATCGCCCGGCGCCGGGGTACGGCTCCTACGGCTGGGCGCGTGGCCACCGCTACCGTGAGTACTACGGCGGCCCGGTCTACGTGGTCAACGACTACAGCCGCTACTCGGTGCGCCGCCCGCCGCGCGACCACCACTGGATCCGCGACGACCGCGGCAACCTGCTGCTGGTCGCCATCGCCACCGGGATCATCGCGGACTACGTGATCAACAACCGCTGAGGCCAGGTCCGGTCACGGCGGGAGTGGACAGGAACGGCGCCCTTCGGGGCGCCGTTCCGGTGTCCGCGGCGGGCCATTGCGGCTGGCGTCCCGGCCTGCATGCGGCGGTGCGCCGATGGGCGGCGCCATTGGTCAGCCCCGCCCCCGCGGACTACAATCCAAGGCTCGCGCCATACCCCCTCTGCCTGCCTGGAGTAACCGATGTTCCCGCGTGACGTCCGCATCGAAACCTACGATCCCGAACTGGCCAAGGCCATCGCCGCCGAAACCCAGCGCCAGGAAGACCACGTCGAGCTGATCGCCAGCGAGAACTACACCAGCCCGGCAGTGATGGAAGCCCAGGGCAGCCAGCTGACCAACAAATACGCCGAGGGCTATCCGGGCAAGCGCTACTACGGTGGCTGCGAATACGTGGACATCGCCGAGCAGCTGGCCATCGACCGCCTCAAGCAGCTGTTCGATGCCGACTACGCCAACGTGCAGCCCCACAGCGGTTCGCAGGCCAACCAGGCGGTGTACTTCGCGCTGCTGCAGCCGGGCGACACCCTCCTGGGCATGAGCCTGGCGCATGGCGGCCACCTGACCCACGGGGCCAAGGTCAATGCCTCGGGCAAGCTGTTCAACGCCGTCCAGTACGGTGTCGACGAAGCCGGCCTGATCGACTATGACGAGGTCGAGCGCCTGGCCCTGGAGCACAAGCCGAAGATGGTCGTCGCCGGCTTCTCGGCCTACTCGCAGGTCATCGACTGGGCGCGCTTCCGTGCGATCGCCGACAAGGTCGGTGCCTACCTGTTCGTGGACATGGCACACGTGGCCGGTCTGGTCGCCGCTGGCGTCTACCCGAGCCCGCTGCCGCACGCCCACGTGGTCACCTCGACCACCCACAAGACCCTGCGCGGTCCGCGTGGCGGCATCATCATCGCCAAGGGGGCCAGCGAAGAGCTGCAGAAGAAGCTGCAGTCCATCGTGTTCCCGGGTATCCAGGGCGGTCCGCTGATGCACGTCATCGCCGGCAAGGCCGTGGCCTTCAAGGAAGCGCTGGAGCCGGGCTTCAAGGCCTACCAGCAGCAGGTGGTGAAGAATGCCCAGGCGATGGCGACTACGCTGATCGCGCGCGGCTACAAGATCGTCTCCGGCGGTACCCAGAACCACCTGATGCTGGTCGACATGATCGGCAAGGATGTCTCGGGCAAGGATGCGGAAGCCGCGCTCGGCCTGGCCCACATCACCGTCAACAAGAACTCCGTGCCGAACGACCCGCGTTCGCCGTTCGTGACCTCGGGCCTGCGCCTGGGCACCCCGGCGGTCACCACGCGCGGTTACCTGGACCAGGACTGCGTGGACCTGGCCAACTGGATCGCCGACGTGCTCGACGCCCCGGCCGACGAGGCCGTGATCGCCCGCGTCCGCGACGCGGTCAGCGCGCAGTGCCGCAAGTATCCGGTCTACGGCTGATATGGACGAGGGCCGGCAACGGCGTACCTACGCCGTGCTGGCCCTGGTCTGCGGCATCGTGGGGATGGCCGGCGGCGGCACCTTTGCCGCCCTCGGCGTCTGGGTCGCGTTCGTCGAACCGGCCTATCTGGACCGGGCCTCGCGCCTGTTGATCGGCGGCTGGGGCGCGGCGGGGTTGATCGGGGTAGGCGGCTGGCTGTGGTTGAGCGGCCGCTATCTCCGGCACGGCCGCGCAGGCCTGCAGGACAGCGGGCGCTGGGCATGGAGTGCGCTGGCCATCGGCGCGCTTGCCGCCGTGGCGGTCGTGGGGATGGCGTTCTGGCAGGCCACCGAGAGTCCGATGGCACTGGTCCTGCTGCTGGCGGGGCCGCCGCTGATGCTGCCCGCGGTCATGCTGGTGCGGCTGCGGCGCAGCCAGGGCAACTGACCGCATGGACCTCCATCGCAGGCAGCAGCGCACCCTGCTGCTGCACGTCGGTGTGGTTGGACTCCCCCATGCCGTGGCGGCGTTCGTGCTGGTGGGTCTCTGCCTGCGCGACGTGCTCCACCAGTACGGTGGGGCGGGCGACGCGCCGGGCTGGGCAGCGGCGTGGTTCGGGACGGCAAGTCTCAGCGTCATGACCTGGCTCACCCTTGCCCGTCGGTGGTGGCAGGGCGGCCCCGGCACGGTTCCGGCGGCGTCGACGGTCGGGTGGGCAGGCCTGCTGCTCGCCCTGGTAGCAACGGGCATTGCCTGGACCGGGCTGGTGCGATCGATCTTCCACTTTCATGTGTCCGATGCGGCCCTGCCCGCTGCTGCCCTGGTCCTGGTGGCGGGGCTCCCGCTGCTCTCCTGCGCGGCGCACCTGCTGTGGTTGCGTCTGCAGGCCCGCTAGACAGGGCTGGACTCTGCCCCCGCCCATTTGCTGTAGCCGGTCCCTCTCAGGTACCGTTGCGACGCTGCCGTGACCACGGCATGACGTTTTCCTGATGCAAGGCGTTCCATGTACTGTCCGTTCTGCCAGCATGCCGACACCCGTGTGATCGATTCGCGCGTTTCTGAAGACGGCGCGACGATCCGGCGTCGTCGCGAGTGCGAGGCCTGCAACGAGCGCTTCAGTACCCTGGAAACCATCGAGCTGAAACTGCCGGCCATCGTGAAAAGCGACGGCAGCCGCGAGGCCTTCGACGCCCGCAAGGTGCGCAGTGGTTTCGACCGCGCGCTGCAGAAGCGGCCGGTCCCCGAAGACAAGATCGAACTGGCGGTGCGCGCGGTGATGCAGCAGGCGCGTATCTGCGGCGAACGTGAAATCCCCTCGATCAAGGTCGGCGAGTTCGTGATGAACGAACTGCGCAAGCTCGATCACGTGGGCTACGTGCGTTTCGCCTCGGTGTACCGCAGCTTCGAGGACGTGGCCGATTTCCGCGAGGAGATCGAGAAGCTCGAGCGCGAACTGCCCTCCAGCACCGAACAGCTGCAGCTGCTCGGCGACGTGATCGCGTTGACCAAGAAAAAGAAAGGCTGAGCCGCGCCGCATCACGGCCGCCACGGCTGGGCTACCATCGCGGCTGCCTGCCGCCGGACGCCCACCGCCATGACTGACTTCACCGCTCTCGACCACCAGCACATGGCGCATGCGCTGCGCCTGGCCGAGCGCGCCGCGTATACCGCGCGGCCCAATCCGATGGTCGGCTGTGTGATCGCACGCGATGAGGTCGTGGTGGGTGAGGGCTGGCACCAGCGCACCGGTGGCCCGCACGCGGAAGTGTTCGCGCTGCGCCAGGCCGGCGGACAGGCCCGCGGCGCCACCGCCTACGTCACCCTGGAGCCGTGCGCGCACCACGGCCGTACCCCGCCGTGCGCGCTGGCCTTGATCGAGGCGGGCGTGAGCCGGGTGGTCGCGGCGATGCGCGATCCATTCCCGAAGGTCGACGGCGGCGGTTTCGTGCTGCTGCGCGAGGCCGGCATCGCGGTGGCCGAAGGGCTGATGGCCGCGCAGGCCCGCGAACTCAACCAGGGCTTCCTCTCCCGCATCGAACGCGGCCGTCCCTGGGTGCGGGTGAAGCTCGCCGCCAGCCTGGATGGGCGCACGGCGATGGCCGATGGCCGCTCCAAATGGATCACCGGTGCGGCCGCCCGCGAGGACGTCCAGCACTGGCGCGCGCGGGCCGGCGCGATCCTGACCGGCGCCGCCACGGTGCTGGCCGACGACCCGATGTTGACCGTCAGGCTGACCGATACCGAGGTGCTGCCGCCGCTGCGCGTCGTGCTCGATGCGCGGCTGCGCTCGCTGGACTGCGCACGCGTGCGCGAGGGCGGGACGCCGACCTTGTATCTGCATGACGCCGCGGTCCGTCCGCCGGAGGCTGCCGACGCCGAATTCGCCAGCGTGCCCAGCAACGACGGGCGACTGGATCTGGGCGCGGTGCTGGCCCTGCTCGCCGAACGCGGCATCAATGAGGTGCATACCGAGGCCGGCGCGACGCTGGCGGGCGCGTTGCTGGCCGGCGGCTGGGTCGACGAACTGCTGCTCTACCAGGCGCCGACGCTGCTCGGCGAGCATGGCCTGCCGCTGATGTCGGGGCTGGGCATCCACGCGATGGACGATCAGCACAGGCTGCGCGTGGTGGATCAGCGCCAGGTGGGCGGCGACCTGCGGTTGCGGCTGCGCCCATAAAAAACGGGTCCCTTGCGGGACCCGTTCGATCATGGCGCGGCGCGGACGCCGCGGCCCGATCAGTAACCGACGCTGGCACCCCTCTCTCCAAGGGCGCAGCGCGCAGTCGGCGAACTTAACACGTATTTAACTTAAAGCCCCCAGTCAGGGTGCCCTGTTACACTAGCCGGGCCGGTTCGCCGGTACACAAACGTCTTCAGGGCGGGGTGCGATTCCCCACCGGCGGTAGGTGCGCAAGCACGAGCCCGCGAGCGCTTCCCGTTCCCCGGGAAGGTCAGCAGATCCGGTCCGATGCCGGAGCCGACGGTATAGTCCGGATGAAAGAAGACGGTGCGGCCGGGCCTTGCGCTCGGCGTGCACCTATATGCCTTGCGGCGTTTTTCGCTCACTTTCCGCGGAGAACGTTCCTTGTTTACTGGAATCATCGAAGGCGTCGGCCGTCTGGCCGCACGCGACACCCTTGGCGGCGATGTCCGCTTTACCTTTGACGTAGGCACCCTGCCGTTCGAGAACGTGCAGATGGGCGAGAGCATCGCCATCAACGGGGTCTGCCTCACCGTCATCGCGCACGACGCCACCCGCTTCCAGGCCGACGCTTCGACGGAGACGCTGGGCTTGACCACGCTGGGCCAGCTGGCCGTCGGCGCCGTCATCAATCTCGAACGCGCGATGCGCCCGACCGATCGCCTCGGCGGTCATCTGGTCAGCGGCCATGTCGATGGCCTCGGCCAGGTGCTGTCGGTGCATGACGATGCGCGTGCCCAGCGCTGGCGCTTCGCTGCGCCGGCCGCGCTGCTGCGCTACATCGCCAAGAAGGGCTCGATCTGCGTGGACGGGGTCAGCCTGACCGTCAACGAGGTGGACGAGCAGGGCTTCGAGGTCGCGCTGATCCCGCACACCGTGGCCAACACCGCCTTCGCCGCGACGGCCGTCGGCAGTGCGGTCAATCTCGAGATCGATCTGGTCGCCCGTTACGTCGAACGTTTGTTGGGTGCAGGAGCACGCGCATGAATTTCGCCCCCATCCCCGAGATCCTCGAGGACATCCGCCTCGGCCGCATGGTCGTCATCGTCGATGACGAAGACCGCGAGAACGAAGGCGACCTGATCATGGCCGCCGAGCTCGTCAAGCCGTCGGACATCAACTTCATGGTCACCCATGGCCGGGGCCTGGTGTGCCTGCCGCTGACCCGCGAACGGGCCGCCGACCTGGGCCTGGCCCCGATGGTGCAGGCCAATACCGCGCAGTTCCAGACCAACTTCACGGTCAGCATCGAGGCCGCCGAAGGGGTCACCACCGGCATCTCGGCCTACGACCGTGCGCACACCATCCGCACCGCGGTGAAGCCGGACGCCAAGCCGGCCGACCTGCACCAGCCGGGCCACATCTTCCCGCTGATCGCCCAGCCGGGCGGCGTGCTGACCCGCGCCGGGCATACCGAGGCCGGCGTCGATCTGGCCCTGCTGGCCGGCCTGGAGCCGGCCGGTGTGCTGGTGGAGATCCTGAACCCGGATGGCAGCATGGCGCGCCGCCCGGAGCTGGAGGTGTTCGCCCGCGAGCACGGCCTGAAGATGGGCTCGATCGCCGACCTGATCGCCTACCGCCTGGCCACCGAGAAGACGGTGGAGCGCGTGGACGAGCGCGAGATCGACACCGAGTTCGGCCCCTTCAAGCTGGTCACCTACCGCGACCGGATCGCCCACGACCTGCACTTCGCCCTGGTCCGCGGTACGCCGGACAGCGAGCCGACCCTGGTCCGCGTGCAGGTCGAAAACCCGCTGGCCGACCTGCTGCACTGGCGCCGTGACGATTTCGGCGTGGCGTCCACCGACGCGCTGCGCGCCATTGCCGCTGCCGAGCGCGGCGTGATGGTGGTGCTGTCCGCGCCGCGCGATACCAACAGCCTGCTGGCCCGCCTGCGCCAGCAGCCGGCGCCGGTCACCCCCGGCAAGGACAAGGACGTGAGCCAGTGGCGCCGCAACGGCGCGGGCGCGCAGATCCTGTCCGACCTGGGCCTGGGCAAGCTGCGCGTGCTGGGCACGCCGCGCCGCCAGATCGGCCTGGCCGGCTATGGCCTGGAAGTGGTCGAGACCGTGGGGAACACGTCATCGCATGCGCGCTGACGTTGCGCAGCTTCGCGGCAGCCCCCTGACTCAGGGGGCTTTCCCACCCGACCCGTCCCATAACGCTCGGCAACCCGGCTACACGCGGCCATGCGCTAGAATATTCATCTATTAAATGGACCCCACGCCGAACATGAGCCATTACGAAGGCGACCTCCGTACACCGGAAAAGGCCCGTTTCGCCATCCTCGCCAGCCGCTGGAACGCCCGCATCACCGACGTGCTGGTGGCCGGTGCGCGGCAGAGCCTGGCCGGCAACGGGATCGACGAGTCCGCCATCGACGTGATCCGCGTGCCCGGCGCATGGGAACTGCCGCTGGTGGCCGCGCGTCTGGCGGCAGCCCATCAGCATGCCGCGATCATCACCCTGGGCTGCGTGATCCGGGGCGATACCCGCCATTACGAACACGTGGCCGACCGCTGCGCCGAGGGCCTGATGCGGGTGCAGCTGGACTTCGGCGTGCCGGTGCTCAATGGCGTGCTGGCGGTGGAGCGGGTCGAGGATGCCGAAGCCCGCGCGGGCGGCAGCCACGGCAACAAGGGTGAGGAAGCCGCACTGACGGCGTTGGAAATGGTCAATCTTCTGGAGCAGCTGCCATGAACAAGTCAAACCAGGGCAAGCCTGCTGGAAAGCCCGTCCGCCGCGATGGCGTCGACCCCGTGCTGCGTTCGCGCGCCCGTCGTCGTGCGCTGCAGGCGATCTATGCGTGGCAGATCTCGGGTGGCAATGCGCAGAGCGTGATCGCCCAGTTCGCCCACGAGCAGGCCCGCGAAGTCGCCGATCTGGCCTACTTCGAAGCGCTGGTCCACGGCGTGCTCGACAACCGCAAGGATCTCGACGCCGCGCTGGATCCGTACCTGGACCGCGGCATTGAAGAAGTGGATGCGATCGAGCGCGCCGCGCTGCGCGTGGCTGCCTATGAAATGCGCTTCCGCCTGGACGTGCCGTACCGCGTCGTGATCAACGAAGCGATCGAATCGGCCAAGCGTTTCGGTTCCGAGCATGGCCACACCTACGTCAACGGGGTGCTGGACCGCGCCTCCGTCGAGTGGCGCAAGGTCGAATCGGGTCACTGATCCGCCGCATGTCGCTTGCCGAATTTGCTCTGATCGACCGCATCCGTGCGCGCACCACCGCGCGGGCCGATGTCGTGCTCGGCATCGGCGATGACGCGGCGCTGCTGCAGCCGCGTGCGGGTGAGCAGCTGGTGGTCACCGTCGATACGCTCAACAGCGGCGTGCATTTCCCGGCGGAAACCCCGGCCTACGACGTCGGCTGGAAAACCCTGGCGGTGAACCTGTCTGATCTCGCCGCGATGGGCGCCCGCCCGGCGTGGTGCACGTTGGCGCTGTCCCTGCCGGATGCCGACGCGGACTGGATCGAGGCGTTCGCCGATGGCTTCTTCGCCCTCGCCGACGAACACGACATCGTGCTGATCGGGGGCGACACCACGCGGGGGCCGTTGTCGCTGTCGGTCACCGCGATGGGCCAGGTCGCACCCGGCCAGGCCCTGCGCCGCGATCGCGCGCAGGTGGGGGACGATATCTGGGTCAGTGGCAGCCTGGGCGATGCGGCCGGCGCCCTGCGCCTGTGGCAGCAGAACCGGTTGAAGGTGGCGGTCGCCACCCTGCTCGGCGATGACGAAACGCTGCGCCAGCGCCTGCTGCGTCCGACCCCGCGGGTCACGCTCGGGCTGCGCCTGCGTGCGTACGCACATGCGGCCGTGGATATCTCCGATGGCCTGCTCGCCGATCTGGGCCACATCGCCGCATGCAGCGAGGTGCGCGCCGAGGTCGATGCCGATGCATTGCCGATCTCGCCGGCGCTGCGCGCGCTGCTGGGACGCGATGGCGCCCGTGACTGCGCGCTGCGCGGTGGCGATGATTACGAACTGTGCTTCACCGTCGCGCCGTCGCAGCGCGAGGGAATCGAGGCCTTGTCGGCGTCGTTGGGCCTGCCGCTGACCCGCATCGGGCGGATCGTGGAAGGACAGGGCGTGCACTGCGCCGATGCGGACGCCACCGACGGTGGCTACGAGCATTTCGCCGCGCGCCGTTAGAACGGCTTACACCGGCGGTAGTACTTTCCCGGGGTTGAGAATCCCCTCTGGATCCAGCGCGGCCTTGATCGCACGCATCGCCGCCAGCGTGGCCGGGGTGAACGCCTGCGCCATGAAATCGCGTTTGGCCAGGCCGATGCCGTGCTCGCCGGAGAGTGTGCCGCCCAGCGCGAGGGTCAACGCGAACACGCGCGGCAGCGCCGCATGCGCGCGTGCGTTCTCACCGGCATCGTCCGGGTGGTAGAGGATGTTGACGTGCAGGTTGCCGTTGCCGGCATGGCCGAAGGTGACGATCGGCAGGTCGAACTCCGCCGACAGGGCCTGCACCCCGGCAACCAGCGCGGGAATGCGCGAGACCGGCACCACCACGTCTTCGTTGATCTTGCCCGGCGCGATGCTGCGCAGCGCGGGCGACAGGGCCTTGCGCGCGGCCCACAGGGTTTCGCGCGCGCTGCCCTCCATCGCCACGTCCAGCGCGATCAGACCGTCGCCTTCGGCGGCCGCGGCCAGGGCCTGCAGCAGGTAGGGCAGGGTGTCGTGGTCGCCGTCGGCCTCCACCAGCAGCATCGCGCCGGCCTCGGGCACCTCGGCCCCATTGCGTCGCAGCAGCGCAAGGCTGCGTGCATCCATGAATTCCAGGCGGGTGGGCACCACCGGCTGGGCCATCAGGCGCGACACCGCCTGCGCGGCGGCATCCGCATCGCGGTAGAGCACGCGCAGCCCGGCCTGCGTCACCGGCAGCGGGGTCAGCTTCAAGGTGGCTTCCACGATCAACGCCAGCGTGCCTTCGCTGCCGACCAGCAGGTGGGTCAGGTCGTAGCCGGTGGCGTCCTTCGTGTACGGGCCGCCGCAGGTGATCAGTTCCCCGGCGCCGGTGACCGCGACCAGGCCGAGCACGTTGTCGCGGCTGGTGCCGTACTTCACCGCGCGCGGTCCCCCCGCATTGCAGGCGAGGTTGCCGCCGATGCTGCAGATCTCCGCACTGGAGGGGTCCGGCGGCCAGAACAGGCCGTGCGGCATCAGCGCCTGCTGCAGGTCGCCGTTGAGCACGCCGGGTTCGACCACGGCGCAGCGGTCGCCGGGCTGGATGGCGAGGATGCGGTTCATGCGCGCGAACGAGAGCACGATGCTGCCTTCGATCGGCACCGCGGCGCCGGTGGTGCCGGTGCCCGCGCCCCGCGCGACCAGCGCGATGCGGTGCTCGCGGCAGGCGCGGACCAGGGCAACCACCTGCTCGCGATCACGCGGGAAGGCCACGCCGGCCGGCCGTGTGTGCCGCCAGGAGTTGTCCTGCGCATGTGCCTCGAGGGCGCGGTCATCGGTGCGCCAGCCGTCCTCGCCCAGCAGGGCATGCAGGGTGGCAGCGAACGCGGCGGGCAGGGCAGGGGTCATCATCAGGTCCGGGAATCGACGGGCGCACGTTGGATCGCCCGCCAGCCGATCACGGCCAGCGTCAGGGGCAGCCAGACCCAACGCAGTTCAGAAAGGACGGTCGCCATGCCGCGCGCGCTGAAGAACTGCGGCGCGAAAGGCGAGACGCGGATCGGTCGCCACGGGGCGAAGAAGCGTTCGCCACTCCACGGCCACCACAGCGCGACCCCGAGACCGCCGGAGGTCAGCGCATCCAGCAGCGGGTGCGACAGTGCGCAGAGGCCGACGAACGCGGCCGCCTGCACCGCCGTGGCGCGCAGGCGGCGGTGCAGCAGCGCGGCGAGCAACGCCATCAGCGCGGCGAACAGCATCGAATGACTGGCGCCCCGATGGCCAAAGCTGTCGGCATAGGGAATGTGCAGGGCGAAGGCGAGTACGTCCGCATCCGGCAGCATGGCCGCGACGACGCCGGCGGCCAGCAAGGGCGTGGCGATGCGGCCGCGATCGGCGGCGCACCACAGCGCCAGCGGAATGGCGGCGTGGGTGAAGATGGAGGGCATCAGCAGTCTTCCAGCCGGAACGCGTCGCGCAGCCAGTTCAGCTGCGGCGGATCGCCACTGCCTTCGACCACGTCGAAGCGGCAGGGCTGCTCGGCCAGCCAGGGATGCGACTGCAGGAACAGCTGCGCGGCCAGCACCAGCTTGCGTCGCTTGCGCAAATCCACCGAGGCCGCGCCGCCACCGAAGCGGTTGTTGGCGCGGTAGCGGACTTCGACGAACACGACGACGTCGCCGTCGCGCATGATCAGGTCGATCTCACCGCCGCGATAGCGCGCGTTGGTGGTGACCGGGCGCAGCCCGGCATCGCGGAGATGGGCCTGGGCGGCGGCTTCCACCGCCGCGCCACGCACCGCGCGCCCGGTCGGCACGTGCGTCAGTTGCTGGTGGCGATCGGCATCGGCCGGCCGCCGCTGAAGGTCGACCATGCCGGCACCCGCAGCACGTTGCCGTTGCTGTCCAGGAACAGGGTGCCGGTGGCGCCGGCCAGGCCGCCTTCGGTCGCCACCTTGTCCAGGTAGGCACTGATCTTCCAGGCATCGAAGCCGAACGCGAACAGGCGGCCGGATGCGCCGCGCGCCGAAGGCAGGATCTGGCCGGCCGTGGACGCGGCCGGCAGGCCCGGCACGCCGCGCACGTTCCAGGCTTCGTTCGGATAGACGATCCCGTCCAGCGCCATGTCTTCCTCGGGCTTGCCGGCACCGACGGTCAGCTGCGAGGTGCCGACGCGGGTCGCGCCACCGGCACCGGCCAGCGCCAGCTGCGGGGTCAGCGCACGCGCCTGCGGGGCCTTGACCGCCAGCAGCACGCCATCGATGGCGCCGGCGCCGGCGCCGCGCACCTGTGCACCGATGTCGCCGACCGTGTCGCTCACGCCGATCGTGGCCACCACCTGGCCACCGCGCTGCGCAAAGCGCTCGCGGAAGGCGGCGGCGGCACGGCGGCCGTTGTCGTCGTTGCTGTGGATCACCAGCACCTTGCTGCGCTCGCGGCCGCGCAGGTACTCGGCGGCGATGATGCCGTCGTCTTCCGGGGCCAGCGAAAAACCGGCGCTGCCGGCCGGTGGGGTGTCCTTGCCGCGGTTCAGGGCGAGCACCGGCACCGGCAGCTCGCGGCGGCCGAACACCGCATCCACTTCGTCGCGGCCGAGCGGGCCGACGATGAAGTCGGCACCGGCGGTGACTGCCTTGTCGTAGGCGGCCACGGCACCGGCGGCGGTGCCGGCGGTATCGATGAACTGGATGTCCGGGCGGCGGCGGGTCTCACCGTAGTAACCACTGAGCAGGCCATCGCGGACCGGCTGCGCGGCAGTGGCCAGGCGTCCGCTGAGCGGCAGCAGCACGGCCATCTTCACCGGCGGCCGGTAGCCATCGCTCATCGCCGGCGGGCGCTTGCTGGTATCGAACTGCGCGGCGCCTTCGCGATCGAACGGACGCGGCAGTGGCAGGCCGCGGGCGATCAGCGCACGGCCGGCGAAGTTGTACAGCGGCTCGTTGGCCGGCAAGGCCGCGGTGCGGGCGCGCAGGGTGGCATCGTCCAGCGTGCCGAGCAGGCCGGCGATGGCCTGCTGGTTGTCGGCGCGCGCCTTGCCGGTCAGCGCGGCGTGGGCACGGGCGCGCTCGAGCGCGGCACCGAGGTTGTCGCCGGTGGCCTGCAATGCGTTGGCGCGGGCCAGCTGCCAGCGCGTACGCAGCGCGGGCGTCACTGCTTCGGACGGTTCTTTCAGCGCGGCCAGCGCTTGTGCCGGCTGCTTGTCGGCCAGGGCCAGTTCGGCGGTGGTCAGCTGGTAACGCTGCAGGCTGGCGCCACTGAGCTGGCGCGCGGTGACCTGGGCCAGCAGGGTGCGGGCGCGGGCGGCATCGCCGGCTTCGTGCCAGGCAAACGCGGCATCGGCCAGGGCGGCGCTGCGGGCACCGCCGCGCAGGGTGTTGGCCAGCGCTTCCAGCTGGACCGCCGCATCGCGCGGCTTGCCCTGCTCGAGCAGCGCCAGGGCCTGGCTCTGGGCCGGTGATTCCGGCGCACTGGTGAAGCTGGTCGTGGCGCAGCCGGCAAGCAGCATCAGCGACAACGAAAGGGCGGAGATCCGTATGACGGGCTTGTTCATGATCAGGTCCATTCGATGGGGGCAGCGGCCGTGGCCGGGGAACGGTACGATTCTACCCTTGACCACGGAAGAGCCGCTGATGAGTGCTGTCCCCACGCTGTATGTCGTTGCCACCCCGATCGGCAACCTCGCCGATCTGACCCCGCGCGCGCAGGACGTGCTGCGTTCGGTGGCCGCGATCTGCGCCGAGGACACCCGCCGTTCCGGCCAACTGCTGGCCCACTTCGGCATCCAGCAGCCGCTGGTGGCGCTGCATGACCACAATGAAGAAGCGTTGTCGCAGCGGATCGTGGCGCGCCTGTTGGCCGGCGAGTCGCTGGCGCTGGTCAGCGATGCCGGTACCCCGCTGGTCAGCGATCCGGGCTACCGCCTGGTCCGTGCCGCGCGCGACGCCGGGATCAAGGTCAGCCCGATTCCCGGCGCCTGTGCCGCCATCGCCGCGCTCAGCGTGGCCGGCCTGCCCAGCGACCGTTTCACCTTCGAAGGCTTCCTGCCGGCCAAGGCCTCCGGCCGGCGCGAGCGCCTGCATGCGCTGGCCGGTGAAACCCGCACCCTGGTGTTCTACGAATCCTCGCACCGGATCACCGAATCGCTGGCGGACATGGTCGCTGCGTTCGGGCCGGAGCGCCCGGCGGTGCTGGCGCGCGAGCTGACCAAACTGTTCGAGACCGTGCTTGACGGTGACCTGGCCTCGCTGCTGCATCAGGTCGAGGCGGACGACAACCAGCGCAAGGGCGAGTTCGTGGTGATGGTGCAGGGCGCGGCCGACGACGAGGAGGCCCAGCTGGTCCAGGGCCGGCGCCTGTACGCCAAGCTGAGCGAGCACCTGCCGCCCTCGACCGCGGCCAAGCTCGCGGCCGAACTCACCGGCGCCCCCAGAAAAGCCCTGTACGGCGGTTGATCGCCCCACGTGGGCGGGTAGAGCCACCCCACGGGTGGCTGCACGCGATGCCAGAACGTAAGGCAGCCACCCATGGGGTGGCTCTACCGCGCGTGCAGATTGAATGCCGCCCTACGCCAACCGTCTGGAGGCACAGCCCCCTTTAGTAAAGGGGGCGCGGCGACAGCCGCGGGGAATTGGACGCTGGTGGCGCCCGGGGCCCACGGTTTGCATCGCAATCCGTGGGGCTTCTTCGCGGCATCGCGAAGAAAGCGGCGGAGCCGGCCGATAAGCCGGGTTTTGTCGTGGACAGTCATTCTTCTAGGCGCTGCGTCACCGCAGCGCTCAAGCAACCTACCCGGACCCGACGCGGGCCACGCCATTAGGTCCCTATTTGGTCTTGCTCCAGGTGGGGTTTGCCGTGCCGGTCTGTTGCCAGACTCGCGGTGCGCTCTTACCGCACCATTTCACCCTTACCGGCTTCCCGAAGGAAACGTAGGCGGTATCTTTCTGTTGCACTTTCCGTCGGCTCGCGCCGCCCAGGCGTTACCTGGCACCTTGCCCTGTGGAGCCCGGACTTTCCTCGGCATCCGCAAGGGATGACGCGACTGTCTGGCCGACTCCGCCGCGCGCATTGTCCCACATTCACGTCACATCGGCGCAGACAGTCGTGTGGTGGTCAGCCGGGTCTCGCCGATGCAGTCACCCTCCGCATCGAACCGCCGCTCGGCGATGAAGCCGTGGCCGTCGGCGTCCAGCGCGATGATCGTGCTGGCGCGGGTGCCGTACTCGGGGCTGCGGATGAAGGCGGACGACAGCCAGCGCTCGCGCTCCAGGCCGATCCCCGTATCCGGCAGGGCGCCGTCGTCGGCGCGGGTCTCATCGCGCAGGGCGTCCCACAGCGGGCTCAGGTCGTCGCTGGCCAGGTCCACCCAGGCGCGCAGGGCGGCGTTCAAGGTCACGGTTTTCGGCCAGGGCGCGTCCAGCGGGCCGTTGGACATGCCGTGGATGCCCGGGGCCAGTGATTGCCGGTGCAGCGGGTGGTTGCCGAGGAACTGGCAGCTGCCGCGGTCGGCCAGCAGGAGATTGAAGGGGGCGAACTCGACCGCCCGCAGCGCGAGCTGGTCGGCAGACAGGGCGGCAGGCGCGTCGTCGCGCAGGTAGTCGGCCACCAGCGCGCCGCGGGACGGGCCGGACTGCCGGGCGAGCGGGTCGCGCACATTGGTCACCACCGCCATCCGTCCGTCCGCGCCGATCCCGGCCCAGCTCCCGCCCGAACGCAGGTCGCGACCGGCGGCGATGCCGTCGTCCGGAGGGGCCCAGCGGTGCAGGGCGGCGGTGGGCCGCGCATGGAATTCATCGCGGTTGCCGGCCATCACCAGCTGCCAGCGGGGGTGCGTTTTCCAGGCCAGGGAGAGCAGACACATGTCCCACAGTGTGCCGGTTCTGCGCAGCAGCGTGGCGATGGCGACCGGTCCAGGACTGAATACGGGGCGATGTTTCACGCGGTCTCCACAGGCCTGAACTTCGGCGAAATCTCAAAAAATGAGACGAAACAGCAACTTGTGGATAAGCCTTGAACAAGTCTCTAAACATTGCTGCAAGCCCTTGATGTTCAAAGTGATTTCCCCTTCGCAAAGTTGTTGACAACCCACTCGGCACTGCTAAGGTGGGCATCAGAGGGGAAACCGGGTTTTTTGTGGTTTTTCGTGGTTCAATGTTTCACCAAGCGAAGGAAAGGTGAAAACGTCGTGTTTCAAGGCGAGACGGCCATCACTGTTGACGACAAAGGGCGCATGGCGGTTCCGACCGCGCATCGCGACCTTGTCGCGCGTGTGAGCAACAACCGTCTGGTCCTGACCTACAACCCGTTCGAGTCCGGCTGTCTGTGGCTGTACGCAGAACAGGAATGGGAACGCGTCCGTGACGACGTCATGTCCAAGCCCAACACACAGCGCGTCGTGCGTCTGCTGCAACAGAAGCTGGTCGGTTCGGCCGCGCATCTGGAGCTGGACGCCAACGGCCGCATCAGTATTCCCGCCAGCCACCGTGGTGCCGTTGGCATTGAAAAGAAGGCGGTGCTGCTCGGTATGGGCGACAAATTCGAATTGTGGAGCGAGCAGGCTCATCGCGCGTTGATCCAGCAGACGTTGTCTGACGAGGATCTCGGCGATGGGTTGCTCGACCTGAAGTTGTGAGCCGGGGTGCCCGGATGCGCGGAGCAGCGCAGACCGGTCACCTTCCGGTGTCGCAGTCGCCGGCGGGCCACCTGCCGGTCCTGTACACGCAGGTCCTGGATGGCCTGAAGGTGATCGAAAACGGAGTGTATCTCGATGGCACGTTTGGTCGTGGCGGTCACGCCCGCGGCGTGCTCGAGCAACTCGGTCCTGGAGGCCGGCTGCTGGTCATGGACAAGGATCCGGAGGCGATTGCGGTAGCCGAGCGTGATTTCGCGCCGGACCCGCGCGTCTCGATCTTCCGTGGCAGCTTCGCCGATCTGCTGCACTGGGACGCCACCGCCGAGGGTCTGGATGGCGTGCTGTTCGACCTGGGCGTGTCCTCGCCGCAGCTGGATGTCGCCGAGCGCGGCTTCAGCTTCGGCAAGGACGGCCCGCTGGACATGCGCATGGACCCGGACAGCGGCGAAAGCGCGGCGCAGTGGCTCAACCGCGTTGAAGAGCGCGAGCTGATGGACGTGCTGTGGACCTACGGCGAAGAGCGCCAGGGCCGCCGCATCGCCAAGGCCATCGTCGCCCGCCGCGACAAGCAACCTTTCACCCGCACCGCCGAGCTGGCCGAGTTGATCGCCTCGGTGATGCCACGTGGCAAGGACAAGATCCACCCGGCCACGCGCAGCTTCCAGGCGATCCGCATCCATATCAACCGCGAACTGGCCGACCTTGAAGCAGGCCTGGACGCGGCGATGGCGCGGCTCAAGCCCGGTGGCCGGTTGGCGGTGATCAGCTTCCATTCGCTGGAAGACCGCATCGTCAAACAATTCATGAACCGCCACGCCAAAGCCCCGCCGAGCAATCGCCGGCTGCCCGAGCTGGCCGCGTTCGTGCCGACGCTGGACCTGCACGGTGGCGCCATCAAGGCCGACGACGATGAGCTGGCGGTCAATCCGCGCTCGCGCAGCGCCGTGCTGCGCGTCGCCGAGAAGCGCGGGGTGGCCGCATGAGCCGCCTGCTGTTGATCGTGCTGCTGGCCTGCACCGTCGCGTCGGCGATCGGCGTGGTGTTCATGCGCCATCGCCACCGCCAGACCTTCGTGGAGTTGTCGCGGGTCGAGCGTGCGCGCGATGAGATCAACATCGAGTTCGGTCGCCTGCAGCTCGAGCAGGCCACCCTGGCCGAGGCGACCCGGGTCGACCGCGTCGCCCGCGAGCGCCTGGGCATGAAGTTCCCGGAAGCGTCCGATGTCGTGGTGATCCGGCCATGAACAAGTCCGGCCGCAACCGTGCGCGCAACAGCTTCAACCTCCGCCAGCGCCTGAAGTGGGTGGGGCTGGCGCTCGGCCTGTGCTCGGTCTCGCTGGTCGGCCGCGCCGCCTACGTGCAGATCATCAACAGCGAGTTCTACCAGCGCCAGGGCGAAGCCCGTTACCTGCGCGAACTGCCGATCAACACCTCGCGCGGCATGATCACCGACCGCAATGGCGAGCCGGTGGCGGTGTCCACCCCGGTCGCCTCGATCTGGGTCAACCCGCAGGAACTGCTGCGCTCGCCGGACCGCATCCCCGAGCTGGCCACCGCGCTGGGCATGCCGCTGGATGAGCTGACCTCCAAGCTCTCGCAGAAGGCAGACAAGGAATTCATGTACCTGCGCCGCCGGATCAATCCGGACGACGCGGAAAAAGTGGTGGCCCTGAAGATCCCGGGCGTGGCCTCGCAGCGCGAGTTCCGCCGCTTCTACCCGCAGGGTGAGGCGATGGCGCACGTGCTCGGCTTCACCAACATCGACGACCGCGGCCAGGAAGGTCTGGAACTGGCCTTCGACGAATGGCTGCGCGGCAAGGCCGGCGCCAAGCGCGTGATCCGCAACCGCAAGGGCGACACGGTGGAGAGCGATCTGCTGCGCGCCGCCGAGCCGGGCAAGGACCTCACCCTGAGCATCGACCGCCGCATCCAGTTCCTGGCCTTCAAGGAGCTGCGCAACGCGCTGATCGAGAACAAGGCTGCGGGTGGCTCGATGGTGATCATGGATGTGGCCACCGGCGAGATCCTGGCCATGGTCAACCTGCCGACCTACAACCCCAATGCCGTGGGCGGCGCGGCACCGGACACCCGTCGCAACCGCGCGGTGACCGATCTGGTCGAGCCGGGTTCGACGATGAAGCCGCTGACCATCGCCTCGGCGCTGCAGTCCGGCGTGGTCACCAAGGACACCACGGTGGACACCAATCCCGGCTACATGTCTCTGGGCCGCTATACGATCAAGGACGTGCCGCGGAACAATGGCGTGCTCAACGTCACCGGTGTGATCACCCGCAGCTCGAACATCGGCGCGGCCAAGATCGCGGCCAAGATGCCGGACCAGGTGTTCTACGACCACATCCACAGCTTCGGCTATGGCGTCGCCCCGCACAGCGGTTTCCCCGGCGAATCGGCCGGCGTGCTGCCGCGCCCGGCGCGCTGGAGTGGTCCGTCCAAGACCACCATGTCCTACGGCTACGGCCTGAATGTCAGCCCGCTGCAGATCGCGACCGCGTATTCGGCGCTGGGCAACGGCGGCAAGCTGATCGCGCCGACCTTCGTCAAGGGCCAGCGCAACGAGGGCAAGCAGATCATCGACGAGAACATCGCCAGGGAAGTCGTGGCGATGATGGAAACCGTGGTCACGCAGGGCGGCGCCAAGCAGGCGGCGGTACTGGGCTATCACGTGGCCGGCAAGACCGGCACCGCGCGCAAGGCCGGGCCGGGTGGGTACGAGCGCGGGCATTACAACGCGCTGTTCGCCGGCGTGGTGCCGGCCACCAATCCCCGCTTCGCCACGGTGATCGTGATCAACGACCCGCAGGGCGGCAAGTACTACGGCGGCCTGGTCTCCGCGCCGGTGTTCCACAACGTCATGGAGGGCGCGCTGCGCCTGATGGACGTGCCGCCGGATGACATCGAGTCGTGGCTGGCCGCCCAGCAGTCCGGAAAGCTGGGGCATACCGCCTCGTCGTTGCCGACGCCGCCGCCGGAAACGGTGATCGCGCCCGACGCCGCCGCAGAATTCGATGCCGCGCTGCCCAGCGCGCACGCCACAGTGCCGCCCGCGCAGGGAGGCACGCAATGAGCCAGATGATGTTGCTGTCGCAGTTGCTTCCTGATGTGGCGCTGAGCCACGACCCGACCATCACCGGCCTGGTGCTGGACAGCCGCGCGGTGCGCCCGGGCAATGCCTTCGTGGCGATCGCCGGCTTCGGCGCTCACGGCCTGGGCTTTGTCGACCAGGCCCGCGCCAATGGCGCCGGGGCGATCCTGTTCGAGCCGCCGGCCCCGGCCGAGCTGCCGGCACCGGCCGATGCGATTGCCGTGCCGGGCCTGCGCCACCGCATGGGGGCGATGGCCGACCAGTTCCATGGCCATCCCTCGCGCGCGATGACGATGGTCGGCGTGACCGGCACCAACGGCAAGACCTCCACCGTGCAGCTGCTGGCCCAGGCCTGGCACCTGCTCGGCACCCGCAGTGGCAGCATCGGCACGCTGGGCGTCGGTCTGTATGGCGATGTCGTGCCGACCGGCTTCACCACGCCGCTGGTGCTGCAGATGCACGACGTGCTGGCCCAGCTGCGCGATGGCGGCGCCCAGGCCGTGGCGATGGAAGTCAGTTCGCACGCGCTCGACCAGGGCCGCGTGGATGCCGTCCATTACGACGTGGCGGTGTTCACCAACCTCACCCGCGACCATCTCGACTATCACGGCGACATGGCGCAGTACGGTGCGGCCAAGGCCAAGCTGTTCCACCGCGACGGGCTCAAGGCCGCCGTGGTCAATCTGGATGACAGCTTCGGCAGCGAACTGCTGCGCACCGTCGGCGACAGCGTGCGCCCGATCGGCGTGAGCTCGCGCGGTGCCGCGCAGGCAACCCTGCGCGCTGATTCGCTCACCCTGGACGGCCGCGGCATCGCCTTCGACCTGCTGGTCGATGGCCAGCGGCATCCGGTGCAGTCGCCGCTGCTGGGTCGTTTCAATGTCGACAACCTGCTGGCGGTCGCCGGTGCGCTGCATGCGCTGGACCATTCCCCGGCCGCGATCGCCGCGCTGCTCTCGCAGCTGCAGCCGATCGCCGGCCGCATGAACCGGCTGGGCGGTGAGGATGGCCTGCCCACCGTCGTGGTCGATTACGCCCACACCCCGGATGCTCTGGAACAGGCCTTGACCAGCGTGCAGGGCCATCTGGCCGGGCGGCTGGTCTGCGTGTTCGGCTGCGGCGGCGAACGCGATACCGGCAAGCGCCCCCAGATGGCCGCCATCGCGGAACGGCATGCCGACGTGGTCATCGTCACCGACGACAACCCGCGCGGCGAAGACGGCGACGTGATCGTGGCCGACATCCTCAAGGGATTCGATGCACCCGCTGCCGTCACCGTGCAGCGCGACCGCGCCGCCGCGATCGCCACCGCGATCGGCCAGGCCGGCGCGGGCGACATCGTGTTGATCGCCGGCAAGGGCCACGAGCCCTACCAGGAGATCCACGGGGTCAAGCACGCCTTCGATGACTCTGAAGTGGCCAGCCGTGTATTGGCCGCACGCGCGGGGGTGAACGTATGAAGCGCACCCCGCTGTCGCTGATCGCCCACTGGGCCGGTGGCGAGATCCATGGCGAAGACACCGCCATCGATGCCATCAGCAATGACACCCGCACGCTCGCCCCGGGCAGCCTGTACGTGGCCCTGCGTGGCGAGCGCTTCGATGGCCATGACTTCGCGGCCGACGCGTTGGCGCGCGGTGCCTCGGCGATGCTGGTCGAGCGCCTGCTGGATGTGGCCCTGCCGCAGATCGTGGTCGCCGACAGCGAGCATGCGCTGGGGCGCATCGCCGCCGGCATGCAGCGCGACCGCGACACCGCGGTCTTCGCGATCACCGGCAGCAACGGCAAGACCAGCGTCAAGAGCCTGCTGCTGGCGATCCTGGAACAGGTCGCGCATGACGACCGCAAGGTGGTCTACGCCAACCCGGGCAACCGCAACAACGAGATCGGCCTGCCGCTGGCCGTGCTCGATGCGCCCGAAGACGCCGATTTCGCCATCTACGAGATGGGCGCCGGCAAGCCGGGCGACATCGCCTACCTGACCGAGATCGTGCGCCCGCACTACGCGCTGGTGAACAACATCGCCCCGGCGCATCTGGAGCGCATGGGCAGCCTGCAGGGCGTGGCCACCACCAAGGGCGCGATCTATGCGGCGCTGCCCTCCGATGGCGTGGCCGTGATCAATGCCGATGACGCCTTCGGGACCTGGTTCGAACAGCACATCGTCGGCCAGCCACCGCGCTGCCGCGTGCTGCGTTACGGCCTGGACCACAGCGCCGATGTCAGCGCGCGTGCGATCCGTCCGGCCGCGCAGGGCAGCCAGTTCGTGCTGTCCACGCCGCAGGGCGATGCAGAGATCACGCTGGGCCTGCCGGGCCGGCACAACATCAGCAATGCGCTGGCCGCCGCCTCGCTGGCACTGGCCGCGGGCATCACGCTGGCGCAGATCGCCGCCGGGCTGGCCCGCGCCGAGCCGGTCCCGGGCCGCCAGATCGCGCACCAGCTGCCGAGCGGCGCGGTGCTGGTCGATGACAGTTACAACGCCAACCCGGGCTCGCTGGCGGCCGCCATCGATGCCCTGGCCGGCGCGAAGGAAGAAGGCTGGCTGGTGCTGGGCGACATGCGCGAACTCGGCCCGGACGGCGAGGCGCTGCATGCCCAGGCCGGCCGCCGTGCCCGCGAGGCCGGCCTGAAGCGGCTGTACACGCTCGGCCCGCTGAGCGCCGCCGCGTCGACCGCATTCGGTGAAGGCGGCCAGCATTTCCAGAGCCACCCGGCCCTGGCCGCCGCGCTCGCCAGCGACCTGCATGCCGGCGTGCGCTGCCTGGTCAAGGGCTCGCGCGGCAGCGCCATGGACACGATCGTCAAAGCGCTGCTCGCGCAAGGAGAGGAAACCCCCAATGTTGCTTGAACTGGCCCGATGGCTGCAGCAGTTGGAGAGCCTGTTCGGGCTGTTCGGCTACTTGACCCTGCGCGGCATCCTCGCGGCGCTGACCGCCCTGTTCCTGTCGCTGTGGCTCGGCCCGGCGATGATCCGCAAGCTCGCCCAGTTCAAGGGTGGCCAGCCGATCCGCACGGATGGTCCGCAGACCCATTTCGCCAAGGCCGGCACGCCGACCATGGGCGGCTCGCTGATCCTGCTGACGATCACCTTGTCGGTGCTGCTGTGGGCCGACCTGCGCAACCGTTACGTCTGGCTGGTGCTCGCCGTAATGCTCTGCTTCGGCGCGATCGGCTGGTACGACGACTGGATCAAGATCGTCCGCCGCGACCCGAATGGCCTGAAGTCGCGCTGGAAGTACCTGCTGCAGTCGATCTTCGGCCTGGCCGCAGGTCTGTTCCTGTTCTACACCGCCGATGTTCCGGCGGCGATGACGTTCTACATCCCGATGTTCAAGTCGATCGCGCTGCCGCTGGCCGGCATCAGCTTCGTGGCCATCGCGTATTTCTGGATCGTCGGCTTCTCCAACGCGGTCAACCTGACCGACGGCCTGGACGGGCTGGCGATCATGCCGACCGTGCTGGTCGCGTGCGCACTGGGCGTGTTCGCCTATGCATCGGGCAACGTGGTGTTCTCCAGCTACCTGCAGATCCCGCAGATCCCGGGTGCCGGTGAGCTGGTCATCATCTGCGCGGCGATCGCCGGCGCCGGCCTGGGCTTCCTGTGGTTCAACACCTATCCGGCCATGGTCTTCATGGGCGACATCGGCGCGCTGGCGCTGGGTGCGGTGCTGGGCACGATCGCGGTGATCACCCGCCAGGAACTGGTGCTGGTGGTGATGGGCGGCGTGTTCGTGATCGAGACCCTGTCGGTGATGATCCAGGTCGCCTCGTTCAAGCTGACCGGCAAGCGCGTGTTCCGCATGGCGCCGATCCACCACCACTTCGAACTGAAGGGCTGGCCGGAACCGCGCGTGATCGTGCGCTTCTGGATCATCTCGGTCGTGCTGGTCCTGATCGGCCTGGCCACGTTGAAGGTCCGCTGATGAACGACCTGTCGCGCCAAGCTACCCGCCTGGAAGCCATCGGAGGCCACTTCGACAAGTGGCTGCTGGGCGCGATCATCACGCTCACCGGGCTGGGCGTGGTGATGGTCGCGTCGAGCTCGATCGCGCTGATGAGCAGCCCGTTCTACTACCTCAACCGTCACCTGATCTTCCTGGCGGTGGGTATCGGCCTGGCGATCATCGCCATGCGCACCGAGCTCAAGAGCATCGAGCAGTACAACCAGATCCTGCTGCTGGGCTGCTTCGCGCTGCTGGTGGTGGTGTTCATCCCGGGCCTGGGCAGCAGCGTCAACGGTGCCCGCCGCTGGATCAACCTGGGCATCTCCAAGTTCCAGACCGTCGAAGCGGTCAAGGTGCTCTACATCGTGTGGCTGTCCAGCTATCTCGTCCGCTTCCGCGACGAGGTCAATGCCACCTGGCCGGCAATGCTCAAGCCGCTCGGCGTGGCCGGCGCGCTGGTCGTGCTGCTGCTGCTGCAGCCGGACTTCGGTTCCTCCACCCTGCTGCTGGCGATCACCGCCGGCATGCTGGTGCTGGGCGGAGTCAACATGCCGCGCATGTCGATGCCGGTGATCATCGGCATGGTCGGCATGAGCGCGCTGGCGATCATCGAACCGTACCGCATGCGCCGCATCACCTCCTTCCTGGACCCGTGGGCCGATCAGCAGGGCGACGGCTACCAGCTGTCCAATGCGCTGATGGCCGTGGGCCGTGGCGAGTGGACCGGCGTGGGCCTGGGCAACTCGGTGCAGAAGCTCTATTACCTGCCCGAAGCGCACACCGACTTCATCTTCTCGGTGACCGCCGAAGAGCTGGGCTTCCTCGGTACCTGCCTGATCATCTCGCTGTATGCGCTGCTGGTCGGGCGTACCTTCTGGCTGGGCATGCGCTGCGTGGAAATGAAGCGCCACTTCTCCGGCTACATCGCCTTCGGCATCGGCCTGTGGATCAGCATGCAGAGCTTCGTCTCGATCGGGGTCAACCTCGGCATCCTGCCGACCAAGGGCCTGACCCTGCCGCTGATCTCCTCCGGCGGCTCGAGCGTGCTGATGACCTGCGTGGCGATGGGCCTGCTGCTGCGTGTGTCCTATGAACTGGACCGCGCCGAGCGCCGCCAGGCCGTGCGCATGGGCGCCGATCAGGACGGCCCGCTGACGGGCGATCTGCCCAAGGCCGACAGCGCCAGCGCGATCGCCGCGGCGATGCAGGACAGCGCCGCGCGCGATGCCGCACCGCGTGACAGCGCACCCCGTGGCACCAGCCGCATGCAGCAGCGCATCGAACCGACCCTGGGGAGGATGGGATGAGCACGCCTCGCCTCGATCCGTCCCAGCGCCCGGTCATGATCATGGCCGGCGGCACCGGTGGGCACATCTTCCCCGGCCTGGCCGTGGCCAAGGTGCTGCGCGAACGCGGCGTGCCGGTCAGCTGGCTGGGGGCCGACGGCGCGATGGAAACGCGCCTGGTGCCGCAGCAGGGCATCCATATCGATACGCTGGCGATCGGCGGTCTGCGCGGCAAGGGCAGGCTGTCCCTGCTCGGCGCGCCGTTCCGCCTGCTGCGCGCGGTCCGCGCGGCAGGCTTCCTCATCCGTGATCGCCAGCCGCGTGCAGTCATTGCGTTCGGTGGTTATGCCTCCGGCCCGGGCGGCATCGCCGCGCACCTGCTCGGCCTGCCGCTGCTGGTGCACGAACAGAACCGCGCCCCGGGCTTGACCAACCGCGTGCTGTCGCGCGTCGCGCGTCGCGTGTTGGCCGGCTTCCCGGGCAGCTTCGCGAAGCGGGAGGAGGCGGTCGGCAATCCGGTCCGCGCCGAGATCGCCGCGATCACGCCGCCCGAGCTGCGCCTGGCCAACCGGCAGGGCCCGTTGCGCCTGCTGGTGCTCGGTGGCAGCCAGGGGGCACGCGTGCTCAACAACGCGGTGCCCAAGGCACTGGCCGCGCTGGGCGTCGGCATGCCGGTACAGGTACGCCACCAGAGCGGCGAGAAGCTGCACGCCGAAGCGCTGCAGGCGTATGCCGATGCCGGCGTGCACGCCAGCGTGGAACCCTTCATTGCCGATATGGCCGAGGCCTTCGCCTGGGCCGATCTGGTCGTGTGCCGCTCCGGCGCCTCCACCCTGGCCGAGCTGTGCGCGGTCGGCGTGGGCAGCGTGCTGGTGCCGTTCGCGGCGGCCGTCGACGATCACCAGACCCGCAATGCGGAGTATCTGGTCGAGCGCGGCGCTGCCGTGTTGCTGAAGCAGGATGAAACGCTGGCGACACAGCTGGAAGGCGTGTTGCGCGAATTGTCCGAACATTCCGCCCGACGCATGCAGATGGCCAACGCCGCGCGTGCCCTGGCCAAGGTCGATGCCGCTGAGCGCATCGCCGACATCATTCTCGAGGAATCCAAATGAACACCGCTACGCGCGCCAGCCTGGCGCGAGGCCGCGCATGATCCGCCGCCTCCACGACACCAACGACCTGGTACGCGCGTTCCCGCGCGTGCACTTCGTCGGCATCGGCGGCACCGGCATGAGCGGCATCGCCGAAGTGATGCTGACGCTGGGCTATGAAGTGTCCGGTTCGGACAACGCCGATAACGCCGCGACCCGCCGCCTGGCCGGCCTGGGCGCGCGGGTGATGCGCGGCCACTCGGCGGCCAACGTGCTCGGCACCGACTGCGTGGTCGTCTCCAGCGCGATCCGCGATGACAATCCGGAACTGATGGAAGCGCGCAGCCAGCGCATTCCGATCATGCCGCGCGCGGCGATGCTGGCCGAACTGATGCGCTTCCGCCGCGGCATCGCGGTGGCCGGTACGCATGGCAAGACCACCACCACCAGCCTCACCGCCGCGGTCCTGAGCGAAGGCGGGCTGGACCCGACCTTCGTGATCGGCGGCCAGCTGCTCGCCGCCGGTGCCAACGCCAAGCTCGGCGGAGGCCAGTGGCTGGTGGCGGAAGCCGACGAAAGCGATGGCAGCTTCCTGCGCCTGAACCCGTTGGTCTCGGTCATCACCAATATCGACTCGGACCACCTGGAAAACTACGGCAACGATTTCGCCCGGGTCCAGGCCGCGTTCGCCGAATTCCTGCAGCGCCTGCCGTTCTACGGGCTGGCGGTGCTGTGCATCGACGATCCGGAAGTGGCCGCATTGGCCGCGCAGACGCCGCGCCATGTCATGAGCTATGGCATGAGCAGCAACGCCGATGTGCGTGCCGAAGACGTGGTCCAGGACGGTCCGCGCATGCGCTTCACCCTGCGCCTGCCGGAAGGCAGCAGCCATCCGGTGACCCTGGCCCTGCCGGGCGCGCACAACGTGCTCAATGCCCTGGCCGCCGCGGCCGTGGGCTGGCAGCTCGGCGTGGCGCCCGAGGCGATTGCCCGCGCGCTGGAGAGCTTCGCCGGCATCGGCCGCCGCTTCAATGACCTGGGCATCGTCACCACGCACACCGGCGCCAAGGTCCGCGTGATCGACGACTACGGCCACCACCCGCGTGAGCTGGCCGCCGTGTTCGCCGCCGCCCGCGGTGGCTGGCCGAGCCAGCGCCTGGTGGTCGCGTTCCAGCCGCATCGTTACAGCCGTACCCGCGATCAGTTCGACGCCTTCGCCGCGGTGCTGTCCGAAGTGGACGCGCTGGTGCTGAGCGAGGTCTACCCGGCTGGCGAAGCGCCGATCCCGGGCGCCGATTCGCGTTCGCTGGCCCGCGCGATCCGCGCGCGTGGCCGCAGCGAACCGGTCGTGGTCGGCAATGCCGCCGAACTGGCGCACGTGCTGCCTGACGTCCTGCAGGACGGTGACCTGCTGCTGATGATGGGGGCCGGTGACATCGGCTACATCGCCCAGCAGATCGCCGGCGAAGGCTTCCAGGAGACCCCGGCGGCATGAACGCGCTGACCTTCCCGCCGCTGCGCATCACCGACCCGGCCCTGTTCGGCCGCGTCGCCGTGCTGCTCGGCGGTACCTCCAGCGAGCGCAATGTCTCGCTGGATTCCGGCCGCAACGTGATCGAAGCGCTGCGCGCGCGCGGCGTCGATGCGATCGCGGTCGACGGCATCCCGGCCCTGGCGCTCGCGCTGGTCGAGAAGCGCTTCGACCGCGTGTTCAACATCCTTCACGGCCACAACGGCGGTGGCGAGGACGGCATCGTGCAGGGCTTGATGGAAGCCTTCGGCGTGCCGTACACCGGCTCGGACGTGCTCGGCTCGGCGCTGAGCATGGACAAGATCCGCACCAAGCAGGTGTGGCTGTCGCACGGCCTGCCGACCCCGCGCTTCATCGCGCTGGACCAGGCCGGCGATGTCCACGCCGCCGCCGCCGAGCTCGGCCTGCCGGTCGTAGTGAAGCCGGCCAACGAAGGGTCCAGCGTCGGCATCAGCCGGGTCACCGAAGACGCCGGGCTGGATGAGGCCGTCGCGCTGGCCGTGCGTTACGACGGCCAGCTGCTGATGGAGCAGATGGTGGTCGGCGACGAGCTGACCGTGGCGATCCTGGGCGACCAGGCGCTGCCGTCGATCCGCATCGTGCCCAAGGGCCAGTGGTACGACTACAACGCCAAGTACATCGCCGAGGACACCCAGTACCTGTGCCCGGGCCTGGATGGCGAAGACGAAATCGAGATCCGCCGCCTCGCACTGGCCGCGTTCCGCGCCGCCGGCTGCCGTGGCTGGGGCCGGGTCGACGTGATGCGCGACCGCGGCACGGGGCGCTTCTACCTGCTGGAAGTGAACACCGCGCCGGGCATGACCAGCCATTCGCTGGTGCCCAAGTCGGCCAGCCAGGCCGGGATCGGCTTTGAAGAGCTGGTCTGGCGCGTGCTCGAGCAGACCCTGCCGGGTCACGCAGCGCAGGAGAACCGTCACGCATGAACGCGGTGCTGCGCATCTTCGTCTGGTTGCTGGCCCTGTCGGTCGTGGCACTGCCCGTGGTGGCGGTGCTCAACGGCTGGGTCGGTGCCGAGCGGTGGCCGTTGGCCAAGCTGCGGGTGCACGGTGAGTTCAAGCGGGTACCGGCCGAGCAGCTGCAGCAGGTCGTGCTGCCGTATGCCAAGTCCGGTTTCTTCGCGGTCAAGCTGCAGGATGCGCAGGACGCGATCGAAACCCTGCCGTGGGTCGAAAGCGCGCAGGTCCGCAAGCAGTGGCCCGACGTGCTGGAAATCACCCTGGTCGAGCACAAGCCGTTCGCGCGCTGGGGCAATGACCGCCTGCTCTCCGAGCAGGGCAAGCTGTTCGCCACGCCGAAGAAGCTGCAGGACCTGGAGCTGCCCGACCTCGATGGTCCGGACAGCCAGACCGAAGAAGTGGTGGCGCTCTACAACGACGCGCGCGCGCTGTTCGCGCCGGCCGGGGTGGACGTCAAGCGGGTCACCATGGACGCACGCGGCAGCTGGTCGCTGGTGTTGAGCAACGGCACCGAAGTGGTGGTCGGCCGCGACGATGCCCGTTCGCGCCTGCAGCGCTTCGTGCGCGTGCTGCCGCAGCTGGCCAACCAGGCGGCGCCGATCGAGCGCGCCGACCTCCGATACACCAATGGTTTCACGCTGAGCTGGGGTACCCCGGCTCCGGCCGCACCGGCCGCACCGGCCAATGTGGCGCACAGGACGCAGGACAGGACATGAATCGCAAGGGTGACAAATCACTGATCGTCGGTCTGGATATCGGCACCTCCAAGGTGGTGGCGCTGGTCGGCGAGTATTCGCCGGGCAATCCGATCGAGGTCATCGGCATCGGCTCGCACGAATCGCGCGGTCTCAAGCGCGGCGTCGTGGTCGATATCGAATCGACCGTGCAGTCCATCCAGCGCGCGGTCGAAGAAGCCGAGCTGATGGCCGGCTGCGAGATCCGCTCGGTGTATGCCTCGATCTCCGGCAACCACGTGCAGTGCAAGAACTCGCCCGGCATCGTGCCGATCCGCGACGGCGAAGTGACCTGGGGCGACCTGGATCGCGTGCTGGACGCAGCCAAGGCGGTGGCGATCCCGGCCGACCAGAAGATCCTGCATGCGATCCCGCGCGAGTACGTGCTGGACGATTCGCAGGAAGGCATCCGCAATCCGGTCGGCATGACCGGCGTGCGCCTGGAAGTGCACGCCCACCTGGTGGTGTGCGCACAGTCGGCCGCCGCCAACATCTCCAAGTGCGTGCAGCGCTGCGGCCTGCAGGTCGATGACCTGGTGCTGTCCTCGCTGGCCTCCAGCGTGGCCGTGCTGACCGCCGACGAGCGCGAGCTCGGCGTGGTGCTGGTCGACATGGGCGCCGGCACCACCGACCTGGCCGTGTTCGTGCAGGGCGCGATCTGCCACACCGCCTCGCTGCCGATCGCCGGCGACCACGTCACCAACGACATCGCGCACATGCTGCGCACGCCGACCCCGGAAGCCGAGCAGATCAAGGTGCGCTACGCCTGCGCCCTGGCCCAGCTGGCCACCGCCGAGGAAAGCATCCAGGTGCCCAGCGTCGGTGATCGTCCGCCGCGCCGGATGCCGCGCCACGCACTCGCCCAGGCGGTGCAGGGTCGCTACGAGGAGATTTTCGAGATGGTGCAGGCCGAACTGCGCCGCTCCGGCTTCGAGGAACTGGTGCGCGCCGGCATGGTGCTCACCGGTGGCGCCTCGAAGATGGAAGGCGTGGTCGAACTTGCCGAGGAAATGCTGCAGATGCCGGTACGCGTGGGCATCCCGCAGCACGTCACCGGGCTGGGCGAAGTGGTCGGCAACCCGGTGCACGCCACCGGCGTGGGCCTGCTGCTGATGGGCAGCCAGATCGAACACCCGCGTCGCCCGTCGCTGCCCACCGGCCGCGCCGGCAGCATGTTCAAGAAACTCAAAACCTGGTTCCGCGGCGAATTCTGAGCGCGGCCCGCAACACGCAGTACACATGCAATAAGCGATAAGCAGTTCCCGAAAAATCCACACCGTCCACCCAAGACCGCAACACGACGTACACAGCAAGCGCGTTACCCGGCCACCTGGCCGACCATTGAAGCAGGCACCACCGTCGCGGTTGGCTCTATCCAGCCCGGCATACCAACTACAACTCGCCGGCACGATGGGTGGGGAGGACAGGAGAAGGATTCTCCGAAGCCCCCGTCCCGCGTAAACGGCAATACGAGGACACGGACATGGCGCATTTCGAACTGATTGAAAAGATGGCACCCAATGCGGTGATCAAGGTGATCGGCGTGGGCGGCGGCGGCGGCAACGCCGTGGCGCACATGGTCAGCACCAGTGTGGACGGCGTGGAATTCATCACCGCCAACACCGACTCGCAGGCCATCAAGAACTGCGGTGCCAAGCTGCAGCTGCAGCTGGGTACCAACGTCACCAAGGGCCTGGGCGCAGGCGCGAACCCGGAAGTCGGCC
>Ga0182007_10000062_pt1 | contig 87695 bp, 84 predicted proteins | sample Sormic07211113_1_FD_123023 | JGI IMG/M metagenome (GOLD analysis project Ga0182007, IMG submission 123023) | Rhizosphere microbial communities from Sorghum bicolor, Mead, Nebraska, USA - 072115-113_1 MetaG | ecosystem: Host-associated > Plants > Roots > Rhizosphere | place: USA: Nebraska...
TAACTATTATAGATATTGTAGTCATAAGTTGTTTTATCCGAATCCTGTATAAATTTCAAATGCCATGCCGTATCACTATAAAGTACCAATTGATCCTTAATTTCAGAATCTGCGCTGTATGTCCTTTTTGCAGAATCATAGGAAAACTTGACAAGGCGACCATCCGGTCGCACAAACATGGCGCCGTTATTGGCAGAGGTATTGAGGCCTTCCGAGTATTCGCATGATTTCGTGTAATCATCTTGCCATATATAGCATTGAATTTTCCGGGGCTTTGCATCCTGGATGAGTCGGTATTCGAATGGCGATGTCCAATTGTGCCCAAACATAAAAGATCCAGACAACTTCGCTTGAACATTTGGGGAGGAATTGTAGGTGCGCAACATTGACAATGGTCCAGCCGGGCCTGGTAATGTAAAATCAGACTCTATCTGAATTTTATTGCCATTATTTGGATTGATCGGGTTTCCGCACTGTGGCTGTGAAGGCTCGGCGCTGCCGTTGGGACAATCTGGTCCTTTATCTTTTGCTGGATCAGGTTCGTCTGGAGCAGGTTTGACAGGCACACATTTATTTTCGGTAGGTTTGATTTTTGTTCCTTCAGGACACTCGCACATTCCAGTTTCTATACGCACGCAGCGCATTGGATTTAGATATAATGATTTAAAATCTTCTGGGCAAAGTGGGAGCGCCGTAGCTATAACATAGGCGGAAAAGTATTTTGGTTCTGATGGAGTTTGTAAAATCCATTGCCCAGGGTTATATGGTGGTTCTCGATGCGTATACACTTTATCTGGCCCCGCGGATGCGGCCATAACCGCATCTTCAACTTCCGGAAATGTATCGTAGGGTCCAGCCTTAGAGGGTAGAGTTACATGATCCCCCCCCTGAATCCAATATTTCATAGACGCTCTGGGACAATTATCGTATTCAGAAGATTGTGCATTCGCATTTGTTGAAGATATAATGGCCAGAGAAATAAGCATTGACAAAATTCGAAATATGTTTATCATTTTTAGCTCGCTTCAGAAAAATATTTATTATATCTTAATAAATTAAAATGAAATTCTCGGTTTTGATTTCGTCCGCAGTAATTCTGAGATTCCGCCACTTCCCAGCAGTGTGTTGCCATCAATCACCAAGTTGCGAACTATTTACGATGTTACGGATCCAGCGCTTCCGCCAAATGCGTGTACTGAAACAATTAAAGTGCTAGGCGGGGATTTTTATCGATGCCTGGTGGCCAGTATAGGGATTGGATCAATGCATTCCCTCTCGAGGAGTTTTTAGAGTTTGTCGCGTTGGCCAACAACTTGCTTGGGCATCGCCCAGCGCACATCAATCCGCTTAGTGGCAAGAGACCTGGCCATAAATTTCAGTATTAAAATAGATCACGGGACGATTAGAACCAGATTGACATCCACTTAGGACAAGCCTAATATCGCGACATGCTGATCATTTCAGATCACCAAGTGCAAGTTGCTCCCTTTTCCTTGCACGTGCCCTAGCGCACGGGAGTTTCTCTCAATCTCAAGAGCATTCTGCTCTTAGCCTTTCTTTCCTATTTGCACACTGCTACCTATCCTAGTGGATGAGTGGTTTCGTGCTTCCTTTGTTCAATCTGGCCACCTTCCATGGCCATTTTTTTTTGGGGAGTTCAACATGAAAAAAGGATCCAACTATTGCGATGATGTCGCGAAAAAATTGATCACGCTGCTGGAGCGAGGCACTGCTCCATGGCAAAAGCCTTGGGCTCCATCGTCGCGTGGCTCAGCCCCATACAACATAGCTTCTGGACGAAGATACAAGGGTATCAATTCCTTGAATCTGATGGCCGAGCCATTTGAAGATCCGCGGTGGATGACGTTCAAGCAGGCGAACTTTAAGGGCGCGCGTATCAGAAAAAACGAGCGTGGTACGCCTATTCGGCGGTGGATCTTTTCGGAGGCCGCCGCGTCCGAAGAGCCCGACGATGCCGTCGCATCGAACAGTGTTCAGCCAACCGGCCGGAAGCCTAAAATGTACTTCACAACGGTTTTCAACGCTGAACAGGTAAGCGGGTTAGATCCCCTGCAGCCAGCTCGGCTTGAATTTGATCCAATCGAGAGGGCCGATCGGATACTGTGGCAATCGGGTGCTACCATAAAACATGACCAGCGCGATCATGCCTACTATGATGTGGTCGATGATGAAATGCATCTGCCGCCGCGTCGTCAGTTCAATTCCGCCGTAGAGTATTACGCCGTTGCGATGCATGAACTGGGGCACTGGTCCGGGCACCCGACCAGGCTCAATCGTGACCTTTTTCATCCGTTTGGTAGCCAGGAATATGCATATGAAGAACTGTGCGCCGAAATCGCGAGCATGATGCTTGGTGACGAGCTTGCGCTGGGCCATGATCCGAACCAGCACGCAGCTTATGTTGGTAGCTGGATCAAGGTCATCCGCGACGATTCACAAGCCATTTTTCGGGCATCTAACGCTGCGGAGAAGATCCGCACCTTTGTGCTAGAACTGGGTAATAGTGAGGGCGAAGTCGATCACGAGCGTTCTTTGTCAGGCAATGAAATTGACGATCTGTTTCCCCAAAAAAGCAGTGGACGGCAGCCGCCTCGCCAAGCGTAAAATCGGGTTGACAGCGACGTCCTCTCGTCCTATTGTTGATATTGAATTTGCTCGCACCTGAGCAACTGCGGTGGGTCAAACTCTTGCAACCCACACGTCCTGGAAAGCATCACCAGGATCAGAGTCTCTGTAGCGCTTCTACCACCCCGATCGGGAAGACCTCTTCTCGATCCCCTGGGGCTCGGATGGTCTTCCTTTCGTTTTTTTTGACTGGAGATCATCATGATGACCAATAACAGCCGCAATAATTCTTCGAAAACTTCTGGTTCGGCGCGTCAAGCCGTACAGGATAAAAATGCACCTGAGCCGTCAGGGTACTTCGATCTGCACACCAAGGGATGCGGCTATATGAACCGGATCCGTTGGGTAACTCTCAAGGGTAGCGGCCGCAAAGCAGAGGCGTTTTTGGCCTGTGCCATCAATGCGCTGCATGGACAAGTCGTCGATCCACAGTATAGTTACATGGATCTGCGGGTAAGCGGCCAAGAAGCGATCGAACTCGTCTCGGAGCTGATCAAGGATAGCGAAGCTGGTCGTAAGATCTTCGTCGCCTTCACCGTCGGCGATACTTATGCGCATGCCTATTTGCGAGATATCAAGGAGCATGGCCGTAAAACAGGTGAGCAGGAGCCGGCCGCCGTCATTAAAGGGCGCCTTCTCCTTATTACCCATATTGCGATCGATGACGTTGTGGTATTTCAACGCGATCGCGAAGAGCGTACCGATGATTTGTCCGCCGGCCTGCATGGTGGACAGGATGCCGGCGACGGTGGTAGTGGTGATGGCGATGGTCAAATGGATGAGCAACATAATCCGCTGGACGATGCCATGCCGGACGGGCCAGCTGGTAATGTTAGGCCATTCCCTTCACGCATAGGCGGGGTGGCAAGCCAGCCAGCCAGAGGGGTCCGCAACGTTCCGGAACCAGCGTTCCGCAGCAGTTCCCTTGGTCGCGTGTAGTTTCAAACTGAGAGTATGCAGAGCCTTAGCAACTCGATTTTTATGGTCTGATCCGAATCCCCTCAATACGAGGGGATTCTTTCCATTGCAGACTTGATGGGAGTCCGCTATGGAAAGAATGGCACTGATTTCACCACGTGTTTTCCAGTTTTTGACGCATCAAAAACTGGGTCTTTGCAACGCGTCAACTCCTGGAACGCGTACGGTCTTCGGACCTGGAGTCCTTGTGTAATGAGCGGTCCGCTCCGGCCAACCCCGCAAGTTGACGGCATGGATCGTGAGCTCCGGGTTTGGAATCCCGAAGCAAAGTCCCATCTGCAGCCAGTCTGGAGCTGGCTGCTTTCGCATTGAAAGCCGGGTCTAATCACTGTACCCACTCCCTTCGTTCAGCCAAAAGCAGTCACGACGTCCACGCGGCTTTCGAATGGTGGCGGCGCAAGCGGTAACACGCTCGCCATTCGAAAGCCGCGGGTTCCGCTGGAAGCTGAAAACTGGGCAGCAGCCGCCCCCAGAGCTGTAGCCTTTGCTGCTTACTCTAGCGCAAACCTGTTGTCACCCTTGGCCTTCGCATTCGGGTGATCCGAGAAGCACCGTCGCATAGTGACGATCACCGCCAGATCTTCATTGGCACTGGCCGCTGCGGAGAAGGCAAATTTCAAACTGCATCAGTCCCAGATGGGTTCCTGGAGGAGACATTCGTCTCTTCCAGGGAAGTACATGGCAATCTTACTCATTCATCTTCCTGGCAAGGTCCTGGCGCGTTGCGCCAAGCGACCCAACATTTTTTCATACTGCGTACGGTTCAGTTGAAGGCAATTTATTAAACCCGTTCGCTATCAGATGTTCGCGTTGATCGCAAGCGCATAACAGCTCCTTGCATGACATTTTTCCCAAGGACCTGTTACCCACCTCACGCTAAGTTAGCGGCATGCGGCAGGGCAATCCACTGTCGACTTGTCGGCTGCAGCGTCAGGAGGCTATTTCGACGCGGAATCAACCCGGTGATGGAGTTTCGATATTTTTGTGATGAAGGGAGATTCACGATATGGATACGTTTTCAAGTCGGCATCCCGTTTCAGTGATTCGGCCGACAAAGGAGCAGGTACGGCGCTGGATGGCGGATCGGCGGTGTTCTTCGTTGCCACCGCCATCGCAGAGCGAAATTCGGCGTCAGCTCGGATGGGAGCTCGTCCATCCAGAAACATGGTTGACGAGATAGCTAGGTAACGTTTACAGGAGGTTATGATGAAAATGATCACAAAAGACTTTCATGGCGCAGGTGTCGCGCCAGATAGCAACCACAGTTCGACAAAATGTGTTGGTCAACGGGAGAGGAATGACTATGTCCATTATCGCGTTGCGAAACGCGTCGAGGACTTGATCGTAGCGGCGGGCCAGATCACGGGCAAAGACCTGGCGGCCGAGATGAAAATGTCAATGGACCAGCTGCGTAAGTACACCAGATATCTGCAAGTCGGCGGCCGTGCGCACAAAATGCGAGGCCTTCAGTATCCGACCGGCGTGTGGATACCCGGTCCTGAAACTGCCCACGAACATGAGCGGGGCCAGGTACCGGTGCACCTGCGGGTCAAGCACTGGCAACGCTCCTCCTATCGAGTTGAGCTGGCGGAAGCGCTTCTTTTTAACCGCTTTCCTGCTCTGACGAGTGCACTGCTCGATGACACTAAAAGGATAACGAATACTATTCGCTTTCCTAAAGCCGAGTAGATCCGGAATTGTCGTCGGCGCGTACGGATCCGGCTAAATGTTGCCTGTTGGATTTTGCTAAATTTGACATGTCATTGTAGTGGACGATTCTGGCCACTGCGACTACACTGACTTTCGAGGTACGCTGAATTTCGATTCGGCGCAAGCTAGTCAACCCCTGAAACTAGCGCAGCTTTTTGCTCGGGGTACATGTCCACAATCACCGCTCCTTAGGCCAGCCCTAAGGGCGACGCTCCGGGAGTTTCGCTGACCAAAGGAGCTTTTATGTCGAGCTTTCAATTTGATTCGTTAGGGTATGCCGAGCGTCTTCAAGAAGCGGGTGTACCCGCGGCACAAGCTGCTGTTCACGCAAAGGTCATGGCCGAAGTTCTGTCCAGATCTGTCGCATTTCCGGAAGATATGATGAGACTTGAATCGTCACTATTGCAGAAGATCGAAACCTCGTATCTGAAAATGACAACCGAGCTGGAGAAGCTTCGTAGCGATACGACTTTGCTCAAGGCAATGGTGGGTTTCCTGATCAGCTTGCAGCTTCCGGTTCTCTTTAAACTTTACTTCGGCTAGTCGCCGACGTAATCCCCGCGTAGGAAATCTTCTACGCCTTGCATGGCCTGTACCGACATTTTTTGGTATGTGAGCCTCTTTTGACCTTCCTTGTTCAATGATTTTCCAGCGCATTTTTGCTTGGAGTTCATCACTTGCGCACTGTTTTTAATAAGTTTGTAGCTGACGTATGTGCCCGGCCGGGAAGAACGCCTTCCCATCCGGGACTGCGTTCTCCCGGCCAATTTTTTACCTTTAGGAGAATGCTATGTCATCAATGACTCGTGAACAAATATCCGTGGTGGAAAACGAAAGCATGTTGCTTGCAGTCGACGCGTTTGCCGGCACAGGCAAGACCACTACTCTTGTTGAGTATTCGAAATGCAGGCCGGATAAACGCATCCTGTACATCGCCTTTAACAAATCGGTTGCTTCGGAGGCCTGCGCGCGGTTTCCGGAAAATGTGCAATGCCGAACCACCCATTCCCTGGCATACACCCGGGTGGGGAAACGTTATCAGGAAAAGCTTGGCAGTCCCAAGGCTTGGGAAATTGCCCAGACTTTCCAGTGCAATACCAAAAGGGCCAAGGATGCATTGCAGACCTTGGCCAACTGGTTTTGCTCGGCGGATTCTTTGATCTCCGAGGAACACCTGGATGTGGAGCTGCAGGGTGATTCTGCCGGCGCGGTCGATATCGTGCAACTCGCCGACAAAGTGTTTGCTGCGATGAAGGATAAGCGGTCACCAATTAAGATGCCGCACGACGGGTATCTGAAGATATGGGCGCTTGAACTTCCGAACTTGGCATTCGACATTATCTTGCTCGATGAAGCCCAGGACACCAATCCGGTGACCCTGGACGTGGTGATGCGACAGGACTGCCAGAAAGTATTGGTGGGCGACCGGCACCAAGGAATTTATGGCTTTCGTCGTGCGGTCAACGCGATGGAGAAGGTGCAGGCTAAATCTCGCGTTGCATTGACGCAGTCGTTTCGATTCAGTGAGCAGATCGCGGGTATCGCAAGTGCGTTACTCGCTGACTTTAAGGGGGAAGACAAGACCATCGTGGGCCGCGCGGATATGAGTAATGCCTGGTCCATCAATCGGTCGCAACCATTTACGATCATTGGTCGAACAAACGCTGGCTTGTTCAGCAGTGCGGCGGAGCTGGTATTGGACAACGACGTGAAGCTGCATTTCATTGGCGGCTTCGACAGCTATGTCTTTGGGAAAGTTCTCGATGCCTATTTTTTATGGGCGGACGAACGGTCGAGGATCACAAGCCCAAGCATCGGCAGGTTCAATTGTTTCGCGGATTTCCAGCAATACGGGGTGGAGGCCGGGGACTTGGAGATTGCTGCACTGGTGAAAACCGTCGAACAGTACCAGAGCCAGATTCCACGCATCTACGAAGCCATGAAAGCATCGCAGGTCAGTCTGCAAGAGAAGGCGAACGTCATTTTGACAACCGCCCATCGTGCAAAAGGCCTGGAATTCGATCAGGTATATATGCAAGATGACTTTATCGAGCTGCCACCGGAAAAGCAATATGACCCGGAGGAAATCAATCTCCTGTATGTGGCCTTGACCCGCGCGATCCATGCGGTGCGGCTGCCCGAGAGCCTGACCCAGTGGTTTAGGGACCGGGCGCAACGGCAGGGCTCGGTGAAAGTCACAAATGCCAGCGATGGTATCGAGCGCTGGCATTCATTGCAGGGCTCGATGTCCGAACGTGAGGATTGGGTACGGGAAAACCTCGAATCGTTCGATCGCACTTCCGCAGGTGTGATCCGGTTTCTTCTCCAGAAAGTCGACATTCTGAGGGATGCGTTGGGTTGATACTGAGTGGAAGGCGCCTCTTGCGAGCCGTCTTCCCTCTTTTTTAAATGCTTTAAATGCAACTATTGAGTCGGATTTTGGTGAATATTTGGGCAATTTCGACAGCTGTGCAATATTTTGCTTGTAAACCAAGAAAAGATATATACGTTTTTGACTGTAAACGTTAATATCCGGTCGCGTCATCGCTTTTTGGATTTTTTTGCAAAAAGCGGCGACAATGCCAAAAACCACCAATTACTGAGGTAAGCGCATGTCCGCCAAACGAATTCTGCCTGCACGAAACGTCGTCGATATCGACGGGTTGATCCGCATCGCCGATCGCGCGGAGGCGACGCTGTTGCAGCTGCGTGACGACCTGTTGGCGCCATGGCCACGGAAAACGTCCCCCATGATATCTGGCACGCGGTTGGCTCAAATGTGCCATATCGAGCGCACGAAACTCAATCATCTCTGCAGCAAGGGCATCATACCACCCGGCCAGTTGAAGGGTAACGGCCGTAGCCGCATGTTCACCCTGGCCGAGGCGCGCGCCATCGTGCAGCAGATCGGCCCGCACAAGCGGCGTCCGGCCGGCACCCTGGGCCTGGTCGTCTGTTGTGGCAACTTCAAGGGCGGCGTAGGCAAGACCACCACCACCGTTGCGGTGGCACAGGGGTTGACTTTGATGGGGCATAGCGTTTGCCTGGTCGATCTGGATCCGCAGGCGTCAACCACCACGCTGATGGGTTTTGTGCCGGATGCGGAGGTGACCGAGGAGATGACGGTCATGCCAGTCGTCTACGGCGACAAGGAAGATCTTCTCTATGCTGCACTACCCAGCTACTGGGACGGCATTGATTTGATTCCATCTTCGCCGGACCTTTTTGGCGCCGACTATTACTTGCCCAACAAGCAGGCCAGTGATCCGAACTTCCAATTCTGGGACGTCCTGAACAAGGCTATGCAGCCGTTGCGTGAAAAATATGACGTGATCATTATCGACACGCCTCCTACATTGTCGTATCTGGCGCTGGCCAGCTTCATGGCGTCCGACGGCATGATCATTCCCCTGCCCCCGGAAACGCTGGACTACGCGTCGTCGACGCAATTCTTCCGTCAGTTTTCCGAGTTGTTCAATTCGATGCGGGAAGGCAAGCAGATAGACAAGGAATTCGAGTTCATCAAGATCGTGTTATCGAAGGTGAAGTCGTCAGTGTCCATGACCGATATCGTCAAGACGTGGATCAAGCAGACCTATCCTGAGTTGCTGGGAACGGCCGAGATACCCGAGACCGATCTGGTGAAAAACGCTTACGCGGAATTCAAGACTATTTACGATCTCGAGAGCTATGACGGCAGCCAGCGCACGTATAACCGTGCGATCGAGGCGTTCAACGCCGTCGTGGCGGAGCTCGACGTGTCCCTGCAAACGTGCTGGGCGCACCGCGAAATGAAGGAAGCAGCATGAGTACCAAAGACGACAAACGCCCACCACGCGTCAATAAATTAGCGGCGCGGCTGCTTGGCCAGACGGCCAACCTGGAACGCAATGTCAGCGAGAATCCTCCGACGCCGATCGCCAGTCAGCGCAATGTGACCATGCCTGGCCAGCTCGGCGCCTTCCGCATTGAGGCTCAGAAGTACCAAGCCAAGATCGACGAACTGCAACGGCAGCTCGACGAGGCAGTGGCCAAGCAGGCTGATGGCGGTTCGGACGTCGAGTCTGCGGAGTTGCGTGCACGCCTTGCGCAACTGCAGGAAGCGAGCCAGGCTGAAGTCGAGGCACTTAAGGCGGCGCTCGACGAGGCGGCCCGCAGCGCGGGTGTGCCCTTCGAGGCGCCAGTGGCCCGCATCCGCAAGATTCCTGGGCGTCAACGACAGCTGACCAATGCGGAAAGGGAAGCACTGTTCGCCAATCTCGATAGCAACAAGCTGGTCACGCCCGTGACGCTGCGCCCTACCCCGGACGGCTGGTATGAGGTGGTGTCCGGACATAACCGATTTGATTTTTACGTCGATCGTGGCCGTGCAACCATCCCTGCCGTACTCGATCTATCGGACGATGTGCACGCGGACCGTGATGCCTTTTACGCAAATTTGCTGCACAACAGCCTGACAGATTATGCGAAGTATGTGGGTTTCAAGAAACTGCTGGACGAAGATCCAAAGCTGACCGTTGCCGATGTCGCAAAGCATGCCGGCGTGCCTCGAACTACTGTTGCCAATCTGATGGTGTTCGGCGAATTGCCGGCTGCGGCGATACCGCTGCTCGACGCACAGCAGGATAAGCTCGGCCGCAATGCGGCCGCCGAGTTGGCTGCGCTCCATGCCAAGGGCCACACCGAAGGGGTCATGGCAGCGATTGAATCGATCGTCAGTGGTACATCCTCCCAGTCTGAGGCAGTGGCGATGGCGACCAAGTCATCTCGGTCTGCGATTACGCCGCGCGCAGCGCCGGCGCCGGTGACCGTACGCTCGGGGCGTGCAACTTATTGCAAGGTCCATCAGGCCAAAAAAGTGCTGCGTCTTGAATTTACCAGCGATGTGGATGCCGAACTGGCCTTAAAGGAAATTACCAAGGCGCTACAAGTCTTGGCTGATGGCAACAAGAAATAACCGGTCAATCAACGAAATATAAGGACTGCGATGACGAGCTAATCTGAACCGCTAACAATTTGATGCCCTGAAAAGCAAAAGGCCCGGCGGGAACCGGGCCTCTGCTAATGCTCTGGCAGTGCCAAAACATGAATCACGTACTCTTCAGCCGTGATTCTAGTTCGGTGCTCAAGTCAGTGCAAGGGATTTTTTACGCCTGTCACTTGGCAATTGGAGCTCCCATGAAGAATCATGGCCGAGGTGAGTATCTGCTCGCCCTAAAATTCGAACTCTGTACCGGGCTTGTGCTACAAGCCGGCACCGTTTTGCTGCTCCCTGGGAGCAAAAGGTGAATAGCGTCGCTGAGCCCGATGCTCGATATTTCGAGCAAGGTACCGCCCTGCACCGGGTACTGCAAGAGGCGGCCTACATTCCGCGGTGCAGCGACAACAAAACGGCGACCCGCACTCGCCCACGCGAGTTCGCGGTACGTTATCCGTATATGCAAATCAATCGGCCTGGTCTTGTCAGCTGGCTGATCTTTGACCTCGACCATGCAAATTCCATGATATGGGAAGATGCAGGCCTGCCTGCGCCAAACCTGATCGTGCGAAATCGCGCTTCCGGAAATAGCCACCTCTATTATGCGATTTCCCCGGTGTGCACGACCGAGGCCGCGCGCGACAAGCCTATTGCATTCATGAAGGCCGTCTACGCAGCATTCTCGATAGCGCTGCGCGCAGATCCCAATTTTCACTCAGGACCGGTGGCCAAGACGCCAGGACATCCATGGTGGTCCACCGAAGAGTTACACAACTCAGTGTATGAGCTGGGCGCCCTGGCCGACTACGTCGACCTGGCCGTGGCGGCTCCTTGGGCAAAAAGAGTCAAGGTCGACGACATTGCACACTCCCGCCACTGTCTGCTCTTCGAGCATTTGCGCCACTACGCTTATTCCATCGTCAATCGTGAGCGGGAGAAGGGAAACTACGACAGTTTCGTGCGCTGGCTTGATGCCAAAGCTCACGATTTGAACAGATTCACGGAGCGAGGTTTCGCCCAGGATCTGCCGGCATCGTCGCTGAGAGCAACGATTCGTTCGATTGCTCGCTGGACGTGGACCAACTACACGGGCAGCGGCCGCTGCAAGCGCGGCATCATGCAGCTTGATCCCGATCTACCGCTTACAGCGCGCCAAAGCCTGGCGGCAGAACGTACCCACAGCGAACGGCAGAAGAACACCGCGGACAGGATTCGTGCCGCCTGCAGACTTTTACGACAGCGTGGTGAGAGTCTGACTCAGATCGCGATCGGACGTATTGCCGGCGTGACCCGGCAGACGGTGGCCACCTATAAAGGGCTTGTCGAGCAAGCTCGCCTGGCACTGAAAACACCTGAAGTGCAAAGCGCCGGCGCGGCACGGCCGGATGTTAAGTTTGCTACACATCAGGTACCTGCAGTTGGTGTTGCTTTTTTGCAACTTGTTCCGCTTGCGGGTATTGAGGGCCGTTCCACTGAGACTGGTTTTGTTCCACATATTCGGCAGGAGGTTGATGACGGATAGTTTCTGTATCGGTGACGTTCGCGTATCGTTGGCCTTGGGTTTTAGGATGTTGTATTTATGGGTTTACAAGTTAACCGGGCGTGGCGACGGGGGTTTCGTCGGGGCGCAAGCAAGCGGGATCGCCCGCGCGCTAAGGTGATCTCTTGCGTTTTTTTGTTCAGTGGTGTTTTTTTTAGCTGAAGCCGGCTCTTGCACAATCAAACAATCACGCATACACTGTACATACATACAGTATTACGTTGATAACGATTGTGCTTTCTCATGGCCTTGCTTTGCTCTCAAGTTTGCTCTGAATTCTCTGCGGAGGTCACTGATCCGCTGGTGATTTCTCATGTCTGGCGTGCAAGTGAGTTGGCAGTGTCGCGCGACGTTAGCTGTTCGTCCGGATATTCGTTGCTGGACGGAGAATTGCCTGGTGCTGGTTGGCCGCGCTCGTCGTTGATCGAGTTGCTTGTTCAGCAATCGGGTATTGGAGAGTTGCAGCTCCTTAAGCCATTGCTTGCCAAGTTATCGAATAAGCAAAGAATTGTGTTGGTTCAGCCTCCTTATATCCCGCATTCGCTTGCGTTCAAGATATGGGGTATCGATGTGAATCGATTGATATGGGTTCGGGCCCCCAGTACTGGAGATGCTCTTTGGACGACGGAACAAATATTGAAAAATGGTAGTTGTGGTGCCGTAGTGTTTTGGCAGAACCATATTCGCTCCGATTCCCTTCGGCGATTGAATTTGGCGGCCCAGGGTGCAGAAACATGGTTCTGGTTGATTCGTCCTATGGCGTGCGCAAGTGAAGCCTCGCCCGCGTCCCTTCGGCTGGGAGTTCGACCAGCGATGGGTGGTGTCCACGTTGAGGTCTTAAAGCGACGTGGTCCTGTTTCCGATAAAACCTTGTATATTCCGCTTGCTGATATGCCTACTGGCCGTCACCCCGTGCATCATGAAAACGCCCCTGCTATTAACTTTATACCTGCCGCTGTTACCGCTCGAAACGCTCCGCCCGTCTTGGTCTGAACCAGGCTCTTATGTGGTTGTGGATGGTGGAAAAGTGCTGGTTGCTTCGACAGAGGCAGTCGATGTCGGCGTGCGAATTGGCATGCGGTCTGGCGGCGTGGAGACTATTGCACCTGGTGCGATCATCTTGGATCGTGATACAGAAAAGGAATCACGTGCGCTCGATTCCATCGCGGTGGCCATGTTGCAGTTCACGCCAGAGGTTGCGTTTACCGATGATTTCAGCTTGTTGCTTGATGTTGGTGCGAGTCTTGCGTTGTTTGGTGGTCCGCTTTCATTGTGTCGGCGGGTGCGCGATAGCATCCGCCGCCTCGGTTTCACTGGGCTGCTGGGGGCCGCACCGACTGCGGAAGGAGCTTGGTTGCTTGCTCACGTAAAGAGTGGACGTCACTCTCCGCGTAGAAGGTGTCTGCAATCTTCAACTCTGGCCTTTCGGCTCGACGGGTTACCCTGTTCACTTGTTCCATCCGCCGCGCCATTTCTTACCTGGTTCGATGGTATTGGCGCCAGTACGCTAAGCGATGTGCGGAAATTGCCGAGGACTGGACTCCTGCGGCGGACGAGCAAACAACTCTTGCATGCCCTTGATCGTGCGTATGGTGATATCGAAGAAATGCATCGTTGGATATCGGTGCCGGCGCAATTCTTCGCCCATATCGAAACCTTCGATCGAATTGAGCATGCGGAAGCGTTGATGCATGGCGCCACGACCTTGATCTTGCAGCTCACAGGCTGGCTTGCCGCACGCCAGCTGGCCGTTATCACTTTCAGACTGCAGCTGGAGCACGAGCGCGGCCGTTCTGCGGTGCCGCCGACGCCTATCGAAATTACCTTAGCAGAGCCGGCGTGGAAAGAGACGCATTTGTTGCGGCTGTTGAGGGAGCGCCTGGCCAAGACAGAATTGAGCGCGCCGGTCATTGGACTACGACTGGAAGTGGTGCAGCTCGAACCGAGGCAGCCGCTAACCGATCAGCTATTTCCAGAGCCCGGCGGCTCGCCGGCTGATTTCACACGGCTGCTTGAACTGTTGTCCGCCAGATTAGGTCCGGAAAACGTTTTGGTGCCGGTGCTGTCTCCTGACCATCGGCCCGAGCAGTGCAACAGCTGGGGGCCGGCCACGGCAAAAATGACCTCTTCCACTGAAGATGAATTGGTATTGGATCGTCCGTGTTTTGTGCTGCCCAAGCCGATACAGCTGCTGACGCGCGACGAAAGGCCGTTTTATTTGAGCCCTCTCAGGTTGATACGCGGACCAGAGCGACTTGAGGCCGGCTGGTGGGATGCGAAGTCGGTCGCGCGCGACTATTATGTTGCGCAAGGTACCGATGCGACGTGTTATTGGATTTACCTTGAACGTACCGCGGATAGTCGCTGGTTTCTACATGGGCTTTACGCCTGACGGATGTGCGCCATGGCGACCGCCCTCCCCTCCTACGCCGAATTGCAATGCGTGAGTCATTTTACGTTTCTGCATGGTTCGTCCGCCCCAGAGCAGCTGGTGCAGCGCGCCGCTGGTCTGGGCTATCACGCTCTGGCTATCACCGACGAATGCACGGTGGCCGGTGTGGTGAAGGCACATCTCGCTGCTAAAGACGCCGGCCTTAAATTGCTGATCGGAAGCCAGATGCTGGTGACGCCGGAGGATGGTACACCGCCCTTCTCTCTGCTGATCCTGGCCATGAACAGGAACGGCTATGGCAACTTGTGTGAGCTGATCACCGTTGCGCGTCGGCGCGCAAAAAAGGGAGCGTATCTTGTGCGGCCCCGCGATATTGCGGCGCCGTCGCCTGACTTGGCGGCGTTGCGTGGTATGCCCGATTGTCAGCTGATTCTGCTGCCAAGCTACGGCGCTGGGCTTGAAGTCATCGAGCGGCAGGGGGCCTGGCTGTTGCAATGTGCGGCTGGTCGTGCGCGGATTGCGTTGACTTTGCACTTCCGATCGCGTGATCAAGAACACAAGGACATCGTCGCTGCTGTCGCTACGCAGTTCGATTTGCCCGTGGTGGCTACCGGCGACGTCGTGATGCATGTGCGCTCGGCCAAGCCCCTGCAGGACACCATGACCGCGATCCGCCATGGTGTGCCTGTTGCACACTGTGGCTATCGGCTGGCGTCGAACGCCGAGCAGCACTTGCGCTCCAGGGTCCGGCTGGGGAATCTTTACTCGCGCGCCGCGCTCGATGAGACGGTCCGCGTCGCAAATCTGTGTACGTTTTCGCTCGACGAGTTGCGTTACGAATACCCGGTGGAGATTGTGCCAGAGGGGATGACGCCAAGCGGTTATTTGCGGCAGCAGGCTTACCTTGGCGCCCACTGGCGGTATCCCGCGGGCGTGCCGGCCAACGTCCAGTCTCTCATCGAGCGGGAGCTCGAATTGATTGCTGAGATGTCCTACGAGAGCTACTTTCTCACGGTCTACGATATCGTGCGCTTCGCACGGGCTAACAGGATTTTGTGCCAGGGACGCGGTTCGGCGGCCAATAGCGCAGTGTGCTACTGCTTGGGCGTGACTGAGGTCGATCCATCGCGTGGCACCCTGCTGTTCGAACGATTTATTTCCAAGGAACGTAACGAACCTCCCGACATTGACGTGGACTTCGAGCACCAGCGCCGTGAGGAGGTGATCCAGTATATCTATCAAAAGTACGGCCGCACTCGCGCTGCACTCACGGCCGTTGTCATCAGCTATCGCCCGAAGAGCGTGTTGCGTGACGTGGGCACTGCGCTCGGCGTTGATCTTTCCATTGTCGACAAGGTGGCCAAGGCCAACCACGGATGGGGAGGGCGGGCCGAACTGGCGGAGCGCATGCACAGCTGCGGACTGGATCCCGAGTCCGACGTCGCCCGGAAGTGGGCTTTTCTGGCTGAGCACATGATGCGCTTTCCGCGTCACATGTCACAGCATCCTGGCGGCTTCGTGATCTCGCACAGCAAGCTGTCGCGTTTGGTGCCGGTGGAAAATGCCAGCATGGAGGACCGTACCATCGTGCAGTGGGATAAAGACGATCTGGATGCGGTGGGTTTGTTAAAGATCGATATCCTGGCGTTGGGCATGCTGAGTGCCATGCGTCGCACGCTGGAGTTGGTATCGGCCAGGCGCGGCGAGCGATTTGAACTGGCAGACATTCCGAAAGAGGATGCGGCGACGTACGAGATGATCTGCCAGGCCGACACGGTCGGCGTGTTTCAGATCGAGAGCCGTGCTCAGATGTCGATGCTGCCGCGGCTGAAGCCAAAGGTGTTTTACGATCTGGTGATCGAGGTTGCCATTATCCGCCCAGGCCCGATTCAAGGTGGGATGATTCATCCCTACCTGCGCCGGCGCGAGGGAACTGATCCCGTGTCTTACCCCAGTCCTGAAATGGAGGCGGTGTTGTCGCGCACACTGGGTATCCCAATTTTCCAGGAACAGGTAATGCAGATCGCGATGGTCGCGGCCGGTTTCACTGCCGGTGAGGCAGATCAACTGCGCCGTGCCATGGCGGCATGGAAGCGGAAAGGGGGCCTGGAACAGTTCGAAGACAAGCTTAAAACGGGCATGGCGGCGCGCGGCTACAGCGAGGATTTCGCTAACGGCATTATCGGGCAGATCCGGGGATTCGCCGAGTATGGTTTTCCGGAGTCGCATGCCGCCAGCTTCGCTCTCCTCGCCTATGCATCGAGCTGGATGAAACGCCATGAGCCGGCCGCGTTTCTGGCTGCGCTGCTGAACAGTCAGCCGATGGGTTTCTACAGTCCATCGCAACTGGTACAGGACGCCGTGCGTCATGGCGTCGAGGTGCGTGGTGTGGACATCAATATCAGCGGCTGGGAGGCCACGCTGGAAGCTTCAAGTGGCATCCAACCTGCGGTACGCCTCGGACTCAATCTGATCCGTGGTATGGAGCGTGAAGCCGCCTGGCGGATCGAGGAGGCGAGGGCTGTGCGGCCGTTCAAGGATTTGCATGACTTGGGTGTACGCTCGGCGCTCGATGCGGCGCAACTGAAGCTACTGGCCAGTGCAAATGCGCTGTTGGAGATTAGCGGCAATCGGCGCCAGGCGATATGGAATGCGGCAGGGAGCGTTCCTGACCGCGGATTATTACGAGAGGCCTACATCGTCGAGGAAGATTTGACGATTACACCGGCCACTGAAGGTCAGGAACTCGTGGCGGATTACCGCCATATGGGATTGACGCTGGGCCGGCACCCTCTCGCGCTATTACGTGAGCGATTGCATGCGATGCGCTTTATGCCAGCGGAAATTCTGAATTTGTATGACGACGCGCGTCTCGCGCGTGGCTGCGGGTTGGTAACTGTACGGCAGCGCCCGGAGACAGCGAAAGGCGTCGTATTCTTGACGATCGAGGACGAGACAGGAAACGTCAACGTCATCGTCTGGCCGAGCCTTTTGGAGCAGCAGCGTCGGGAGGTGATGAGCGCGCGTCTGCTGGGCGTGTATGGTCAATGGCAGTGTGCGAACAATGTCAGGCACCTTGTGGCGAAACGGTTGGTGGATCTTTCCCATCTGCTTGGGGAACTGGACACACGAAGTCGCAACTTTCATTGAGCCGGATTTTTCTCCAGCGGTTGCTGTTTGATAAACATCAAACATCAGGTGTCGACGAATTGTGCTTATGTGAGTAGATATAAAATTCTAAGTACTTGATTTTATTGGGTGTTCTAGTTGAACAATCAAATTTTTTGTTGTGATTGGTATCAGCTATTGGCGCCGCGTGCTCCAATGAACTATGTCCATGTATACGGATGAAAAATCATAAGTCTTTGATTCTATTAGTAGTTCAAGTAGAACAACGACGATCTTCTTCAAAATGTCACTGGCGTAAGACTACCCGGGAGGTACTGCCTATGGCCAGATTCGGCACCACAGCAAAAAACGCTTGGTCGCGTCCAAGGTGAGTTCCTTCAGGAGTTGCTTTTGCATTGTATTTTGCTCATCGGTCGACACCATATTAACCTTCTCACCATTAAAGCCCGAGTTAGCCGGGCGCATAGATGCTGCTGGAGTCTTCCCATCGGTCTTGGCCGCAGTCGGTCGCACATAATGCACGACTCTTGTGCCAGGTGCTTGCCGCATGAAGGGGACTGAAAAAAAACGCCGCAACAGGTGCGGCGTGCAAAGGATCCCTGTCCAGGTTAGCCATGGATCAGTTAAGGCGGGATACGGAACGCTGCGGCGGCGTGCGCTTGACGGTGAATGCTTCGTGATCACCCCGCATTTCCTTGACAGCTGCTTTGCCAGCGGCGGCGCCGGCAATGGCAGCGATGGCGCGGACATACTGGGATGGGCCGCCTGCGTCCTTAATTGTGTTCATGAAGGCTGCCGCGCCCCATATGTCATTCCCCTTAGGGCCTTTTTTACGTCCGTACAAAGGGTCTTTCATGGATTTCTCCTTGTGAGGTTGTTTGCCTACCGAAGGTAGGCAGGAATAGTGTACGGGAACCGATAAAATAAGGCATGGAAATGGAGAAGGCGACTTCAACATAAGTCATGTCGGCGTTGTTAAAGCGTCACAGTCTCCTGTCGGCTGTTCACCGCACTTTCTATCAGTTAATGTGGCTGTATGCGTTCAACAGGATCTATATATCTTCAAACGAAGGGGAGGGGGGACCATATGAGCATCAATGACACCGGCGCGCCGCTGAGTATGGACGCACAGCACACCAATCGCTACGCGCTGGCGGTGAACGACATGCAGGAGGTCCGGGAGTACCTGCAGTCCTATCAAAGCATCAAGCAGCTGCTGTGTGTGGACAGGCAGGAGGTCATTAAAACGGCCTGCCAGGGCATTTTGAGCGCGGCCATCGTGGCGTATTGTCGTCCATTTCTAAGCAATCGTTCAAAAGGGTTTGCTGCGCGGAGTGTCGACGCAGCGCAGCTGAACTCAGTCACGTCTCGGTGTGCGTTGCACGACTTGTTGATTCTGAAGCGCAACTCGTTTATCGCCCACGCCGACTGGTCGGCCCGCAAAGCAGAAGTGGTCATTAGCGGCACCAACGACATTCATGCGGCCTATACCGCCCCCGATGTTTCGGCCGGTCTCGATGTGCAAGAGTTTCAGATTTTGGCTGGCCTGGTCTTTCATGAGTGCCTAGGCAAGACGTTGGAACATGGCCTTGCGGCGCAGGCGGTGGCGCCGGCCCTATAACCTCCAACGTACAACGGGCACTACGTCAAATCGACCCCTAGCTGTGATGTTTCAATCGACCAGGTCCCCTGTTGTTGAAATCACAGCTGATACGCGACACAATAAGGTTGTAATGGACGAACCGAAAATATATCTTGACCTGATGACGCAAGCACTTGCTCGCCTAACTGCATGCGAGAATTATCTTGCGGCCTACAAATCGCTTGGTCAGCTATGTGAGTTGGAGTCTGCTGCATTACAGATGCGAAAATCAATGGAAGCGGTAGCGTTCGCAGCAATCGCGCCTAACAAACAGATGTATGCCGCGTTTCGGAAGAATGCAGACAAGCCATCGCATTTCGGTGATGACTGGCAGGCCGACTCAATCTTTCTGTCGCTGAGCAAGGTCAATCCCGACTTTTACCCCGATCCAGTCCTTCAAGAAACCAGAGTGGGTCCTAACGCGTGGCATTTTGGCAAGCCGCTAAACGGGTACATGAAGCGGAAAAATTTTGAGACTTTATACAAGAGGTTAGGGAAGTTCCTCCATGCTGACAATCCATGGGGAAATGACAAGGGATGGGACAACTTCGCTAAGGACCTCCCTGAAGCGATCGTGAAAATCCGTGCGCTCTTGAAGAAGCACCGAACCCTAATTCGTGCGCCCGAGTTCAACGGCGTGTGGGTGGTTGACGCACCCAGCGACGGGACACCGCCACGCATGCTCAGAGCCATGACGGATGGGCCATTCACGACTTTAAGTGCGCACTGAAGCGCATTGGATCCTTCCCGAGATGGATAATGTCTTTTGGCATCGTCTCGTTCCAGGCGCTCATCGTCCTCCGCCGGCCTTGCCGTTGCGGGCAGAGGTGCGTGTCGCGTGCGCCGCGACATTGTCCTTTGATACTGTACCCTTGTCCTTCATCGTCCAGCTTAGGACAGCTTAGGCTCGGTCCTGCGTCATTAGGATCTTGTCGGCCATGGCTTTGCCCTGGACTGCTGCTCGTCGGGATCTGTTCGATGCGTCTCATCCCGGAGGAGCCGGCGCACATCTACAGACCGATGCTCGAGTTCAGCGACGGAGGCAGTAGCATGGCCCTGGGTCACATCCCCAAGGACACGGTTGACGCACTCGCGCAGTTGGCCGGCACCCTCGACAGCGCGCCGCTGCGGGCACGGGTTGCCGACTTGGTCGGGCTTACCTTGCCAGACCAAGGGTTTGTTTGAGTGCATAATTGGTTTATTTATTTTGCTAGGAGCAGGCAATGCGTGAGCTGTCGGTTGTAGTCGGTCAGGGCCTGGACGCGGACCAGCTTAAGCAGGTCCTGCAGGAGAACGGCGGGAGGCGCTTATATGAGGTCGCGCACGCGCTACTGGACGACCACGCCGACGACCGCGCGGAAATCTACGACGTCAAGGTGGACAGCGTGGCGATCGACGAGGACTGTCCTACTCAGGTGGACATCGAGTTTGAAACTTCTTGGCGCATCTACCGGGGCTGTGAGGACCGGAACACCGCAGGGAGCGAGTATCAACAGGAGCGGGCCACGTACGAGGCGGACGGCCGCCTGGTGTTCCTCGTGCCGCTGGCGCGCAAACACACCGATCCCTGCTGACAGCGTATGACGATGAACGCCTCCAGTTTATCCCGTCAGGGCATGCTTATCCTGGCCATGGTGGCCATGCAGACCGTACGGGCCCAGGCAGTGCCGGATGCCGCGATCTACACCCTATACCGGAACAGCGTGACCGATGCGGCCTTGCGCCTGCATGTCGCCACCTTTGACGCGCTGGACGGAGCGGCCTATAACCTTCAGAACTGTGCCCAGGCCCAGCAGCTGTTCGCCGCTCAGCAAGGCGTCAGAGTGGCATTCTGGTGCGAGTCCGGTAAATTCCGTGCTGTAGCCGCCAGCGAACACGCGCCAGCCGTCGGCAAGCAGTTCATCACCGGCAAGCCGGCTGAACGGAACTGCAGCCCGTCCGCCTCGGAACTGGCGCGCGGCGACAAGCGGCCCGCCAGCGCCGGTTATAGTTGTTCGCCATGACGCCGCTGCGCACCTTCGCCGGTGTTCACCCTATTCACCACTTCCAGGGCGCGCTGTTCACCGTGCACACCGACAGCGACACGGTCTATATGTCCGAGGAGGATCCTGGAACTGACGGCGAAGCATGGGCGGTCGTGGAGGTCGACGCCGAGCGGTTCCTGCAGCTATGGCGCCGGCCGGGCAGCAGTCATCCAGAGGTGGCGCACCAAAGCCCCGCGACCTGGCCGCTGGACCGCAAGTTCCATTGGCCGGACAAGCATTTTACGGAGGGCCGTGTCAACCCGGTGCCGCTGGCCACCGTCAGCTGTGAGCTGCGACGCTTGGAAACGCCGGTGTGGCGTCACCGGTTGCTGGGGAAGGTGCTGGAGCGCGTCGACGTGACCGAGCACCCGGTCCTCTCGTTCACCGACGGGGTCACCCGCACCATCTGGCTGCTGACTCACGGCGTGCAGGCCATGCCGGTCAAATGCCCGATGGCCGATGCGGCACGGTTGCAGGCGCTGGCCGGCGGGGATGGAGGCCAGCCGGTCGCCCTCGGTACATTGTTCAAGCAAAAAATGGATTGAAGCCGTTGGTTCCAACAGCGGCAGGGAAGTGGGGGGGCCTGCCGGGCAGCTGCCTGGGCGTGAACGATAGCGGGGGTACACGCCGGCGGTGGATGGCCAGGGGCAGAGGAGGGCGCCCGTCGCCGGAGGTGGTCCGGACGAGCACCAGGTCGGGGCCACCATAGCGCTCAGGCGCCCGGCAAGCCGTTATAAAACATGGCAAAGTGCATCGGATGTGCCTGTCCTTCCGTGATAATCCGTATTATCACGGAAGGATTATTGCTCATTTTGCGCGTGAAACAGGTATGATTGCTGGGTAAACCCCCATTTTGATGGGGCCGCCCACTACACACCATGCCGGGTGCCGTCCCACCGTCCCGGTCACCCAGGAGCCACGCCGCCATGACTGCCATTCCTTCCACATCGTCCGAGCCGCCGCTGACGGCTGCCGACCTGGCCAGCTGCGACTACCAGCAGGTTTTCGCGCGCGATTCTGATGGATGGTATCTTGGAATGTCGACGGAACTTGACCTGGAGATAGGCACGGCACGGCGCGCGGGGGAAGCGACGCGTGAGCGCGCGCTGATCCTGCTCGCCAGGATCTGCTCGCTGCAGCTGGAACCGGACCACAAGAGGGCACCATTTCAACCTGCGTGGAAAGCAGCCGACGGCCGTCGCGGGTTCATGCCTGAGGACCTGACATCTGACGAGATCGCAGCCTTGTCGGAGTTCGCCGAGCAAGTGGAGAACACCCTGTTAAAGGCGCGCGTGGCCGATATCGTCTGGCTGCGTGAGCGGCGCCGCGGCATCGCGTTCGTCCACATGGCCATCGACACCTATTGCCAGCTACCGCTCGATGGCGACAGCTGGTTGCTGTCGGGGCGCGATGGATGGCGGCGCGCGCTGCAGCTGGCGCGGGGGATCCGCGACACTGGGCGCGTGGCCACTATCGAGGCCGGCTTGTTGCAGGTGTTTTACGATGCGGTCGCTGCACCAGATTGCATGGCTTTGTCGTATCTCGGGCCAATGTGGGCGGAAGAGGCCGGGCGCGCCCACGCGGAGGACATTGGTGAGCGCCTAGCGGCGCAGGCCGAAGCCCGACAGCGGGAGGGCCATCATGCCGACGCCCTGGAATACGCCGAGGCGGCGGCAAGGTGGTTTACACGAGTGCCCGCTGGTGACTCGCGCGTGGCGGCCATGCTGGCCCTGACCGGCCAGATCATGGTGACGATCGGCGACGCAGCCGGCCCAGCCATCAGGCGAAAATATTGGTATGCGAAAGCGATTGAGAAGTATCGCTCGGTGCCGGGCGCGTACCGGGAAGAGCATCAGGTTAATACCATGATCGCCGCAGTGCGTGCGCAGCAGGATGCGGCCGGGCGTGAGGCCCTGAACGAAATGGAATCGTTCGAGCACCTAATCGACCTGTCTGCATTTGCCGCAAAGGCCCGGGATCGCGTACAGGGCCGGTCGCCATTCGGCGCGCTATGGGCACTGACCCGGATCCATGCGCTACCGAACCGTGCACAGTTGATTGCGGCAGCTGAGCGGCCGCTGCCAACAGGGCGTATCAGCAGACTGTTCGATTCGGTGGTACTGGCCAATGACGGCCGGGCCGTCGCCCAGCGACCGGGCGTCGGTGTGGATGGCGAGGGCGGTGATGCCCAGGTGCTGGCCGAGGCCACTCAGGCATGCCATCTGCTGTGTACCGCCACGGTAACGGGTATGATCGTGCCGGCATTGGAGAGCATGTGGCGCGAGATGCATTTCGACCTCGGAACGTTCGAGGCGCTGGCCAACAGAGCACCGCTGGTACCAAACGAACGCGCTGCGTTGGTCGCCCAAGGGCTGCACGCTGGCTGGTGTGGTGATTTCGTACAGGCGGTGCATATTCTCGTGCCGCAGTTCGAACATATCGTCCGCATGAAGCTGAAAGCCGCCGGCGCGCTCACCACGACCCATGACGCGGCTGGTCTCGATACCGAGATTGGCCTGTCCAATCTGATCGAACGTCCTGAAATGGCCGCGGCCTTCGATGCCGACCTGACCTTTACGATACGCGCGCTGATGTGCGACCCGTCGGGACCGAATTTGCGCAATATGGTGGCCCACGGCCTGGCCGACGAGAGCCTGGTCAAAGGGCCATACGGGATATACCTCTGGTGGCTGGTGCTGCGCCTGGTGGTGGAGCAGTGCGCCGCCATGGAGCCTGTGGCCGGTACCGTTGATGCCGCTGCCACCGACCACCCGGCGCACGCAGGCGATTAAATGGCACAGAATACCCATGTCGTGATCCCGCCGATCGCCTATAACCGGACCGATTACACGGCACTGCGCGCTTTCGTTCAAAAAGTGCCGATTCAGCGTATCGCCGACCTGTACTACCAGGAAGACAGCTTTCAGGTGCAACAGGGACTCGAACGATTCCTGATCCACATGCGCGACGAGCTGGTCGAACGCGCGATCGGACATAATCCGGCGTTCGCGGACATCCTGCAAAACGCACGACGCGGCGGCACAATCTCCGTCAAGGCGCTCGCCATCCTGGTACAAGCGGCGGACCTGCCGGAACCGGTCCCCATGCCGGATGACGCGATCGGCCGGTGGTTCCGGCCGCGGCTGACGGCCGCGCTGCGCGGTGAGGACGTGCGCACCCTCGGCGAACTGATGGCGATGATGCGGGTGCGCGGTCCGGCCTGGTGGCGGGCGGTCCCGCGCGTCGGGTTCGGTCGCGCCGAGGTGCTGGCGCGCTGGCTGCAACGCCATGCCGAAACGCTTGGAGTCATCGATACGGATGCGCGCGCGCTGGTGACGCGCGAAGATCTTCCGGTGCTCGATGTCGCCGAGGGCGTGCTGTCACCGCTTGGGACATTTTCACTGCCCGCGCTTTACGACGGCAGCCGCGGCATCAATCGCGCCGAGCGGTTTTGCTTCATCAGCGCCACCAACGATCTGGAGGCGATCGAGTGCTACCTGGCGCGGTATGAGGGGCAGCCGCATACGCTGCGCGCGTACCGGCGCGAGCTGGAGCGCCTTGTGCTGTGGAGCGCGCTGATCGCCTGCAAGCCGATTTCGTCGTTGCTGGTCGATGAATGCCAGGCCTATGTGCGCTTCTTGGCCATGCCGGCGGCGAGCTTCTGCGCGCCGCGCGCGCCGCGCACCAGCCGCCGCTGGCGGCCGTTCTCCGACCAGGCGATGTCGCCGGCCTCGCAAAAGCAGACGGTGCAAATCCTGCGCGCCGCGTTCGAGTATCTGGCGCGCGTGCGCTACCTGGGAGGCAATCCCTGGCTCGCGGTCAAGGATCCCGTGGTCGATATCGAGAGCGATCCGATCCAGGTCGACAAAGCGTTGACGGCCGAAGCCTGGGAAGTCTTGATCGCGGTGCTTGAGCGACGTGCCCAGCAAGCCGACGGAGGACGGGACCGGATCGCCCTTGCGATGCTGCTGATGATGGGCGATTCGGGATTACGTCGCGCTGAAGCCGTATCGGCCCGCCGCAATGCACTCACACCCAGTCGGCATGTGCCTGGCATCTGGATGCTGAAGGTGCTGGGCAAAGGGAGGAAGAAGCGGGTGCTGCCTGTCAGTCCCCGCACCATTGACGCGCTGCGTGCGCACTGGGCTGATCTCGGAGCAGACTTTGACCAGGTCGGCGATGATCGCCCGCTGTTATCGCCCTTGGTCATACCGGCGACGCCGGCAGCGCTGGCGCGCCATGGCGATGGCACTGCTGGCCACCGCGGCTACACGGCAGGAGCGCTTTACGATGTGGTCACAGGGGCCTTGCGGCGGGTGCATGACGACCTGCAGGCCCTGGGGACCGAAGCCGAACTGTCACCAGAAGACATGTTTGCCCTGATCGAGGCCACGCCGCATGCCTTCAGACATACGTTCGGCATGTTGGCGGTAGAAGGCGGTGTAGAACTGTACGTGGTGCAAGAAATTCTCGGCCATGCCAGTGCTGATACTACGGCCGTGTATGTTCGGGCGCGCGAGAGGCGTCTTGCGGAGGCGGCCGGCATGCTTTATCGAAACGACCCTGTACGAATGAAATGAAAGCGGTGGTGGCAAGCCGCTGTCGACGAATAATAAAGTCGAACACAAAACAATAAAGTTAGACACAAGGCACCCTTGCGTCGATGCTTTCAGGAGCGGCCGCAACCGGACATTGCTCATCTAACCGCCAACATATTTGACAGCTCGCGGCAATGTCGCGTCTTGCGCCCCGCAGCTAATACCAGTTACGCTATATGTTCGAAGAACAAATTTTGGGGTCAATGTGGACTGGCTTAAAAAGGGTTTCCTTTCTGATGACGTCAAGACCTGGAGCGATTCGCTTCTGCGGGAGTTTTCAAAAGAGTTCGCCTTCTCACATGAACTCAATGAGGCAGCGATGTCACTGCTTCAGAGAACCTCGGTTGCTGGTTCTCGACAGGTCGCAAGCGGAGCCTTCCTCGCTCGTGCACTTCAATCGTATCAAGCGGCACTTCTACTACTGGAGCGCGGCATGTTGGCTGACGCCAGAAATGTCGTTCGCAGTGTTGTTGAAACTGCGGTGACCATCGCTGGACTTGCATTCCTCCACGATATGCCACGTCGTCTTGCGGCCGACAACAACAAGCACTACAAGGCCCTTGCAACCATCATGCTCGAAAACCCCTTGTTCGAAGATATAATGCCATCGGACGAAAAGGAGGGCCTAAGGCTGCTGCTATCCGAGGCCGAGACCTACATGCAAAAGCCTGCAAAGCTAAGTTTGGAACAAATCGCAAATGAGGTCGGATTGGGCCGATTTTACAACCTAACCTATCGACCACTATCAGGTGACGCCGCGCATGCAACCGTTGATTCCATGAGGCGGCACATCGAATCTGTACAAGGTGGCGGCCAGAAGCTCATCTTCAGGCCGCAGGTCTCTGACTTAGTGCCAACACTGCGTTTTGCTGCGTCGGCCATTCTCACCTGCTTTGAAGCGGCTGCCGAGTCATTCGGCAACGACGAAATGCAAACTTTCGCTGACGGTTGGTCGGAACGTCAATTTAAGGAATTGGGACACCCCGACGGGTAATCACACCGCCTTTTGTCGAAGAACTGGAGCAAGTCTCTCGACGAGCCATGCACAGGCTACAACACCGGTGTTACTTTTACTGCGCCAGGACTGACGGCCGCTCGGCGATGCGGCCACCGAGTAGCCAGTGGACAGCCGCCACGGTACGGGCATTGCCAAGTTGATCCAACGCGTCATGAGGAAGCGGGTGCTTTGACGTGTCGAGGACTTGGATGGCCGGATGATCAGGCGGCAATTTGCTGAGCACCACGTTTGCGAGATCGGGTGACTGGCGTTCAGTCCCGATGGCCAGGGGGATCAAGAGCACCCGCCGATCATCGCTGACTGCCAGTGCCTGGGCCGTATCAAGAATCTGCGCCCTGTCTGCGATGCTGCCCATTGCCTCGACCGTCTGGGCTGCCAGGTAGTAGTTCGCCTTATTCAGCCAGTCCGAGTCTGCCCTTTTCAGGGAGTCAGCAGACATGTTGCGCCTAGTTCGACTGATCGCTGTGGCCGCCTGAACACTGGCCCAAGTCGGTATAAAAGTGAAGACGAGGTTGATCACTTCGTGCAATGCATTTTCGTCACCGCGCTCGACCAGGAGATTCAGCAGCACTTCAGAGACGGCCAAGTCATCTGTCTCCAGAGCCGCTTTGATGATGGCACGGGTCAGATCAGAAGGTACTGTCTTCAGCGTTGCCAGCGCCCGAGCTGCGACTAGAGCGAGAGGAAAATCCTGATCTTCGCTGTCTGGAACTGAGTGATGAGACCACGTGTCCTCGCACAACGTCACCAAGGCAGCGGAATGGCGCTCGGGATGCTTCACCAATAAATCCAGTAACGAACGGCGGACGAACATGCTGGGATCGTTCGTCAAGGCAACAATGTCGTCCATGATCCCCGGGTCAGAAGCCGCCGCGAGGAGATCCAGCGCTCGCTGGCGGGCGCTTGCACGTGGGTGGGTCAAGGCTGACCGCACAAGCCGCCAGCAAGCTGCCTCAGCGGCGGCGCGAACAGCTAAGTCTGCCTCGTCGGCCTGCAAGGATGCACTCAATGCGTCCTCGAGCATAGCTTCCGTGGCTCGCCCATTTGTTGCAGTGAGCCAGATTAGCAGGATACGAAGAGGCCCCTGCATTTTTCCGAGCAGAGGAATCAGCGCATCCAGTGATGCGTCGGTGAGTTGCACTTTCTGGATATCGTCGAGGGGCGCAAGCGCTGCCGCAAGCTCATCGAAGGGCGCTGGTAGGCGGAGTTCGAACGCATCGTACGCCACATGTTGCCGGTCCGTATCGCCAAAGCGCCTGATCTGGATCTTGGCATCGTGCGCAAGTTCCAGTAATCGTACCGTCTGACCTTCATCAAAGAGCCCCTTAGCCACTTCGATCAACAAGTCCGGCGCGTGTTCCAAGGCACAGCGTACTGTATCTTCGCGCAGATCCGCTGATTGGCCACCAGTACGCAATCTCTCGCGGAGGTCGATCACGAAGGAAGGGCGCCAGCTTCTCGTCAAATGTCGCCAGATTTTCTGTTCGAGGTACTCCCCTGCACTCAGTTCCAGCAGATGTCGCAACTCATCATCGCCCGCATCTGTGTCCGCGGTCGCTTCCATGGCATCAAACCACGCATGGGCAAGTGCCCGCGCATCCTTATGCGCAGCAAGCGCCTGCCACCCCGAGTCGCTTCGCGTCACCTTCGCGAAGGCGGAGACCAGTTCGCGTGCGGCGTAATAATAGTCGGTGTGGTCGTCGTAAGGCTCCCAGTCAGCGTTGAAGTGACCGTCAATGTACGGCCAGTGGTCGGGATCTGAGTACGTCTCCTCCGTCTCCTTGCGGAGCTCTGCAAGCGCGAGCTGCAGCAGCGGTTCGCGGTTGGCGATGGCGCGCATTGCACCGAGCCCGACAGCGATCGCGTTGGGGTCCTCTCCGCGATGAACAATCATCTTCGCCGCGTCTACCCACGCCGCATCTAGTCCTGATGCAATGGCATCGAGGTATTCGGCTATATGAAAGGGATAGCTGCGGGTGTCTAAGGTGAGGCCGAGTCGAATGAAGCGCACGCAAACATCTTGCGTGCGCGGATGGTTGCGGACGGTCTCATACCAGTCGTCGCTGCGATTGCTGAGCTTCCAGCTGCGCGAGAAGAAATTCTTACCCGTGGCCGCAGGGCGTAACCACCGGGCGACTTCAGCGGGGATGCAGTGGCTGGAGCCAGCTCCGCACGCCAGGCGCAGCAGGCCAAGGTAATCGTCATGGTCCTTGCTGAGCGCGTCCTCCAGCCAAGTGTCGATGGCAAATTGGACTTCGTGAGGTACGTCGTACACAAACTCGTTGGAATCCCTGATGAGGGCATGCAGTCGCACCGCGGTCTCGACCGCACTCTCAGTATTGCTCATGCGGACGAGAGCCGTCATCAGGTGTTCCAAGGTGACTTCTGTCTCTATTGGGTTGGCTCGCATTACTCGGATGAGTCCTTGCTCAACGCGGGGGTGGGTATACGTAACGTTGCTGTTGGGCTGGCGAAGATTGCCGCCAGCCACTAAGCCGTTCACGAGTTTCTCCAGCTCATAGCCGAATGTGGGGTCCAGTTTGCTGATGGCTCGGCGGATGTCGAGCAAATTTTGGCGGCGCACGCCACCTCGGGCAGCCATCAGACCCCACAGCACCACTGCGGCCTTTTCGTAATGGCGAGACCTCACCATTCTCTCGACCTCATTTTCGATGGCGTGAGTTTGAGTTTCGTGCAGGACACGTGACACAAACTCGTCTTCATTTTCGTCAGCGGGGATAGCCCCGGTTTGAAGCAGTGCCACGAAGCGGTCGATCTCGAAGGGGGTCCGCAACGTTAGCAGAACGCGTTCTTTGGAGCGGATGGCTGCCATCTGCAAGATCGTGGAGCCGAGGCGACGGACGAGTTCTTCGAACATTTTTCCCAGCTCTCTGTCGCCGTAGTGCTTGGCCTCCAGCCGTACTTCCCACTGCTTGAGGAAGTCGCTCTGGTTCCCGACAGTGGCGGCGAGGATATCAGTGCGGCTGGTGACCACTAACTTCTGCTGGGCACTAGCCTTCAGTAGCCGCCCCTGCAGCTCAGCTGTCCATGCCGTCGTGTTGCTGCCGATCTCGTACTTACCCCACGGATCCTCCACATACAAGAAGGTAGGGCCAGCATCTGGTCGAGCCTTCAGTTCGCCGGGACCTCCAGGCTCTACATAGTTGATTCCTGGCACGACGTTACGGTAATGCTGGTATAAAGCCTTGGCCACAGTCGTTTTGCCCGTGCCCGACGGCCCTGTGATGACGATGGCGTTTCTTCTGTCCATCTGGGCAACGATGTCGTCCCAGTTCGTGGGCGGGACAAACTTGCTGTCGCGCTCAGACGGAATGGAGCCGCCATGCCTCTTGATAATGGCTTCCACATCGACCCTGGACCAGGCGTAGCCTGTTCGCATCCCGGCCATTGCGACCCTGCGGAGCTCTTCACGACAGGCTTTGTGACGCTCACTCGGGATGCCAAGGGGACTAAATAAGTAGGCGTCGATCTTCTCGACAACGCGCGCTTGGTTGTATTGAGCTAGTACTGCGAACCGGCCTGCCGCAGCTTTGACATGCGTGGAGGGAAACACCTCAGCAGGCAAGTCATCGCCTCCAGGCCGCTCCAGCAAGGCATCGACCTGGAGCGCTCCTAGCGTTCCCGACACGTCGGCGCTGGTGAACAAGACGTATCGCACCTTCGTGTCCGCCAACAACTTCAGAGCAGACGGGCGATCCTTTCCGTGCGCCACCAAATCGCGCAGCGAGGCGGGCGTCCATTGGCCGGATCGACGCAACTTGGCTTGGACGATGAGGACCTCGCCGTCCACCGCAGTCGATGACGAAACCCGGGGCGCTTCAAGTTCCGCCTCGAGGTCTTCCTGTGACGCCGGCTCAAGCTGGAGTACCTTCGCAACACGGTTGACCACCAGCAGATCTAACGCAGCAAATACGGATACGTCACATTGGTAGTGCCAGCCGTCCAACGACGGATTTCCGCCACTATCGTCTGTAGGTTTCACGGGTGATTTGCTCAATTATTGACTCTCGGATGGCTCTGTTGGGTCGGCGATGGCCTGAATGTGGGCTTTACTAGCGACAGGGGACCACAGCATATCAAAAATCCTATGACTTGCGCTTGATCGGGCCGTTATGTATGGCTGTGATCGCTGGATTCGCCTGTTTTTGGGGAGTGGGGTAGCCTACAACCTGCTGTCTTGCCTGCGTGGTCTTTTATTCCAACGATAACAGCACGATTGGAAGTTGACACCGTGAACACAATCATCCGGTTCTCGTAACCGTGTCGACAAGTGTATGCACAGCTTTTTCCATGATCTGGTTACACTTTGTAGCGTCGTTTTTATCATCAGTCGCAAAGGAAAAGGGTTGTCTTCTTATTGCTATGAGCATAACTAGTGTAAGAGAGGTTGCAAAAGAAAGACTGACGTTTCTTGTAATTTATCGATTGTTATGAAAACAACTCTGTTGCTGAGAACCTCGACGGTGTACGATTGCGCAGCCAAATATGTGGGGACGCATCGAGGTGGGCCAGAGTTCTTAACACACTTCGATCAATTGGCATCGAAGGTGCTATATACCATAAGGGAAGAGAGAATGGCATGCAATGGATAGACACAAAGGCCCTGGATAACTGGGCTAGTCTCCTGAACGCTCGCGAGAAAATGCCCTCCATGGTGTCAGACCTGATCCGCGCGACGATCAACGATGCGTCGCGATTTCGCTTCCCAAATGGCGAGGCCAGTCAAGTGCGCGGCTGGGATGGCGACCTAGAGACGCAAGTGGCGAAGGGCTTCGTTCCAGAGGGTAAATCCAAATGGGAATTTGGTACTGGTCAAGGTGCTAAGAAGGCCAGCGCCGATTATGAAAAGCGGACCGGACAGACTCCTCCTGCCGAGATGGCGGAGAATACGCTCGTCTTGGTCAACCTGGAATGTTGGGACACCCCCGCTAAGAAGATCCCCGAATGGGAGGATGAGCGCCGTAACGAAGGAAAGTGGAAGGATGTCCGATACCTTGACGGTTCGTCGCTGGTCCACTGGCTCGACGATCATCCGGCCATTGCTGCTCGTTACGCTCGTGATGTCCTTAAGTTAGCCCCGAAACACGATGCCTTGAGCACCGACGAGTATTGGGAGGAATTCAGTACACAGTACAAGCCGCAGCTCAGTGAGAAGCTTGTCATCGCTGATAGACAGCAGGAGGCCGACGCGCTGATTGCCAAACTTCTCGGGCAACCCGAATCCTTCATGCTTGGCGCCGAGACATCCGAGGAGGTCGTGGCTTTCGCAGTCGCGGCGATCCGCAGTGCGGAGCCCAGCGTGCGTGAATCTTTGGAGTCCAGGACGTTGATAGTTCGCACCGATGCGGCCGCCCGCTTCCTAGCGATGAAATCTAATATGGTCTTCATCGCTACAGGCACGGCCGAGACACTGGCAGGAATGCTATCAAAGAATTGCCCTACGTTGTCTGCCGCAACGGGCGCGCACGCCAAGCGCGGCCCCGTGCTTAAACGGCCGACGGCTTCAGGCATGGTGCCCGGCTTCATCGATATGGGTCTTGATCATGGGCAGGGCTACGAGCTGGCACATCGCTGTGGACGCAGCCTGACTATCCTGAAACGCCTCATCAAAAATGCGCCCGTTGCCGATCCCGTATGGGTGGGGCATGCGACCGCACTTAAGCCTGCGCTTCTCGCCGGCGGTTGGTCTAGCGACCTCCCCGCTGACTGCGATGTGCTCAAAGAGCTTGGCGGCTATGCCACCTATGGCGTGCTCGAGGGGATCCTAATGCCCACGCTTGGCATGCCAGATCGTCCTGTCGATAGAGAGGCTGAGGTGTGGCAGGTACGCGCGCCGGTGGACGCCTTCTATTTTTACGGCCGGCAGCTTACCGATGACGACCTGACGCGGCTACGCGATGCCATCGTCAAGGTCTTCGGCACACAGCCCGAACAGCCGTCTCGAGAGCAAAAATTCAATCAGGCTAAACTCGCGTCGTCAGACTACAGCCAATGGTTACGCGATGGTCTTGCGTTGACACTGCTGATCATCGCGTCAATGCATGAGGTGGCAGACCTGCACGTCAAGGGTAAGTCGCCGCAGAAGTACGTCGACGACGTGATTAATGCGCTGCCCGAATGGGGTAGATTGCACCATTCGATAGTACGCCTTGGCGACCAGACCGCGCTGATCGCGGAGGCTGCGCCAAACCCTTTTTTGCAGGCCCTCGAGTCTATGCTCGCGGGCGCCCCGGAGCAGTTGGCACAGATATTTGAGTCAGAGGAAAAGCACTTTTTCGGCCCTTCTAGCCCACATGTACGCTTTCTTTGGGCGCTGGAGACTATAGCCTGGGACCCCCGATATCTAAACCGTGCGGCGGTGGTCTTGGCCAAGCTTGGACAACTGGATCCGGAACCGGACTCGAATCACGTCAACCGACCCATCAACAGCCTGCGCGACATTTTACTGGGGTGGGCGCCCAACACATATGCATTGCAGCCTCAGCGCATCGCATGCCTTGATGCAGTCTTGGCGGAATGTCCCGAGGTCGGGTGGCAACTGTTAGCAAAGCTTCTACCCTCAAGTATGGACTCGACCACTCCTACCCAACATCCCAAGCTACGTGACCTGGCGCCGGAAAAGCTCGAAGAGATTACTTACGGATTGGTGTGGGACTTTGAAACCGCGGTCGTCGAACGAGCACTTGCCGCGGCAGGCGATGACGAGGACCGTCTAGGGACCTTTGTCGACAAGATCGGCAAATTACAGCCGTTAAATCGGGCGAAGGTGCTCGCCCACATCAATAGCTATCTCGTTGCACACAGTGTCGCTGAAGGCAATGCGATTTGGCACGCCCTCAAAGATGAGTCAACGCGTAATGAATACTTCGGTGGTTCTGACTGGGCGTTGAGAGGCGAGGAGCTCGCCGCTGTTAAAGATCTGGTCGAACGTCATCGCCCTACCGATCCTCTTGTGTCTGACCGCCATGTTTTTGATGACTGGACGCCGCATGTTGGCAAATACGTCCCGGGTGCGGAAGTGCTCGACGACTCGCAAAACATGCGCAAGGACGTCCTCCAGCGCGTGCTCGGACGAGACGGTGTGCCTGGCATTCTGAAGCTCGCGAAGATGGTTAAATTACCGGAACTTCTCGGCCAAGCCTTGGGCCAGGTTCCGTGTTCCCTTGAGCAAATGTTCGAGTTGATGCAGGGTGCTCTGGACCCCACATCACCACCGAGCCTTTCATACTACGTCTCGACACATGGGTTCAACAGATTCGGCGACCAATGGATGAACCGCTTCCAGGATCGTGTTCTGTCGCAAGTCCCGGATAACACGGCAAAGGCCAAAATCCTACTAGGTTGGTCAAGCACTCGGCAGACGTGGGCCTATGTCGAAGACCTCGGCGGCGAGGTGCGGGAACAATATTGGCGTCACCTGAGTATGTTGCCCAACGAAGGATCCGTGGACGATCTTCTGTTTGTGATCGACCAGTACCGAAGCGTAGGGCGGGACATTGAAGTACTGGGCTGGATGCACAGGAGAAGTAAAGACGTACCGTCGGGCCTGCTGATGGACATGCTTGCCTCGGGTGTTGGCCAGGCGGCCGAGGGCTTTGAGCGCATGGGGAACATGCTGTCCTATTACATCGGCCTGGCATTGAAGGAGCTGCGAACGCGCAGTGATGTTGAAAAGAGGCAGATCGCCAATGCGGAATACGCTTACTTACCACTGTTGCGTCACGAGCGAGAACCTTTGATCATCTACGGTTTGTTAGCATCAGACCCTGAGATGTTCGTCGATGTGCTGTCCCATGTTTTCAGGGGTAAAAGCGCGCCCGCTGATCAAATCATCACTGAGCAGGAGAAGGCGCGGGCAAATACATCGTACGACTTGCTTTCGGAGTTCAAGATTGTGCCTGGTTTGCTTGACGGGAAGATCGACGCGAATATGCTGTCCGACTGGGTGAAGAAGGTAAGAGTTCTGGCTGCGGCCAAGGATCTCGTTGATATTGGGGATAACCGGATTGGCTTCGTTCTAGCTTATGCACCTCAGGATGCTGACGAGCCCTTCTGGCCTCCTTCAGCAGTATGCCAAGTGATCGAAACTGCGGCGTCCATGCAAATCGAACGTGGACTATTACTGGAGTGTTTCAATAAGCGTGGAGCATATAGTAAGGGCATCAACGAGGGCGGAGAGCAGGAGTACGAGCTTGCGACGCGCTACAAAGCATGGGCGGACGCGACGCTGAAGTACCCTCGAACATCGGCGATGCTGATAGCAATCTCCGAGGATTGGACCCGAAGTGCGGAGCGGGCGGACGTCGAGGCGGAAAAGAGCAAGTTGAAGAGGTAAAGCCGATACAAGCAGCCGCTTGCGATGAGGCTTTGCGGCGGCTGGCCAGCGTCAACTTTGCAGCTGAAACTGACTGTCTATTTGGAGTAACTTTGATCACTTCATCGTTTCGGCCCCAGGGCCATGGACAAACTCGCAGGAATAGTGCAAGCCATGCACGTCGCCGGCGTAACCTGGCCTGGAGGTGTCAAGTGTGATGTCGTGCCCGGCGATTACGAGAGTCATGGATTGTGTGGGAAATAGCTGGTGAGGAATTATCGCATGTACTTGAGCTGCATAACGATTGAGGCAGCTCGGCTGGAGTCATTGTGTAAGTCCCTATTTGCCACTTTTATACCGATGCCAAGTGAAAAAAATTTATGCCTTCGTTATCTTGGGTGCCGGCTCCGCTGCCATAAGCTTGGCTGGGTATAGGTTCAAGTAAGCGCGCGCTAGCTCGGGATCGCGGCAGTCCAGCCAGTCATCGTAATCGGCAGCAGGCACGATGACGAGCGAGCGCTTTTCCTGGTTCGGGCGGTGAAAATGATCCATCACGGGGTGGCCGTCGGCGTTGATCGTCAACTGGGTGAATGAATGCGTGAACGTACCACTGTTCTTGTCCTCCTTCGCGCGCCACAGGCCGGCCACGGCAAATGGGGCCTGATCGCGCATGCGGATCTCCCAACGCACGTGGACGCCCGTCTCCCAATTCGGCTCGAAAAAGCATGTCATCGGCACGAGGCAAAGCTGCCCTTCGCGCCACGCCTTTGAGTATGAGCGTTTCGAGCCAATATCCTCCGACCGGGCATTCATGGTCGAGTATTTTTTGACATGAGCGGGAATATCTTTCTGCGGCACCATCCCATATGTACCGACGAGCGTCTCGCGTGCCCCGTCAGCGCGGCGCCGAATGATCGGGGCAGGGTAGTCCTGCCAAGTTTCCGCTGGCCATTCAGCGTCGGGCGGGACTATTGTGTTGAATAAGTCAAGTCCTTGGCGGGTAACCGGAGTGTAATTGACACACATGCAGTGCTTTCGAAGATCATGACACTTCAGATTTTACAACCAATTTTGCGTATTATCACCTCAGCAATAATGCTATCCTTCGTCGGCTAGCCAAGTCCGGCCCAAAGCGAACTTTGATAAAACTTGATGCTGCACTCGCTGAACGATATGGCAACAATTAATAGTTACAAGTATTCGGAAACAAATGGCCACATCTAAGACCAGCTCGAAGCAGAAATCGCCACCTGGCGGAAGCGCGAAACGCGAGCCCGCGACGCTGCGGTCGACGAGCGGTGCCGGGTTCGAGTTCGAGGACCTTATAAGCGCGTGGCAACTGGTGAAGGCATTGTCAGGTGAGCGGGCACCAGGTATCGACGCCGTGGCCACGCAGATTCAAGCCCAAGTTTCCACATTGGGGTGGCACATCGACGATCTGCTGCTGACGAGCCAAGCTGCTGCAGCGCCACGACGACTTGCGATCTCAGTAAAGGGTAACTTGCAAGTGACCGCTGCTGGCGTCCCCGCTGACTTTGTGAAACGCGCTTGGGACCAATGGCGTGATCTGCAGGGACCGTTTAATCGCGCGACCGACGAGCTGGCTCTAGTCACGGTCGGAACTCATCACGAATTCGACCCGACGTGGCGGGAGGTGAAGAACGCGTGCAGCGGCCCGGATTCCGTGCTTGCGATGAGCCGCATCCGCAGCAACAAAAAGCAATCAGGTGTCTTCGACAGCGTCAAGAAGCCTGGGAACGCATCCGACGAGGAGACCATCGAACTTATTCGCCGCCTGCACGTGCTACCGACCGATTTTCAGCTTGCGCACTCCGAAAACGAGAACCAGGCAATCGCGCAATGCCGGCGTTTGCTTATATCCGGCAGTGACGGCGAAGCCCAGTCCCTTTGGGATGGACTCACCAACGTGGCGAAGGAGGTTCGTCTTGGCAGCGGGACCCTCACTGTCCCAGACCTGTTGGCTTCGCTCAGAGGCCAGTTCAGCCTCCGCCATCACCCAGACTTTGAGCATGATTGGGCGGCACTTTTCAACATCACCGCAGACTACAAGGCGCGGATAGAAACGGAACTGCCCTCAGGCGCTACCGTGCCCCGTGCGGCAGAGCAAGCGTCGCTTCAGGCTGCGCTCACCAACAATCTTGTCACGATTGTTTTTGGGGAGTCGGGCTCGGGGAAGTCAGCGCTGGTCAAGACAGTGTTGGACGGTGGGTATCCTTCTTGGAACCAGGTATGGTTTGGTCCGGAAGATCTGAAGACGGCGCTGAGTGCGGCTCGGCGCGGGACCATTCCTCTGAGGCACGAACTTTCGCTAGTGCTGAACGCTACGGTCAAGCCACAGAACATACTGGTCATCGACTCTGCGGAACGCATAGAGGCCAACGAGTTCGTCGTCATTCGCAAGCTGTTTCAAACCATCCTGCCGAATGGCACTGTAGAGACCAATGGGGGGTGGAAGGTCGTCATAGTTACCCAGACGCAGAGCTGGGTCGAGTACGAAGAGACTATCCTCGGTGGGAGGAAAGCGCATCTCCTTGAGATCGAAACGCTCAAGAGTGATGCTGTGAAGCTGCTGCTTCGATCGTTGCCTACCTTTGGCTGGTTGGCTGGGCATGACGACACCATCGCGGCACTGAGCAATCTGAAGGCATTGGCCTGGGTCCTCCAGGCAGGCGCGGCGCTGGGAAGGAACGCTAGTGGATTGGCGTCTCATACCGCCATCGCCGACCGTCTCTGGAAACATTGGACGAAAGGACGTCCTGACGTGCAGGCCTTGATGATGCACCTCGCCAAGCGAGAAGCGTCATTCGAACGCAGCTTCGCGCTGACTGACCTGGCGCCGGCGGAAACGGCGACGTTCACGGATCGACCCGATGAGCTCCCGCTGCGCCTGAATGAACGGACTAACCGCATCGAGTTCGAGCACGATCTCGCGGCCGATTGGGCGCGCTTCCAGTTCTTGAAACAAATTTGGATCGACACGCCGCAGTGGGGCGCTCTTGTGGGGAATCCGCTATGGACGAACGCACTCCGGATGCTGGGGCAGTTCCTGTTGCGAGAGCCAGCCGAGACCGGTACAGCCTGGGATCTCGCTTTCGCGGCCACGCAGGCTGCTAAGAACGAACTGGCGGGTAATATCCTCCTTGATGCGCTTTGTTTGGACCCTGAGGCTGAACGCTTACTGACAGAACGTGTCGATCTCCTGCTTGCGAACGGCGCGAAGCACTTGACACGGCTGCTTACGCGCTTCCACCACATCGCGACGGTACCGACCGGTGGCGGAATGGGACAGAGCGCTGCCGGCTTGTACATGGAGGTGCAGTTCCGCTCAATTGTTCTTGGCCGGTGGCCCACCATTCTACGCTTCCTCATAGCGCAGCGGGAGCGGGTAGGTGGGTTGGTTTCGTCCGCCCTCGCCAAGGTCATAGAGACCTGGCTGACGAAGACGCCACGTGTGCTGAGCAGCGGCAATCTGATGCCTTTCCGCCTCGAGATGGCGGAGATGGCGCTCGCCATGGCTCGGAATGTGCAGGTCGAGAAAGGCCACGGCGTGATCTATGCGTCGTGTGACCCGTCGCTGTACACGGCACCACTGGCTGGCGCAGCCGACCTGCCGACCGAGGTCGGAAACTGGGCGCTCGAACTCGCAGGACGTCGAGAGATTGACCCTGACGTTAAACGGCGCATCGCCGAGGTTCAGCTACAGAAGGCGACGGCGCAAGCCGAGCGTGTGAAGTCCGATGCCAAATACAAGATGCTGCGCGAGGAACGGAAGCAGAAGTTGCATTCCGTCGGATCATTCCGCAATCAGTTACCACCTTGGCTGCTAGGAGCCAGGACCAAGGTCGATATGGATTTCCGGAATGCCTGCATTAAGGAGAATGGCATCCAGTTTCTGATGCGTGCACAGCCCGAGTTGGCGGCCGAAGTCCTGCTTGCGCTTATCATCGAAGACCAGCCGGAACGAGAGTACGGGGCCGGACGGATCGAAATGGACCTCGGCCTCAAATACCTCCAGGATGCATTCCCGACGGCTTTCTGGAAGAGCCGTTTCTTCACCTTCTTCCAGCTGGCACCGAACGCGGCGTTAACCTCGCTCATTGCGCTCGTGAACTTCTGTACGGAGCGCTGGGCCGCCGAGGTCATGAACGGGCGAAGAGGTGAGGCTCCTGGAGTGATACTGCAATTTTCGGACTGTTCGGAGAAGACTTTCCTTGGCTGGTGCCACGTATTTGGTTGGCCGCAGTCCAATGCCACAGGGCGCAACGGAAACCTGTTCTGTGCTCTCGATGCGTTGGAACGCTGGCTTACACTGCAGCTCGACGCGGGTAAGGACATCACCTCTGACATCGAGAGGATACTTCGTGAGGGAAACTCCGCAGCGCTGGTCAGCGTGCTCGTCAACGTCGCCAAATATCGGCCATCGCTGCTAGTGGGACCGCTCTCGGCGTTGATTACGTTCCCGAACCTGTTCTATTGGGATAGCCACCGAGTTGATCAGGTAGGCTACAACTTTATTGGATGGGACTCGCCCCAAGGCGGTCAGGTGATGTTCGATCTCGCGCGCGATTGGATCTTGGCCCCCCATCGCAAGCAAAAGCTCCTCGATATCGTTGTCGAACTCCTACAGGCCGATGGCTTCGTCGCGCGGCGTCTTCAAACGCTGATCCCAACCTGGGCGCGGCCTGAAGACCCAAAGGAGGCGTTGGAGTTCAAGTTGTTCTTCGCTAGGCTTGACCAGACGAACTATCAATCCGTCACCGACCCGACGACTGGCGCGCAAGTTAAGGGCTTCGTTTGTCCCAACGACCTGCGCATGGAGGTGCAGTCGTGGCAGGCTGACAATGAGCCCACCCTCGCTTACATTCTTGTGCCGGACCAATGCGAACAGCGGCTTCAGGGGAAGAATCCACTCACAGATGATGAGGCCGCGTACCTTTTCAATCTACTTCAAGAATGTGATGCTGGAGTACAGGGTGAAGACGAGGACGTGAAACTTAAATGCCGTGTCGCTACGGCCAGTACGCTCGTCGCCTTGGGCGGCGTTTGGCTCATCCAGAATCCTGACGCGCAGAAGCACGCGCTCCAGGAAGTGCGCGCAAGTTTGGCGGCGATCGCGGCGACTGGAGAGGGTATTCGTGAACGGCGTATGGGGGGCCTCCACGACGAGTTGAGGTTTGTTGCCCACGCGGTCATGCACTTATGGCTCGCCGCTGGAGACGGCGTTCTGGAGTGGGAGTCTGCCGTCTTGCGGCTTCTGACCAGCGGCGACAAGCGAGCTACCGCCGTTTTGATTGGCGTGGCCTACAGCAATCGAGAGCAGCTTGGCTCCGCGTGGTGGCGACTGCTCAGCGCCGGGCTATTCTGGACGGGCTTGATCCTGCTCGCTCCGCACCACGGTGATGGCGACGGTCCAGAGCGCGTCTGGATGGTGTGGCTCGCGCGGCTGCGGCGCTTTCCGCTCCGCGGACCGCAGGCGACGCCGGATGACCTCGACTTCAAGCGTGTGGCCGCAGGCCGAGAACGTTTGAACTTCCGGCGCCGGATGCGGCTCTATAATGCCGACGAACAGATTTGGGGCGGAAAGCCTGAGCACGAACGAGGTGGTTTGCTAGATGGTCACTTGCTCGAAGTCCTGTTTAACTGGCTCGTCGAAGGCAGTGGCACTGGCGACCAAGACCTCGACACTCGCTTGGTGCTACGTATCTGGGATTACGATGTCACGCGGGCCAAGGCTTGCGAGAAGATGTACGGAGAGTACGATTCGCCAAGCCAGGACATCGGCTACGACGTTCTATTGAAACTCGGAGCGCTGTCCATGGCAGCCTCAGCAGGGGATGGCCGTGCGATTTGGGAGACTGTTCTCGCCCACGGTCCGGCAGCGCATTACGCGCTGCAGCACTTCATTCGCGGCATGTTCTTGCGTCTCGGAAAAGGAGACGATCCGGCGGCATTCGAGCGCGTCTGGCGGGCCACCGTGGAATATGGACTTGCAGCCGATTGGTCTCAACCTGGCCTTTGGTTCCATGGCGAGCGCCTACTTCGCGATCTGCTTGGCTTCGGGAACGAGGATGCCTTGGCTCGTCTCAGACCGGGCGGGGCGCTGCGCATGAGCGATCTCTATAATCGCTGGGCTGCCGTGCACCTAGCCCGCGACGAAGACTGCGTCATCCGTTTCTGCCACTTCCTGATGACGGAGTTCGGTTCCCCACTTCGGCTTGACGGGCTTCGCTGGCTCGCCGCCATGCTGAAGGAATGCGACTCTCCCAATCGCTGGTACCGTGATGTTACGGGTCAGGCCTTGGTGGAGTTGGTGGCGACGGTAGTGAGTGTCGACGCGCATGCCCTGTCGCAAAACGTTCACGCGCGACAAGCGCTTGTCGATATAGCGGCTGCACTTGCAGCTCTCAACCTCCCAATAGCTCTGGCTCTACAAGAGCGTATTAAGGAGCTGCGATAGTGGTCGAGAACAGGCGCCACATGGACGGCCGCAGTATGGTACCGAGGCGCGGTTGGTTTCCGCAATCAGCGGAAAAGACCAGCCACAGGACCTATGCGAAATGAGCGACATAGAGGATATGCCCCAGGCCTTCGACTATGTCAGGTGCATCGTGGATACAATCGTCCGATGGGCCAGGCTGTGAGGATGGAAATCTATACCGGAGGCCAATGTGCCTAAGCTGCGGCTGCGGCGCCTGCACACAGTCAGCGTCGTTGCCCCAGGCCTAAAACCCGGGGCCGCCCACTTAGGTCCGTTTTACCTCTGGCACTTCCTCATCGTAGTCTTGCAAATCGGGTTCGCGCCAGCTCTCGTCTACGCCAGCTGAGCCTTCGGACTCCACGAAGATCAGCCCCGCCCGGCCTGCTTTGTCGAATGTGAGCTTGCCGCGGCAATTGAGCGTGTCTCCAGCGAACATGCGGTCGCTTTCGGTATCATGTCCTCCTTCCATGTCGCCGCTGGCTTCGATGCACCACTCGGACCGCGCTGCCCACAAGTCGTCGGTAGCGGGAGTTTCATATGGCAAGTTGGCATCGGAGTCGAAATAGGCGTTGGTTTCCGACATAGCGGCCGACACGTCGTCGGAGTTGGTGATCGTGTCGACTAACTCCTCGCGGGCATAATCATCGTAGAACTGGTCGAGGTCCGCGAAAACGCGGACAGGCGCCACATTTTGCAAGGCGGCGATGCACGCTGCAATCAGCCCCGGAGCTGCCACGGCGAGAGCATGAGCCCGCCGCTCACCCGCGGGAGGGTTTAACACCAGCATCTCGGCGTCATCTAGATGATACTCCAGGCTCACGTCGTTTTCCTCGACGGAGAAGGCTGCATAGGTCTGGTAACCCAGTATGGCTGCTAACACTTCCTGGACGTGTGATCGCTTGATGGATTGGCCGTTTTGGACCAGGGACTTCGATGCGGCGTGGGATGCCGCGCTGATAAGCTTCGTCATAACATTCTCCAAGTGCGTTCGGGCGCGCGGGTCATTTTGTCGCTATCGAACGGTCGGAATGATTTGACGGTTGGATGCTTGGTGGTGCAGTGTTGTTGAATGCCGTTTCAAGCTGACCAGAACTTAGGCGGGGCGCCTTAGATCTCATCTTAACTTGAAATCAGTCGATGCGCAATTGCTACATTGGCGATGGGCCAGCTTGGCCGAGAGCAAGCGAAGCGCTGTGCATCTCATAACGATAGCGCGATAGTGTTTAGTATGCATCGTTTTTCACCCATCCCCGTTTTATTGTCATTTCGCCATATTCATGAAAATCGGTGAAGTGACAACTGACCTTTAACTTCCTCCAATAAAGTATTTTCCCAGGATTGGCCAGATGTCCCAGGTATAGATGGGATGGATATGAAGTGCAGCGGCAATAAGCAGCTGCACGCCAATATCGGACGCAACGAATTGTTCCGTCAAATCCTTAAACAACTTGTACCAATTCAGCAGGGCGGGCGCATTTGCCAGGGCAATTGCGAGTGGGGATGGTTTCGTTTTTTTAGACATAGGTTACTCTCCTTAAGGTTGAAAAATGGGTCATACGCTTACTACAGCGAAAGCGTTTTAAATTTCTTCGCCGTCCGCCCTCGGCTTGATTACTTGGCCGGCGTCGCACACGACTACCAGTGCAATTGCGCAGGCGGCGTGCCACTCAAACGTACTGTCACGACTTGCTGTCCGTGTAAGCTCAACACATCATGCCGACCAAACGACTTGCATTCCTCTGGTGGGTTTTCCATGTGTTAAAGCCCTGGCCGATGCCAATGGCGCAGTAACCCAAGCACTGTCGCCAGCGTCAAGCGTGAACCTGACGGCTGAAGCAGTCGTCAGGCTCGTCTAGCACCGGGATTTATTCCCAGCGGCTAAATCAGCGCACTGCTTTCAAAAAGTTTGGTCAATGGGAGGGGAGTAAAGCGAAGTGGAAGCAAGCCAATGAAAGCGATGTACCCGGCAGGTACGATCACTGACTGTTATTCCTGTAGTGGGGGTTTATTGCACTGCCCTATTGTGAGGGTCAATGGTCAGATGCGGAGACGTCCCTCAATTGGGAAACTCTTGTGAAGCCTGTCTCTGTCTATAGTGTGGGTTAGGCGTTGAGTTCTGTAGATTATGCGACTTCTACCGGAGCAGGTTGCTACCTGTCCTGTTAGGGTACCAAAAGGTGCCGAGCGCCCTTTTCCGCAATCTAGTCGTGATTAATAGACTATTCTCGCCGAGCCCGTTACTAAAGACCAAGGGATCCTCAAGGATGGTCTGAATGACCCACTGGACAGCACGCAAGAGATTGATCGAGGCGCTAACTCGGGCAAAAGTATGCGAAGCGCTGTACATCGCGATGATGATATCGTCACTCCTTGGGCTTGGTGGGTGGCTATACGCCATGTTCGCTGTAGATAGATTGCCTTTGAGTAAGAAAATGTTGGCCGTTGAGGTTAAGCTGGCCTTGAAAATTTTTTTGCTTGCACTTGTTTATCTGCGCAGATAAACTATCCGAATTAGCTAAAGAAAACTCAAAAAAAACCGTATAGCTGCACAGATAAACTATGTCGAGTTCACAAAAAAATCTCGTGGAATTGCTCACGCAGGCCTTGAAAAGTGTCAATATCGAGGTTGAAGCAACCACTTTCGAGTTGGAACATCATGGTGGGCACCTAGATTGCCTGATGCATATCGTCTCGCCACACGGCCACCGAAGACTGGCAATTGAAATGCTGCGTCAGGCATACCCGAGAGACATTCGCGACGCTGCTTGGCAGCTCCAAGCCTTTTTGAAGGACAACGACGACGCCAACGATATCATCCTGATGGTAGCCGCCGAGCACCTCAGCGAAGGCGCGAAGGACGATTTACGGCATCATCAACTAGCTTACTTTGAAGCCAGCGGGACGTTTTATCTAAGGCACAAAGAATGGTTGATCGATATTCAGCGCTCCTCCAAGCCTGCTTCCCGCCGTGGCGCACTGGCATTATTTACCGGCGCGCGCGAACAGGTGATTCTCACCTTGTTGGTCGAACATCGCAACTTCAGAAGCGGCTTGGAGCTTGCCGAAATGTCGATGACCTCTACTTACAGCGTATCTACCGTGTTAACTGAATTGGAACGCCGGGAATGGATCGAAAGCGAGGGGAGCGGCCGAACGCTGCGCCGCAGGCTGTCCAAGCCCGCCGAATTGCTCGACGCTTGGGCGGAGGCGTGGACGCAGCGCAAGGATACAAAAACGAAGTGGCACTGCTACGTTCCCAATCCTGCCAAACTGCTTGACTATTTGGCCGGAAAAATCGATACCGTTGAGCGGGAAGGCTGTGTCTTTACCGGTGCTGCAGCAGCCAACCGGATCGTGCCGCATCTGACCCGGGCCGACACGACCGACATCATCATTCCACCTGGCGAGGCAAAAATCTATGCGAACGCGTTCTGGATGAAATCGGTGGACAAGGGGGCCAACGTCACGCTCATCGAACGCTCCGGTGTCAGCACTATGTTTGCAAAAAAAGATACTGTATCGGGAGCCTTGCTGGCCAACCCATTTATCCTGTATCTTGACTTGCTCGATGGCAAGGGAAGAAACAAGGAACTTGCCGAACAACTTAGATTACAGGAACTGGGAATATAAGGATGGCCACTGCGGAAAAGCCAAAAACAGCCGACGGTTACCACAGCGCTCAGACATTGGCGTGCGAGAGGGTATTGGTCACCTTGTTGACCGCGTTCGGTACCATGAAAGATTCCATCCGATTGGTTGGTGGTTTGGTGCCACGCTACCTGACGCCGGAAGTACCGCCAGATGTGCCAGCGCATGCGGGGACGACCGACGTAGACATCGTCTTCAACCTGCAGGTGATTGCGGAGGGTGAGGGCTATGCATCGCTGGGGGAGCAACTGAGACAGCGTGGCTTCAACCGCTATCTCAAGCCCGGCGCAACTGGGCCGAGTAGCTGGCAATGGGTGTACCAGATTTCGGAGCACGAAAGTGTGATGGTCGAGTTCCTGCATAACGCAGCCCACCGCTCCCAAGAAGGTAAGCCCTTGTCGATCGAAGGGGAAAAAGTTTCGGCTCTGGGCATACGTCATGCCGGCGTTGTACATGACTGGTTTTGTGAGCGGAAGGTAACGGCCGAATTGTTCGGCGGGGCAGGCATATCGACCGAGTTGATCCGCTACGCCGATGTGACGTCCTTTCTCATCTTGAAAGCTATCGCGTTCGACCAACGTGCCGAAAACAAAGACGCGGGCGACCTGGTACACGTGATGCGCTACGCCGGCACGCCGGAGCAGGTGGGAGAGGAAATCGTTAAGCGCTACCGATCTGGTTTGCATAACCAGGCGATCCTGGATGCATTAGACAAGCTGCAGAACCGTTTTTGCGACGGCGATGGAGTGGATGGGTATCTGCGTAATGGGCCAATTGCGGCTGCACGATTCAAGTTGGGCTTGGACGAAGAGGATGATGACGAGCGCGTTCGCGAGCAGCTGAACGTGGCCGGGCTGGTGATGGCTATCGTCGCCTATGTACAGGGGCGTATTCACACCGAAGACCAGCGGAAATAAGTCCAAGCTAGCATAGTAGCTAAGCTTGTCTACGTCACAGCTTCACTTCGCAGTTGGCCGGCTTGCAGGTGGAGCTTGAGCTGAGCCAGCTTAAGCGAAGCCGTGCTTGAAACCGGCGTCAGGCCAGGTCGGCTTTTAGTGGGGGAAAAGGTGGATCAACCAGTTTGATGCCAATCGGGCGATAGCGACGGCACTATACCGCGCGTCCTCTGCGGTCCAGCCAGAGGTACTAGCGGCGCCCACCTCAGGAAGAATCCAATGCGTTATCCAAAACCGCAAAAAGGCAATCCACACAAACTGACGATAAACCAACATATCTTTCCTAATGCATGTATCTCCCGTTTCACGGGAACTAATGGACGGGTCCAGGTGCGTCGAAAGTGCGGTAACAAAGATATTTGGTTAACGCCGGAAGATTCCTATTTTTGCGCGCGCCGCTTGTGGGATCAGAAAGCCGAGGCGATCTTCATGAAGAAGATCGAGGATCGGTATCAAGAGGTCGCGCAAAGCATTGTCGCTGGCACCGTAACTACGCTGGACGCTGGGATGTCTGCGGCCGTCACCGACCTGTACCTGCTGTGGAGCCTTCGTCATGAACGCTACCTCAATCCACTTCCAGATATCAAAATGAATCTCGTAGGGCCGGAGCGTGAGATATCGGTCGACACGCAGGAGATATTGGAAGCGAACGGATATTTGTTCGCCGCGGCGGGCAATATCTTCCCAAGCCGTTTCATGACCGGACTGCGCTTTGTCTTTGAGATGGATCGGGAGCGGCAAAGAATGGCGGGAAAAAAATGGGGCATTTTAAAGTCGGACGCGGCAGAATTTCTAGTACCGGATAATTTCTCAGCGTCGTCGGTGTTGCCTTTGTCTCCGACAATCGCACTCGTGGAGGGGCACATGGATCAGCGGATAGGCTTTGAGCAGGTCGCTGACATCAACGGCCAGGCGGTCCACGGCAGCTGCCACTATTTTTTTGCACGGGACATTGACCGATGTCCGATCTTGAAACATACGATCCTGGATAGCGTATTCTGAACCAGTCGTGCATCTGACAGGCTTCCAATCTGACGGGAGAGGGGGGGGCTCGTGAACATCAGCTAGGTACAGGAGCGTATTCACGCGCTAGAGTAGGAGGGAAGACCAAAAGGTCGCGGTCAATGTCACGAGAATTCTCCCCAGTCCATCTGCGAACGTCATAATATACCCAGCGTCGCTGAAATTGCGTTGACGCTGGGATTACCATGATGTGACAAGCTGCCTAGTACCATGTTCCAATATTGCATCCACTACGAAGCCGCTCGTTGTCAGGATATGGAACATCGCCTCAGACTCAGGAGCACAGCGTGCCATTAAGCCTGTACCTTGCTGCTTAAACTGGGGCAAGATCGTACCGATCATTTCTCTGCCTTCTCCCAACCCTCTGTAGGATGGCGCGATAGCAGCCATCCATAGTTCATTGCCTTGGTCTCCTTCAAGCGAGGACATCACGACGAAACCAACCGGGTACCCCTTCCGCTCCCAAATCAACGCGTAGGCGTAACACTGATTAATGCGACGATGGTGCAACAGCACCGATAAAAGCTCTTTTTCCATTCCAAGGGTTGCAGCCGGATTCAGAAGTTTTCGTGAGAAATGACCATTCGCTGCTTCCATCATGATGAGCGAAAAAATAAAGTCATAGTAGTTCACTCTCGCGTAGCGCATCATTCCTAATACTCGCTTTCTAATTGCAGAAAAATTTTTACAACAAGTGGTTTTGCTAACCTTTACGTAGTCACAAAGGCTATTCTCATAACTCATATTGGATTAGTCAAATTCTATTTTCTGAGGGAAATGTAAGGAACATAGACTGGCCAGAACCACGCATAGAAAATTCTGAGCCAGAAGCGCTCCCAAATATTCAATTCGATCATTTCACTTGCAGACGGAACTTTTACCAGGTGTTGCACCACGAATCCGACAGTGAGGTAAGCCAGTCCGAGCCAGAGCAAAAAAATTGAGCGGTGGCTGAACCACAACCAGCCATACAAAAAATTGGCATTGAGAACTATGATCACTAACGTTTTGATCGGAGAACCGAACTTAGATGCGTCTCGCTGCGCGCACTTGACCGGCGCTTGGAGGGCACGCTCAATCATTTGTTCCGGTGTCAAATTTTTACGCTCCTTAATGATGGGCCACCACCATTTCAAGACAAAGTGGGCGCCAATGGCACAAATCACAAAAAGTAGGATCAGGCTGGGGATATCCATTGCTATTCCTTTCAATCTTTAAGGCGCTGGAACAGGTTTAAACACCGAGAATCTGCTGGATACGAGCGCTAATTTTCTGGCGTGTATTGCTGCTGGACGCTATTGGGTCAGTGGGATCCACACAAAACTCAGCAGAAACGTCGCTGCCAGTACCATTTTTTGAAAACTTGAATTCGAGCCACATTGCTCGCGATCCTCCAGCCACGTCGTACGCAACCGTTTGAGCCAAATGGTAGAAAGCGCCACCTTGTTTCTCGTGTTTGTACCCTTGATCGACCAGATAAGTTCTGTCGACCAATTTTCGATAAATCGCGATTTGCTCCGGCGATTTAAATCCGAAGCGCGACATCGCTCGCCCATAGAGAGTATCCACATCGAGCTTACTTCTCTGATTAGGAAGTACGGTGCAGCCTTCTTCTTTGGAAGAAATAACACCCGCTGTATAAATTGGCCCAGTAGCACGATCACTCAGTCCTGGTGGTTTGGTCACATTAGTATCAATTTTTATCAGGCCATTCAGCGTGGGATCAAAATTCGCGCAACCCGAGTATATTGTCGCGATTACACCTGTGAACAGTACATTGATGATTTTCATGATAATTCCTCAAAAAGGGCCGGCACGCTGGCCCCGGTTAATCAGGAACAGACCTATGCTGGTTGCTCATAGAAATCGGTATCGTCAAATGGTGCAGGTTCGTCCATGGTGCTTGGCGCGCTTCGAGTGCGAGACTCAGCAAACTGGACCGAATTAACTCGCGTAGGAGACAAGAAAACAGCGCTTGCTATGACCGAGAACGCGGTGACAGCATTGCCTGCTTCATCATGGGCTTCAAACTGCGTAAGGCGCCCTTCAACCTTAACGCGCGTCCCTTTACGCAGCAGTCGTGCGCAGTTTTCAGCCGTATGCTCATATGTAGTTACTGGTAGCCATATTCCCCCACTTTGCGTATAAGAACCGTCGCCCGCCTTCTCGTATTCATCAAAAAACACGCGCATTTCTGCCGCCTTCATCGGCTTACCTTTTTTCGCGACGATGTTTTTAATGGAAGGTGCATCAGCTAAATTACCGACCCCTTGAAATGTGTTTGGCATTACAACCTCCGAGTAAATATGGCGCCACATGTTTCCACAAAAGGCTCGGCGCGTCTGCCTATTATGGATTTGAATGGAATAAATACATCGGCATTCGTTTACGTTTTATCGTCGGATTTGATCCTCGAAATGCCGTAAAACCGAGCGATTATGTTTTTCCTGGCTGTTTAGAGAGGCGGCCATTTCATTGACCGTCTGATACCACTGAACAAGATCTGGTGGAAGCGGTGACAGGAACTCCTCAAGCTCGTCCCATGCGATGTGGCTAGTATTGGTTGTTCCGGCGCGTCTCCACCGAAGGGACAGTTGACCAGTGGTTCCTCGAGTGTGGATCGCCAGGTAGAAGCGTTTTGCCTTAATTGATCTGGTCGCAGCAGCGAGCCGTCGCATATCTTGATGGACCTGGTCAACAGCTGTTTGTGCCTTGAGCAGGCGACGGCGGTCCCCCCTACCCTTAAAGGCTTTTCGGTCTACATGGTGTTGACCGGAAAAACCGGAAGCAATAGTGCCCGCTGTTGACGATGGATTGGCGGCGTCGAGATCGAGGCCATTAAGGGACATCGTTGGCAACGAGGGCAACCGCACCGGTCGGAAGGGAAAACTGTTGACTCGTGCACTTGTGGATTCCCGACCCAGTTGTTCAACTTGAGAAGGAAGATTGTCGCAGTCCATATTACCTCCTGAAGATATCAGCAGCCCTATTGCAGCCGCCTAAAGTAATTTGTCGATTGCCGCAGCTTCAATTTCGCTCCCTGCCTGCTTTTCCATCTCCGAGCTAACGTGCGCCAGTATGGCTTTTTCGTTTGGCGCCAAATTCAACCGTCTACGGCTATGGCGTGGCTGAATTTTTCCGCTGTACACATCCGGGGGAATATGGCCCAATAGTTGAGTCACGTCCGTCTGGCGTCTTGCCGCATCACCGGATGCATTTGGGACAAAATCGGCTCGGCATAAGTCGCGCAGTTCTGGACGCATCAAAAATCGTTCAAAGCGGGCCGTCTCGATGAACGCCGCCCGTATTGCACGTGTTAGTTCGCGGATGCTTTGCCGGCCTTGATCATCGGTGAGTTGATCTTTTCGTACCAGCGTTTTTACAGTTCGAATGTAGTAGTCAAAATGCGCGACGAGATCGCTGATTGCATAGCCGTATGGGCTTTTGAAACCCAGTAGAAGCACCTTTGGTTCGGCTGAACACAAAATGGAATATTGCAGACCTCGGGATCGCTGCGCTTCCAGTTTTTGATGTAGTCGTTTTACTTCTCGATCCAATCGACGGGTGATGTCTTGCATTAGCTCTTCGTGCCGTAATAGTGCCCAATCAGCATAGGGATTATCAGCACCGGATAATAGCCATAGACATTTCAGGGCGGCGGCAACTCGTTTTCCGCCCACGATTTGCGCAAACTTCCCATTTGGATCTTTGGCCCGGCCCATAAAGAGGCGAAACGCTTCTTTTGTGTGCAGTTGCATCGTGTCTTGGTCCTCATTGATTAGAGATCCTAGACTTCGCAGATGTGCTGCTTCTTGTATTGAGACTATCTTTTCTGCACCGGCTCTATTTTCATACTCTTCCTGCATGACGTTAAATTCTAAGAGGCGCTCTTCGTACATCATTAGTCTTTGGAACCGTGGATCATTTTCGTTAGGTGTGTCGGATTCCAGAAGATCACGCAATGCCTCTCGTTCTTTAGATATAGAATAGCCATCAGAAAATGGTGAGTCTTTTTCAGTTTCAAATACCACTTCGGTTGTGGTCGCAAACGGAGACGGTATAGAAGAATAGATATCTGCGATTGAAACGAGACGTTTTGAAGCGTCATTGCCCTCTGGTGCAGAGCCGTCCTGAATATTCGTCGCCATTTTAGTCCCCTATGAATGGAATATGCTTTATGAAATATTCGAAGTCGTTCTCTTGGAAAGGTTAACTAATTTATGCACACAGCTACCACCCTCCCATTTGGTTCCTTGTTGAGGGAACTGCTCGTTTTTCTTCGCAGTTCCTTGATTCGTAAATGGTTCAAACTCATTAATAACGAGCCACAATGTCGCCAGGGTATGAGATGAATAAATTTTATGAAGTAAAACAATTTGCTCCCGTACCGGAGAGTTTTGATTAGCTTTAACAATTTTGTCCCAGCTATCATGTATATCTTCGCGTTCGTAAGGACTTGGCATAGGAGGTCTACCTAAGCGCTGTTCAGAGAGGAGAAGTTGCTTAGCTGCCTTTGCCTCTTTGCTACTCATCTTGAACATTTTGCATATCATCGAAACAGAAGCCCCATGGCGTACAAAATACTCTTTCAAATGCCGAACACGCCGCTCATCTGCGGCTTGCGCGAAAGCATGGGATAGTTGTTTTTCGTTTAAAGTTACCTCCATGGTGACATTATGAAAATGTGACGCCCGTAAGGCATCTCGCGACGAAAGGTTGCGCAGGTTTTCAACCCATTCGGCGTCGATTCCTTGACTTAACAGGGAGGCAGAATCGTTGTCTGCTTGATCGAGCAGAGATTCGATAATTAGCGCGCGAATTGCAGAATCTTTAATATTGAGCTTGATCATTTTTCGCCTCTTGCAGTTGGGAAGTTGGCGAAATTGACGTAGCGATGCGAACCAAATGTTAAGTTTGGTCCGATTTTGAGGAAATGAGTAATCTTTGCACCGCTGGATCGAAAGCCGGTGGAGAAATAGGGAAATGCTACAGGGCGAGGAGGAGGCCTCGTAGCGCAGAGGCTGTTTGCGCGGGAACTCGCACCAATATTTTGCGATCTGGAAAAATTAACCGAGCCCGGCCTTAATATCGCAGGCGCGAAATTACTGAAGGGTTTGCTTTGGTTTGTCATGATAACTCCTCAAGTTCACTGAACATGAGGAGTTGGCCATGTAGAAACTACACTTTCATTCCCAAAATGGATGAGTCCGCATTTTGTATTAACGCAATTTTGTATTCAACCTTCCACCGACCAACCCCGCAAAGTAAATTTAGCACAAAAATAGAGATGTCAACATATTTTTCAACCGTCTGCCTTATGAGCTGTCGCAAGCAAGTTAATAAACGCTAACCAAATTTCATTTAAAAAAATTATTGAATGCAATTAAATACTTTTTTGATAACTTCCGAAGCATAAGCAGCAGCACCCGGACGAAGGCGCCGGCGGCGCCGGCAGCAGCTGCAGCGTTGACGGTAGGGCGCGACACCGTGCCGGTGGCACCGTGCCGCGCTGCGGCCGGCGGGCAGGAAAAACCTATCCATCGAGTTTGACAACTAAAAAAGGTTGTCAATGGCTTTTCATGGACTATATTGACTTCTCCGACATCTTTCTCAGGTGATTTGGGGATCGCATGGGTCGGCAGATCAACATATCCGATATTCGGTACGCCGGTCGCTTCACTCGCGCAGGAGATGTCACTGCGGGTGCGGGCCGCGAGCAACTCATGTTGGGGTGGTAAACGGGGTGTGCCTGGCGATAGGCTGCGCGTTGCATGTTCGTCGCTGGGTACGCCACGGTAAGTAATGGAGTAAATCATGGCTGAAACAACCAACAGTGCATGGTGCGATGTCATATGCAATCCCTGGGACTGCAGCAGGGAACCGGCATGCGAACATTGCCGTATTGAGGTCGATACGAGATCGCATATGCACCATACTCTTTTACGGCCGCACAAAATGTGCATGTGCGGCCTTGTAGCCGACTGGCAGCTCCCGCTGTACTGGAACAGCGCCCACGCCGAATTTTTCGCGCAGCATGGTCGCCGGCGCCGACTGTTCTACCTCTCGCTCGATGATGTATTTGATTATCGTGCCGACCCGTACAGGCGCACGGAGTTATGGGCGCTGATGCAACATACGCCGCAATTGAACTGGCTGATCCTGACCAAGCGCATTGGCAATGCGGTTGATCTGCTCCCTTTTCATCGAGGCGAGGGAAATCTCAACGTGGGACTTGGCATCAGTGTAGCTAACCAAGAAGAGATCAATCGTGACGTGCCCAAGCTGTTGGCAGCCCCTGCGCAATTGCGCTGGCTCAGCATTGAACCCTTGTTGGAAAACGTCAGTCTGGCCAATATGCTGGCTTTGTCACACAGCATGCTGGCGTTCGATGGTCGTCCTACTTCTATTGATTGGGTCGTAAGCGGCCATGCGCCTGGCGCCGGCGGCCGGCCAATGTCAGCTAGTGCAGTTTACAGCCTGCGCGCAGAATGTGTGGCAGCTGGCATCCCCGTCTTCTTGAGACAATGGGGAGGTACAGCTGAGGATAAGGGAAGATTTGCTCAGAATGAGGCTTGGTTAAAGGTGGCGTGAGATCCGATTGACAGCGACGTCCTCTCGTCCTATTGTTGATATTGAATTTGCTCGTACCTGAGCAACCGCGGTGGGTCAAACTCTTGCAACCCACACGTCCTGGCCAGCATCACCAGGATCAGAGTCTCTGTAGTGCTTCTACCACCCCGATCGGGAAGACCTCTTCTCGATCCCCTGGGGCTCGGATGGTCTTCCTTTCGCATTTTTTAATGGAGATCATCATGGAAACGAATGCAAACACCCAGCTGTATGGCACCAAAAATAGCCCGATTACTGCGGTGCTGGTGACCGATGTCGACGAAAGGATGGAATGTCTGCCTAATGTAGCGGGCATGCGCTGCTTGCTGTTGGAGTTCACCATTTACAGTATGCTCGGCCGCATGAGCCAAGACTATGAGGGCGGCTACTGGGATTTCTATAAGTTGTCGAATGGCGGTTTCTACATGTCACCGCAAACCGATAATACCTTCCGGATGCGTTGCGAAAATATGTTCGAAGGGGAAGTGAACGCCCAGACGGCGGGTCTCATCGCGTGCGCTATAGCGTATAGCCATCTATCTTTTGCCGAGGACGCTGATTGCTTCGGGGAGGCTTATATGTTGCTGTGGCAATACCTCGCCGAACAACCAAACGCTTCGACAATTTTTGCGGCTTTGGATTAACCGGCAACCAGGTCGGCGGATGGTTTCCCTACCGTAGCCTGGCACGGCTGTGAACATGCAACTGCGGTGGGTCAAACTCTTGCAACCCACACGTCCTGGCCAGCATGGCCGGGATCAGAGTCTCTGTAGCGCTTCTGCCACCCCGATCGGGAAGACCTCTTCTCGATCCCCTGGGGCTCGGATGGTTTTCCTGTCGATTTTTTTTTGACTGGAGATCATCATGATGACCAATAACAGCCGCAACAATTCTTCGAAAACGCCTGGACCCGTTCACAGCGGTACCAGTCCGTCGAAAACTGCTACCCCGGTACATAACCGTACCAGTCCGTCCAAAACTGCTGACCCAGTGCGTCGACCGCCCGGAACGTGCAGGGAGTATCGCTGCTGGTGCAGGGAGTGTCGCTGCTGTTGTGGGCGGCGCGCAACCCTCGCTGGGATGGTTAATGCTGTGTGTTTGGTGATAGCCCTGTACTGCTTGAATGTACTAAACTTTGGAGGAATCATCATGTCACAAGAAAGTGCGCCTGCAGTTACTGACACCAACCCTGTCATCGCGACCATCAGCAATGCTTTCAAGCGCCTTCACCAAATTGGAGAACAAAAGGCCGTCTCCGACATCGTTTATAGTTTTTTGAAACATACTGGTTTGGAAGTGTCGGAAGGTGGCGCCGAGGCGTTGTGCGGAACCAAACTGGGTCAGATCATTCGGGTTCGATCTGGAAAAGTTGATCCAGCCTATGCCGACGTTATGCGTGAACTGGCAGCGATGGGTAAGTACGCCAAGGAACACAACGCGCACCCGCAATTAAATAGCAAACCGCTCCGGGTTGATTTGGAGGCTGCCCGGGAAGCATTGAGTCGTGGTGCTCTACAAGGTAAAAGAACCGTCGGCCAAGGTACGCTGCAGGCGAAAGCTCATCGTTAGCGTGTGCAGCGCATGCAGGCAAAAGCTGGATGATTAACCCAATTCTATACTTGGAGAAGTTTCTAATATGGAAGCGTAAAAGCTGGCTTCGATTCATGGGGAATCGAGGTCAGCTTCGTCTAAATCTTGCCTGATCCAACTCGCTCTAATCATCCATCCAGAATGCAGAATGGGGGGCGTTGCTGGTGCCGGAGAAAATTTATACGCTCACGGCCATGACATTAACTAGAGGTGAATGCATAATCTAGTCGAATCTAACTTTTTTAGCGTACCTTTTTGAGGGAATTTCTCATAAGCCTTGTCCAGCTTTCCTACTGGGGAGGTACTGAAATTTTTATGTGAATCGGCACCATCCACAGCATCCTACACCATCAAATCATGAAAGATTTACCAATGAAAACTATTCTGAAAAACCTGATTTTGGCTGCTGTTCTGGTCGCGGCCGGGGCCAATGCACAAGAGCCCGCTGCGCATACTTCCGCTTCGGTGCAGTTCACCAGTGGCACGGATTTCGCCGCTACGCTGGCTGCGCGCGAATATCTAAAAATGTTTTACCCGGTGACTGATGACAAAATTGCTACCCAGGTAGTCGAATCGCGGGGCAAATCGGCAACCGTAAAAGCAACTTTTCCTGGGTACTCGTGTGCTGTGGAACTCATGAAAAACGAGTCCGTGAATAAGTACGGCTGGGAGGTTCGGAACCCAGGATGTCGCAAACTCTAACCTGTGGCAGCGTGGAAGCCGGCGTGGTTTCAGTGCTATTTAGATACCAGCTTCTTCAATTTTTTTACCGGACTCGACCCATTCTTTTACCCATTTCGGCTGGCGGCCGCGGCCACTCCACTGCAGCGTCGGATCGGTCGGGTGGCGGTATTTGACCGCAACTGTTTGCTTCACCTTCGCGGGAGCACCATTTCCGATAAGGTCTTTGAGCGATACGCCTACTCGCTGCGCAATTTCCAGAATTTGCGCGCGCGCGTCGTTGATGTCTTTCTGTTCCCTTATCTTCAATTGTTTCTTGACCCGATCTTGCAGTTCGCGAAGTTCGGAAATAGAGAAATTTTCAAGATTCATGTGTCATGTTCCTAGTGTTAATACAATTGTTAATTTAATCCGTAAGTTACCACATGTCCCAATCGGCCATACTTCATTTTTGCATCCACGAATACGGGTGGCACCGACCCAAGCGCGGGCAGGCATGCTAACTCGCGAGCATGGATGAGTGATAGGGGGCTGAACAAGGCATAATTACCAAAGTCCGCAAAGCTGCCAGTTTACAGCTGTGCCAGGCTTATACTCTAGAGGTAATCAATGCCACGACCAAAACGGAGAATGAGTGCGATCGAGTTTGACGCGATCCAGGTATTATTGCCTGGTATCAGCAAAAAGCGCTGTGCTGTCGCCAGGGCAGCATTGGTCGATGGCGAGACACTGGCCGTCGTTGGTAACAGATTTAACTGCTCACGCCAAGCGGTTAACACATTGGTCAATATTTTTTGCGACGGCTTGGCGCGCTTTCATGAAGCTCAGCGGGTGATGAATGCCGGTGAGCTGGTGCCTCCAGGCTGGGAACTTGCCACGCTTATCGCGCCAAGTCAGCTGATCAACAAGCTGCGCGCTGAGATCAAAGAACTGCAAAACAGCAGCTAGCCGTCTCTACTGGAATAGTGCTGCGTTGAAGTACATTCTGAACCCGGCATTGGCCAACACCGTTTTGCCGACGCCAAGCAATTCGCCGGTGCGGAAACGGTTTACTGCTCTTCGTCGTCAACCAATTTGTAGCCACATGCCGGGCATGAGATACTGCTATGCAGATCGATGGCGCCGGACTCTGCACTTTCCCATATGCGGTAAAGTGCGCGCTCGTGAGCACAAGCTGGACAGATTTCTTTGAAATGCGAATCCTCCAGCTCCATGCCACCAGGTTCAATGCCTTTGCCGAATACAGTCGTTACCATGATAATCTCCCAGGCACACTGCTTGTCTGTACATGACGGCAGAAACGGTGCCAATAAAACGTGTGGAAATGGAGCTAGAACTTACGATCATGGCTGCCGTTCCGAAGAATCGCTTTTTGCGCTGATAAAGGGGTTCGGAGGGGGCACTGGCATTACCCAAAGCTTTGGATCCTTCAGCACGACTGCCGCCAACTTGTTTGCCGTCTGCCCCCCTTTTTTCGAAACGTAGAGAGTCCAGACATTTTTCCCTCCAGGCGCAGTGGAGTGCCACTGCGCCCGCAGGAGCTCACGCTGAACCCGCATCGCGAAATCGCCCTCGTCTTCCGATGGCGCACTTGCGCTTTGGCCTCCGGTTGCTGTTGCATATAGTCGGAAAATTAGCGGTGATACCAGTGCCATTCCGTATTCGATGAAATGAACTGGTGCGCCAGCTTCGTTGTGTTTCATTGAACCGTCTGCCAGGTTTTGCTGCACCCACTTCATAAAGTCGATGGCCAGCACCGATGGTTCCCTGGCTCCTTTTTGCTGCAATACAGGGAGCTTTTCAAGAGGCAGCGGAACCGGAAAAGGACGAGCGGACGTCGCTAGAGGCATGTCCTCTTGTCTCGTCGCATGCTCCGGCTTGTCATCTTCAGCTCCGGTTTGATGGGCAGAGCCTGTTTCCGATTTACTCCATGCTTCGTGCTGTCGTCGGTCCTTATCGCGGCGTACGTTACGCGCTTCGGCTTCGGCCGTATCCCGTTCGTCCAAAAGATCGTCGGTGTCTGCTGTCGCCGTTTTTTTGCTGGCCCTGCTATCCCTCGCGACAAACTTTGGCGCTGGCACCTTCTTCGAGTCAACCGGCTTGGCCGGGGAATCAGCGGGCACGGCCACCGCTACACAATCCTCCAACGCGCGCTGGGATTGCGGATCACGATTAGGTTTTCCTTGCGATGCCGCTGGCAAGGCTTCAATTGTGCCCGACATCGCTTCTGGGATTTGGGATCGATCACTCCATACTTTAGCGACGGGAAAGCACAAAACACTGAGTTCATGACTATAGGCGATGTCGCCGGCCTGGTTTGTGCCAGTCACGATCACGCGCCATATCGCCTGCCCAGTTGCCGGATTGATTCGGACGTAGCCATATTCTTGCCAAGCGTCGAAAAGGCGATCATTCTTCGGATCGCCCGGAAAGCCGGCGTCATCATTCTCTTCTTGGCGCAGGACAAACTCACGCACGCTGTCGGCCAACCGCTTTGCTACCAACCACACACAATCGTCGTACACCCAGCCTGCGGCGCCGTCTCGATTGAGCGGTAGATGGCTGCCCTCCATGAACATCAAGGTCATGGCCCCCATCAGTCGTTCGATCAGGGGCACGGCCTTGGCAGAACTGAACCTCGCGCGCGAGCCTGTGGCCAGGTTACGGCGTGTCGATTCCTGATCGGCTTTTTGGACGATCTCGTGCAGGGCACCACTGCGTTCGCCGCTCAAGTATTGGTTCAACTCTTGAAGCCCTGCAGGAACGTGTGCCATCGATGCAAGCGTGGCGCCAGGCACTAGCCGTTGAAGCAGCATGGCACCGAGTTTGGCGTGGGATTCGTAGTTGCGCTCACTCTTCTTCTTGAAACCGACGAAGTATTCGGTGGCCTCGCAGTCATTTAACGAGCCGGCTGCTGCTGACCAGAGAACAGGTTCGCTGGTTCTTCCCCGCTTCCATTGAATTTTGAGATCCGTCATTGGTTTACCGACGTCGTGCAACAGGGCCGCCAGAAACACTGCATAGGTCCAAAAATCTCTCTGAGCGGCGATGACTTCGGCACTTGCGCCAAGAGGAAGTAAGTAGCCTGTGCGTATAGTTAGCGCGTGCAACACAGTTTCAAGCGTATGGGCCAGTAGACCGCCTGGATTGGCGTGATGGTGAGATTCGGATGCCGGCAGCAACTGGACGAACTCCGCGAAGTGCAATAGCGCCGGATGAAGGTCGTGCTCAAAGATGTCTGGCGCTATGCGGGTGGCGCGGATGATTTTCTTTACGACCTCATCGCCTTCGATGCAGCAGATGAGAGCGTTGGCGGGAAGCACGTTGTACCATCCAGTTTCGGATCCTCGAAACGCGATGCGCACGTGGTTTTCAGGGAGGGCGCTCTGAGGACCGGTACCGGGAATTGCGATGTCCTGCTTTTCGCTGCCATGATCTCTGCCTTGGGCTGTTGCTCCGCCGTCCAGATATTGGGAAATATCCCTGAGCATCTGCGCTATTCTTTGCAGTAAAGTCTGTTTGCTAGCCCAGCGAATCTCGACGACGCCGAGCGCTGCGGCAGCACAGATCACCGTGGCGATCGCGAAGGAAATTATCCATCCTGACACAACACCCCCGAGTTGGGACACCGTCACACGAAGCCATTTACCTTGACATAATTTGCCAGAAGATGCCTTCTCACCTCGTCCAGACGGGGATTAACCACCGAGCCTTTCCAGGCTTTCCAATCACCAGGAGGCCCTTGTAGCGACTTGAATTGCCTGAATGTCATCTCAAGCGGGTTCCAGCTTGATACGGGAAATGCTGCGCCAGTTGTGAACCAGGCTGCTCCATACAGCAATATTTGAAGGCTGCACAAATCATCAGCGAACTTCCCTCCTAGAGGTGGACTGCCGTTCAGACTGTATCTTTGCAACAAAGACCGGACCGCTGGTAGTGGATCATCATGCGGAGCGAACACTTCGATTTCTGCGTATGTATCAAGCAAGATTAGTAGCGGATGCATCCACGTGGCCAGGCCAATCGTCCCCAACAATTCGGCAATCTCAAAAATTTGGATTGATCGAGCATCTGAAACAATTGGTGGTGCATTGCGCGATCCTTGTGCGACGAGTAATCGCGAAGTGGGAGGCTCGAATTGCATGTTTCACCAGTATGACGATATAGGGGGATAGCGTTGACTTCATCGTGAAAGGAGACCTCGAAAGGTTCCCTTTTTACTTGTGACGCAAACCAAAGCATGGTAACGGGTGCAGGCCGGGGAGCGCCTTCGATTTTTCCTTCTGTGCCTTGCTTTGCTCCCGCCCACGGGAGCAAAGCTTACCCGTAGGTCGGGTACCGGTAAATCCCTTTGCCGCACGCTGCGGGGTTATAGCAGCGTGCGGCACCCTTTTAGATCAGGCCCTTAACCAGTCAAGCCCTTGCCCGTAATCCGTGCGATGTGCCATTTGACGCCTTTCCCGGCCTTGCTATTAAAGCATAGCACCACCTTGACAACTAATAAATAGAGGTATGGCATCCCGTGGCGCCATGGCAGTCCAAGATAGTCGGTCTTGCCTCGTGAGTAGGTGCAAACCCGGCACTCCCCGACTCTATCAGCCGCGCGGCTATCACATTCTGCCTACCGTGCCAACTATTTAACGGCACAACGTGAGACCGATTTGCCGGCGACGTTGTTGGCGATATTTCCTATGCTGCGACGATCGGATACCCGGTCGGCAACGGGAAACTCTGTAGGACTCGGCGTTTGGAGCATGGGCAGCGTCCCATGTTTGATGCGCGTGAGCACAAGGCAGTTAAATTCAGGAGGCGTACATGCATCAGCGGCCGGGCGTTTTCAATTCCGTCCTTATCGCCTTGTTACTTGTGACAGGAAACGCGCTGGCCGATACGCCAACGCGGTCCACCGCCGCTGATGCTGAAAACTCGCTGCAAGGCAGAATGGCCAGGCAATCCAGTGACGGCGAGACGTTGATAAATCGATATACGGCGATATCGCTGCAGCCAAGTGCCGCCGACATTGACCCCATGCGCATCGTCGCTCAAGTAAATTTTCCCAGAATGAACACCAAGACTGTCGGCGAGGCGATTCGCTATCTCCTCATCCGTACCGGATATGACTTAGTCGATGAAAGCCAGCTGGATCCACAGGTTGTGGCACTGCTTGCCAAGCGGCTCCCGGACTCACAACGAACGTTGGGGCCTTACCACGTGGACACAATGCTGACAATCCTGATTGGCCCCGCGTTTAAGTTAAGCATGGATCACGCCAGCAGACGAATTTCTTTTCGTCCAGCGGTGCCAAGCGATGCTACTGCCACAGCACCAGGAACCATCGCGCAGCGTAGCAAGCCGGATGCTTCAATCGCGTCCGATGAAACGGGCGACTAGTCCGCATATAGCTAGTGATGGAAAAGGATAGGCCATGACCCAGCCAAATACTACAGCCAATACTGCGGGACCAGCGGCTCCTGCGGGCAGTTCCACCGCTCCAGCAGCTCCTGCCAAAGTGCGGTGGAAAAAGCCGCTGTTGTGGGCCGCCACGGCCTGCTGTGGTTTAGTGGCAGTGAAACTAGCGATGAACGGAGCCGCACCCCAAGCGCCTGCAAGACTTCCCGATCCGGTCGCCAGTTCTCAAGTGGTGCCGGTACCCATCAAGGCTGCGACTGATCGTGCACAAACAGCTACAACCGCAACTGCAACTAACGTGATACCGGCCGTGCCAGCCGCAAAAAATTCTGCCTCTTTAGATGCCATTGCGCCGCCATCAGTTGCGCAAAGTGAGGGGGCGCGATACCAACAGACTGATCCGGTGGAGCATGAGCGCTCCAAGGAAATTCTGGAAGCCTTGCAACGCAATGCAGAAACGCTCGTCAACCTCGAGCAAAGCGTCGTCGAGCTGAAGGAGCAAATGGCAAAACTGAGCAACGTACCGAAGCGGCCGGCCAAAGCAATCTCGGCTGTTGCGCCAACGCGTACCGTGCCGGCACCTTCACGCGCGGATCCTGACTTGGCCCAATTGTTGTCCATTGATCTGTGGGGGGGGAAACCTTCCGTGGTGGTGGGCAGAAAAAGTGGCGACGGCGCGGAGGTGACATTTTTGAATGAAGGGGAAAAGCAAGGACGGGTAACTGTCAAGCGAGCCGATGTAGACAGCCAACGCGCGATCTTGGCGACGGACCGTGGCGATGTTGTGTTGAGCAGAGAAGAATAATCTCCACTGAGACGCCTATGAAAACCACTATTCTCTTGTTCCTGTTGGTGGCCGCAAATGTGAGCGCCCAAACATCGGTGAACACGACCATCGCCGCCCGCTCGCAACAGCCGACAGCGATGTCCCAAATGGAAGCACAGGCAACTGCAATACAGGCTTCGGACCAGATCGCACGACAAGTGTGGGGTCTCACTGCTGATGAGCTCGAACGCGCCAAATTGCTGTTGAAAGGCCCGCGTGCAAGTTTCTCCGTGTCGAATCTTTCACCGGTCGAAGCGCTGGGGATTCACGCTCGCAACGAAGCCGAAAGGCGAAAGTATGCGGAAATGTTTGCCAAAGCAATGCATGAGGATACCGAGCGGGTGCTGGCCTGGACGGCCGCTTACCAAATTGCGATTCAACGCTTGTATCCAAATGAGAAGGTTATTGACTTCTCAGGTTTTCAACCCGGCGACATGTCCAGCGGTACAACTGATGCCGCTAATCTACCGCGTCAAGGTACACGACCAACCCGACGTACAGGTGGGGGAAGGCCGTGACTACCCGACGTAACTTCCTGGCGTTGGGGTTCGCCCCAGTCTTGGGCAACGTGTTTGCCACCGACGCAATCGCCAAAGGAAAATCTCTCGGCCCTGCCCCGATACCGCCTGGATATCTGCATGTGGCCAGGATTAAGCGTATCCCTGCGAAAGTGCTGTATGCCGTTGCGCTGCAGGAGTCAAAAATGCGCTTCGGAAATATTGCCTTGCCCTACCCGTGGACCCTCAACATTCAAGGCGCGCCGAAGCGGTTCGACACGTACCGCGCCGCTTTCGTTGTTCTGGTCGACTGTTTGCGGATGGGGGTCTTGCTAGTCGATATTGGCCTGTTTCAAATATGCTGGTTCTATCATCGCTCGAGGCTGCGTAGTCCGGCCCGTGCGCTAGACCCGTATTTCAATATGGAAGTCGCCGCGCAGTTGCTTCAAGATCATTTCAAGAAGTCCGGAAGCTGGTTTCGTGCTGTCGCCAATTACCATAACGCCGATCCAGTCATTGGCTATCCTTATGCCGATTCAGTATTCCGGCATCTCGCTCGCATCCCGTCTATTGCGGGGGGGCTATGATGGTCAGGATTTTTTGCGGAATAGTACTCGCCACATCCTCTAACTGCTTCGGAACCGCGATTGCAGGTCCACAGGTACTGGCGGATACGGGGCGCACAGTAAGCTCCGTCCAGTACCTGGTGCACGTGCTGGAGGGCTCAGATAGCGACACTGAGACACCCCTCGTCTCTTTTCCAGTTCGTGCCGATGGAATGTCCCCTGGCAGGATTGAAGACATTAAACACGTCGTCGGCATGCCCGAATGGCTCACGCGGCCCATCTTTGTCGTAGGGAGCGATCCGCTCTCGACACAATGGCTCCGGGAAAACCATGCTGTGCTGTTGCGCCTTGGCGCTGCAGGCATTGTCGTCTCCGTTGACGATGTTTCAGCGTTTAAAGCTATGCGTCGCACCAGTTCGCTGCCGATGGTGCCGCATCCCGCGCCGCACCTGATTCGTTTATTGCAAGCCAATGGCATTCACCGCTTCCCGTTGCTGCTCCTCGAGCACGGAGACGTGCTGCAGAACTTGCGTGGTCGGGTGCCGGCAGGCCAGTACGTTGGGAGTGGACGATGACCAACCCATCGTACGTGTTGGAGCCATTGCTCCGTCCCAAGGTCGAGTACCAAAGCGCAGCCGTGGCAGCAGCGTGTGGCGCCTTGGCATTGTGCGCGCCCTGGGCGTTGATGCTTCCGCCGCGGCTGGGTTATGCAACCGGCACCATAGCGCTTTGCTTCGCTGCAGTCAGATACCAACAGGCACGAAGTATCGCGAAATACCAATATGGCCTGAAACACTACAAGATCACCTACACGAAGTTGCACCGCATTGCGCGCAGCCAAGACATGCTGTACCTCGGCGAAGGCTTTCTGTGGACCCAGAAGCACACCCAGCGCAAACTCGACGCGAATCGTCCGGAAGCTGATCGATTCGTCAATCCGTCGCGCAAACGCGTGCTGCTTGATCAAGCCGTGCGACGATACGAGCGCTGGGTGTTCTCGGCCAGCGGCAGCCGTAATTCGCCATCTATGTTTCAGAAGGTTGCGACGCTCACGAAGAGCGACGTGCCGTGGAATCCAGTGCGGCCGCTGATCGATCTCGGCGGCTCCCGCGTGTTACATGGCGTGGAACCAAATGAGAAACCGGTGCTGTTGCGGCAAGGAGCGCGAACGGGCCACGTCCTGGTCAAAGGAACGACGAGGGTCGGGAAGACACGGCTGCTCGAATTGTTAGCCACTCAGGACATCCACGACCGCTATGTCGTCATTATTATCGATCCCAAGGGTGACGCCGAGCTGATGATGCGGGTTTACGCCGAAGCATCCAGGGCACGGCGGCTTGATCACTTGTACCTATTCCATCTCGGCTATCCGGACTTTTCGGCACGCTACAATGGAATTGGCAACTTTGCCAGGATCACCGAAATCGCCACCCGAACGACGAACGGGTTGCCGTCCAGTGGGAATTCGGCCGCGTTCAAGGAATTCTCCTGGCGGTTCACTAATTTGGTAGCGCAAGCGCAAGTTGCGCTTGGCCAAGTTCCCACCTACAACGGCATACTGCGCAACATTACGGACATAGAACCTCTTTTCATCGCATACGCCAAACTGTCGCTAGATCGCGCGGAAAAAGACGGCCGGATCCAAGGCTGGGAAAAAAATGTTGACAACTGCGCCACCGAAATCGCGAAAAGGAAAATTCCTGTACCTCGTTCGCTCCAGGATCGCCAGCCTATCCTGGCGGCAACGATTATTGTAGCCAGAAGATTCCAACAACAAATCGAGGATCCAATTCTCGATGGGCTGTCGACTGCGGTCAGCTACGAAAAATCGTTCTTCGAAAAGATCATTGCCTCTTTAGGGCCATTCCTGGAAAAACTTACGACGGGTGCGATCGGCAAGTTGATCAGCCCAGACTACTTCAACATGGAGGATCCTCGACCGATTTTTGACTGGATGCAGGTGATCCGCCAGGGAGGTATTGTCTACGCTGGCCTCGACGCACTATCCGATCCTGTCATCGCGGGCGCCGTTGGCAATTCGATGCTCGCCGATCTCGTGTCAATTGGGGGGAAAATCTACAAGCATGGGATCGATCCGGACAGAGCCGACGGCAAGATACTGCTTCCGCAAATATGCGGCCACTTCGATGAGGTCGAAGCAATACTTGGAGATGAGTTCATCCCCATGGTGAATCGAATGGGCGGTTCCGGCATGCGCGTGACCGCCTACACTCAGACCGTATCGGATTTACAAGCGAAGTTAAAAGACTCTGCGAAGGCTAAGCAGTTGCTGGGGAACTTCAACCACGTTATCACCTTGCGCACCAAAGACCTTGACAGCGCAAAATTCATCGCTGACCAGGTACCGAAGGTGGAAGTCGCCACCCTCACTCTGGTATCGGGTGTTACCGACAAGGCAGCTGAGGGTGACGGCATCGACTTCATCTCCAACAACCAGGACCGCGTGGCGACAAAAGAAGTGCCACTGATCGATGCCGCCGACATCATGCAGTTACCCACCGGGCAGGCGTTTGCGCTTCTTGAGGGCAATCGCCTCTACAAGCTGCGAATCCCGTTGGCCGACCCGGCCGACGACATGCATATCCCTGCCTCGCTGAAAGCCGTTTGTGAAGATATGCGGAGCCGTTATCGCACCTCAGAGCAATGGTGGAAGGAAAATGATTGGTTTGCCGACGCGGATGTCACGCTTCCGATTGCAACACCTATTTTTGTACCGACTGAGTTAGATACCCAAATGGCGCTAGGCCCGGAGAACTCTGCACTTGAAGCAGATATGCCTGTGCTGGCTTCGTTGCGCAATGTCGGCACCGCCGGAACCGCTGGCACGAGTGCGTCTGGTGAAGCGCTGGATGATGGGGATGGAGATCAGATATGACAGCTCACTCAGCGAGCGCCAGGACCACTGCCGGTCCGGTCGGACCGGTTAGCAGAGGGCCAATAGGCATCGCCATCGAGATCGTTTTTGGCGGAGCTCTGGCGACGATTTTTGCTTGGGGGATAGGTGTCATGATTGCCTATGGCGGCATGCAGACCTCGTGGATGTGGGCTGACAAGGGGATCGATCATGCCCGCGGACTTGTCGAGGAAAATCTTCGTTTCATCGCCGAATATCCACATTCGATATTGATCCAAGATACCTTGGCGTTCGAACATAACGTTATTCAGGCTGTGTCGCGCCCATTCATCGCGATGGGGGTCCTGAAATACTACGAAGCCAGCTTGAAGCCGATACCTGACTCAGCCGATAGTCTCGGCAAGACCCTAGCGTTGCTTAAACGGGAGCTTGCCAAGGTCTTCATGGTGGCGATGTACATCGCCATGGACACAGCGATGCGATTGTTCGTTGTCGTGTTCGCGCTACCTTCGTTCCTGCTTGCCTGTTTGCTGGGGATCGTCGATGGCCTGGTACGCCGCGATCTGCGCCGATGGGGCGGCGGACGCGAATCGAGTTTTGTCTACCATCGAGCAAAAAAAGCAACGGCGTGGTCAATATCAGGTGGCTTCGCGATCTACCTGGCGTGGCCATTCGGCGGATTCAACCCGGCGTACATGGTGCTGGTCTTTACGGTGCTGGTAGCAGCTTCGCTGTCCATGTATGTCAGCACTTTCAAAAAATACTTGTGAGGGGAGGCGTGATGAGAATTCCGTCCGTGCTGCTGATAAAGAGATTCAGATCGGTCGCGTTGCTGGTCGTATCGATTGCAATGACCGCCGCCCCTGTCTCGCATGCCGACGACGATGCTGAGCGGGAGAATCTGGCGAGGATCAGCTATGAGCTGAACCAACTGCAAAGAATGATAAGCGATGCCGCTAAGGAAGCGGAAACCAGTGGCGGGGCGCGTTTCCGGTATGACTTGCTCGCGCGTGATTTGCGGCTGGTCCGTGCAGGCGTGGACGACCATTTGCAACGTCCACGGCAGCCGCAACGTGTGCAACCGCTGGCGGGCGATTACAGAAACTAGAAAATACATTAAGAGGCCTCGACCATGACCGCGACTATGCGTCTTGCTTTTGACGCCGCATCAGGCGGCACTGCGGCCGGCGTGGCCATGGTCATTGGCCTCGCATTGGCATCTTTTCTCATTGTTTGGGGGACGAACGCCATCCGCATGCTGCTCATCGAAGTCATGCGTTCTCCCAAGCTGTTTGTGCGCAATGGCTGGCTGGTGATGCGGGTCGTAATCATTTTGATGGTGTTTCTCTATCTTTTGAAGTGAACGTGCTGGGCCAATACCGACCCAGTCGCGAGTATCCGATTGGTGCTAAACGCGGTGGCGCCGATGTTTTTGATGACCGCGAAATCTTTGATGTCAATCCGGGCCAGAAGCAAAAGATGGTTCAACGTCTGGCGTTTAATTGGTCCTTAATAGGGGGGTTATATGTCGTACTTGAAAAAAAAGGGGGCGGTATCAACCGATGTTCGCCCGGTCATCAGCGTGAAACACCGTGGCATCGCAGCAATGTTGTTATTGCTTGCCGCGGCGTTTGCGGCAGCGCCTGCAATGGCAGATCTGCCTGCGGCCGTGCAGCCCACAGGCGGTGCTGCGGCCGGGGACTACATGCAGCTCTTGCGACAGTACTGGAAGGCGGGCATCGCCGTATTTGTATTGATGGTGGGTTCCTGGGCGTTTATCGAAGTCGGCGGGGGCGCCGTCGCCAAATTTGGCGAATGGCGAAGAGGTAAGGTCGAGTTGAGCGAACTGAAATGGTTCTTCTTCATCGGCGTCCTGATGTTGGTCGCGGTGATTTACCTGCTGACGACTGCTAACGGCATCCTCTGACTTCGTTAAACGACGCGACCCTGGGCTTGATCATGGATGACGTTTCCGACAGCGCACAAATGGACACCACCCTTGTCCACGCACCACTAACCGACAGAGCAAATCGGGAACCTGCCATCTTGCGCGGATTAACGTCCTCTGAGGCACAAATGGCCATTTTTATTGTGATGCCGATTTATGCGGTGATTGGCCTGGTTGTCGCACTTGCGACGAAAATGTGGGCGCTGGGGGTGCTGATCGCATCGCTGGCGCCCATGCTCACTGTGTGGACAGCAGCAGGCTGGATGGCAAAGGTGAAGCGCAACAAGCCCGACTACTATTATCAGCACCGCTTCAAACTGTGGCTCGCAGAGAATGGACTGATAAAAAGTCGCTTCATCGACCACGATGGCTTCTGGGAGATTGGACGGGAGGTGCCTTTTCCACGTCGTTCGGGGAAGGGCAGTCGTTCTATTCAACCCGTCAAAAAGGTTGGAGTCTAGTCATGGCACGCTACACGGATGCCCTAGCGCAGGCCAATTGGTACATCAAGTGCCTCCTCGGGGTGGTTGCCGCATCCATTACGGTGGCGGTGATGGCCTTGTTTGGCTGGCGCAGCGCCGAGCGGGATGTCACGGTGCATATTCCTCCGGATCTGACGACGGGGGCGCAGATCAAAGTGGGGCGCAAGGAAGTACCGCCCTCGAATGTGTACCTGTTCGCCTTTTATATATGGCAGCAGCTCAATCGCTGGAGCTCGAATGGGCAACAGGATTATGGTAGCCAAATCTACAAACTGCAGGCGTTCTTCACGCCGGCGTGCCAACAACAGCTGATTAATGATATGACCACTCGCGCGGGGCAAGGTGAACTTGATCAGCGCACGCGCTCCGTCATGGAAATTCCTGGTCTGGGATATCGGGATGGGCGGGTTCTTGCCCATGCTGACGGGTCATGGAACGTACTGCTCGACACTCAAATCATCGAAACCTCACGCGGTGTGCCTGTAAAGGACGCGTATGTGCGCTATCCGCTTCATGTGGTGCGCTATGACATTGATCGCGAACTCAATCCATGGCAACTGGCGATTGATTGCTATTCGGCGCAAAAAAAGCCAGAGCGCCTTGATCCGGATGCGGTCGCTGTGGCGATGAAAGGTAATCGTGCTGTGGTGCAGAACAGCGAGGCATACGCGAATCGCAGCTTCGCTGAAGGTGGCGTGCCGCTCACGCAAGGGGCGACGACAATCCAGCCATCGCCACCCTCCGCTACTCCAGGTCCTCAGCGTACGCCAGCTCCTCAGGATCTGGCGCCTGCGACATTGCCGGGCGTGCCCCGTTAATCGAAGGAGAGAATGGCATGAACTGTCGACTTTTGGCAACGATTGGGGTGCTGGTGGTATCCCAGATAAACGTGGCCCACGTAGTACATGCTCAGTCCGCAACTGGCAGTCCTCCTACGTTGGAGCTTGGAGAAGTGGGCATGCAAGCTGTCGAACCTGGCGCTGCTGTAAATGCCTCTTCTAGCCCTGTCGTGAGGTCAAACGGCAGAGAGGTGGCGCCAGCATCGCCTCCAGGTATTACGACGCCGGAAAAACCTGCGGCCACAAACTTGAAGCCTGCGCCAACCAAACCAAAGGACGCTCGACAAAGTAAAGTGCCGGAGCGAAGCATCAACGCAAAGCCGGAGCGCATCGAATTCAAGCGTCATCCATTGAGGATCGCGCTGGGAAACACCGAAAGGCTGGTCACGTTCCCAAATCCGGTGGCGGTCTCGCTGCCATCCGGAGCGGAAGCTGACATTGACATGCAGATTATCGGCCGGACTGCATACTTTACGATGTTGGCACCACGCAGTGCGCCTATACGGGTACTGGTGGATGATCTTGTCACCGGACAGACAATTCCTATGGATCTTCTGGGAATGGGGGATGTTGACGGGCTAAGCTCGGAGGTCGAGGTCCATTATGAGAATCAGCTCCCGGCAGATCAGCAGCAGGAGAATCGCGCACAAGAGCAATCACCTGTTCTCGATATGGTTCAACTGACGCGATACGCGGCGCAGACGGTGTACGCGCCCCGACGCCTCAAACCCGTGGCCGACGGCGTGCGCGGCATACCAATGGATGGCAAAAGCATCGAAGGACTGTTTCGGGGTGTGCGCACGAGAAGTCGCCCGATCGGACAATGGCGCTCGGGGGATCTATATGTCACGGCCGTTCAGGTGGTCAACCTGGAGGGACGTTCCGTCTCGTTGGACCTTGAGCAGATCAGGGGTCGCTGGATCGCTGCGGCCCTGCAGCATCATCGCGTCCTGGCGTCAGGATCCGATTATGACAGCACCACGCTGTATCTGGTCTGCGGCCAGCCGTTCCATTCCTGCAGATGAGGTGATACTGTGCCAGCGATAACCCAGAACAAGCTCGCACCGATCTTCACCATTTGCGCGGTGATAATCGTGGCCTACATCCTGTTCGCCCGGTATGGCGGCGGACAATCAGCAGCTGTCCAGGTGGCCGATCCGTTACCGGCGGTACCGGTGACACCTGGTAATGAGGCGCCCGCGAGTTCAGGTGGGCTATTTGGTGTGGGGGCGCTGTCGGCGGCGCCGCGCCGTGCGGATGCGGATAGTCCAAGCGAAACCCTGAAGACAGTTACAGCAAGCAACAACGATTTACGCGACAAGGTGCAAAAGGTCATTGAAGCTAACGATCTGTTGAAGCAAGAAAACGCAAGGCTACAGAACAACCAAGCGACTATTGTTGCCCAGGTGACCGAGCGGGTGTTGGCCGACCAGCGATTGCACGCTAATGCGGCACCGGAACCTGCGGATACCGAGCAACCAGGACAATCGAAGCCAGGGAAGCAATCGCCAACGGCACTAGGTGGCATTGTGGACGCGGCCACTGGCGGATATTCGACGATGGTGAATTCGCTGGGTTCAACCAATCCCAAGGGCATTCCAAACGGCCTCGGCTACGATGATTCCCGAGCAACTGACGTGAGTACTGCCTCCAACGGTAGAGCCATTACCACCTACACGAGGCACCTACCGGTTGGCTATAGGGAAGCGAAGGCGGGTGACGGTACCGTCGCTATCATGGATTCGATGGGACGCCCGGTGCGCCAAGCTGCACCAACTCAGGCTGCCGTCGATCCCGGTGCAAGCACAGAACACGCTGCCTCCAGCAATCAAGATAAGCACACGTCGCGTCCCTTTTACACCATTCCCGAGAATGCCACCATGACCAAGGCTACGCTGATGACCGCGCTGGTGGGCCGTGTGCCGATCGATGGCAAGGTCCATGATCCCATGCAATTCAAACTCCTGATCGGGAGAGATAATTTGGCCGCCAATGGCCATCGTGTGCCTGATGCGGTGGCTGGCATCGTGATGTCCGGCATCGCGATTGGCGATATGGCGTTGAGCTGCTCGGAAGGGCTGATCCAGTCCCTCACTTTTGTGTTCGACGACGGCACCATTAAAACTGTGTCGATGAAAAGAGATGGAGCGACTCCGACTCTTGGCGGGTCGGGCGGCGGTCAGGCAACTCAATCGGTCACGCAATCGAACAAGTTAGCCTGGATATCCGATGAATACGGCAACCCTTGCGTCAGCGGAAAATTTGTCACAAATGCCCCGTCCTATCTTGCCGACATGGTAACGATGAAGACGTTGAGCATCGCCGCCCAAGCCACTGCATTAGCGCAGACCACGACGGCAGAAAACCCGTTTGGATCAAGCACGTCTGTGACGGGAAACAAGGGTACCTATGTGCTCGGCCAGGCAGCCGGTTCCGGTGTCAATGAAATAAGCAACTGGATCATGCGGCGACTGAACAATTCGTTCGACGCGGTGGTGACGCCGGCCGGTGGACGCCTGGTCGTCCACTTCGAGCAGGAAATAGCGATCGATAAGGCGTCGGATGGGCGCAAGCTTGATTTCGGTAACAGTGAGGCGCCCGCTGGTGCCCGTCAATTGTTGGACTGACCGGGAGGTTCCACTATGAAGCTGATTTCAATTTTGGTCCTGCCAGTTCTTGCGGGCATTGTATCGCTACAGGCCTGTTCGGTATCAGGTCCGCGAGAGAGCCCATTGCCTAAAGGCGGTCCGAGAATGATCGACATCTATGAGCGGCACGTCGAGGAGAATTTTGGCCATACCTCATCTGGTAAACCGGAGTTGTCACGCCGCCCGTATGACGAACCTGCGCGCTCAACTGGATCCGACGTCGGCCTGGTAGGCGCCATGAACAGCCGCTTTGTCCGGCTACCGAACCCGGATATCGAGATGTATGTGTATCCACATCTCGCGAAGGGGAAATACCCTGTTCCCGGATATATAACAGTTTTTTCGATGTTCGAATCGGTCCAGTATGCCCTCCCCGGCGAAGTCGCGCCCAGTGCGCCTGCGGTGTCACGCCAGATTGGTGGCACCAATCCGGCGGGGCAGGCTCCAGACTCTTACTGACGTTGACCGTTTTTGGGGGGGTATATGTTTGCATGGCGAGAAACGAAGGCGTCCCGTGGGGTGGCAGACCTCGCGGATGTGCGGATCGGGAGTGCGCGCGAAGGCGCCGGGGAACAACCCCTGACAACCGCGAAGCGCAGACAGATGGCAAGGCGATCACCCTCGTTTACTGAACTGTTGCCGTGGCGCGACTACGAACCTTCGACACAAGTGTTTGAACTGAACGACGGCGTAAGCGTGGGCGCGCTTTTCGAACTGACCCCGATACCCACCGAAGCCCAGGCCGAGACGATGCTCAAGGAGTATTGCCGCAAGGTTCAAGCCGCATTGCAAACCCTCCCGGAATCCGGGACACCAGACTGGATTGTTCAATTTTTCGTCAACGACGACCGCAATATTGAGCAACTCAAGGACGATCTGGAAGCATATATTGATGAGGTTCATGCCGCCAACCCCGTTCGTGGGAATGCCATCAAAACGTCAAAACTGACCCAGGCCGTGCTGTATGAGTTTGCCCTGCACGTTGCCAACGTCTCCCAGGATGGCGGCCTGTTCGAAGATACCCAGGTATCCGGACATGTCTGGCGGGGCCAGATTAGGCGGGTGAGGTGCTCCCTGTACAGAGTCTATCCGAATGGCTATATCACTGTACCTGGCATCGAGTCCCCGTCGGACGTGCTCAACCGAGCAGCCGACAGTCTCGTGGCCAACCTCGAGGAGGCAGGTGTGCGCATCCGTCGATGCGGGGGAATCGATCTGTATGAATGGCTGCTTCCGTTCTTTAACCGCAGCGGCAGATATGGCACGACTGCCGAGCTATTGAGAGCATTTCCCTATCCTGGCGACGCGCCAACCCAGCCTGATGGCGAAGCTCCAGTATTTGGGCGCGACTTCGCAACCTTTCTCAATCTCAGCTTGCCGGAATCGGACCCCGTGTGGGGGGGCTTCAAGTTCGACGGCGTGTTGATGAAAGCACTCACGCTGCAGCAGATTACCTCCAATCCCGAGGTGGGTCATCTGACGGCAGAAAGGAAGCACGCGAAGCATCTGTTCGCCCGCTTTGACCGGATGCCCGAGAATGCCATGTTGTCGATGACGATCGTGATCACGCCGCAGGACGTGGTTCGCGATCAGGTGGAACGGATCCGTGACCGCTCTAAAGCCAAGAGTCCCGATGCCGAAAAGACCTCGGATGAATGCAAACAGATTTTGCGGCACATGCAAACGGGTGACTGGCTTTTGCCCACGTTTACGGTGCTGTACCTCTTCGGCACCAGCGAGAAAGCACTACGTAAAGATATTGCAGCAGTCAATGCCCGGATGGGAACCTCGGGTTTACGCTTCATCGAACCGGCACATGACCTGACTTCACTCGATGCCTTTGTTCGGGGCTTGCCGATGTGCTTCGACCCGCAATTCGACGCGAAGAACATGAAGCGCACACGGTTCCTCTTTGCATCGCAGATCGCGGCCATGTTGCCGGTATACGGACGGCAAAGGGGCACTGGTCATCCCGGCTTTCCTTTTTGGAATCGAGGGGGGGAGCCTCTTTGGATAGACCCGCTGAATCCACTAGACCGGAAAAAAAATGCACACATGCTCACGCTGGGGCCGACGGGAGCCGGAAAATCGGCCACCTTGAATTTTCTCGCATTGTTCCAAATGGCTATTCACCGGCCACGGCTGACTATCGCGGATGCGGGAAAATCATTTCAGTTGCTCAAGGACTACTTTGCGAAGATGGGCTTGACCACGCACTCCGTTGAGCTCACGCCCAATAATGATGTCTCGCTTCCCCCGTTTGCCATGGGCGCCAAGTTGGTCAGGGATCCTGAAACCATCGCCGCATACGCAGCTGCTAGGACGTCGGCTGACGTCGCCAAGCAGCTTGAAGAGAAGATCGAACAAAGCTTGATGGAAGGCACGCTGGACCAGGGTGAAGATGCCGCGGGCCGCTCGTCCATGGACGAGGACGACCAGAAGCGGGATTTCCTTGGAGAGATGACTATTGCCGCAATCATGATGATCACCGGCGGCGAGCCGAGGGAAATTGAGCGCATGACGCGCGCAGACCGATACGTAGTAAGCCGCGCGATCATCACCGCCTCAATCGAGGCACAGAAAGGTGGTAAACCGCATCCTCTCACGCAAGACGTCGCCAAGGCGCTCATGGACATGAATCAAGATGGGACGTTGCCGCACGAGCGGCGCGAGCGTGCGTACCACATGGGCGAGTCGATGATGGTCTACACGATGGATCTGAGAGGCAAGCTCTTTAACAGATACGGACAACAGTGGCCGGATGCTGACGTCACCCTGGTGGAACTGGGCACGCTGGTGAAGGACGGATACGAGGACGCGCTGGCTGTCGCCTACACGGGCCTGCTCGACCACGTGCACGCCAACGGTGAGGCCCATCAGCATGAGGGGCGGCCCCATATTTTCCTGACAGACGAAGGCCATCTAATCACTACAAATCCGCTGCTAGGACCGAAAATTGTGAAGGGTACGAAGATGTGGCGAAAGCTGGACCTTTGGTTCTGGCTCGCCACGCAAGACATGAAGGATTTCCCGGAATCGATGAGCCGCGTGTTGAACATGTGCGAATTCTGGCTGCTCTTGACCATGGAAGCGGAAGAAGTGAAGCAAGTGTCGCGGTTCAAGTCGCTCACAGAGGAGGAGCGACTGTTGATGTTGTCGACGCGTAAGGAGCCACCTAAATACACCGAAGGTGTGTTGCTCAGTAGTACTCATAAGGCGCTGTTCCGGAATGTTCCGCCGCCCTTGGCCATAGCGCTGGCGATGACGGAAGGGCACGAGAAAGCTTGGCGCCAGCGGATTATGAATGAATTCGGGATCACGGAAATGGAGGCGGCAGTACGCATCGCGCGTGAGCTTGCCGTGCGTGCAACGTGAGCATGTTGCGCGGCGATACGTAAAGGACGACGAGATGGACAGGAACAGGTCTGATCTGTGGACCGGCATTGGCAATGCAATTGTGCGAACCAAGGGACACTCCCCAATTGTCATCGTGGAGAGGGAGGAGTCGAGGTTCAGGGCGGCATTAGCGGCGCATTTCATCGGAAAGGCGCTGGCCGATCACGACACCCGGCGTGCTTGTCAGTCCTACGTGAGCATGTTTGGGCACCCGCATCTCCCAGCCGATATTGTCAGCGGTGGTAGACGAAGTTCGTTGTCCGATCTGGCCAGCGTTCCGCTTGGAGCGCTGTATGGGGTAGAGCTGATCGCCATAGATGGGCCGGAAAGCATGTTGGTCACCATGCCGGCACGGCTTAAGCGCTTCATCAACTGCTGTGCGCAGCGGGCGGAGGCGGTGGTGGTACTGACGGAAAGTGCAAAGCGCCTTGTCGACGCCGGGATCGACGGCACGCTGATGATTGTTGGGGCGAGTACCGATCAGAGACTTCTTGCCCGGTCAAAAAATAGCGGTGGAATGGTGTCGGAAATCCAGTTGGCAGCGCTTATACGGTTATGTCATAAGCGAAAAGGGGATAGCAATGATGACCAATAGTCTGATAGCGGTTTTTTTATTAGCAGCTGCGACCAATACGGTAGTAGTAGTGCCAGGACCTCGACTCACGAACACACATCCCGCGAATGTGGTGATTGAGCGCCCATCGATTGGCATAAATAACTCGCGCCCAGTAACAACTGTGGAAGTCTTTTCGAACTCAGCAATCTATCTCACCAATATCCGCGATGCGCGCGTGTATGTACTGGACGCGATGGAAGTGCTCGATAGTGAGCTTTCCGCTGGATTGCCAGGGAACGAGCTGGAGGCACAGAGCATTTTGCGCCAGCGCCTGCACGCCCTTGGCGCAGCGGCGCTCGCCCGCCGAACCAAGTCGGCTGCCGAAGGTATCGTTCAAGCGGCCCGGTACGGTGTTGACCGTATTCCCGCCGTCGTTATCAATGGTGAGGCAGTGATCTATGGCGAGACTGATATCGATCTGGCGCGTAGCATTTTTCAGCATAGCAGTCGGCAATAGTTAGAAGGGGGGAGCAAGTGAATACTTTAATACAGGTATTCCTGACAGCTTTGGCGCTGCCTGGAGCATGTGCCTGGGCGCAAACCAATACCGCGGAAATCGTGGCTAACACCCTCAAGGCCGTACCCGCATGCAGCAACTACAGGGTGGCGGGCGCTTGCTTTTGGCTAAAGTGTGAAGCATTTCCACCGCATTGCCGCGTGATCAGTAATGTGAGAATCTCCCATTTTTCACCCGAGGTGGTTGTCAGCACCTGGCATGATGCGGCGAGCCATCCCTGGGCCGATTATGGCCGAACGGTCACGAAGGCGGTAGGCGGAGTCGCCTCCGGCCTCGTTGGTATGGCAATCGATTCTGCTGGCAGCAGATTTTCTGGTGAGCGAACCGACCGCAATATTCTCTATCGAGATGCCGATGCCATCGGTAACCCTACGTCGATGATCGGTCTGGGTAAATCGGCAGGCCAGAGCAGTGCAAGCGTTTTAGCGCCGGCAATACCGGGTGTGAGCGAGCTGAGAAAATTTTTGCAAAACCCGCGCGTCAGTAATCGTGGTGATACTGCTACTGCGGCCGCATCATCGGATATTGAAGCACTGCGACGCGGGGCGGACATTTATACCCACGGTGCGGCGGCAGTTGCGCAAGTGCGTCAAACACTGGCATCCGGCGCGCCGACGTCCAGCGCTCCTGCCGACAGCCTGGCGCGTGCTGCGGGGTTTGCGGCACCGGCCGCCGCAAGCGGTTTAATGTGCCCATCGACGTCGAAGGGTCTGATGGTGCATTTTCATTCCTATCTTGATGCGTTGGTATGGCGCGGCATCGTGCCGGCCGAGCTGTTATACCCGTCGACGTATCTGCCCGGGGTGCAAGAAGTTGGCAGCTCTGGCGTCAACACTTGGGGGAGCCTGTACCCCCGAGTGGGCGCGGTGACGCAGCAAATACCTATGAAGGGTGCTGCGGTTTTGGCCCAACGGGTGGCAAACATTATTTCTCAATCGGCGCAACCGCATGTGTACGCTGCGCTCTCACCGGACTCGGGATACCGGTACTTCGGACTCGGGCCAGTGCTTCCCAACGATTCTAAAGACTCGAAATGGCAGCGGCTGTATCCACATCCTTCTGCGACCTGCGAAGTGTTCGGTACCAATGACGCCTTGTCGCTGACCACTTGGGGCGATGGTCAAAGTTCGTCCGAAGAGGCCTATAGCTGGAATCTATGGCGACGCCTGGAATGCTGCAAGGTAGAAGGCATCTTTATCGGGTCAATCGCATTTTGAATAGGGGAAGGTAATGAACTCATTTTACCAATGTCGCATGTTCATTGTGCTGGTTGCTGTATGTGCCGGGGCAACATCTGCGATGGCTCAAACACAGGATGTACCAAGATCGCAGTCCCAGCTTTATTACCGCATTGGTGGCAGTGCGCCTGCCGCTAGATCGCCGAATCCGAACGCCTTGGCAGTCAAGATGGGATTTGGCCTCAAGCTCAACGCCAACTACACCTGCGGCAAGTTCGACGTCGGACTTAGTTGGGCCAATCTGATGAACGGGTTCAGTAACCTCGGTACCCAAATCACGGGCGCTGTCAAAGCTGGGATCAGCGCCCTTCCGCTGTACGTTCTGCAGCGCGCCCAACCGGGCTTGTATGAGCTCTTTCAGACGTATGCCAAAAAGGCCGAGATCAGCGTGAATGCGGCGCTGGACAGCTGCGAACAGATGGAAGCGCAGATCAAGCAGGGGAAGGATCCCTATGCTAAGTGGGTAGGCCTGGCCAAGGGCGAGGGGTGGAGCGTGGAAGCCGGCACGAATGCGGATGTTGTATCTGCGAAAAGCAAAGTCGAAGCGGACAACGGCCGAAAGGGGGTCACCTGGATCGGCAATAAGGTTGCTGGCGGCTTTACGCAACCGGCTATTCGTCCCGTGAACGATATCGTTATAGCTGGCTACAACCTGACGATGATGCAGCCTGTCACCGCCTCCAACACGGCGAACTACTCGACAGGCGGCACGCCACTGGGGAAGGTATTTCCACGCCCGCAGGACGCTGCGGACTTCGCCGTCTCCGTGCTTGGTGACCATCTGATTGCCACGTGCGACGAAACGTCCTGTGCCCCAAAAGGTGTTTATACGGCAATCGGCTTGCAACCGAAATATGACGCCGAGATCCCGACCGCGCTTAACCAGGTGAAGCTTGCAATCAGTAGCAGTAGCCCGACGTATGCAGCCCTGGCTGCATCTGGTGCGCCCGATGTCTCGATCACAACGGATGTAGTGCGCGCGATTCGTGAGCTTCCAGCCGATATGCAGGCGATTAGTTCCGAACGCATCGCCAAGGAAATAGCACTTGCCCGTACTATCGAAAAGGCACTGGCAGTGCGCGCGGTGCTGATATCGGGAATAAGCCTGCCAGAGGTGCAAAAGCATGAGCCGGCCGTGGCGATTGCGAAGGAGAAGGTTGATCAATTGACCCAGTTCATCCAGGACCTGTTGTTCGAGAGCCGTGTTCGACGAGAGATTGTCTCGGACACTGCCGGCTCCTTGCTGCAGGCGTATCAAGGGCGGCGGGCCATAGCGGCGCCTCTGCCGACCCAGCAACCAACGGATAAAAACATCATGAGCAACGGTCGAGTGAAGTGAGGATGATATGTTTGACAACATCTATTTGCTCAAACGAGCACAATTTCGGCTGAAAAACACACCGTATTCTACGGTGCTGTGTCTCGCGGGCGCGCTGATGATTCTGACGCTTGCCATGGTCGTGCTGGGTGGATTGGGCATGGTGCTTGGAGGGCTGGCAGACGAGGCCTGGGCAGTTCTGGAGTCCTTTGCCATTGATATCGTCCGGCAGAGGCGGTGGTGAGGCCGATATGTCCGACAAGATACGCTCCATTAAACACGTAAAAGCCCTGCCGAACAAATCGCTGTATCGCGCCCTGTTGCGCGGTGCGGGCATGTTGCTTGTGACCATGCTGGCCATGGCAGTGCTGGTTGCACTGGGTCTGCTGCTCTTGCTGGTATCAGACGAAGCCCGCGCGTTGTTCCAATTCATCGCTCGTTACCGCATAGCTGCCTACTGTATGCATCTGGTTGTCACGATATTTCTGTGGATCGGGTGGGAGAAAATCGTTGCGTGGCTGGTGACGCGCGGCGTGGTGCCAGAATCCGCGCGCGAGGCCCTGATCGAACGCAAGGGCAGGTGGTTCGCCGTGCTGGTGACGCTTCAACTCATTTTGCTGGCATCTGCAGCTGGCCAGCTCGCGTAGCGGAGGGAATATGGGTGTCGATAGTTACCTTGAGCTGTACACCACGCTCTACGGCTGGTTCTTTAGCGGCGTGATCTGGAGCGTTCTATCGGCGAGCGGGATCATCTACATCCCGTTTCTGGTGACAATTGTGCAAGTCTGGCGTGAGGGGCATGAGATGGACGACGATGCGCAAGGCACAGCCTGGATGATTCGACGGATGGAAGTCGAGTTGTTTTCGGCGATTGTCGTGTTTGCACTCTGCCTCGTTCCCTCGTCCATCACATCGCTGTCGAGCATGAAACTTTATCACGCGCCCACGCCGACTTCGCTTCAGCCAGCCCCGGTGAAGGCCACACCTTCGGCATCGGACAGCAGCTACGGTCGTCCTGAGGTTTTCGGTAACACTGTTCCCAGCATTGCAGCCATTCCTCCATGGTGGTATACGGTGCTCGGTATCAGTAGCGGAATTAACGCCGCCACACGCGCCGGGATCCAGGGCGGTATTCGGGATTTTCGCCAATTGGAGGATCTGGCCCATATTGCGACGGTCGAAGATCCCCAACTTCGATCCTCAGTACAACGTTTCTATAGTGAGTGCTTCGTGCCGGCCAGATCCCGGTTTCTGACGGCCGGAAGCCCGTCGTCTGTCGCGGCTGCGCAGATCGCGAAGTACGGGCAGGCGGACACCGACTGGATCGGAAGTCACGCGTTTCGTGATGATCCCATGTTGTATGCCGATTTGTATGCCAGGAGTGAAGTGGCCGGCTTCCCATTCAATCCTTCTCGCGATGTGGATGTCAATACATCCGCCGGTAGCCCGGCTTTGGGACGGCCGAGTTGCAAGGAATGGTGGGAGACAGGTACTCACGGACTGCGTGATCAGTTGAGTTCGACTATTGGCGGGCTTCAGGGCCTGGGTGCGGCAGTTCGGTCGCTGACGCCTGGTATATCGGAAGAAGAGCATAGGGACTGGGAGGCTAGGCTGGCGTACCAGAAGACCGCTCCTACCTACGTCGACAGCGAATCGATGACAAACGGTATCGGCGGCGAGACGGGGGGAATCGGCTGGCTTATGCATCTGCCGGCGAACATCGCTGGCGCGGTCGGTACCGGCTGGCAGGCGTTCCAGGCGTCGGCATCGATGAAGCCCTTGATCTATTTCATGACAATTGCGCAGCCGCTTATTCTCATGGGGATATACATTTTCCTGCCCATCATTCTGGTGTTCAGCAGGTACAATCTGGCCGTCATGTTCATCGGCGCGATTGGCATTTTTTCAGTGAAGTTCTGGACAGTGATGTGGTACGTCGCCCGGTGGATGGACGACAATCTCATTGCTTCGATGTATCCCGGTATAAGCGGCAACGCATTGCTGGAGTTTGCACTCGACAATCCCACAACCGAAAACACCTACAAGCGTATTGTGCTCAACATGGCACTGATGCTGATGTTCATCGGCCTGCCAATTCTTTTTAGCGGCATGATGGCGTGGATAGGCATCAACGTCGGCCACGGCGTGCAACGGATGCTTGGCGATGCGGTCACAGCCGGACGGGATTCTGGAAGATCAGGCGCCAACATCTCGGCCGGTGCGGCAAAAAGGTTCATAAAATGAACGCTATTTTGTTTCGTCTGGGCGCCCTTCCCAGCTATAGCCATCGTTGTCCCACGAGTAACGCCGTTCACGCGCATCCCTTTGCGGGCGCTCTGGGTTGTCCGCCGCGCAGAGCGCCAGTAGCTCAATCAGGATCCTGCCGGCCCAAACCAGCGCGAGACCCAAAGAACCTGCGAGCCAAAATAGCAGTCGAGCAATTTTCTTCGTTTTCATCACGATGTACCTCCCTCGTTCTCAAGCATATATCTTTCGTCGAGGATGTAAACCCGAGGTTGATAACTCATGTGGAGCCTACATGGACGACCAGACCGAACCTGGTGTGATTGAACCGCCCTTCGCCAGCGCCGCATCGTTGCTGCCAGAAAGCACTCCTATCTGGAAAGCAACAGAAGGACAGATCGTTAACGCCAGATGGATGTTCCTGTCGCTGATCGGGTTCTGGTTGCTGGTGCCCGTACTGTGGACGGCATGGCGAATGATTCGGACTGCCTGCCATACCTACACGCTGACCACTCAACGTCTCAGGGAGCGTTCTGGTGTACTGGCTGTCCAGGTAGATGAACTTGAGTTGTACCGCGTCAAAGATATTGCGGTTCATCTGCCTCTGGTGCAGCGACTACTGGGACGCGGGCAGATAGTATTGCTGACCTCTGATCGGTCGACGCCCCGTGTCGTACTAAATGCGATCCCCGCTCCGGCGAAGGTCGCCGATCTCATTCGGGCACATGTCGAGCAGTGCCGTGTGCAAAAAGGTGTGAGAGAAATCGACTGATACAGATCAAAAAATCACCTTATAGGAGGATCTATGCTGCGAACATTTATTCCGCTTCTCGTACTTGGCTTCGGCTTGCTACACGGGCCGGCGGGTGCCGAATCGAATGGTTCCGTAATGCAGGACACGGGTTCTATTAAGGATGCGATTGAGCGGAGCACGGACATGGGTGTAGTGATCGATAAAATCACTCCGACACCGATCGTTGGACTATACGAAGTGGTCGCCGGTTCGGATATTTTTTATACCGATGCCCAAGGACGCTACGTGATTTTGGACGGCCGGCTAATGGATCTGAAAACCAAGGAAGATCTCACCCAGAAGAAGATCGATGCACTGAGCAGCGTGAATTTCGGCGCCCTCCCCTTCCACCTTGCGCTGAAGCGGATTCAAGGCTCGGGAAAACGTGCCATCGCAATTTTTGAAGACCCTACGTGCCCTGCTTGCAAGGTGGTGCACAAGTTCCTATCACAGCTACCAGATTTGACGGTGTACACGTTCCCGCTGCCGATTGCCTCGCCGGAAGCATTGCCGCTCGTGCGTGCGATATGGTGCCAGGCCGACCGTTCCAAGGCCTGGGAAGCCGCGATGGCCGGTCGACATCCACCGTTGGACAATACATGCGATGCCACGGCGGTAGACGAAGTGATTGAACTTGCAGCTCGGCTCAAAATTGCCGGCACGCCGACTATTGTCTTGGCGGACGGACGTAGGATTGTCGGCGCGCTGCCCCCTCGCCAGTTGGTGGAGATGATCGATCAATTGGGCGACGCGACGCGCTGAAAGGAAGGCACGATGAAATCGAAAGTCCTGTTGCTCGCCGCACCCATCGTGCTGTGCGCGCTGAACGGCTTTGCCAGGCCGTTGGATGCCACCGGCGCCTGTTCCTCGACGGGTACGCTGGTGGCGGCAGATATGCATGTCGATCCGCGAATGACGGCCGAGATCCAGCGCCGCGCCGCGCAGCTGCCGCCTTGGTTTTCAAGCGTTGCCCTGTCAAAGAATACCTTTCGTCTGTTCAGGACGGCGAACTCGGACGTTTTCGTGCTCACGCGTTGCAACCGGATGAACTGCGACGCGGAGCGAGCGTACATCGGCTTTGCACCTCGCTCTGTCGGCTGGGGAGCGAGCTTGTATCTGGGTGCAGGGGTGGTTGAGTTGGGGCGGCCAGTGGTTCCTGGTGCTGCGCAGGAGATCATGCCCGACGATATCGCACCGGCGGTTATTTGTGCACAGAACCTCGATTGGGGGAATTGATCATGCGGCTACGATTAGGGCCAAGTTCCCACCTTGGTCGGACAACTTGGCGCTCCAGCGTTGTCAGCTGGCTGATATTTGGAATGATCGGCTTGGCCGTGGCTGCCACCGGTTACGCTGACTTTCTAAAAGCGATTGCACAACGTGAGTCAAGCCTCAACCCCGGTATTGTTAACAGCCAAGGTTATGCGGGTCTGTTCCAAATGGGCACCCTGGCGATGACGGACGCCGGCTATTATCGATCGAACGGTAGTGCGGTCAACAGCTGGGGCGGGACATTCACCGGCAAGAATGGTGTGACCTCGCTGAATATGTTCCTGGCCAATCCCGACCTGCAGGTCAAGGCGATCACGGCTTACTATGCGAAGCTGCAGGGTTATATCGATTATTTCGGTCTGTCCCAATACGTTGGTCGAACGCTTAATGGCACCCAGATCACAGCTTCGGGCTTGATCGCTGGTGCCCACCTGGTAGGAATTGGCTCGCTTAAGCACTATCTCGACAGTGGTGGTTCCGTCGTTCCTCGGGACGGTAACAACGTTCCCGTGACTCAATACATTGCACAGTTTGGCGGCTATGCGCTCGCTGCGGTCGCGCCGACGTTTGCGGAGGTGCTCGCTGCGAGCCCTACTGGCGGTACTGGTTCTAATCCGTTGCCAACGAACCCTGGTGGAGGATCGCCGGCGTCACCCATCTTCCCAACGCCCCCGTCCTTCTCGAATCCGGATGCCGCGTTCGCTGCTGGCAGTGGCTACTCCATGGCTGAATTTGCTGAATTGTTCCGGTTATTGTTCGGAGCAGTGCTCTTTCTTTGGGTCGCTTACACGTTTGTCGGTGCGTATCGCGGATATGTATCAGGAAAGCATACCCCCTTTTTTGTCAGCAAGATACAGATCAAAGTCGTCATTGTGTTACTCGTGTTTATGGCGCTGTTGCGGTGACGATCAGCAGACGGAGGTTATCAACCTTCCGAGGCATCCGGCCCACCTGCTGCACGAAAGTAGCACCTTCCTGTCCCGACACATCACGCTGAAGCATGCAGGGGCTGCGATCTCCGACAGTCCAGCATCGTCGAGGGATCGAAACGCGAGGTGATCGGTTACACAACATCCGCAAACCCACCTGGCAATATTCGAAGCAGTATTACAAGCCGACGCGTATGCGAGGTTCAATGCCTTGTTCGACGACGGCACGGTCCGCAAAGCGGCGTGCTGAGCGCACGCGCGGCGTAAGTTCCACGACCTGCACGCTGCGCGGTCGACAACGTTTAGCACCGAGGCGTCGCGCCGGAGTATCGACGGCAATATGGCACTTGCGATCATTGAGTTTCGTGTTGGCGTCATAGCCTCCTGCACGAACGTTTGGCGCATGCACCCTCCGGCTGTCGATTAAACGCCCCAGCTAGGTGCAGAAAGGTTGCCGCCGAAGCAACTATCCACAATTTCACCTGCCCGCTTAAAAGCCACCACCCAAGAATAGCTGTCATTTCTTACTGGCACTTCCTGGTTCAGAATCTGTCCCACAAGTTTAAATGATGCCTCCAATTCGCCCTGTGGGAAATCATCGACCGAGATGGAAATAAAAAGTGATTGGAAGTCATCTTGAATTTCGGCATAAATCGAATCCATCGGGAATGGCGTATTCTTTATAATTAAATCTAGAATTCGGTCCACCAACGCCTGGGTTACGAGCATCTTTTTCATTACGTACCTCTCAAAATGAACAACAGATTTTTCAAAATTAGTTGGATTTTTAGCGATTAAAGGCACCCCATAGCCCGTGCTTGCGCTTCCATTTTTTCTAAGCCCTTACTGACGGATCTGATCATGTCTTGGTGGCCAATGTAGGTTCCCTTACCAGCTAGCTCTCCACCCGGATTTACTGAGTACGCTCGATTGTAAAGGTCGTATTGGTCGGTCGAAAGCTGAGACACTCTTTTGTTGAGCTGCGCTCTTGTATCTCGAATTTTCTTCAGAATTTCTTCGCATGGATCTTTGTTGTCCGGCTTGCACTCGGGTACTGAGGTTGAGGTTGAGGTTGATTGTGCTCCATTTGCAGAATTTGCGATGGGATTATTGTTTGCCCACCATAAAGCGCCAGCCCCGAGAACCGCGCCAGCTGCCTCGCACCCTCCGGCTGCACAGACAAATGGAATAACCAAAGGAACAAATAGGCCTTGTGGGTCGACATTGGCAATAGGATTTCCGAGGCCATAGCCATACGTATTTATACCGCCACCAAGGCCGATCGGATCGCTCTGTATATATCGTCCCGTCCGGGGGTCATAATCTCTGTGATAATTGTAGTAAAGCCCCGATTCAGAATCAGCGATCTGGCCAGGAAATCGTAAGTCAAACAAGTCTAGCGGCTGCGGAGTCGGTAATGGTGCCGTAGCACGTTCTGGTTTTCCATTCCCAAATGGGTCGCGATTCCGCCAGTCCCAAACAACGGATCCATTTGTGCTCGTCACAACTAATGGTGTATTCAAATGATCGCTTACGACAAAATAAACTTGCCCCTGACTGAAGGCCGCAATGGGAATATCGCCAAGATAGGCTATTTCTAAAGTATTTCCATCTGTGGAATATTCACCGATAGTGTGGGCCTCTTCATCATATGCATAAAATATAGAATTTCGGTTTCCTATTTTAACAACACGTTGGCCATGTCCGTTATAAAGGAAAGACAACTGAGCGGAGCCATTCACATTCGATAAACGATTTCTGGCATTGAAGTCAAATGTCAATTGGCCGTCGGAAGTTCTATTGCCGTTGGCATCGTAAGAAAACGTTGCCTGTGAGGTTCCTGAGTGCGACAACACGCGATTGGAGCCGAGTCCATATGCATAACTGATGGAATTCAAGGGCGAGGTCTGAAAGGTCCTGTTCCCATTATCGTCATAGCCAAGATCTGTACGTATGCCGTTCTGGGTATAGCTGCTTAGTCTGTCCAATAGATCGTAGGTGAATGTTTGATCAAAGCGTCCCGCCTCTGAAGATCCAACATGTCGATATGTGAGAATGTTGCCGACGTCATCATAAGTAAGCGTTCGTATTGCTCCATTCAAATCAATGGGATAGGTTAATAGTCGTCCGTCGAGATCGAGCGTGCGGACGTGAGAATGGCCAGAATTGGCGAGACCCCAGCGCCATGATTGAACACCGCCAAAAGCGGCATAACTGACATCCGCGAGTATGGGGACCTCTGTCATCAAGTCGGTCGCCCCAATTCCATTTGCAGGGTTGAGCGAAATAGACTCAACTCGACCATGATTGTCATATCGGTAGTTTATACGGGCGCCACTTGGATAAGTCATCATCACAAGTTTACCCAAGCTCGCACCATCAGTTCCGTAGCTATAACTGATATTGAGCATTCGAGAATGCGAGCCCGTGACGACGGACTGTGCTTTGGTTAATACGCGCCGGCGCAGATCATGGGAATAGTCTGTCTGTCCTGACTCATCATCCATTCTAGTTAGATTGCCGATTTCGGAAGGCGGCCCGGCCGGACCACCGTCATACTCATATAGCGAAGGTTTTCCATACTGATAGAACGCCGAAGTGAGTCGACCGATAGTATCATACGAATATTTGGTTGTATTGCCGTTAGCATCCTGTGATGTTAGTAAATCGCCGTTTTCATTATGTGTGTAGCGGCTCATTTTCGTATCTGGACTGGACTGCGACAACCGGTTTCCTAAGCCATTGAGTTCATATGATGTTGTTAAATTGCGCGGATCTCGAATCGATTTTATTTGATCAAGGCCATCATAGCCAATGGTGACCGTTATATTTTTACTTCCTGATACGAAGATATCATTTACGCGACGATCCAGTTCATCATACTGATACATTTGTTGCCGGCCACTGCCCCGTTGAATCGTCTTGACGTTGCCAGATGCATCATATGAAAACTTCGTCTGGGTTGTCTGGTTCTGTGCCTGATTAGGTGATAACCAGAGCAAAGACAAAATCATTAGTATGGCATTTTTTTTTGAAAAGGCTCTTTTCGTTAATTCAATTGAATATATTGACAAAACATTCTTAATGTTTTTTAATTTTATATTTTTCATGTTAATTAGAATCTCCGATGATTTGTTGCAGCTGATTGAGAGCATCAAAAGCGCGACTGATATTTCGGACCAGCATCCCGTCCATGTTTTTGGTGCGTTCTCCAATGCGATTTCCCTGGATGTCGAGAATGTAATCCACAGAGTCTCCCGCGGAATTGGTCGCGCGAACCAGACGA